>Ga0070728_10006583_pt1 | contig 10969 bp, 10 predicted proteins | sample tdDd471_FD_66723 | JGI IMG/M metagenome (GOLD analysis project Ga0070728, IMG submission 66723) | Marine sediment microbial communities from the Atlantic coast under amendment with organic carbon and nitrate - tdDd47.1 | ecosystem: Environmental > Aquatic > Marine > Coastal > Sediment | place...
GCTCACCAATACGGTGGATGTAGCCACGGATGCGGCAGTCACTGACCCCAATACCAGTAATAACAATGCAACCGACAACACGACGATCTATTCTCCTGCCGATATCTCGGCCACTAAAGAACTCTTTGGCGCGCCGTTTATTCTTGGTAACCTCGTTACCTATGAGATCGTTATTACAAACGCCTCAGCCAGTGCGCAATTTGACAATCTTGGAGATGAATTTGTCGATGATATTCCTCCAGAACTCGTGCTGGTTTCGGCGACTGCCAGCAGTGGCAGCGTAGACCTTGATTATGGACTGAATCAGGTTCGATGGAATGGTGCTATTCCTGGGAATGGTCAGGTCGTTATCACCATTTCAGCACGGATTAGTCTGCATGCGGTTGATGAGACTATTTCGAACCAGGCAACGATTCAGTTTGATGCCGATGGAGACGGTATTAATGAATCTGTGGTCCTCACGGATGATCCCAATACGGGCACTTTGGGCGATGCGACTGTGTTTGTCGGGTTGCCCATCCCTGTTCCGACGTTATCAGTTTATGGGCTCTTAGGCCTGGTTCTGATAATGATGACCACACTGATCATTCGAAAACGAACCAGTGTGTCCTGACTTGCATTAGACATGGGCCACGCAAACGTCGTGGCCTTCTTTTTCTTCGAGCGAGACTGAATGGCCTATACCTCCATGCCGATTTGACGGTGCTTGTCTGTGAACTCGTTTGCCCATAGTTGACTTGCTGATCGCATAATTCTTGACCCGGCTTCGCGTCAGTGTTACATTGGCTGTAATTCGTGTTACGGAGGTTGGCGTGGCGGATTTGGTACGGTTTGGGGTTTCAATTGACAAGACAGTTCTCGACCGTTTTGATGCCCATATTCAGGAAAAGGCCTATCCCACGCGGTCTAAGGCGATTCAGGACCTGATTCAAGAAGAGTTGGTTCGAGGTGAATGGCAGGCCGGGCAGGAAGCCGCCGGGACCATCACCCTGGTGTTTGATCATCACAAGCGTGATTTGGTTAACCGCATTACGGACATTCAACACGACTTTCACCACATCATTATTAGTAGCCAACACATTCACCTAGACCACGATCACTGCCTTGAGGTGGTGATTGTGCGTGGTCGACCTGAGACTATTCATCAGCTCAGCGACCAATTGAAGACGGTGAAGGGCATGATTTTGGCCAGTCTCAACCTTGCAGCAACGGCCGGTGCCCTTCCGGGATGATAGGGAGGAGAAAAAGCATGGCTTGTTCTGTGTTCCGTTGGGGATTGAAACTCTGGCTGACTTCGTTCACCTGTCTGTGGGTGTATCCACATGAATACTGGATTCATGCCAAGCCCATGAAAGCTGTGGAAGAGACGGGTGTTCAATTGGAAATAGGCTGTGGTCATCATTTTCCCAAAAGCGTGTTTGCCCTGAAAGACCAGGTGATGACCTCACAGGATGTATTTCTTGAAGGTTCGGATCAAACTCAGAAGTTTGTGACCAAACGTGATATCACGATCCGTAAGGGCCAATACACGATCGTTCCTAGAGTGCCCCACCTATTCCAATTCGAGCTGACGAGAAATGGTCAGTCCCAGCCTGTCTTTTGGGGCCGTTGCCTGGTTGCCAATGACCCTTTTTCTCGGGAGCTTTTGTTACAAGGTCATGGTTTGGAAATCGTTCCTTCTCTCAATCTTTTGGATGTGAAGCCCACCTCAGAAAAGACCGTTCAGATTTTTCTGGATGGGCAGGCCGTCTCTGCTGAAGCCACCTTGACTCATCCAGATGGAAAAGAAGAGACGTTTTCGGTTGCCGATGACAAGACGGCCGTTCTCAACATCAATCAAGAGGGCGTTTACTGTCTCATCGTGCACGCAGAGGGAAAAGGAAGTTCGCTAGTTTTTCATGTTGGAGACCCGATTCAATGAAGCATCTCGCTCCTTTTTTCCCATTGTTCTTCTGCATGAGTATCCTGGCCCACGGGGTTGAAATCCGTGTTAGATCTTCAAGCTACGGTGTACAGTTTTTCTACGATGATGGTAGCCCGATGTCCCACTGTGATGTTGAAGTATTCGAAAAAGGAAAGGATGAGGTCGTTTATTCAGGTACCACGGATCCCCAGGGTTGTTTTGCGATGGTTCCCGAACATGCGGGGCATTGGATAATGCGCATCAATGATGGCATGGGGCATGGTCAGGTTCACGAATTCGAAATCGGTGAAGAGGTTCCAAAAGTGACCGCCACCGGTTTTGGAAAAGGACAGAAAGTTCTGATAGGCTTGTCGGTTCTCTTTGGATTGACGGGCATCGCCACGTTTGCCGCCTCTAAGCGTAGCCTGGAAGGTGGATGAATGCATATCCCCGACGGATTTCTGAATGTTCCTACTCTGATAGTCACCCAGACTGTTGCGATAGGTTGCATTGGTGTCTCGGCCAAAAAAATACAATCGAGCCTCGATGTCCGTCGCATCCCCCTACTAGGCCTTGGAGCGGCCTTTTTGTTCTGCCTGCAGCTATTCAGTGTTCCCGTTCCGGGTGGGACATCGGTCCATGTTTCTGGCGTGGTGTTGTTAGCGGTTTTGCTTGGCCCTCACAGTGTCATCGTCATAGGAGCCTGCTCCCTAGCGCTTCAGGCACTTCTCTTCCAACACGGTGGGATTCTCAGCTTTGGAGCGAATTTCTTGACCATTACGCTGCTGCCCGCCTGGATTGGATCGTGGATATACGGCAAACTGAACGCATCTTCCCGGATTGTGGCACTTTCCACGGCAATTCTGGTTGGGAAAATACTGGGGGCCGCATTATGCGCTTCCATTTTGGCAGTTTCCTCAATGGTCCCCTTTGAGGTGGGTCTTCCGGCTATGGTTCTTGCTAACGGATTGGGGGCCATTTTGGAATCCGTCATTTGTGTAGGCCTTCTTTCCTTTATCCTTACCCATCGTCCCGTTATCCTGGAGGGTACAAGGCAATGATACCTCTTGAATTACAACCTCATTCGGTGGCCAGTCGACCGCTTGCAACAGTAAAGAGCCCCACAAAATTGGCTATGGCTCTAGGGTCCTTATTGCTTTTGGCTATGATGCCAGCCACTTGGTTACCGTCCGTCTCGATAGGACTTGGCTTGGTTTATATGGTTATTGTGGTGTTAAACAGGATTTCAGTGCTATTTCTTCTAAAGCGGATTGTCTGTGTTATACCGTTTGTGTTGTGCATTCTGTTTTTCCACTACAAATCGATGGGCCTGCAGGGTAGTTTTCACTTTTTGATTCGGTCTACCTTCTCTGTTGCAACGCTGGTTTTGTTTACTGCAACGACGCCTTTCCCACAGATTCTTTCATCTTTAAAGGCTTTTCGGGTACCGCACCTTTTTGTGTTAGTCCTTGCTCTGGCCTATCGTTATATGGCGTTGGTTCAATCGGAATTGTCCAACATGCATCGGTCGGTGACTTTGCGAACCTCTCATTTGGGCCATTTTGAACGTTGGCGATTATATGGTCGCATGATGGGTAGCCTGTTCCTCAAGGCATTTGACCGATCTGAACGGGTCCACCACGCGATGCTCTGTCGAGGTTTTCACGGGGATTTGAATTGACCAAACCGCTGCTCACCATGAAGGACTTGAGTTTCGCGTACCCTGGAAACGAACCGGTCTTTAAGGGTTTCTCGCTTGCGGTGGGAAAAGGGGAGACCTGTGGTCTAATTGGAGCCAATGGCACCGGAAAGTCGACGCTGCTCCTGTTGATCTGCGGATTGCTTCAAGGCCATGGCGAGATCTGTTTGGAAGGCCAGGTTCTTGAAAAAGCGAATGCAGCTGCGTTTCGACGTCGGTTGAGTATGGTGTTTCAAAATCCCGATGATCAACTATTCATGCCGACGATTTTCGAAGATGTGGCGTTTGGCCTGGATCAATTTGGATGGGATGAAGAGACCGTGCGCAGGACGGTGCGAACGTCACTCGATGGAGTTGGTATCACAGTGGATTGGAGCCAAAGCAGTCAACAATTGAGCCTTGGCCAGAAAAAACGTGTGTGCTTGGCAGCTGCCCTGGCCAGAAACGCTCCGCTGATGTTACTCGATGAGCCGACCAATGAACTCGACCCCAAAGGCCGGCGAGAACTTCTCAGGTCGTTGGATGATATCGATGCGACCAAGCTTATCGTGACCCACGATCTGGACCTAGTGGCCACACATTGCGATCGCGTTTGCCTGCTTGGAAGGGGCGGGATGATCGCCGAGGGCAAACCCACCGAGATTATGACTCAAGAAGCCTTGATGGAAGCTCATGACCTAGAAGTGCCGCTGACATTTAAAATGGGCTGAGGCTCCCAACACACTCAAAAAATGGATCCTTGGCTGTGGAACTGAACTTGTGCGTTGGCTCAACTTTAGGGCATTCTCTTCTCAAAACGCTTTCTTTTTTAACTCAAATGGCCGATCAATAATATAAACGCTTTTAGGGGGTTGTTCGATGCGGTGGATTTTTTTGGTTTTAGCTGTGTGCCAAGCGATTGCGGGAGAGGTTCGCGTCAGTGCCTCCTCGGCAGATATTCAGGATTTGGCGCGAAGTCTGTCCTTCGGCGAAAGCCTGGTGCTGACGGATGTATTGCTCTCAGAGCAGCGCGGTCCCCAGGAACTGGAATTGAAACGGTTCCGCGTGTTTTCACCCCACGCGCGAGTGATTTTGAATACGGACTCGGGACCGATCGCGCTTCCAACACCTAAAAACGTTTACCTGAAAGGGTCTCTGCTAGGCAGTAACCCTTCCAGCGTCTTTCTCAGCATTCTTGAAGACGGTACGATCCGAGGGTTGGCCAACCAGGGACAGAAATACTGGGTGTTTGCAGGAGGACAAAGGGTCGGTGGCCCGAGCAGTGGTCTGGTCGTTCGAGAAATACTGCCACAAGAAGCGGCTGACCTGGGACGGCCCTACGAATGTAAGGTGGATCAGCTGAAACCAAGCGGGAAAGAATCCTCCAATGTCACTGCGCACCCCGCGCCAGGACCCATTGATGGTACTCTGACAACATACGCAGCCGAAATCGCCGTGGAGACTGATCAGGAATATTTGGCAAAATTCAGTGGGGATACGACCGAGGCCACCAACTATGCGGGGGACCTTATTGGATATAGTTCAACTGTATACAGCGCAGAAGTGGATACGGCCCTGGTTGTTGGAGATCTGTTTTTATGGAGTACAACGGACCCTTGGACAGAGACTGACGTTGGCTGCAGGCTCTACCAATTTGGCCGTTATTGGAACGACAATCGCAGCGGCGTGTCACGTACTACGGCTCACTTTTTGAGTGGACGCTCCACAAATGCAGGCATAGCTTGGGTTGGAGTGCTGTGCCGAGGGGCCTTCAATGTGGACCTAACAGGTGCCGGTTGTGGGCTATCACCAACGACAGACAATTATGGGGGAGCTTATGGCTACAGCAGTGGCCTAGACGCCAACTTCAACATTAACACGCCAAGCGTGTTGTGGGACATTGTTGTCGTTGCTCATGAAATGGGCCACAACTTCAATTCTCCGCACACGCATTGTTATGCAGGTGTTGGAGGTAATCCTGATCCTGTCGATGCATGCTACAACGGTCAGAGCGGGACGGCTGGCTGTTACAGTGGAACAGAGAGCCTACCTGGCGTTGGTTCGTTGACAGGAGGAACCCCGGGTAGTGGAAACGGCACAATTATGTCCTATTGCCATCTCCTCAGCGGTCTTCTTGGCAACATCACCTTCACCTTTGGCACGGGTCATATATATGGCATCGCGCCCGTACGTGTTCCCCAACGCATGAATGCTCATGTTGTCAGTCAGGATGCTGGAAATCCTGGGTGTTTTGTCGATGCATGTGTGAGTCCGGCGATCACTGGTGATCCTTCTTCCACCTCGCGGTGTACCGGGCTATCGGTGACCTTTACGGTGACTGCAACGGGCACCGACCTGACCTACCAGTGGCGAAAGGACGGGGCTGATATCGGGGGTGCCGTCTTAGCGTCTCTGGAACTTCAGGACTTGACGGTTGGGGATGCGGCCGATTACGACTGTGTCGTGACCAATGTGTGTGGAACGGCGACAAGTGGCAGTGCCACATTGACTATCGTGGAAACCATTGAGGTGACCGGACAGCCGGCTTCTGAATCCCTTTGTGTGGGCGATTCCACTACCTTGAGCGTAACGGTCAGTGGCAGCAGCCCATCTTATCAATGGCAAAAAGACACCGTCGACATCCCTGGGGCTACATCAGCAAGCCTGTCATTGAACATGGTGCAGGCCAGTGATTCTGGATCCTATCGCTGTCAGGTGACGAATTCCTGCGGAACCGTCAATTCAAGTTCAGCCACCATCAGTGTCACCACACCAATCACGATCGACCAGGAACCGCAAAATCAAACAATCTGCGACGGTCTTCCGGCCAGTTTCAGTGTCCTGGTCAGCGGTGATAATCCTTCCTATCAGTGGCGAAAAAATGGTGCCGATATTCCAGGTGCAGTCGCTTCTGAGTTATCATTTGGAGCCGTTTCACCTTCCGATGCAGGCAATTACGATTGTGTCGTCGGAAACAGCTGTGGAAACGAGACCTCTGCTTCTGCAAGTCTCACGGTGCTCAACCCAGTTAGTGTCACCAATCACCCCGATGCGGCTGAGTTGTGCGTTGGAGACGCGGCCCTTCTATCCGTTACTGCAAGCGGAAGTGGATCGCTAAGCTATCAATGGCGAAAGGATGGACAGGATATTCCATCGGCGACGAGCTCAACACTCTCCATCAATCCTGCTGCGATTGGTGATTCGGGGCTTTACGATTGTCGAGTGACGAACTCGTGTGGTTCTCAATTGAGTTCTAGTGCCCAGATTGACGTCGTTGATCTTGTTATTATTCAGGATCCAGCCGACTCCTATTTCTGTGCTGGTGACAATGGCCAATTGAGCGTGCTGGCCAGCGGGTTGGGCGTCCTTGAATTCCAGTGGCGCAAAAATGGGGTTGATCTTGGTGGCGAAGTGAGCTCCAGCCTCATCTTGAACTCGGTGGGACCTTCTGATGCGGGCGATTATGACTGTGTCATAACGGACGATTGTACGAGCGTTACCTCTGAGATCGCCCAGGTCACCATTGGAACGGAACCGTTGGTAGTGGGGCAGACCATATTTGTTCAGGGTATCGGAGCCGTGACGCTATCTGCTGCAATATGCGATGGGGCTACCTGGGACTGGAAGAACCTTACCACAAACCAAGTTTTTGGAATGGATGAAAACCCATTGGTGCTGCCCTACCTTGATGAAACAACCGGCTTTGAACTCCGTGTAGAAACATCAACCACACACTTGGCTCAATTTCTGGTGCTCGTCTCGGAAAATCATGTGTACGCCAATACGAATGGCGATGGATGTAATACGATCGAGGATCTCTGGTGGGTCTGTCCCGATTGGCGCAATCTTCAGGCGGACCCCAATGGAAATGGCATCATCGAAATTCTAGACTTTCTATACATAAACATGGACTATCCAGCGCCCTGCGATCCCTGAGCCAATGACCACTACCCATTCATCCAATCGATGGATGGGCGAGTGAGAACCGTGAAGTCCGCTTCCAAGATGTCTTCTGCACATTGAACCGATCGAGACCCGAGTCGACATTTAATTCGCAGACAAGACCAACTTTGGACGCCTCCATGAGTGTGGCATTTTAGAGCCTATGTTAAAGTGGTCGTTAAACATGAGCTAGGCAGTCTTGGCACGTTCAATGACTTCCAATTCAAACAAGAATCTCACTGTATCGATCATCTCGCCGAGGTAATGTTCACTCAAGCCTGCCTGCCTCATGATTTCCCTTATGGATTTTGGGGGAGCCGTTGGAAATGGTAAATAGTACAGAAAAGAACCCTGGCGTGGATTCATGATCCATTTGCGCACAGCTTTTGAGCGTCCTTCCCCCGAAACGGTGGAAATGGATGAGATAGCTTTTCCTCTTGCGGACGTTGTGAATTGAGCTTCGGCCCCTTTTTTTTCTCGAATTGCTATGTTTTCATCGAACTCCGGCAAAGGAATATTCGAAAGGTCAATGTCGATATTCAACACGGGTTCCCTTAGCGAATAGCGATTGTACGGGCGTTTCCCTTCCGAAACTTTGTCGGACCGGAGTATTCCTAACTGGGCCATGCCCTCCAACCAATCCTGAACCGTTCTGATATGTAACCCAAGTCGGGAAGCAGCTTCTGATGCGGAAAGATCCTTGTATTGAACCAGCAATACAATGAGATCTTGCGCGAATTTTCTTGAGAAAAAAGTGGATAATTTGGTGAATTCATTAATGTTCAATCGATCACCTCTGGTTTACCACTCTTAAGATGTGTTTAGTCTTTCCATTTTTAAACTGATCAAGGAATTCGATGAATAAATTTCCAAGAGATTGGCAGAGTTGGTCGAAGGCGAACGCTTCCCTGTATTGGCTGTATTCTGCTTTTGCGAGGTTGACCTCCACCGAACCATCTCGATGGAAAAGAACATATGTGTCCTTTTTCTGTTTGGGCTTCATGAACCATTTCGAGCCTGTTGAATTGATACAAAAGTAGGTTCCAATAGACGTGTGAAATGGGAAGGCAATGAGGTGGGATGAAAGAAAACGACCAAAATTTTGCAGTTCTTTTTTAGAAGTGGAGACCTTTCCGACAGGAAGTGACCGATGGGTGAACCCATTGGTTACATCCTGGACGCCATGTGCGGCGACCTGAAGAATGTCACGATATTTCCACCTCAGGCGACGCGACAATCTGAAATACAAATCTATAACGAGCAGCAAAGCCGCTGGGGCAAAAAAGAAAATGCCCTTGTAACCAGTAATGTAGGAGCAAGCGATTAAAAAACAGCCCAGCATCCAGAAAACCTGTGCCCGATTTCCCGTTCGAAGATATAGGATGACCTGAATGGTGCCGTTAGCAAGCCAGACAGTGGCGAAAACTTTATCCTCAGTCCGATCATCTGCCAATACTGCGAAGATAATCATCGCAGAAAGGAAGATTGTGACCAGCCCTACACCCAAGAGGACTTTGTCGTGCAATGGTTTCAGCTGTGAATGTTCCATCTCACCCTCCTGAATACTGATACGATGGATCATATAGTATGTTTCTAATATACTTCAAAATTTTTGAAGTATAAGTCTTGGTCTTCCCACCAACGTGGGGCAAAGCGAAAATGACGAAATGGAAGTCAGGATGGAAAAGTCTAAGATTTCCCTCCTACTTACCTTTCTTGCAAGCATGTCAAGCAAATCGTCCTGGAACGAGGCTCTCCTTAAAAATAAATTAAAAGATCGATTATTAAAATATTGTTAAAGAATGGTTAGATTTGGCCGAATAGTACTCCGACAGGATAAGTGTCTATTAAACCCCAAAAAAAGGAGTAAATAATGAAAAGGCTGATTTGGCTTGTTTTAATTTTTACGGTTTTGTATCCAATTCTGGGTGAGGAGCCGCCCTTAACAAAAGATCAGGCGGATGCAAAGGCCCTTGTGGAGAAGGCCGCCGTCTTGATTCAGGGTTCGGGTGAGGAGGCATTGGCTAAGGTTAGCGACCCAGAAGGAGGGTTTTATCTTAAGGATCGAGCCATTTATGTGTTTGTCTACGATTCTGAGTGTGTAGTGTTGGCCCATCCTGTGAAAAACTCTTTAATTGGCATGTCACTGAAAGGCAAACCCGATGCACGAGGAAAAAAATTCAGAGACGAAATTGTCAAAAAAGCGATCGAAGATGGTGATGGCTGGACAACCTACAGTTACCAGAAACCTGGTGAAAAAGGTATTCACCCAAAAATTGCCTACGGAAAACTCGCCGAGCACGAGGGAAAACAATTCATTGTCGTAGCGGGCGTGTACTATACGAATTGAATGGGGTCACGCAATTAGGCGTTCCCGCGAGGTTAGCGAAACAGCGGCGCGAGAGCGCCGCTTTCCAAGGCCATTAAATTCACTTGATGCGTGCTAGGGCACCACGCGTCCTGGGGTCCATGGCAGCTGGTTGGCTTCCATTTCCTTTTCCAGGGAAGGTAAGTGAACGGTTTGGATCAGCTCGAGTTCTTCGCTGATCTCTTTCATTTCCTGTTGAACGTAGCCCAGAGCAGCAAGGTGATCGGGGGTTGGGCCGTAGGTGGAGTATTGGTTGCCCATGTTCAGATAGAACATGCGTTGTTGGATGCCAGGGTAAACGGGTTCGCCGATTTTGCGTTTCAGAGCGTGCCCGTTGAGCCGATTGTTCAGGTTTGACAGACTGACTCTGAGGTTTTTCAAACTAAGGGTCAGTGATTCGGGACAATGATTCGAATCGAGAACGGCTTTTATCGCACCAATTCGGTGGTTCAATTGTTTGTAAACCTCTTGCGCGGCGCTTACGCGTCGATCCATTTGGCGCATGGTTTCATAGAATGCCGTCACTTGGTCCAATGCCTGGCCTTTCAGGGTGGATCGCTCCAGTGGTTTGACTTCAAATTGCTGCGATTGCTCCAAATCCACAAGTGTTCCATCATGCCGTTTGGAGAGGCTGACATGGTAGGTTCCTGGAGGTGCCAACCAGGATGGTGCACGCCAGAAGGACTGCGATTTCTTTTCGGTCCAGGCACTGGCTGAAGGCCTGGTCAAGTCCCAGGCCACGCGATGGAAGCCTTTGGTCGCTGGGCCTTCGAGCTGGCGAACCAAACGGCCCTCGCTGTCTTTTACGGTCAGTATGATGCAGGGACTATTTTCGAGTTCCTCTGCTTGAAGTTGATCCCAGCCCGGATGAGGGGTGTCCTTGCCTTCCTTCTTTAATTCGCCCTCACGCTTGAGGCGGGCTTGGCGTTGGTTCAACATGTCCTCGCTGACGAAGTAAGTGAAAACGGCTCCAAATGGGGGATTGGGGGCTGTGAAGAACGAAGCACCCTGGGAGGCTTTCGCTGAACGGCCAAGCGGGCGCTTCTGAACGTACCACCAGGTATCCCGAACTGAATAC
>Ga0070728_10006584_pt1 | contig 10966 bp, 9 predicted proteins | sample tdDd471_FD_66723 | JGI IMG/M metagenome (GOLD analysis project Ga0070728, IMG submission 66723) | Marine sediment microbial communities from the Atlantic coast under amendment with organic carbon and nitrate - tdDd47.1 | ecosystem: Environmental > Aquatic > Marine > Coastal > Sediment | place...
GAAAATTGCCTATAACCGCATGTTCGTGGCATATTTGAAAACATATGCTCGCCTTGGGTTGCAGGCTATGCCGCTACGCGCGGATACAGGTCCAATTGGCGGGGATCTGTCCCATGAATTTATCATTCTGGCGGATACCGGCGAAAGTGAAGTCTTCTATCACAAGGATATTCTGAACCTTCAGACACCTGAAGATAAAGATTATAGCCCAGAAGAGCTGCAGGGCATCGTGGATACTTGGACCAGCCTTTATGCGGCGGCCGACGAGATGCATGATCCAGATAACTGCCCGATCTCTGGCGACGATCTGGTGACCCGCCGGGGTATTGAGGTGGGGCATATCTTCCACTTTGGTCAAAAATACTCTGAGGCCATGGGCGCAACAGTTACCGGACCTGATGGCAAGGATGTGACCGTATCTATGGGGTCTTATGGTATTGGTGTTTCTCGTCTTGTGGGCGGCATTATAGAGGCGTGCCACGACGAAAACGGCATTATCTGGCCAGAAGAAGTTGCTCCGTTCCAGGTGGGCCTCATTAATCTGAAATCCGGTGATGAGGCTTGTGATGCAGCCTGTGAGGACCTGTATGCCAAACTAAATGCTGCGGGTGTTGAGGTGCTGTATGATGACACCTCTGATCGTGCCGGGGCAAAATTCGCCAATATGGACCTGGTTGGTTTGCCTTGGCAGTTTTCAATTGGCCCCCGTGGTGTGAAAAACGGCGTAGTTGAAGTGAAAAACCGTAAATCTGGTGAAAAAGAAGAACTGTCCCCAGAAGCAGCTTTTGCCAAAGTGATAGGATAATCCACTGTGTTTTCCAGATTTGAATGGACTATGGCGCTCCGCTATCTGCGGGCGCGGCGACAAGAAGGTTTTATTTCGGTAATCGCCCTCTTTTCTTTTCTGGGAATCGGGCTTGGCGTGGCGACCCTGATTATCGTGATGTCCGTTATGAATGGGTTCCGGGCAGAATTGCTTGACCGGATTCTGGGAATGAACGGACATTACGAGATTAAAGCGCCTGAAAATGGACTGCTCGTAGATTATGACCTAACGGTTGAGCGCCTGTCCGCCCTAAAGGATGTTGTTCGCGTAACCCCCTTGATCGAGGGGCAGGTTATGGCTACAGCCAGATCAAATGCCAGTGGGGCATTGGTGCGGGCATTGAACCCACATGATCTGGATAGTTTGAAAGTTCTTTCGGATAATATCGTTCAGGGGTCAACTGATGGATATGCGGAAGGAAAATCCGTTCTAATTGGATATCGCCTTGCGCAAACCTTGGGGCTTTCGGTTGGGGACAAGGTAAAGCTACTGTCCCCGAAAACCACTAGTACAGTATTTGGCAATGTGCCGCGGGTCAAAACCTATACGGTCGGCGGCCTGTTTAATACGAGCATGTATGAATATGACAGTGGCTATCTGTTTATGTCGCTAGCGGCGGCGCAGACCTATTTCAAATATGGGGACGGGGTTACTTCACTTGAGGTGTTTGCGACCGATCCGGACAAAGCACTTCAAATTCGCGCAGATGTGATTAATGCGGTCACTATGCGGGCCTTTATTTATAACTGGCAGCAATCAAGGGCGAGTTTCTTTAACGCGCTTGAGGTGGAACGTAATGTGATGTTCCTGATCCTCACACTGATCATTCTGGTGGCAGCTTTCAATATTATCTCCAGCCTGATTATGTTGGTAAAAGACAAGGGCAGGGATGTGGCGATCCTGCGCACCATGGGGGCGACGCGTGGCATGATCATGCGGGTTTTCTTCATCGCGGGTGCGAGCATTGGGGTGATCGGGACATTGTTTGGTTTCCTTTTGGGGATTGGGTTTTGTGCCAACATTGATCAGATTAAGCAATTTATTGAGGGGTTGACCGGGGCGGAGCTATTCTCGGCCGAGATTTACTTCCTCTCCCATCTGCCAGCCAAGGTTGACCCATCTGAAGTAACCGCTGTTGTTATAATGGCTTTAGTGATTTCTTTGGCAGCGACCATTTATCCATCCTGGCGCGCAGCCCGTCTCGATCCGGTGGAGGCGCTCCGCTATGAATAATCCTGTGTTGCAACTTGAGAATGTAACCCGTGTGTTTGAGCAGGCGGGGGAGCGGTTGGAAATTCTTCAATCGGTAAACCTGACTATTCGTCCGGGAGAGATTGTGGCATTACTTGGGCAATCCGGGGCGGGTAAATCCACGCTTTTACAGATCGCCGGACTTCTAGAGCCGCCGACAAGTGGTAAGGTCTTGATCAATGGTGAGGATTGCACCGCGGCCAAGGATAACAAGCGGACAAAAATTCGCCGTCATGACATAGGATTTGTGTATCAGTTCCATCATCTGCTGCCAGAATTTTCAGCCCTTGAAAATGTGATGATGCCAAACCTGATTTCTGGTGTTTCCAAATCGGTTGCGAAAAAGAACGCTTCTGATCTGTTGGAGTTGATGGGGCTGGGGCATCGGCTGACACACCGGCCCGCGCGGCTCTCCGGCGGGGAGCAGCAACGTGTTGCTATCGCCCGCGCCCTTGCCAATCACCCCTCTTTGTTACTTGCTGATGAACCAACAGGTAATCTGGACGAAGCCACATCGGATATGGTATTTGAAAATTTTGTAAACCTGTTGAGGCAGCAAAATGTCGGTGCTCTTGTCGCTACTCATAATCGTGAGCTGGCAAATCGAATGGATCGTATCGTCCAGATCCGGGAACATCAATTGATCGACGGTTAATTCATTTCTCATTAAGAGGAATAGAGGGGGCGCCATTGGCGCCTCTCTTGATTCTGGGATCTAAAATGATTCTCAATATTGATTATGATTCGACGTGTATTTAACTCTATCCGCCTTATTATAAAATTTAACATATTGATAATAAACAATAAATAATTTTGTTCTCGTTTTGTTTGACATGAGAACAAAAAAAGAACAATATCTGCTTCAACAGATTAATGGAGGCTGATATGACCAAACTCAAACTAGCAAAAAGTGGTTTCGAACTTGTTGTATTTGGTGGCGTGATGGCAACGCTCGTCTTCTGGGCGGAGATCGTTCACAGCTTTACTGGATAAGAAATGTCGGATTTATCCACAGAAAAATCTCCCTAGGCAGGAGTCAAGATCTTATCTTTTGAAAAAGGTATGTGATAATGGGTCGAATGAAGTCTCAATTGGAAGGTCGTTCCATGTCACATGCCGGGTTTGTACATCTTCGGGTTCACACCGCCTATTCCTTGTCCGAAGGGGCGATCCCGGTCAAGATGCTGACCAAGCTTTGTGAAAAATATGCTATGCCAGCGGTGGCGATCACGGATACCAGCAATATGTTTGGTAGCCTTGAGGCATCGCTGACGTTGCCGGGGGCAGGGGTGCAACCCATTATGGGGTGTCAGATTGCCCTAACCAGTGAAGGCCCGTTGGAGCGAAATGGCCGGCGACCAGAGCCAGCGCCTCTGGTTCTCCTCGCGCAGAATGATGCGGGTTATTACAACCTTCTAAAACTTTCCTCTCACGCGTTTCTGAAAACAGAGGCCGGAGAGACAGCGCAGGTTCCGTTCGACATTCTTGAAAAACATAGTGATGGTATTATCTGCCTCACCGGCGGTGCGGGTGGCCCATTGGGGCGGTTGATCCTATCCGATCAGGATGAAGACGCCGTTGATCTTCTTCACCGATTGAAGGCTGCCTTTGAAGGCTGCCTTTATATGGAAATTCAGCGACATGAAACCGAAGCCGAGCAGCGAACAGAGCCGCGCTTTCTGGAAATGGCGTATGAATACGATATTCCGCTAGTTGCAACGAACGAGTGCTTTTTTCCTGAACGAGAAATGTATGACGCCCATGATGCGCTGCTTTGTATTGCTTCTGGCTCATATGTTGGGGAGTTGGAACGCCCCCGCCGTACATCTGAACATTATTTCAAATCATCTGATGAGATGAAGTCGCTGTTTAGCGATTTGCCGGAAGCTATTGATAATACAATCGTTATTGCGCAACGATGTGCCGTTCTGTCACCTGTTCGCCCGCCAATTCTGCCTGCATTTGATTCAGGTGATGGCCGTAATGAGGCGGATGAGCTTCGCGCCATGGCGGAAGATGGTTTGAAACTCCGACTAGAGCATGCGGTGTTTACCGATGATATGGATGCCACGGCCCGTGAAGAGAAAGCCAAGGAATATTGGGATCGGTTGGAATATGAAATCGGTATCATCAATCAGATGGGTTTCCCGGGCTACTTTCTGATCGTTTCGGACTTTATTCAGTGGTCCAAGGAGAATGATATCCCTGTGGGGCCGGGACGTGGTTCGGGTGCGGGTTCATTGGTAGCCTGGGCGCTCACGATTACGGATCTAGATCCCTTGCGCTTTGGGTTGCTTTTCGAACGTTTCCTTAATCCGGAACGTGTGAGCATGCCCGACTTTGATATCGACTTCTGCCAGGATAAGCGCGAACGCGTGATCCGCTATGTGCAAGATAAATATGGCCACGATCAGGTGGCGCAGATTATCACCTTTGGTAAGCTGCAGGCCAAGGCGGCTATTCGCGACGTTGGGCGTGTCCTGCAAATGCCCTATGGTCAGGTCGACCGGATCAGTAAGCTGATCCCCTCAAACCCTGCCAACCCCATGACATTGCAGGAAGCCCTGGATTCAGAGGTTCCCCTGCGGGAGGCACAGCGCAACGATGCAGAGGTAGCGCGCCTCATTGAGATCGCGTTGCAGCTGGAAGGTTTGTATCGGCATGCTTCCACCCACGCGGCGGGGGTTGTGATCGGCGACCGGGAATTGGATGAACTGGTCCCACTCTATCGCGATCCGCGATCAGATATGCCCGTAACTCAATATTCCATGAAATATGTGGAAACCGCTGGACTGGTAAAGTTTGACTTTTTGGGTCTTAAAACCCTGACAGTTTTGGACCGGGCCAAAGACCTGATCGCCAAGCGGGGGATCGAAATTGATTATTCCGCAATTCCGCTCGATGATCCGGGAACTTTTGAACTTCTCACCCGTGGCGATACGGTTGGCGTCTTCCAGCTTGAGAGCTCGGGTATGCGGGACATGCTTCGCAAAATGCGCCCTGACGCCTTTGAAGATATTATTGCGATTGTGGCCCTCTACCGTCCGGGCCCAATGGAAAATATTCCAACTTATATTCGCTGTAAGCATGGGGAGGAGGAGCCAAACCTCCTTCATCCGAAGCTGGAGCATATTCTGGAAGAGACCTATGGCGTGATCATCTATCAGGAGCAGGTGATGGAGATTGCGAAGGTTTTGGCCGGTTATAGTCTTGGTGAAGCGGATTTGCTCCGCCGGGCCATGGGTAAGAAGATTAAAGAGGAAATGGACCAGCAACGCGCCCGTTTCTGTGACGGTGCGGAGGAGCAGGGGGTTGACCCCAAACAGGCCAGCCATATCTTTGATTTGGTGGCCAAATTTGCGAGTTATGGTTTTAACAAATCCCACGCGGCGGCCTATGCGCTTGTCTCCTATCATACAGCTTACCTGAAGGCGAATTACCCCGTTGAGTTTATGGCTGCGTCCATGAGCCTTGATATCAACAACACAGATAAACTGAACATTTTCCGTCAGGATATGGAAAAGAACGGTATTCCGCTCTATCCACCCTGCCTGAACCAGTCAGAAGTAGAATTCAATGTTGAATTTGAAGGGGATGAGGGAGCTGTCCGCTATGCCCTTGCTGCGGTAAAAAATGTGGGCCGCGATGCCATGGCTGGGATCGTCGAGGAACGGAACCAAAATGGTCCCTTTAAGGATATTTCCGATTTTGCCGCCCGCCTGAACCCTAAACATTTAAACAAGCGTCAGGCGGAAAATCTGGTGCGGGCAGGGGCGTTTGATGCCCTGCATGGGGATCGGGCTCAAGTTTTTGCCTCACTTGAAAACATTATCCGCCATGCCCAGCAGATGGAGGAAGAGCGCGGGTCCGGTCAGGTGAACCTGTTTGGCGGTGGCGGGGACGCTGCCGAATCCTCCGTTGGGCCTGTGATGGCGAAAGCCAGCCGTTGGACCTCAATGGAGCAGCTTAAGCAGGAATTTGACGCGATCGGCTTTTATCTGTCCGGTCACCCATTGGATGCCTACGCCAAGACGCTTGATAAAGCGGGCGTGAAAAGCAGTGTGAATTTCCTTTCAAACCTGTCAGCGGCGGAAAGTGCCTCAAAACTGGCAGGGACCATTATGGGCAAGCGGCAGATCAAAACGAAGAAAGGCAAGGCGCTTGCCTTTGTTCAGCTTTCTGACGCGGCGGGCGCGTTTGAGGTGACCCTGTTCGAAGAAACCCTGATGCAATGCCGGGAAATTCTGGAAGTTGGTAATTCCGTGGTGGTAAGCGTGACAGGCCATATGGATGTGGAAAATGATCAGCCGCGTGTGACGGCTAACTCTGTTCAGCGCCTTGAATATGTTGCGGCCCAAACCGGTGATGGGGTTCGTATTTATCTTGATGATGATAATCCACTTGGGCAAATTTCCCAGATCCTCGGCGGTGCTGGTCAGGGGCGGGGACGTGTCGCTTTTGTTCTCAACCTAGAGGGCGATAACAAAGAGGTCGAGCTGGATTTGGAGCACCGCTTCAATATCTCCCCAGAGGTCCGTCAGGCGCTTAAATATGTGCCCGGCGTTCAGGATGTGCACGATATTTAGGGCATAAGCGGGAAAAGCGCAGTTTTTTGCAAATTTTTGCATCTTTTCCCTTGCGTCTTTGCTCATAAGCAGATAGATACCGCCCTGTTAATTCACACGTGGGGTTCGGGTGTTGCTGTGTTAGTAATTACCCATCCGGTGTTCAGAAATCTGGACCACAGCCCTACGGAGGTTCAACCGGAAAAGGAGTATCGCAGGATGACACTGCCAACCTTTACTATGCGTCAGCTTTTGGAAGCTGGTGTACACTTTGGCCACCAGGCCCGTCGTTGGAACCCAAAAATGGGTCCTTATATCTTCGGCAAACGTAACAACATTCACATCATTGACCTTCAGCAGACAGTTCCAATGCTGCACCATTCACTGAAAGCAGTGCGTGATACAGTATCTGGCGGCGGTCGTGTTCTGTTCGTTGGTACAAAGCGTCAGGCTTCTGATGTTGTTGCTGAAAGCGCAAAACAGTGTGCACAGTTCTACGTCAACCACCGTTGGCTCGGCGGTATGCTGACAAACTGGAAAACTGTTTCCGAATCCATTAAACGTCTGCGTCGCGTAGAAGAAATTCTGTCTACTGACACTCAGGGTCTGACTAAAAAAGAAATCCTGAAAATGACACGCGAGCGGGACAAGCTGGAACTGGCTCTCGGTGGTATTAAAGATATGGGCGGCCTGCCGAACATTATCGTTGTCATCGACACCAACAAAGAAGAGCTGGCTGTTAAAGAAGCTAACAAACTGGGCATTCCAGTTGTAGCGATCCTCGACAGTAACTCTGATCCAGATGGTATCGACTTCCCAATTCCAGGTAACGATGACGCCTTGCGTGCGATCAACCTGTATTGCGACCTGTTCAAACAGGCCGTATTGGATGGTATCTCCGAAGAAATGGCTGCCTCTGGCGCCGACCTTGGTGAAGCTGTTGAGCCAGAAATGGAACAGCTCGCTGCTGCTGAAGAAGCTCCAGCAGAAGAGGCACCTGCCGAAGCTGCAGAAGAAGCTAAAGCTGAATAAAACCGCTTGTCACACATTCGCAACGGATGTGTGACACGTTTTTGACACTCGAAACACAATAGACATGAGGATTTAATTATGTCTGCAATTACTGCTTCATTGGTGAAAGAACTGCGCGAGAAATCTGGCGCAGGTATGATGGATTGTAAAAAAGCCCTGACAGAAGCCAATGGTGATCTGGATGCGGCTATCGATTGGCTGCGGACTAAAGGTCTGGCCACTGCTTCCAAAAAAGCAGGTCGTGTTGCTGCCGAAGGTCTGGTTGCTGTTAAAGCCGAAGGCACATCTGGCGCAATCGTTGAAGTGAATGCGGAAACAGACTTTGTTGGTCGTAACGAAGACTTCCAGAATCTGGTTTCCGGTATTGCCGCTGTTGTTGGTGAAGTTGGTGACGATCTGGATGCTGTTAAAGCAGCAACTTACCCAGGATCTTCCGATACTGTTGAAGCTACTCTGACAGATGCGATCGCTACAATCGGTGAGAACATGTCTCTGCGCCGTGCGAAGAAACTCTCCGTTTCCAACGGTGTTGTTGCTTCATACGTGCATAACGCTGTAACAGACGGTCTTGGTAAAATCGGTATTCTGGTTGCTTTGGAATCCGAAGGTGACGCGGACAAGCTGGCTGCCCTTGGTAAACAGCTCGCCATGCATATCGCGGCAACAAACCCAGAATCCATCAGTGTAGATGATCTGGATCCAGAACTGGTTGAGCGTGAACGCGCTGTTCTGACTGAGCAGGCTCGCGAGTCTGGTAAGCCAGAAGAAATTATCGAGAAAATGATCGGTGGCCGTATCAACAAATACTATCAGGAAGTTGTTCTGCTGAAGCAGACTTTCGTTATTGATGGTGAAAACACAGTTGAGAAAGCAATTGAGAATGTTGCCAAAGAAATTGGTAGCCCGATCAAGCTGACAGCAATGGCACGTTTTGCCGTTGGTGAAGGTATCGAAAAAGAAGAAGGTGATTTTGCTGCTGAAGTTGCTGCCGCTGTTCGTGGCTAATTAGCAAGCATGTCTCTGTAATGTTGGCGGTCTCGGTCACGAGGCCGCCTTATTTTTATGGGAGGACAGGATATCTTTTCAATTCGTCACAATCCTGTATGCTGTCATCCCGAAATTCTATTGATCATCTTTTCAGTGTTCGGGGACGATAATGTCAAATAAGCCGCAATATAAACGGGTTCTGTTGAAATGTTCTGGTGAGGCTCTTTTAGGGAACCAGCAATATGGCATTGACGTTGAAACAGCATCCCGCATCGCGCGCGATGTAAAACAGGCCCATGAAATGGGTGTTGAGATTTGTATTGTTGTTGGTGGGGGTAACATTTTCCGGGGGGTTTCTGGAACGGCACAGGGAATGGATCAGGCCAATGCCGATTATATGGGCATGATGGCAACCGTCATGAACGCACTGGCCTTGCAACATGCCATTGAAAAAGAGGGAATGGACAGCCGCGTTCTTTCCGCGATTCCAATGTCTTCTGTTTGTGAGCCTTATATTCGCCGCCGCGCCGAACGTCATCTTGAAAAAGGCCGGATTGTAATTTTTGCGGCTGGGACCGGTAATCCGTTCTTCACAACGGATACTGCTGCTGCCCTTCGCGCTGCAGAAATGAAATGTGACGCCCTTGCGAAAGGGACAAATGTTGACGGTGTTTATGACAAGGATCCAAATAAATTTGACGATGCAGTCCGTTTTGACAAACTGACCCATTTGGAAGTTATCTCTAAGGATTTGAAAGTAATGGACGCTGCTGCCATTTCACTGGCGCGCGAGAATAACATTCCAATTCTGGTCTTTTCCATTCACGAAGAAGGGGCGTTTTCACACGTTCTGTGTAGAGAAGGTCAATTTACTGAAGTTATCTGACGCGATTTTGCCGCGTTTTTGTTATAAGCAGTTCCAGGAACGATTTATCGTACTGTTTGAGGGAGAATTCGATGGCTGAGCCTGACTTTAAAGATCTAGAAAAACGAATGACCGGTGCCCTTGAGGCCTTGAGGCAGGAATTTGCAGGACTTCGGACTGGCCGTGCCCATGTGAGCCTGTTGGAACCTGTCACGATTGAGTCTTATGGCGCGGAAATGCCGCTGCAACAGGTTGGTACCGTGAGTGCACCAGAGCCACGTATGCTGGCCGTTTCCGTTTGGGACAAGGGGAATGTCTCTGCTGTGGAAAAAGGTATTCGTAACTCAGGTTTGGGCCTGAACCCAGTCGTAGACGGCACGACGGTTCGGGTGCCTATCCCCGAATTGACCGAGGAGCGCCGGGCTGATTTGGCCAAGGTTGCCAGTGGTTACGCGGAACAGGCCAAGGTAGCTGTTCGTAATGTTCGTCGTCACGGTATTGATGACGCGAAAGCGGCAGAAAAAGATGGTGACTATTCAAAAGATGATGTGAAGCGTGCTGAGGACGAAATCCAAAAACTGACAGATAACTTTGTCAAGAAAGTGGATGAAGTGCTTGCTGAAAAGCAAAAGGAAATCATGCAGGTCTGATCGCAGATGGAAGTTGTCGGAAAAAAAGATCTTCTCCCGGAGGGGCCGAAACATGTTGCCATTATTATGGATGGCAACGGCCGCTGGGCAAATCGTCGATCCATGTCACGGCTGAAAGGTCATGAGCAAGGGGCGAATGCCGTGCGGGAAGCTATCAAGGGATGCCGAGAGCTTGGCATTCCCTATCTGACACTTTTTGCTTTTTCGTCTGAAAACTGGCAGCGTCCAATAGAAGAAGTTAATCATCTAATGGGATTGTTTCGTTTCTTTTTTAAAAAAGAAATGAAAGCGCTTATAGATGCTGATGTGAAAGTCAATTTTATTGGTGATATCAGTCGTTTACCGGCTGATGTGCAAGAGTTGGCTAAAGAGTTGATGCAAAAGACGGCAACCAAAGATAAGCTGCATCTAACTATTGCCCTTAGTTATGGTGGCCGTGCTGAAATTATAGAAGCAGCCAAAAAAATGGCTGAAAAAATCTCCAACGGTGAGATAAATGCCTCGGATGTGACGGAAGATGGTTTTGGTCAGTTCTTACAAACTGATGGTATGCCTGACCCGGATATGATTATTCGCACCAGCGGTGAAAAACGGATCAGTAACTTCCTTCTGTGGCAGGCTGCTTATGCCGAACTATTCTTCATAGATATATTGTGGCCTGATTTTACAAAGCAGGATCTGCAGATGGCAGTAGAAGAGTTCTATAGCCGGAACCGACGGTACGGAGCTGTCAGTGTCTAACAGCTCTCTTTCCTCTTTGCAGCTTCGAATAATATCTGCCTTGGTGCTT
>Ga0070728_10006585_pt1 | contig 10965 bp, 15 predicted proteins | sample tdDd471_FD_66723 | JGI IMG/M metagenome (GOLD analysis project Ga0070728, IMG submission 66723) | Marine sediment microbial communities from the Atlantic coast under amendment with organic carbon and nitrate - tdDd47.1 | ecosystem: Environmental > Aquatic > Marine > Coastal > Sediment | place...
GGCTGACCATCCCCCAGTATGGCAGGTCGCAAAGCCTGAACGTGAGTGTGGCAGCCTCCATCATCCTTTACGAATATGCCCGGCAGCACGGAGAATCCGCGGGCAACCCCGCCACCGGAAAACGGGAACAGGCATCCTGAAAGCAGAAGAGGAAAAAAATGAACATATCAAGAGTTGCAACCCATATCACAGACTGGCTGACCGCCTATGTTGAAACATCCGGCCTCAACGGATTCACCGTGGGGGTTTCCGGCGGAATTGATTCAGCCGTAACCTCCACCCTCTGCGCCCTTACCGGGAAACCGGTACTGGCACTGAACATGCCCATTTTTCAGGCCCAAAACCAGGTCTCCCGGTCAGCGGCTCATATTGCCCGGCTGGAAAAAAATTTTCCGACTGTCAAGGGAATTGACATGGAACTGACCCCGGCGTTTGAACAGATCCAGGCCTCTTTTCCCGGCGATATCCAGGATGATCTGACCATGGCCAATACCCGGTCCCGGCTCAGGATGATGACCCTCTATGCATTTGCCGGCCACCACCGGATGCTGGTGGCCGGCACAGGCAACAAGGTCGAAGATTTCGGCGTGGGATTTTATACCAAATACGGGGACGGGGGCGTGGATATTTCCCCCATTGCAGACCTGATGAAAACCGAAGTCTATGAACTGGGGCGCCACCTGGGTGTCAGTGAGGACATCCTTGCCGCCCCGCCCACCGACGGCCTGTGGGAAGATGACCGAACCGATGAGAGCCAGCTCGGGGCTACATACCGGGAGCTGGAATGGGCCATGATACATGAGACAAAAGAAGGATCTAACGTGTCTGACCTGACGCCCCGTGAAAAAGAGGTACTGGCAATTTACAAAAAACTTAACAGGGCCAACAGGCATAAAATAGACCCGATCCCTGTCTGTATCATACCCTCGGATTTAAGATAAAATTAAAAACAGAATCGGCCGTTCCTTATCCCGTCACAGCCTGGTTTCGGCCGTTTTGCTTGGCAGTGTACAAAGCCTTATCCGCCATGCGGATCATAGTTTCCAGACCCCTGGTTGAAAATTCACCTTCCGGCAGCCCCCAGGTGCCGCCCACACCGATACTGACAGTGAACGCCACCCGCTTTCCCTCACAGGCCATAGACAGATCCGCGGTCAGTCGGCAGATACGCCGGGCGGTTTTCAGTGCCATCGGCTCAGGGGTCTCAGGCATGAACACCATGAACTCCTCGCCACCCATGCGCCCAAAAATATCTACAGCCCGTATATCCTGTTTCACGGCCAGGGTAAAGGTCTGAAGCACCTGGTCGCCGCACTGGTGCCCCCATGTATCGTTGACGGCTTTAAAATGATCCAGATCCATGAGCAAAACAGCGGCCGGCCGTTGATTTCTGCCGTATCTGATTAATTCGATTTTAGACAGGGCCCTGAACTGCCTGCGGTTATAAATACCTGTCAACTCATCAATGGTTGCCAGTTTTTCCAGCTTATCCATGAACTGCTTTTGGGCGGTAATCTCCGTAAGGGTTAGGATACGGCCGATCTTCGTGCCGTCTTTTCCGTGCAGTGGCCCATGGGAAAGACGAAACACCAGGGGCCCTGTAGAACTCTCCAGAACCACCTCAATGTCCTCCGGAGACGGCGATTCAAAAACCTTTGACACCTCTGGATGGTCTGCAAACAGATCAATAACTGATCGGCCCATATTGTTCCGAACCAGCCGGGGAAACAGCTGGGCGGATTTCCGGTTAAAATCAACCAGCCGCAGATCATGGTTGGCCACGACAATCCCGTCACGCATCTCTTCAAAGACCTTATCCCGGGCCACGGGCACCAGGCGGAACAATGAAAATCTCACGAAACCCAGTGCATATACAGGCACGGTCAGGCAGAGAAGGAGGGGATTGAGATCCAGACCTTCCGGCCCGGCTCCGGTCAGATAGGCCAAATAGCCGAGCCACTGGATGGCTGATCCTATGCTGATAATCAAGATTTGCCTTTTATAGGTCCCGCCGGTCTTAAAATAGAAACCAAGGAGCAATCCAAAGGAGATCACCCAGGCGGCATTTGAATAAAAGGCATGGACAAAGTATAAAGGGCCGGGCTCAATTATCATCAACGCCCCGAAATCAGAGGCCACCATCTGCGCAGACGCATAAAAAAGATGATGAAATGAATTTGACACCCTGGCCCAGAAAACGATCACCGGAATCAGAAAAATAACCCCAAGGGACACCCGCCCCGGGGCGTCAGGTTTTCCAGTATAAGACATGGCAATGGCCAGTATCAGACCTGGAATAAATGAAACCCCCAGGTACTGGACCTTGGACCAGAACAACATGGCCCCAAGGTTGCGGCTCATCAGTTCCAAACCGTATCCAAACGCATAAACCGCCACACAGCCGGCAAAAAGGGCAAAAAGATGGATCAGCCTTGACTGCCGGATATTCAGGGCGAAAAGAGCCAGAAACAGACTCAGGCTGCCAGCCACGAAAAGAAGTGCTGAAAAAAAATTGATGTGAATCACTATTCGGCCTTCTTTATACCGGATTAAAGATACGGACGCTTTTCCTGTCCGGTGACTATTCATTTCACCATATCACATTGCTTCCGGTGGGACCAGACCAAGATATCGTAACACGAGCCGCGCATGCGCGCCTAAAGATTTGACATCCTCTTCAAGGGTGTGTTAATTTATCCCGGCAATTTAAACGTATGCAAAAGGAGTTTTTTTGAATTCAGGATCATTGGATTTTGTGTCATCTGTTGCCGGCAAAAGGTATCATTAATCGGCGGCAGGCTGGTTTCATTTTTTTTTAAATTAGTCTTCCGGATAAAAGTCGGTTATTATTATTGCGCCTTTCCACGGCAACACCCCCTGCAAAAAAATACAATAGGTTAAAAACAGCCGATGGACTGAACAGATAAGGAGTTCGGCTGTCGGCGAATTTGCAACACCTAAGGAATCGTTACAAAATAACTTGATCTAAATTATTTCCAAAACCCTTTGAATGGGTATTTTTTTATATAAACCCTAACCGGGTATTTTGAAAACAAAAGTTCAAGTAATTTTGGAGCCGATCCTAAGCAGGCGGAGATCAATGATGATCACAGCGAATCAAAAAACAGAAGGCATTTCTCCTTACCTCTCCATTCTCGGGTGGGATTCATATTTCCAGAGTCATCTGGACACTATCTGTAAAGAGAAAATACTCCCGGCCAGGGTGGTCGGGGTCCACAAAAACCATTTTCTTATCAGTCAGGGCAATAAAGAACGACTCGTTACACCGGCAGGCAGGCTCTCTCACAGAATAAAGAGCCTCTTTCCTGTGATCGGAGACTGGGTTATCGTTTCCGGAGAAACCATTTCCGCAGTATTACCGCGGAAAACGATTTTATCCAGAGGCGCTGCCGGAACACATGGAAAGCAGGGCGGTCCGGCCTGTAAAGAGCAGATCATTGCGGCCAATCTGGACATGGTTTTCATTGTATGTGGTATGGATCACGACTTTAATATACGCAGAATAGAAAGATACCTTACCCTGGTTTACAATTGCGGCCTGCCCCCTGTCATCGTCTTAACCAAATCAGATCTTCATAAAGATCCGGAATCTTTTGTGGAAAAGGTGGAAGCGGTGGCCTTTGGTGTGCCTGTCCATCCGGTATCGGCAAATGACCCAGGAGGCCCTACCGTTTTGGAACAATACATATCCACAGGCAGGACCATCACAATGATCGGATCTTCAGGCGCCGGCAAATCAACTTTGGTGAACCGGCTTTATGGAAAAGAGATACAGGAGACCTGCGCCATAAGCAAACGAATCGGCAAAGGGAGGCACACCACCACCAACCGAAGCCTCATCATGATGCCCCAGGGGGGCATGGTGATTGACAATCCCGGTATCCGCGAAATCGGATTCGGGGATACCGGAGACGGTCTGGATGCGGCTTTCCCGGAAATTGAAGCTCTTGCCCGAATCTGCCGCTTTCATAACTGCAGCCATACCCATGAGCCGGGCTGCGGTGTGCTCCAGGGTCAGGCAGACGGGACAATCAGCCGGGAACGGCTGAACTCCTACCAAAAAATGAAACGTGAGCTGGCATATTTATCAGACCGACGGCAGAAGAGTGCAGACCGGGTGGAAAAAGAACGCTGGCAGGGGGTTGCCTTAAAAATAAAGGCCATAAAAAAAAAGAAATACAAGGAATAAACCCGTTAAAGACGGTTAGTCTGTGTGCCATGAATCGGCACTGGTCCGCCGCCAGGCAAAGGCGGCGGACCAGTGCAGGCCATCTTAATGAACTATAACGACATGCTCTTTTTTCAATTTCTGGATCATATCATCCATGTATTTTTTCTGCTTGTCTGTGTTCACCTTTTTTTCCAGATCGGCCTTGGCATCTTCGAAAGATTTTGTTTCGGCGTCTTTTTTCTCATATACCTTGATGATATGGTAGCCAAACTGTGTTTTCACAGGCTCACTGAGGACGTCTTTCTCCAGGCTGAAGGCGGTATTTCCAAACTCAGGAACCATCTGCGCCTTTGAAAACCATCCCAGGTCACCGCCGTTCTTTCCACTGGGTCCTGTAGACAGCTCTTTGGCAACATCTTCAAAGTTTTCGCCTTTTAAAACACGCGCCTTAGCAGCCTTGGCCTCTTCTTCTGTCTTGCATAGAATATGTTTGGCTTTGACCTTTGCCTTATCCATGAACTCGGCTTTATTTTCATCATAGTATGTTTTCAGCTCACCTTCTGTGGCTGTAAGTTTTGCCAGGGCATCGGCCATGAACTGCCGGATCACCAGGGTCTGTTTTATCTGTTCCAGCTGTTTGAGAACTTCGGCATTGCTGTCATACTTTTCTTTTTTGGCCTGGAGATAGAGAAGCTTCTCCTGGGTAAGCTGGTCGACAAACTTTTTTTTCCCATCTTCCGAGGAAAATGCATTCTGATACTGCGGGGGAAGCTGCTGCAGTCTGGCGTCTACTTCCTGGTCGGTGATCTCCAGGTTGTCTACGGTTGCCACCACCTTTGCATGGGCTGACGGCAGCACCATCATCAAACTAATAAATATTCCCAATACGATCTTTTTCATGCTTACACTCCTTTAAATCAAATCAAAAAAATGACGTAGTATATACGCCCTCGCCCGGAAAATCCCGGAAATTTTATACCCGCTTCTGCCAATGGATATCCTCCCCTATCCCTATTTCGATGCTTGGCGGCATGGAGGAGACTGATGTTTTGTCCCTCCAGAAACCGGCAGCCCCCCAATTTCAAGGGTAATGGCTTTGGGGAGGCAAGCCTTGGTGCAGGCCAGACATGTAATGCATTCAGGATCATCAGGTGATTCATCAAAGCGGACACCCATGGGACAGACCCCATGACAGGCCTTGCAATGGGTACATTTATCCCCATTAAGATTCAGTTTTACAAGCTTAACTTTGGAAAACAGTCCATAAAAGGCCCCAAGGGGGCAAGCAGTCCGGCAGAAAGGGCGGCTTGCCACAATGGCCCAGGCAATGAAAAACATAAGAATGATCATTTTGAACAAAAAAATCAGACCCAGATTATTGCGAAGCGCTGGTTGAATCATGATCATTGGCAGCCCGGCCTCGAGGGTGCCGGCCGGACAAAAATACTTACAGAACCAAGGATCCCCGGTACTGAATTCATCCACCGCAAACAGGGGCAAAAGGATCACCATAAAAACCAGGAATCCGTATTTCACATATCGCAGCACAGGCCAAATGCCGAATTCAGGAGAAGGTATTTTATGGAGAAGCTCCTGGAACAATCCAAAGGGACAGACCCATCCGCAGACCATCCGGCCGACAAAACCACCAATGACGCCCATGGTGCCGATCACGTAAAAGCCGAAATAAAACTGCCCCGTTTCCAGTGCCAGACGGAGCCCGCCCAGAATCTGCTGAAGAGAGCCTAGGGGGCAATAGGTTGTTGATGCCGGGCATGAAAAACAATTCAGTCCCGGGGAACAGACTACTTTAAGGGGCCCCTTATATATTGTCCCGGTCACCGGAAAACTCCAATATCCGTTGGTCAGAAGGACAAAAAGGGCCTGCACCCACTTTCGGATGAATTCCATGGATTATCCTATCCCGATACAGGACAGGCAGATCTGGGTTGCCAGCCGAAGAATCTGTGAGGGCTCGTCCAGACCGACACCCACAATTCCCAGGATTAAGAAAACCAGAATCACAATAAACGGTGTGATTCGGATCCGCGGTTCGGCTTTTTTACGCTGTTTTTTTTTCATGGCATTATTGGTTGATATACCCCATGAGCATTTGTACGAATTCAGGGCCATCCCATTGTTCAGGACCGATAAATTTTTCTCTGAGTATCCCCTGTTTATCAACAATAAACGTTTCAGGCAGGCCTGTCAGACCGTATTTTGATCCGGCACTATTATCCGAATCGTCTAAGATGGGCATGGTCAAACCCTTTTGGCCGGCAATAAATCCGGCCGGAGCAGGCTTGTCGCTGTTTAGAACGGCAAGCATCTTAAATTTGTCTTTGGGCAGGGATTCATAGAGGTTCTGCATGGAGGGCAACTCCTTCAGGCAGGGGGGACACCAGGTTGCCCAAAAATTAATAAAGACAACCTGCCCCTTTAATTCGGAAAGGGTCCAGTTTTTACCCTGAAGATCAACCAGGGAAAAATCCGGGGCCGCGTCTCCTGTTTTCAGACCAGTGGATTGGCTGCAGGCACCGACGAGTAGCGACAGGCAGAAGGCAAAGGCAATGATACTTTTTCTCATGTAAATACTCCCATGCCGGAGCCCGGCAAAGCCGGGCCCCGCTCTGATTTATTTTAATAAGCCGCGTTTAACTGTGACTGGACCAATTTATATAATGGCTTTACGCCAAAAGGTTCCAAAGGTACCCCATTGACAAAGAATCCAGGGGTCTTTCGGACGTTTAGGGTTTTGGCATCGGCAAGGTCTTGTTCAATGCGTTTTGCAATTTCTGGATCATTCATATCTGCTTTAAGCTGGTCCATGACCAGGCCGACTGGGGGTAAAAATTCCCATATCCTTTGGGGCTGGGGATTGCTGTGGCTGGCCCATTGTGATTGGGATTCAAACATGGCTTTCAGGGCTTCCCAGTATTTCCCCTGTTTTGCGGCGGCCTCAAGAATTTTTACAAAATTATCCGCCCCTTCATGAAACGGGGCATATCTGAGGACCAATTTTATTTTACCTGGATTAGCATCCATCATCGTCTTGACAATAGGAGAGAAAGCAGCACAGGTCTCACATGCCGGATCCATGAATTCAACAATGGTCACCTTTGCATCCGGGCTCCCCAGGGTCCTTGAGTAGTCACGTACAAAAACCGCTGCATTGTCCTGGGCCATCGTCCCGTAGAGGCGGGCCTGTTCATTTTTATAATAGAAACTGGTTGCCGCAAATATGCCCACAAAAACAAGGCAGATACCTCCAAATATTTTATATTTCATTTAAGAACCTCTTTTCTTTAAGACAATTAATAAGATGATAAGACTCGTAAAGCAGACCAAAGAGAGCATGGGAATACTCACAAACCCCAAAAACTCAATGTATTTCTCCGTACAGGAAACCCCCTGGGTACATGGCGCGAGCGCCTGGGGGATAATCCCTGAATATAATAAATTATGATAAACTGCCGTAAGCCAGCCCCCAATTGCCAGGGGAAGGGCATACCTTACAACGCCCCCATCAAAAGGGAATAAGCCTGTGGCCAGAATAATAACCAGAGGAAACAAACAGATTCTCTGATACCAGCACAATACGCAGGGGGCAAACCCCATGACATGGCTGAAAAAAAGACTGCCCAGTGCCGATGATGCGGCAATACACCAGGCCGATAAAAGAAGGGCCCAGTTCATTATGGACTCTTGATGTGCTTGGGACATGGAAAAACCTTAAAATTTGGTATTGGGATAAATATACACAAACAGGCAGAGGCGTAAAAACATCCCCTGTTAGGGATCGTTCAAAAATAAATTTCCATCATCTATTTTCCCCCCCTAACGCACTGGGTATTTTGAAAACAGAATGTGAACTAATTTTAAGCCGCCCCTTATTGCCTGAAGATGGCTTGAGAGTGACAGATAAAAATCAACACAAAAAGGCTTGAACCAAGGTATAGATTGGGACAGGCTGTTTTATTTCATGGCGGGCAAAAAAAGGATTGGAACGATGATTATCATCCATGACCCTTTGGGGCAAACACTTTGGCCCTTCTATATCCATTTGGGGGGTATGGGCATTCCGGGAGCTTATCAAAAGACTTCCAACGGGTCTGCACAGGGTATCCTGGCAGTCACCCTCCTTATTCTGTGAATCAAAATAACAGAGTTCTGAACAATTATCCCAATCAGAATAAGAGGAAACAACGGCCGGATCATACATAAGCTGAGGGTGGCAGGCAGAATTTACCCGGCATAGCTGCCCCAGGCATTGAAGCTTGCCGTATCCGGCTCCAGATACCAATATCCATACAAAAAAGAATATCCAGAGTATATTGTGGTGTTTATTTTTCATTGTAAGCTTTTTTTCAAACGATAGCTAACTTAGATCTCCCTGTTTTGTCAACAAATTGCAGGGGGCAGCCGATCACCCCAAAGGTCCTGGAGCCTCAAAACCCCTTGGTATCAAACCATTGCCCCGTACAGGCATGAATATGATCTTTTCGTAATCTTTGGAAAAAACAAATATTTCAGAAATATCCGCCTTCCCGATCATCCATCGTGAATGGTTTTTTTCATACTGATCACGTTTTCCGGACAGGGGGTGACACAAAGCCCGCATCCATAACAGTGATCCGGCTCATACACCATCCGGTCATCGTCCATGGATCTTGCATTAAATTCACACCTATCAGCACATATTCCGCAGTGAATGCAATTATCGGCATCATCAACGGCAATGTAGTCCGATTGGATCAGGATATACTCTTTCCCGTATTTCATGACCAACTGAAGGTCGTGGCAGCAACATGAACAACAGCTACAAAGTGCAAAAATTTCATGGTCAGGCTTGTAAAGCGTCATGTGAACCAGGCCATGCTCATTTGCGTTCTTTAGAACCTGGAGGGCCTCATCAAGGACAATTTTCTGGGACAAACCCTTTTCCACCCATTTTTCGCCTGTTTCGTTCAATATAAAACAGACCTTAAGAGGCTTGCCGCAATTTTTGTACCTCTGGCGGCAGACACAGTCGGCAAGTGTTATGGACCGGGCACCTCTCAGAATCTGTGTTGCCTGGCGAGATGGAAGAATATGCTGAATCGTGTCCATAGCCTCACCAACGGGAACGACTTTGGATGCGTATGAAATCAGATCCTGGTCTATCCATTTATCATATTTATCTATGTACCCTTGGAGGAATGGGTCCATCATAATCTCGCCTCTTTTTATAAATTTGCCCATTGTATTTTCAGGAAGGCCGGTCAAACATCTTACTCGTGGGAGGAAAGGTGTGCCACCCGCCGATGGTTCCCCTTAAATGAATCAAGCCGATGAACAGAGAGCTCAATGAAAACCATACAAACCGTGGTGCAACAGGTATGGACATGTCAAAAATACCAAACAGAACAAGAAATTCCGGAATCAAAAAAAGACCGCGCAGAATGTAGATAGCACTGACTCCGATCAGTATATATTTCAACCATGGTAATGGACGAATATAACCGGCCCCTGAGAAGGCATATAACCCGAATAAGACAATCATCCCAGAGAGTAAGAGACTCACAATAATGAGGGCAGGGATATTTTCGACCAAAGCCTTGGGCGCACCAAAATAGAAACTAAGGGACGGGGAAAATCCTATTGCCCCTTGAAACAATGCAACCCCAAAACTGAGCCCTCCGGCCAAGGCAAGGATCTGTTTAAATTTTTCCATTAATAAATCTCCTTTTCAACGCATGGTATAAATTGAAGCTAAGGATCGGCCCCAAAAACACTTGAACTTTTGTTTTCAAAATACCCAATATTTTAGGTGCTTTTCAACGTTCCTTAAAATTCAGCAAATCGTCTGCTTTATCATTTTGTTCAAAAATGACAACATTTTTTCGGTATCATTAATTTTTTGTCTGAGAAACAAATCGCCGAGTACAAAAAAATAATCAGCCATTAAAGATAAGGCAACAAAATGGCCGTCTTTTTCCCCACTTATCTCTCCGCGCTCCTGTGCCGCACAAACCAGGTCCGTCACTTTTTGGGAATAAGATGAGTCAAACGCCTCAATTTTTACAGACCATTCATCATCCACCAAAGCGATATGGCACAGGTATTCACGGGACAGTTTCGGTCTGGAGGTATAATACCGATAATTGAACCCCGCCAGATGGATGAATTGTTCGGTTATGGAAACATGGGCGGGCATGGTGCCAATTGCCTCACCATACAGACGGACCAGGTCATCATGGAAGGCTGCGGCAAGAAGTGCTTTTTTATTTTTAAAGTGCGTGTAAATGGTTCCCAGGGCAATTTCGGCATGGGAGGCGACGGCCCGTATCGTGGTTTTTTCAAACCCTTTGGTATTAAAAAGAAAACGGGCGCTTTCCAGTATCAAATCATAGGTTTCGGCTTTTTGTTGTTCCCGTCTTTTACCTACCGGATTTTTCATTTTCAGGGACATATTCTCTCTCAACAAGTATACTGATTTCAAATGAACATGTTCATTCAGTCGCATGTGTTCATTTTTTTGTCAAGATTTTTTATCATTCAAAGTGAAACGATAAGACCCGGGACGGGGGTTAAAACAGCAGGTATTCTGAAATACAAAAGATCAAGTAATCTTAGTGCCGATCCCCAGCTGGCGGATCAATTCAGGTAGAATTTCAAAGAGGTCTGCATTTACTTGATAGTCGGCATTGGCCATCATGGCCGCATTCTCATCCGTGTTCACGGCAATGATGGTGCCGCTGGTTCTCATCCCGGCAAAATGCTGGACAGAGCCG
>Ga0070728_10006586_pt1 | contig 10964 bp, 10 predicted proteins | sample tdDd471_FD_66723 | JGI IMG/M metagenome (GOLD analysis project Ga0070728, IMG submission 66723) | Marine sediment microbial communities from the Atlantic coast under amendment with organic carbon and nitrate - tdDd47.1 | ecosystem: Environmental > Aquatic > Marine > Coastal > Sediment | place...
GTTGATAGGCCGGGTGTGGAAGCGCAGTAATGTGTGAAGCTTACCGGTACTAATAGCTCGATCGGCTTGATCGTTCTCATTGCTTGTGTCCATGGATAACGCCATGGCGCCAATTCCAGCTTCTTGTTTGTTTGTGCTTCGCCGACCTGGTGGTTCTGGCGGGGTGGCTGCACCCGATCCCATTCCGAACTCGGCCGTGAAACACCCCAGCGCCGATGGTACTTCGTCTTAAGACGCGGGAGAGTAGGTCGCTGCCAGGTCTGCAAAGCACAAGCATTAGATCATCTTCTCTTCTACGGCCCCAGCAATAATCATATATCGCCGGGGCCTTGCAGTAGCGCTTCTCGGCGCGGCACTTCCCGGCATTTGCTCCGCAATTGCCTGCCAGTGCTGCGTCAAAAGCCGCAAAGCTTTTGACGCGGGGTGGAGCAGCCCGGTAGCTCGTCAGGCTCATAACCTGAAGGTCGCAGGTTCAAATCCTGCCCCCGCAACCAAAGAACAACCCGTTCGTCGCAAGATGAGCGGGTTTTTTCGTTTCCAGGCCTCGTGCGTGGCTTACGGTGAGCTGATAACCCGAACCGCTTCCGGCGTTTGTTCCAAACGCCTGCCGTAGCGACGGGGTTGCGGGTTCAAATCCTGCTCCGCAACCAACCATCTTCTCAGACTAGCGGCCAAAACGGCGGCATTCCGCCCCTCATGTCGGTCGCTGCGAACTTCCCTTGCGCTTCCTGAAAGCGGACACCGGGGCTTTGGCCGTCGGAGGTCAGCAGTGCGGACGAAACGGTCATTCGCTGTTTATGGCTGCGCGGGCAATGTCGCCCAAGCTCATGGCCTCGTAACGATCAAGAACGAGATCTGCGGCTTCTGCTTCGACCTTCGTCAGGCATTGATTGACGGCTTCTTCCACCGGGCATCCGGGATGGTCGCTGGTTTCGGGCCGCTCTGCCTGGCCAGGGCGATCGAGCGCCTCGAACACATCTCGCATCCGAATATCGTCCAGCGGTTTCGCGACACGCCAGCCTCCAGTTCTACCCTTTGTCGCGACGAGTAGCCCGCTTTCACGCAACCCTGCGAGCAAACGCCGAACCACGACGGGATTGGTTGCCAGCATTTCCGCAATCTCTGCAGAGGACATGACCCGGTCCCTAAGCGAAAGATGGATCAGAACATGCAGGACGCGCGGAAATCTCAGATCGGGGGTCAATTTCTGGCCCAACTGTAATTGCAGGGGTTACATTAAAAAGGGTTGTGCCTTATATGTTACCTTAGAGGTTACAGATTGGAAGTGCCACGGTGAATCGTTGTCAGTCCTCGACATGCTTAGGGCTTTTTCAATTCTGCCTAGCGTTGCCAGAACTGAACCACGGCCCAGTCTTACGGAGCAGTAGTCATGACCCAGTTGAACTATCGTGAGGTGGAGGCGAACGGTCTCCGGATGAGAATCGCGGATCACGGCGAGGGCCCGCTCGTCCTGCTATGTCACGGCTTTCCTGAAGCCGCTTATGCGTGGCGGCATCAGCTCATTGCACTTGCAGACGAAGGCTATCGGGCTGTCGCTCCGGACCTGCGCGGTTTCGGCTGTACGGATGCTCCGGCAGAGGTGGAAGCTTATGCGCTGCAATTGCTTGTGGGGGATATGGTTGCGCTGCTTGATACTTTGGTGGCGGAAAGCGCCGTCATCGTCGGCAACGACTGGGGTGCCACGCTCGCCTGGCACGCCGCGCTCCTCCGCCCCGACAGGTTCACCGCGGTAGCGGCAATCGGCGTGCCGATCATGGGGCGGCCGCCGATCCCGCCGACGCAACTTTTCCCTCAGACTGACGACGCACTGTTCTACACGCTCTACTTCCAGGACGAAGGCGTGGCCGAAGCCGAGTTCGAATCCGATATCCGCCGAACGCTGCTGAAAATCTATTATTCTGCCTGCGGTGAAGCTGGATCACGCGAGCCCTTGGACGGGACCCCGAACCCTTTCGCGATGGTCTCGCGTCGGGATGGCTTGCTGGCACCGCTGCCCATGCCGCGGCGAGGCCTTTCCTGGCTGACCGATGGCGATCTTGCGGCCTTCGAGGCGGACTATTCGAAGAGCGGTTTCCGGGGTGGGCTCAACCTTTACCGCAACCTTGACCGGAACTGGACCTTCCACGCCGCCTTGTCCGGGCGAACAGTAGATGTTCCTGCACTCTATATGGTCGGGACACGCGATACGGGGTTGGCGATGCCCGGTATGCAGCAAATGATCGAGGGCCAGAAGATGTTGACGCCGCAGCTCCGGGATCCGATCTATCTGAAGGAATGCGGCCACTGGGCGCAACAGGAGCGTCCCGATCAGGTCAACGAATTGCTGGTGACCTTCCTCGACGAGGTGGTTGGCCAAGCTCATTGAGCCGAGTCTGCGGCTGCTACATTGGTAATCCCCCACGATTCAGCCTGCGCGCTTCGCGTAGACTATTGCCTATGAACTATATCAAGGCTGACCGCGCGGGCGAAACCTGAATGGTGTGCGAAATGCCGACTGCCCATGGGGCTTGGCGCCTTCGGGCAATTCGGTGCGTGAATCAAACCCCGAGATCGACAGGCTGGTCTTCCATGATCCGCTGCTGACGCGGTTGCTGCCGACATTGGTCATCCTGATCGCTCCGCCGGCGGTCGCCTTTCCCGCCTATACGCGCCTGACCGGCGATATGTTCGCCCTTGCACGCATCCCGCTCAACGCGGGCTATGTCTTCTCGACGGTGATGGCCACGCAAACCGGCAATTTCGCCCGGTTGCCCTTTGCGCTGTCCCGGTGGGCGCTGTCCTTCCCGGTATTGGGCGCCAAGCGCCGAAACGGTGTCGTTAATGTCTCAAAATCGCGGGATTGGCTGGCGGAACGGACAATCCGTTCAAATTGGTCTCCTGTTAAAGTCCGGTTTGACTTAGTTGGCACGCCAATGACCGCCGGAAATCCCTTCTGTTTCGACGGCGGGCAGCATTCTTTTAAATCTGCAATTGTTTATATAAAAGAAATGGAATATATCGTTTGCCGCTGAAGCCCTCTATAGGCCTCGTTTTGTGCGTCATTGCTTACCAATTTTGGCCGGAGCAGCCGTTCGGATGGAGATCAAAGCCGTGCAGAAGGAAAACCCCGAGATCGACCGGCTCGAGAATTTTCCGGTCACCTTCTTTGCCGTCGTCATGGGCATGCTTGGCCTCACCCTGGCTGCCCATGCCGCTGAAACGGCGTTCGGCACGTCGTCGACGGTCTCCATCATTATATTGGCGGTATCGATCCTGATCTTGATCACCGTATCGGCACTCTATGCCGCCAAGGCCCTGACGCGACGCGGCGCGGTCGCCGGGGAATGGGCCCATCCGGTCAGGATCGCCTTCTTTCCGACAATCTCCATTTCTGTCCTGTTGTTGGCGACCGCTTTCGTGCCGTATAGCCGGGACCTCGCGACGGTCCTGTGGATCATCGGCATGGTCGGTCAGGGTGTGCTAACACTGAGCGTTGTCGCCAACTGGATCGGACACCGCACTTTCCAGACGATCCATATCGGGCCGGCCTGGTTCATCCCGGCGGTCGGCAATGTCGTCGTTCCTGTCGCCGGCGCGCAACTGGGCTTTGTCGAGATCTCCTGGCTGTTCTTTTCCGCCGGGCTTGTCTTCTGGGTCGTCCTGCTGACGCTGGTGATGAACCGGCTTATCTTCCACGACCCGCTGCCGGCGCGGCTGCTGCCGACATTGGTCATCCTGATCGCTCCGCCGGCGGTCGCCTTTCTCGCCTATATGCGCCTGACCGGCGATATGGACCCCTTTGCACGCATCCTGCTCAATTCGGGCTATGTTTTCGCGGCGATCGTGGCCACGCAAATCGGCAAATTCGCGCGGCTGCCCTTCGCGCTGTCCTGGTGGGCGCTTTCCTTCCCGGTCGCCGCACTGACCATCGCCTCTTTTTCCTACGCACATCTGACGGGCTCGGTGGCGCATCAATTTGTCGCCGGCTTCCTGATGGCCGCCCTTGTGGTGATCGTGGTGGTGTTGCTCTATAAAACGGCCCGCGCAATCGCCGCGCGGAAGATCTGCCTGCCGGAATGAATGCCGGCGGCAAAGGGAGGAGCATCATGACGACGTCGAACGAGCACCCGATCAGCCGTTTTCCCATGCCGAAACTCGGGGATTTGCCCGACGATATCCGCGAACAGATCGAAGCCGTCGAGGAGAAGTCCGGGTTCATCCCGAATGTGTTCATCGCGCTGGCGCGCCGGCCTGACGAGTTTCGCGCCTTCTTCGCCTATCACGAAGCGCTGATGGAAAAGCCGGGAAACCTGACGAAGGCGGAGCGCGAGATGATCGTGGTCGCGACTTCGGCCGCGAACCAGTGCCAATATTGCGTCATCGCCCATGGCGCGATCCTGCGCATCCGGGCGAAGAACCCGCTGATTGCGGAACAGATCGCGGCGAATTATCGCAAGGCCGACATCACGCCGCGCCAGCGGGCCATGCTGGATTTCGCCATGAAGGTGGCAAAAGAATCCTACGAGATCGGCGAGGACGATTTCACCGAACTTGGCAAACACGGTCTGACGGAAGAGGATGCGTGGGATATTGCCGGTATCTCGGCCTTTTTCGGCATGTCGAACCGCATGGCGAATGTGATGAGCATGCGTCCCAACGACGAATTCTACATGCTCGGACGCTGATCCGGTCGGCATTCCTGCCCCTCGCACCAGACGCACAAGGCAGCTTTCATCGCTTGCGTTACGAGTTCGCCATTCGTTGCTGTTGATCAAGTAACAATTTTAGGATTGACTGCACCCATCCGGCGGATGGGCGTTGAGGAGCGCATACTGTTCGCGGGGTTGTTTCGGTAGCGCAGGAGGGCGCGGTCGAAACAAGGGAGGAAAAGAACACTATGCCGTCAACGGTGCAGGCCGGGGCGCAGGCTCCGCACACCTTTCCGCAATATCTGCTCTTGAACGCGGAACGGTTCGGCGCGCGAACCGCCATGCGGCACAAGGACCACGGTATCTGGAAAAGCTGGAACTGGGCCGAACTCGCCGACGAGGTCCGGGCTTTTTCGCTCGGGCTCCAGGCGATCGGGCTGCAGCCCGGGGACAAGGTGGCGATCGTCGGCCACAACCGCCCGCGGCTCTACTGGGCCTTCGCGGCCGTCCAGGCGCTGGGCGGCGTGCCGGTGCCGGTCTATGCCGATTCGGTCGCCGAGGAGATGGTCTATGTGCTGAACCATGCTGGCGTCCGCTTCGCCGTTTGCCAGGATCAGGAGCAGGTCGACAAGGTTCTGTCGATGACCGACGAGCTGAAGGATCTGCACAAGATCGTCTATGACGAGGCGCGCGGCATGCGCGACTACGATCATACCAATCTCCATTCCATCGATGCGATCGAACGGGCCGGGCGCGAGATATTCGCCGCCAACGGCGACGCGGCCTGGAAGGACGGCATTGCCGCCGGCAAGGGCGAAGACCTTGCCGTCATGCTCTACACGTCGGGCACGACCGGTAAGCCGAAAGGCGTCATGTTGTCTTTCGACAATCTGGTCATCTCGGCGCGCAACGGGAACGCGTTCGACAATCTAACGGAAGCGGATTCGGTATTGTCCTATTTGCCGCTTGCCTGGGTCGGCGACCACGTCTTTTCCTATGCCCAGGCCTATGTGGGCGGCTATTGCGTCTGCTGCCCGGAAAGCCCGGAAACGGTCGATAGCGACCGCCGCGAGATCGCACCGTCCTATTTCTTCGCGCCGCCGCGCGTCTTCGAGAATTTGTTGACTGCCGTGATGGTGCGCATGGAGGATGCGGGACCAACGAAGAAGCGGATGTTCGACTATTTCATGGCGCATGCGCGCCGGGTCGGCGAACCGATCCTGAATGGTGAGACGGTCGGCTTTTCGGACCGGCTCAAATACCGGCTCGGCGAATTCCTGGTCTATGGGCCGCTGAAGAACCGCATGGGTTTCCTGCGCATGCGGGTCGGCTATACGGCGGGCGAGGCGATCGGCCCGGAAATCTTCCGCTTCTACCGGTCGCTGGGGCTCAATCTGAAGCAGCTCTACGGACAGACCGAGGCTTCGGTCTACATCTCGGCACAGCCGGACGGTGAAATCCGCGCGGACACGGTCGGCCGGCCCTCGCCGGATGTCGAGATTCGTATCGAGGAAAATGGCGAGGTCATGTATCGCTCTCCGGGCGTTTTCGTCGGCTATTACAAGAATGAAGAGGCGACGCGCGAGACCAAGACCAACGACAACTGGGTGCATACGGGCGATGCCGGCTTCTTCGACCATGAAGGCCATTTGCGGATCATCGACCGGGCCAAGGATGTCGGCAAGCTGAATGACGGCTCCCTGTTCGCGCCGAAATATATCGAGAACAAGCTCAAATTCTTCCCGAACATCAAGGAGGCGGTGGCCTTCGGAGATGGCCGCGACGTCTGCACGGTATTTCTGAATATCGACCTGACGGCGGTCGGTAACTGGGCCGAGCGCAACAACATCTCCTATGCCTCCTACCAGGAACTGGCGCAGCACCCGCGAGTCTACGAGATGATGGAGGAGCATGTGGCGCAGGTGAACCGCGACCTCGCCAGCGAAGACACGATGGCGGGATCGCAGATCGCCCGGTTCCTCGTCCTGCACAAGGAACTGGACGCCGATGACGGCGAACTGACCCGCACGCAGAAGGTGCGCCGCTCCTTCATCGCCGAGCGCTATGCACCGCTGATCGCGGCGCTCTATGACGGCTCGACCGAGAAATATGTCGAGACGGAAGTCACTTTCGAGGACGGACGTAAGGGCAAAATCACAGCGACCGTGGAGATTCGGGAGATGAAGCGAATGCCGGCTTCGCCTGCGCAAAAGGAGGCCGCGGAATGAACGTGCATGTTCAGGAGGATTTGTCGCAGCACACATCGCGCGCCGATGATGGCATCGCAAAGGGTGCAGACCTGCTCAAGGTGGAGAATATCTCGCTGTCCTTCGGCGGGGTGAAGGCGATCACCGACATCTCCTTCGATATCAAGAAGGGCGAGATCCGCGCGATCATCGGGCCGAACGGCGCCGGCAAGACGTCGATGCTCAACGTCATCAACGGCTTCTACTTCCCGCAGCAGGGCACGATCACTTTCCGCGGCGAAGAACGCCGGCGTGCCCGGGCTTCGGAGACCGCCCGCGACGGCATCGCTCGCACTTTCCAGAACATCGCGCTGTTCAAGGGCATGTCGACGCTCGACAACATCATGACCGGCCGGATCACTTTGCAGAAACGCAATTTGTTGTGGCACGCCCTGTGGAAAGGACCGGCCGAACGGGAAGAGATCGAGCACCGCGAGGCGGTGGAACGGATCATCGACTTTTTGGAGATCGAGCATATCCGCAAGACGCCCGTCGGGCGGTTGCCCTACGGATTGCAAAAGCGGGTCGAACTCGGCCGGGCGCTCGCCGCGGAGCCGGCGCTGCTGCTGCTCGACGAGCCGATGGCAGGAATGAATCTGGAGGAGAAGGCGGATATGAGCCGCTTCATCCTCGACGTGAACCAGCAATACGGCACCACCATCGCCCTGATCGAACACGACATGGGCGTGGTGATGGACCTGTCGGACCGGGTGGTGGTGCTGGATTACGGCAAGAAGATTGGCGACGGCACGCCCGACGAGGTGCGCAACAACCCGGACGTGATCGACGCCTATCTGGGCGTCCCGCATTGAGGAGAACGAGACATTGCTGAGCGAAATCTTCGTCGAACCGTTTGTGGACATGGTCTCGGCACCGGACTTCCTGATGCAGGTGCTTTGGGAAGGGCTTGTCTCCGGTATCCTCTATGCGCTGATCGCGCTCGGCTTCGTGCTGATCTACCGCTCGTCGCGCATCTTCAACTTTGCGCAGGGCATCATGGTCGTGTTCGCCGCGCTGACGCTGGTGGGCCTGCACGAGGCAGGCGTGCCGGCGTGGGTCTCGGTCGCGCTGACGCTGGGCGTCATGTTCGTCCTGGCCTTCGTCGTCGAACGGGTCGTGCTGCGGCCGCTGGTCGGCCAGCCCGACATCATCCTGTTCATGGCGACGATCGGCATCACGCTGTTCCTGATCGGCTTCGGGGAGATCATTTTCGGCGGCGAAAACAAGGTGATGATCACCGAGCAACTGGGCATCCCGACGGATTCGGTGGTTTTCGAGCCGTTTGGCGGGCTGTTGATTCTGGAGCAGAAGGACATCGCGGCTGCGGCAATCGCGGCGCTTTTGGTGATCGGGCTCCTGCTGTTCCTCAACAAGACGCGGATGGGCCGCGCCATCCGGGCACTCGGCGACGACCCCCAAGCAGCGATGTCCGTCGGTATCTCGCTGCAGACGATCTGGGTGCTGGTCTGGTTCATCGCCGGCATCATCGCGCTGGTCACGGGCATTGCATGGGGCGCGCGCGCCGGCGTCAGTTTCGCTCTGGAGGTCATCGCCTACAAGGCGCTGCCAGTGCTGATGCTCGGCGGGCTGGAGTCGATCAGTGGCGCGATCGTCGGCGGGCTGATGATCGGAATGCTGGAGAAGCTGTTCGAAATCTATTGGGGCCAGCCTTTGCTCGGCGGCAATACCGAGACCTGGTTCGCCTTCATGCTGGCGCTGGTCGTCCTGCTGTTCAGGCCGCAGGGCCTGTTCGGCGAACGCATCATCGAGCGGGTGTGAGTGGTATGGTCATGGCAAGAACGATGACGAAAACCGCACTTGTCGCGCGTGACGGGGAGGCCGGCTGATGTTCTATCGTACGGCAGGCCAGTTCAAGACGAGCTATACGGCCGACCAGGCGCTCTTCCCGGTGCGACAGGACGCGGTTCTGCTGATCGTTATTCTGGCATTTGCGTGGATCATCTTCCCGCTGACGGCCAGCGAGTTCACCTTTCAGACGCTGCTCATCCCGATCCTGATCTATTCGCTCGCCGCGCTCGGACTGAATATCCTGACAGGCTATGCCGGCCAGCTCAGCCTTGGCACCGGGGCCTTCATGGGCGTCGGCGCCTATGCCTGCTACAAGATGGTCACGCTGATGCCGTGGATGAATCCGATCGTGGCGATCCTGCTGTCGGGTGTGTTCAGCGCGGGGATCGGCGTCGTCTTCGGCATCCCAAGCCTGCGCATCAAGGGGTTCTATCTCGCCATCGCGACGCTCGCCGCGCAGTTCTTTCTGGTCTGGCTGTTCGAGAAATGGGCCTGGCTCTACAATTACAACGCGTCCGGCGCGATCCAGGTGCCAAACCTCGAAATGTTCGGCGTCTATGTCTCGGGGCCGCAGGCCGCCTCTTTCACGCAATACTATGTCGTGCTCGCAATCGTGTCGCTTCTGACCTGGATCTGCATCAACCTGACCCGCGGCCGGCCGGGGCGGACCTGGAAGGCGACGCGGGACATGGACATCGCCGCGGAGCTGATCGGCATCGACCTCATGCGCTCGAAGCTGACCGCCTTCGCGGTTTCGAGCTACATCGTCGGGGTCGCGGGCGCGCTGTTCGTCTTCATGTGGCGCGGCGCGGCCGAGCCGAACCTGTTCGATATCCCGCTGAGTTTCCGCATCCTGTTCATCGCCATCATCGGCGGACTCGGATCGGTTCTCGGCAACTATCTCGGCGCGATACTGATCGTCGGCTTGCCGGTGGTCCTGGGCATTGTGCCGGAAGCGCTCGGGCTGGAAATAAAATCCGCCACCGTCGAGCATCTCAATGTGATGATCGTCGGCGGACTCATCATCTTTTTCCTGATCATCGAGCCGCACGGCCTCGCCCAGCTGTGGCGCCTGATCCGGGAGAAACTCATCATCTGGCCGTTCCCGCATTAGGGAGCGGCCGACAACCGACGAAGCTTCGTCATGATATCAATGGGAGGATCTATGATGAGAATGACTGCCAAACTGCTTGCCGCCGCCGTGGTGGCAGCCGTCGCGGGTAGCACCGCGTCGGCGGAGAGCATCTATGCTCCGAACCTCAGCTACCGGACCGGCCCCTTCGCGGCCACCGGCATTCCGCTGATGAACGGCCAGAGAGACTACATCAACATGCTGAACGCCCGCGATGGAGGAGTCGGCGGCGTGACGGTCGATTTCGACGAATGCGAAACCGGCTATTCCACCGAGAAGGGCGTCGAGTGCTACGAGAAAACCAAGGGTAAGGCGATCGTGACGCAACCCTGGTCGACCGGTATCACCCTGCAAGTGCTTCCGAAGTCCAATGTCGACAAGATCCCGATCCTCGCGCCGGGCTATGGCTTCTCGCCGATGGCCGACGGAAAGGTGTTCCAGTGGGCGTTCAACGCACCGTCGAGCTATTGGGACGGTGCCTCGATGATCCTGCAATATATCGATAGCAAGGATGGCCTGAAGGGTAAGAAGATCGCGTTCCTGCATCTCGACCATCCCTTCGGCAAGGAGCCACTGCCCTTCCTCGAGAAGAAGGCTGCCGAGCAGGGCTTCGAGCTTCTGCCGATTCCGGTCGGCCTCAAGGAAATGCAGAACCAGTCGGCACAATGGCTGCAGATCCGCCGCGAACGCCCGGACTATGTCGTGATGTGGGGCTGGGGCGCGATGAACGCCGGCGCCATCACCGAAGCGGTGAAGACCAAGTTCCCGATGGATCATTTCATCGGCGTGTGGTGGTCCGGTCATGACGCCGATCTCGACCTCGTCGGCGAGGAAGGCAAGGGCTACAAGTCGATCAGCTGGTCCTTCCCGGAACTGGATGCGCCGGTCATGGCCGACATCAAGAAACATGTCGTCGACGCTGGCAATTCCCAGTCGAACGAGAAGGAAATGCAGGGTGTGTTCTACGGCCGAGGCGTGGTGATCTCGATGATCCTCGCGGAAGGCATCAAGGCGGCGCAAGATCATTTCGGCGCAGCAGCGATCGACGCCGCCCAGTTGCGCTGGGGCCTCGAAAATCTCGATGTCACCGAGGAGCGTCTTGCCGAACTCGGGATGACGGGCATGGTG
>Ga0070728_10006587_pt1 | contig 10963 bp, 8 predicted proteins | sample tdDd471_FD_66723 | JGI IMG/M metagenome (GOLD analysis project Ga0070728, IMG submission 66723) | Marine sediment microbial communities from the Atlantic coast under amendment with organic carbon and nitrate - tdDd47.1 | ecosystem: Environmental > Aquatic > Marine > Coastal > Sediment | place...
GTTTGACCATTAATATCAAACTCCCATACCCAATCATCAATGAAGTTTTGTTGGAAACTTTGATTCAAAAAAGTGATGGTCTCATTCCCACAAGAATTGACGAGATATTCCTGGTCTCCAATCTTTGCATCTTCCTGTATATCAGCGACTACCAAAGGATCACAACTGGCTACATTGAATTGGAAATCCCGAAAAACAGTGCTCAGCAGTACACCATCTCGAAATTCGGATACACAGACGCCCACCACATATTGACCCAATACATCTGGCGTCCCAGTAATGATTCCCGTCAGCGGATCAATACTTACCACCGGATCTCCACCCATCGGTTCTGCGGGGGTAAAAGCGGGGGCCCTAAAGGAGACATTGTTGTAAGGCGGGGGACAAGCAGGCGTTGGTTGAGCCCCTTCACAAGTCGTATAACCTGGGTTCGTCAAGACAGGCCCGCCTCCCAAGAGAGGAGAACAAAATTCATATACCAATTGGTCACCATCCATATCACTAGCAGAATGATCGAAAACCAGTGGCTGACCAGCACAGATGATAGTAGGTGGAAAATCGTTAAAAACAGGACTGCTGTTCCATACTGCTTGCGCTTCTGGCGTGATTTCTACCGTAAAAGTGGCACCTGAATTCTGTGGCGATACGATATTACTAATCGTCACATTTCGGCAGCACCGCTGGTAAGAAACATGGTAACTTTGCAGTGAGACGGGCAAGTTGGCGGTAAATTCATAAGTACCTTCCTGCACACATACATCAGGTGGTATTAGGCAGGGATAATCCGGCTCTGCGACTTCTTCTACCCTCAATAAGGCCACATCCAATCGTTGAACAAAACCAGATTGCCCCAGACTACCACAGGAAGTACCTCCGGGGCCACAATTATAGATAGCAACAGAAGCTATCTGATCGAAATCTGCACAGTTTACACAGTTACAGTCTCGATACATTTTCATGACGAACTTATAATTCCCATTGCCTTGGGCTTCGTAGGTAATGACCCCACCGATGATATGCCGAGCAGAGAGGCTAGCAGGTAGGGCTAAAAGCAGTAATAGTAAAGGACAGAGTATCAATCGCAACATACCTAGAGTTTATTTTTCCAAAAGTTCATCAGCGCTAATAGAACTTCCGTTTGTGTAGCTTTCTTGATGTAAACGGTATATTTAGAAAAAGGATTGCCTAATAGTAGCGCTTCTTACGCAAAATTTTAGTCAAATTCAGACAATTATTTTCTTTCCCATATCGTTTTGACAAATTAGTTTCTTTTTCAAACAATAGAATTGCTGAAAAGGAGTTTAAAATTAAAATCTTCTTTGACAATTTAGTGGATCGCCAACTGGCATAACTAAAGGTATCCAATAAGAGCGCGTTTTGGCTTGTAGTAGCCTCACCACACATAAATGCCAAAGAATATTATAGAAATTGGTCTAGATTAATAATTGTTGCCCACTAGTCCTAATTTCTACTGTTTTTAAGCCGTATAGGTATTTCATCTGACACAATCATTTTCCCAAAACAAATGAATACCGTGAATCACTAACAATGGTTCATTGACAGTACTATTGTGCTAAAAGCTGCTAGTTCTTCTTTAGATCGTCCCACTTGCTCTTTTGTGCCATCGTACTGTCAACTAAAAGCAGATTATTAAATCCCATGTTTATGATGACGACTTTTACAAACGAATCATTTATGGTTCAAAACTACGATTTAAACGAAGCCCTAGGTACGCTACAACAAGGAGGTTTGATCTTGTACCCGACTGATACCCTATGGAGTATTGGTTGTGACGCTACTAGTGAAGAAGCCGTACTTAATTTGAGGCGACTCAATAATTTAAGTACTTCTCACCCGATTGAGTTACTGTTTAGCTCTATCGATATGATCAAAGCCTACGTTGATCAATTGCATCCTCGCTTAGAGACCTTGCTCACCTACCATGTGCAACCCTTAACGATTTTGATCGATTGCCCGCGAAGACTACCGGATTCTTTATTTTCGCCTGAAGGAGCTATTGCCATTCGCTTGGTACAGGACTCTTATTGTCAAGAACTTATCGAACAGTTTGGGTTTCCATTGGTGGCCGCTTGTGCGGGTAGTCCTGAACGTTCCCTGCCCGCTTCTTTTGGGTCTGTGAGTTCAGAATTGATTAGAGGGGTGGATTATGTGGTCAAGCACCGACAGATGGAAAAAATTGGTGGGCAATTGTCCGTCATGGTTTGTCTGTCTGATCAAGATGAGCTTATCTTTTTACGGGAATAGTGGTTTCTCATGTAAGGTGTTCACGTCTAAAAATGTAACAGAAATGAGCAAGACGATAAAAAAAGCGGAAATCGGAAGGAGGAAGCCTGCCTGGCGTTTGCCAGAACAGACAGCTTGGAAAACTAGTCTAACCCAACCGAGATTCCGCCTTCCGATTTCGCATTTCCGCCTTCACATGTGTGGCAGGATAGTCCCTAGCTAGAATATTTCATTGGCGATGAAGCTCCTATCGGTCAAGGTGTGGAGAAAATCTAATATTTGCGTTTGCTCTTGCGCTGTCAAGGTGAGGCCCAAGGTACTGCCCTCTTGCAGCACCGGGTCTAAAGTGGCAGACCATTTCACTCCCGTATTATAGTGCTCCAGCACTGCTTCTAGTGTTTGAAATCGACCATCATGCATGTAGGGTCGCGTAAGTGCTACATTCCGTAAACTAGGGACTCTAAACTTACCCTTGTCTTCCTCTCCTTCACTGATCACCGCCCTGCCCTGGTCAGAGAACTCCGCATCTAGTCCATTATTCCGAAAAGTCTGATCGGTAAAAAGCACTCCTTCGTGACAAGAGCTACATTTTTGCTCGAAGAGCACCAGGCCCGCCATCTCACTTTCACTCAAATTTTCTTCTTTCTTTATGTAGCGATCGTATTTTGAATCGGCAGACACTAATAGGTTCAAGTATTGAGAAAGGGCATGAAGTAACAATGGTGCATTGATAGAATCGCTCTGCTGAAAAGCAGCCTGAAATAGCGCTGGATATGCTGCATGCTGATTGAGTTTTGCGACTACATGTTGTAGACGCTCGCCCATTTCAAAGTCACTTTCGATCGCATTGATCGGTACAAAATCCAGGTGTGTCACTCCTCCATCCCAGAAGAAAGCATCCATAAAGGCCAAATTGGCCAGAGCGGGAGAATTACGAATACCCACCTTATCATCGATCCCGACACTAAGTCGATGTTGTGGATCGGCAAAGGCGACAGATTTGCTATGGCAATTAGAGCAAGCAATAGATTGATCTAGGGACAATATCGGATCATTGAAGAGTTTCTTACCGAGTTTAAATCCCTTTTCGGTGATGGGGTTGTTATCAAAGGAATAAGTGGGGGGTGGGAAATGTGAGGGTTGTACAAATTCATAGGGGTTATTTACCTGGGTTTCTTTGGGCGTACAACTAGTCATTAATAGGCCCAGTCCTAAGCTATATATGATGAATTTCATATTGATGATTTTATAGAAGAAGTCAGTACTTAGACTTCAGAAGTTTTCCAGGACGGGACTGGGAAACTTCCGAAGTAAGCGCCTACTGATGAATATGATCGAAGCGGAATGCCTCGGCCAAATTTTCTGCAATCGCTTGTCCATCGACGGGTTTGTGTACATTATTATTGCCCGTAAAATCAACTTGATTTTTAGCAGATAACATACTCAGTACATCAAAAACCATATGGACATGTGGCTCGTGATCGCCTCCCACCTTTGCATTCACATCAAAGTCGTAAGAAAGAGATTGGTTGTTATTCACAAAGGCCGTGCCTTCAATTTCTTTCCAACCACCAACATGGAAGACAACTCCTTTCTCATCTTCTGGTGCAATAGTATTTCCTACCGCTCCACCGACAGATACGCTAGATTGGCCTTCAAATTTTAAGGCGACATAACCGGCATTCCAATTCCAAAACATGCCATTGGTGGCGGGATCCAGCGATCCGCCAGCTGCGCCCTCTTTCACGCCCTCCTCGGCTACTCCGACGGTAAAAGAAATCTTATTGTATTCTCCGGCGGGGATATCTTCTAAGGTGATCAATTGTGAGGCGCTTACCGACTCGTCTACCAAATAGTAACCTTTTGCATCGGTAGCGTCTACCGCTAGTAGGTCTTCAAAACGCTCTCCGTTTGGACCTTCCAATACGATTTCGGAAATAAAATATCGCAAGAGCGTAATGTTGAAGTCCTGGCCCAGGGCATTTTGATAATCGTAATTGGCATCCCCGACCGTGGTCATATTGAGCTGCCGTTGTATATCATTGACAATCGCGATATTGTCAAATTCAATTTCCATTTTACCGTTGGCCTCTAATGGATTGTCATCCTCTTTTTCACAAGAGGAAAACAAATACAAAGTGGCTACGGCTATAAATAATATCTTTTTCATTTTTGGTTATTTTTTGGTCATTCAAAGCTGGAGGTGCTAGGGTTTAAACATTTAATAATGAGTCGATTAAACAATGACATCAAAAGTAAACCCTTGAACTTTTAAACGAACAAACCCTATAGCTCTCGTCAGCTGAATAACATTAGAAAGAATAAGTTAATTCTAAAGAAAACCTAGGTTTGGCCTGCATTTCCCCTTCGGCATAGGACTGCTGGAAGGGCTGAAAATAAGACACTCCTAAAAGGTAATCCAGGTACTTGGCATTCAAGCCCATCGTCCAAAAGCTTCCTTCCCCGCCAGTCCCATGCGCTTCATTATCCTGGTAAAACTGATCAGACGCAATCTGTTCGTGGAACAATCCCAGAAAAGGAATCACTTCCGCTTTTTCGTTGAGTGATTGGCGCGCAAACAGGAGCGTACTTAGGCTAAATTGATTGCCAAAGTGGTAATCATCCTTTGTTCTACCATTGGCTTGATAAGTGCCATTGAGCACCCACCCCATTTTGGAATAGTTGTACACCAAACTAGTCTGTAAAAGGTAGGCCCAACTTCCATTTCCGATATTGAAATTTTCAGGCAGATCCTCTCGATAGAGGTCAGCATTGAAGGCGCCGGTGGGCAGTTTTACGCCCGACCCCAATTCCCAATACAATTGGCTTTTAGTCCCGATTAGAATATTATCAAGCACAACGTAAGTGGCCATCAGGCGGGTATCTCCTATGCCATCAAGGGTGATGTTTCGATCTGGACCTTGTCGGTTATTCCATTGAAAGGCTTGGTTAAGGCCCAAGATCCAACGGGCACCGAGATGATACCGTAAGGAAAAATCAAGAAGTTCAAACTTATCCTCTGTGGGGATTCCCTGGTCTAGATTTTGCTTGAAAGGTGATTCGTACCACCTCAAACTAATTGTATTGTAACGATAGGCAGAAAGCAAACCTGCTCCATAGCCACTGACGCTACAGCCACAGACATCGCAGGCTCGTGTAGGAAGTGCCGCAAATAACAAGGCTGCAAATAGAAGAAATCTATTAAACATGCGTACTTATTTAGTACCTCTCTTCAGCAGCTTGAGGCTAAGAGAGAAGTATATTTTCAATAAAATGTAAGATAGAGGTGGGCGTTTGATCGCAGTGTAAATCCCGTTATAGGGCTGTTGAAGCGATGACACCTAAGAAGGAGAGCCCACGTAGAAAGCCCTTAGCTGGGGAGGATGAAATATAGAATGAATAAATAAGTCGTTTTGTAAGCCTAGATAAAAATAATTTAGCTGGCTATCTCTGGTCAATTTGAAAATTGATACTGCTAGTGGTGCTGCATCATTGTAATAAAAGAGAGAAAGGTTTAAACGGGTATTTAAGAAGTGAGCAGCTGTTCCACTTTCATCATAGTTCTCCGTTAATTGTTGATCCAAAAAGCATTGTCCATAACACATCAATTCGGGCTCGTACTTGTTGATACACCACTGATCTGCTATTTCATTTTGAAATAGTTGGAAAGAAGCCAATACCAGTAAGTCCTTCGCCGAAAGCAAAAGCATCAATACCGCCAATGATATGGAAATACTCTTCTTCAAGTGTTTCTAAAGTATTATTGTCATTTATTTCGTTCCAAACTATCCACCAAGGGTTGAACACCTGAGTCATAGCGTGTCAACATCATTTGATAGACACGTGATCAGAGTCAACTATTTGCCAGCTTCCAACTGCAATTAGGTGAATAAATCGATACTACTCCCTTGTTAGGAAAAGTACCGCTCAAAAAATGAATTTTCTTTGATTACTGCTTAGGAAGGTTGGGCTCGCCGAGGTGGCTTAAAGATAGCGTGGAGGTAAGTATTGTCTTTCGCCCTAGGTATATTCGCAAACCTAACCTTTTCAGGAGTAGTTGGCCTACTAACTAGGGAAACAGCCACAGGAGGATTAATCAGGTCGTACACTTTTATAGGTTGGCCCTGAATCGGGTCTTGTTGCCGCTCATCAAGCTGTTGCAATTGATCGCCGAGGTAACATTTGCCACTACAAAGGGTTAAGGGTTCAAAGCGATTTTCGCATAGCTCTGCGGCAATATAATCTTGATTAATCTTAAAAGCCAGGTAAGTCCAAACTTTACTAGAAGAGGACAATACAATGAGGAAAGTAAATGCTATGGCTATAAGTGATCGCAAATTCGTTTTTTGTTTGCTCAGAGCAAAGGTATTGCTTTTTGCATCCAGAAACACGCCTTCTTCAAAATAAGACATTAAGATTACAAAAAAGGCTGGAAGCGATTTGCTTCCAGCCTTTCGATCTAGATAAGTAGTTAGCCTTATTCTATCTTAACATCCGTCTATCGGAGCTTAGCCGATGAAGGTGTTAAGAAGCTTAGCGACTATGGGTTCCACAGCCCTAAGCTTCTCAAGGTTAAGCTTTCAACAGCAAATGTCCAATCAAATGCTATTCTATTGCTCTTTGATTACTTTGTGGATAGCGGTAATCACACCGTCCACTTCAATCATTACGGTATACATTCCATCAGGAAGTTCCTGTAGATCCAATTCGATCGCCTCCGTTGGGATTTCATCTAATTTAGTCGTCTTAACGTGTTGTCCGACTAGGTTTCTGACGATCACTTTAGCGGGCTGATCGAAGTATTCTTCAAATTCTAGGTAATAAGTACCTGTACTTGGATTCGGATAAATCACTAGGTTACCACCTGGGCGACCGTGACCATTTCCGTTGCCGTTACCATTTGCATTACCATTGCCGATACCTACGCCTACACCTTGATTAGGACGGTTCCCTTTCTTCTTCTCACAAGGAACAGTCAGTGTACAAGTCGTAGAACATCCGTTGGCGTCGGTCACTTCAACCACGAAGTTGAGTGGGGTAAATCCAGCGATGAAGGTCAGGGTTTGACTATCCATTCCTTCTACCATGATACCGTCGCAGTCCACCAAGTCCCAATTGTAAGTATAAGGTGCAGTACCTCCGGTCACAGCTACTGTAATGGTATTGTCATCGCTACCACAGCTTACCTCATTTTCGTAATTGAGGAAGTTACATTCCAATTGATAATCCTGGATTTTGATCCACTGGGTAACGGTTTCTGAATTTCCACAACCATCGGTGGCGATCCAAGTTCGACCAATGGCCGTCATACCTGGAGAAGGATAGGTCGTTTCTTCCATGAAATCGACAGTCACTCCACTACAGGCATCTACTGCTAAGAGTTCCATTGGTGCTGGAATCGCCTGGTCACAGTACAAGTTAATCACGCTCGCAGGACGTTCGAAGATAGCTGGTGGGGTAACATCCACTGCATTAACATACAGTTCAAGTGAAGCACTATTTCCACATGGATCAGTAGCGACCCAGGTAAATCGATAGCGCTCAACATAACCATCTGTTTGGCAGTCACCGCTGGCCACTAGCTCATAGCTAAAGGCCACATCGATGTCATCACTACAGTTGTCAGCTACACTAACCGCACTCGCATCATACTCAGGTTCGTGATCTTCTTGGAAGTTCACACAACTACTTTCAATGGTAGCTCCGCTCTCCAATTGATCAAGATCAGGATGGCTAAAAGCTATCGTTGGAGGAGTGGTATCTTCTTCGATGATGCGTTGTACTACGGTATCTTTGTTATCACAAGCATCCCAAGTCATCCAGGTGCGTACAATCACTTGACCGCAATCGCCATCTTCAACCGTCTGCTCATAGAATACCTCAGCAGGCGTTTCATTACAGCCATCAACAGCCGTTACCAATGGTACTTCAGGAATCACTCCGTCTTCCATACATTCATCATCAGGAATACCGATGAATACCGGAGGTGTAGTGTCCACTACATAGATGGTTTGTACGAAGGTCGTTGAATTACCACACTGATCGGTGGCTACCCAAGTGCGAATCAATGGATCATCTGCTGCATTACATACATCAAAGTTTCCATCTTCGGTTACAGATAACTCTACCAGGCCACCGCAAGCATCAAGTACTATTGGTGTCGGGAAGGCCTCACTACAATCCAGTGTCAATTCGCTAGCCGCTTCGCTAAATACAGGTCCGCTAGTATCCTGTACTCGCAGTGTATAATCAGCAGAAGCTTCATTTCCACAAGCATCTGTAGCTGTAACTGTCATTCTGACTAGGTATAAGAAGCCGGCTTCACAGCTGCCCTCTTCTAATAGACCCAGAACAACCGACGGGGTACTGTTCATTGTTGCACACCCATCATTCACTTCTACTAAGGCACTAAGATCCGGTAAACCGAATTCATCACCATTGGCACAATCTGCTTCTATACTTACCTCATCACCGGAGTTCGCTCCTTCAAAGGCAGAATGGTTGACGCTGATGGTAGGTGCTGTACTATCGTCTAATACGATTTGCTGTACAAACTCTGCAACATTACCACAATCATCTTCAGCGACCCAAGTACGGATGATAACAGAACCATCACCACAATCGGCCCCTCCGTCATCACTGACGCTAAGAGTTACATCAGAGCAAGCATCGGTAGCTGTTACACCAGTAGCCGCCGGAATGGCATCGCTAGTCGCACAGATAACTGTTGGCGCTTCGTCAAAGACTGGCGGTGTTTCATCAACTCCATAAATCGTTAGCTCGAAAGTAGATGAGTTTCCACAACCGTCTGTTGCGGTCCACGCTACTTCCAACTTACGAGTGTAGCGTTTGGCTTCACAGTTGTTAACCGGTGGGAAGATTTTGAAGTCATAGCTAATGCTAGGATCAGTATCACAATCATCGGCGGCTCTCGCCTTGTTCTCTAGGAAGATGTAGTCATTGAAGCTTGCACAGTCCACATATACATCTTGACCATTTTGATAATCGGCCAACTCATCGCGAAGAATAATAGTTGGCGCCTCATTATCTACTTGATAGATACGTTGTGAAATACTACTTGTATTTCCACAGGCATCTTCAGCGATCCAGGTTCTAAGCAAGATTTTCTCTCCTGCGCATTCTCCTGGCTGTGCCGAAATGGAATAGCTAATCTGTACATCGCTACAAGCATCCTGTGCTGTAATTTCTGGCATCGCTGGCATTTCGCCACAAGCCACTGTTACATCAGCAGGGTCTTGGTCAAAAACAGGAGGTGTCGTATCTACGATCAACATGTAGATGGAGTAAGATGATGCGTTTCCGCAAGCATCCGTAGCCGTCCAAGTACAAATCCACTTGCTCACGAATCCTGCAGTGGTACCACAACCTTCTTCCACTAATTCATCGGTCATCGTCACAGTTACACCAGAACAATCGTCTTCTGCCATTACCGCTGCTTCCGTGAAAGTAAAAGGATTCCAATCTGGATCAGCGTTATTACACTCAATCGCAGGTAATGTACCACCATTAGGTGTATCCATTAGAGCTGGATGTATCGGCGTAATGACGGGTGCATCGGTATCTGGTAACACATTGAATGTAGATGTGACATCCGTGTCATTTCCACAATCATCGGTTGCCGTCCAACGGTAAGTTACCTGGTAACCGTTACAAACATCGACTTCATAAGGATCAATACTGCCTACCACATTTACATCACCACAGGCATCTTCTGCTATGGCATCTTCAAGGGTTGGTAGTGGATCGTCACAAGCGATATCTGCTGTGGCCGGTGCATCTAGAACAGGATCTGTCGTATCTTCTATGGTAAATGTAGCAGACGTTTGACTGTTATTAGTACAATCGTCTGTAGCGGTGAAAATCACCGTGATGACTTGCGTCAAACCACAACCCGGCTCTGATGACATCTGATACGTCCAGGTCACATCACTACAAGCATCTTCGGCTGATGCACCACCGTGCATATCCAGCCAAGATTGTAGTGCTGCTTCATTTCCTTCTCCATCACATTCGACTGTCTTGTTGGAGGCAGTTGCCGTAATGATCGGAGGCGCAGTATCTACTATGGTGAAGGTCGCCGTCGTTTGGCTACTGTTATCACATTCATCAGTAGCGGTAAAAGTAACAATCATCTGACCTGTAGCTCCGCAGGATTCCGACTTATCATCGATCATCATGCTCCAGCTTACATTGCCACAATCGTCTGTTGCAGTTGCGCCACCGTGAAGGCTCAACCATTCTTGGAACTGCTCCATGTTACCTTCTCCGTCACATTCGACCGACTTGTCGGCTGCTTCATTCGTAATGACCGGAGGCGTAGTATCTTCAATAATGAAGTAAGCCGTCGTTGCACTACTATTGGTACAGTCGTCAGTTGCAGTAAACGTAACTTTATAGGACTTAGTCAATCCGCAGTTATCCACTTCTTCGTCTATCGTATGCGTCCAACTTACACCACTACAAATGTCAGCAGCTACCGCTCCTCCTTGTTGAGCTAACCAAGCTTCGAAGGCCGCTACATTGCCGGCACCATCACATTCTACGGTTTCATTAGCAGCTGCTAATTCGATCGTAGGTGGTGTGGTGTCTACAATAATGAAGTTGGCTGTCGTCTCGGAACTGTTCTCACAAGCATCAGTAGCGGTGAAAGTAACGGTGTAGATTAGTGTTCCACCACAACCTTCATCTGTACCTACGA
>Ga0070728_10006589_pt1 | contig 10958 bp, 12 predicted proteins | sample tdDd471_FD_66723 | JGI IMG/M metagenome (GOLD analysis project Ga0070728, IMG submission 66723) | Marine sediment microbial communities from the Atlantic coast under amendment with organic carbon and nitrate - tdDd47.1 | ecosystem: Environmental > Aquatic > Marine > Coastal > Sediment | place...
AACTGACCTTTGTTGAGGTACGCAAGTACCATCTCATTGCCGTCTTCGTCCTCGATCATGACTTCAACCGAACCACTGATAATGTAGTAGAGACTGTCGGGAAGATCCCCGGCATGAATCATGACTGTCTTGGTTGGTACCGTGCGCGTCCGACAGTACGTCAGAAAGCGGTTAATGGCCGGCACATCACTTAGCGCCTTTCCATTAGTAGACATTATTTATTCCTCACCCAATAACCCACAACAACAACCCTAAGAATTTAAAGGGAAACCCAATAACCCAAATAATCCAAGGGAACTCAATAACCGTAGAGCACTTTGTAACCCTTTCAGGGCCTAAGGGCAAGCCGCAGAGTGGTCGATTGGAACGGAGGATGGCGTATTAGAGCCGGTATGACACGTTGGTCATAATCATTGCGGTTAATCGCATCATATTTTTGGCGACTGCTGGCAGCTCGGTGCCGCCTTTTTCAATGGCCCCTTCGCCATGCTGGATCTCTTCGTCACGCATTTGCTCAAGTATTGCGCGACTTTCATGGTCTTCTGTCGGTAGCCGTTGCAGATGGCCCTCCAGATGTTCGCTGACCTGTTTCTCGGTTTCAGCCAGAAATCCCAGGCTGATTCTGTCGCCTGCCAGGCCCGCTGCCAGGCCGATAGCGAATGACCCCGCATACCATAAGGGGGCAAGCTTACTTATTTCTCCGCCCAGCTCTTCCGCACGTTGCTGACACCAGGCAAGATGGTCGTGCTCCTCATCGGCCGCTTCGAGCAGGTTTTCACGCAACGCCGGGTCGCGGGCAACGAGGGCCTGACCCCGATAGAGTGCCTGTGCCGCAATTTCGCCCGAATGATTAACTCGCATTAGTCTGGCGACCTCGGCGTGGTCTTTATCCTGTATTTCGCCCTCCTGATCGGGCTCAGGAGCAATCCGCTGGGCGCGTGACCGCGCTGCAACCACGCGCAGGGCAGTATCCAGTTCCGTGATGCAACGGTCGGCAAAACTGAGTTGTCGATGTTCCATGATGATATTGCTGCGAGCGCTCGCCAGTGGCGCGAAAACCGTTATCATACGCGCCCAGAAACAATCATTGAATTATTTACCCTCACCAGCGACTTCCACCATATTCCCCCATATAGGCTGTGGAGGCTGGATGCAGGCATAGAAAGAGGAGCTCCTTATGAAACTTCGCCATTTAGGCATATTCGCGCTGATTTGTGGTCAGGTAGGCACGGCAATAGCGCATGATGAGGCCCCTGCTGAGGAAACCGGACCCTGGTCGGGAGAAATCAGTCTTGGTTACCTGGCTTCCAAGGGTAATACGGACAGTTCCAGCGGCACGGCATCACTCAGGGTCGGCTACGATATTAATGCCTGGCATCATGCTCTTACGGGCAGGGCGTTTGGCTCCAGCGAAAATAATGCGACCACCGCCGAGAATTACCAGGCTGGCTGGAAAAGTAGCTACGATTTCACCGAGTTCAACTATGGTTTTGGCGCGCTCGACTGGAACAAGAACCGCTTCAGCGGTTATCCGCAGCAGTCCTTTGCTACGGTGGGTTATGGCCGCCGGGTCCTTAATAGTGAGAAATTTGTCCTGAATCTTGAGGTGGGTGCTGGTTATTCCAAGCAGGAAAAGTTGGTAGCGCCGGATTTAAAAGAAAATGAGGACGGCGGTGTAGTGACTTTGGGTGGCGATTTTCTCTGGAACTTCAGTGAGTCCGGGGCTTTTGAGCAATCTCTGTATGCGTTTGCTGCGTCTGCTAACACTTTCTGGCAGTCGGTCAGCAAAATCAGGGCCAGTCTGATAGGTAATGTCTCGCTGGGGGTGAGCTATACGGTCCAGGCTAACTCTGATGTGGCGCCCGGCGTAGAGACGACCGACCGGTTTACGGCCATTACACTGGATTATGCATTCTGATCAGGCCAATCGATAGGCTGGAAACCATTGATAATGTTAGGCGCGTTAGCTAGAATGGCGCGCTTTTCTGCGGCAGGGCCATAACACCGCACCTTAATATCAAGCGGCCCCAACGTTATTTAATCAGGACAAATCATGAAGACCTTTTCCGCCAAGCCTGAACAAGTCAGGCGTGACTGGTTCGTCGTCGATGCGACGGACAAAACTCTGGGCCGCCTGGCCACGGAGCTGGCGTCACGTCTGCGTGGCAAGCACAAACCAGAATTTACGCCGCATGTAGATACAGGTGACTACATTGTTGTTGTGAACGCCGCACGTATTCGTGTTACCGGCAACAAACTGGCTGACAAAATCTATTATCGTCATACTGGCTATGTGGGTAATTTGAAGTCAATCAGTCTCGGCAAGCTCATGGAAAAATCCCCTGAGCAGGCGATCACCATCGCGGTTAAGGGCATGTTGCCGAAAAATCCCCTTGGTCGGGCCATGTTGCGCAAGCTGCGCGTATTTGCAGGGCCAGAGCACTCCCATACTGCACAGCAGCCGCAGCCACTGGAAATTTAGTAGCAACCTGAATCATCTGATCTATCTGCTTTATAAAGCGAACCGAGAATATTTGAATGAGCACTGAAACTTATTACGGCACCGGCCGCCGCAAATCATCAACGGCCCGTGTTTATCTGCGTCCTGGTAAGGGTGAGATCACCGTTAACTCGCGTCCGCTGGACGTATTCTTCGGTCGTAAAACGGCCCGCATGATCGTTCGTCAGCCGCTTGAAGTTGCGAACATGGAGACTAACTTTGATATCTCCGTGAATGTTTCAGGTGGTGGTACGACTGGCCAGGCTGGCGCTATTCGTCACGGTGTTACGCGTGCTCTCATTGCCTATGACGAGGCACTTCGCCCCACATTGCGCCAGGCAGGCTTCGTAACTCGCGACGCTCGTGAAGTCGAGCGCAAGAAAGTGGGTCTCCGCAAGGCACGTCGCGCTACGCAGTTCTCTAAGCGTTAAACTGCTCCAACGGGGAAACGCGCTTTCTCTCTATTGGGGGATCGTCTAGCGGTAGGACTGCGGACTCTGACTCCGCCAACCCAGGTTCGAATCCTGGTCCCCCAGCCACACATACTAAAAGGCCCGCATATGCGGGCCTTTTAGTATGTGTGGCTGGGGGACCACACGGAGGAGAACCTTATTCGACTGCCGCCGCCAGCCGCGCGCGCAGCGCCGGCGCCCCGCAGGGGTTCAGGCACGTAGTGCCTGAATCAATCCTGGCGCATCAGAATGCAACCCAACCCGAACAGAGCCACCCGCAATGCGGCCTCTTTTGCGTTCGCCTTGCGGGTTCATGGAAGAGAACCTTAGTTGTCGCTCCTGCTCATTCCTGGCCTCCACAACGCTCGGCATCCTGCCCCGCGTGACTCCCGTGGCGAGCCGCGTCAGTTGCTGGGCGGGTCCCGACCCCTGGGTGAAGCGAAGCCAGAATGCTCGATAGAGAGCCTCTCCACGCAACAAATTACCTATTGCGAGAATGTTGCGACCCTAGGGTGAGGCGAAGCAGAACTGCCCGGTCGGGAATTTTTTTACGCAGCAGATTACTTTCTACGAGCGTTCGGCCAAATATTGCTGCAGCCAGATAACGTTTTGTCAGGATGGTTCCCTGATATCCGCTTTAGCCTTCGGTGATAACCAACTCTAGAGGTGATTCGGGGGGGGTATTCCATAGGGCCCGCATAACTAGCAGCAATTGTTGTATCGATTGCTAGCATTGGTTCTAATCTGCAACGTACCTGAAGACGTTGCTGAGAAACGCAGGCCAAAACCCGCTACTTCTGCAGTCGATTAATACCTTTGTCATCTGCGCTAAGAATAATATCTGCGCCCCGATGCGCAAAAAGACCCACAGTAACGACCCCGGCGATGCGGCCAAAACGGTCTTCCATTTCAGGCGGATTGGTGATGTTCAGACCCCAAACATCAATAATCTGATTGCCGTTGTCGGTTATAAAGCCCTCGCGATAGATGGGTTGGCCGCCAGCTTTAACTAACCGCCGCGATACGTAGGATCGTGCCATTGGGATGACTTCGATTGGTAAGGGGAACTTACCCAGTACGCCGACGAATTTTGATTCATCAATAATGCATACGAATTTGCGTGAAGCGGCTGCAATGATCTTCTCGCGCGTTAACGCGCCGCCGCCGCCTTTTATCAAATGGAAATGTTTGTTTGCTTCATCAGCACCGTCAACATACAGATCTAAATCCCCGGTTTCAGACAATTCTGACAGCTCAAAACCATGCTTCTCCAAGCGCTCGCGAGTGGCCTCCGAGCTGGCTACAAGACTGCTGATTTTCGATCGCACATCCGGCAGGGCATCGATGAAATAGTTGACGGTAGAGCCCGTGCCAACACCTAGTTGTGCCCCGTCTGTGATGTACTCCAGCGCAGCCAGTGCTGCCTGGCGTTTTTTCTCATTCTGTTGCATGTGATGCTCCCAAAGCACTGCCGATTATACATCTCAGGCGGATCAGTGCTTGTGCGCCACGCCCGACCGGACCCGGAAATGAATGTGCCCGCACGAGGCGGGCACATTCCGGTCACCGCCTTTAGTGGCGGTTACAAGAGATCTTTATCTCTTGCGGCTAGCCTTCTTTCTAGCCTTTTTCTTAGCTTTCTTTTTGGCCTTTTTCTTGGCCTTTTTCTTAACTTTCTTTTTGGCCTTTTTCTTGGCCTTTTTCTTCACTTTCTTTTTAGCTTTTTTCTTAGTTTTCTTTTTGGCCTTTTTCTTGGCCTTTTTCTTCACTTTCTTTTTAGCTTTTTTCTTAGTTTTCTTTTTGGTCTTTTTCTTAGCCTTTTTCTTGGCTACTTTCTTCTTAGCCTTTTTCTTGGCTACTTTACGCTTAGTCTTTTTACGCGCTACCTTCTTCTTGGTTTTGCGTTTAACTGTTGTCTTTTTCTTTCGCGAAACTTTCTTTCGAGTTGCCATTAGCAGTCTCCATATGTCGGGTTAACCGCGGTTGAGTATATACAAGCGCGGCTAAGTTTCAACAAATACAGGTTTTTTTAGAACTTTGTTTTAGGTAGAAAAATTGGACTTTTCTATTCAGTTTGATTAATGCTTTTTTGTCTGAATAGAAAGTTTGGTTGTAGCGATAAAAGTTGTTCTTTTCATCAGGCTGTATTGGAGCGTTACTCAATTACACATCAATAACTTCCGATACATTCTTTTTCTGTTATCACACAATGCAGCGGCACATCCCATGGTGCAGTACGCAGATTTTTGACGTGCTGAAAGCTATATGCTGCGCCAACTAGACGCGGGTGTCGCCACTTGAGACGGCGTTTGCTAAATGCAAAACTACGATCGTAGTAACCAGCGCCCATGCCGAGTCGGTTAAGGTTTGAGTCGAAAGCAACCAGAGGTACAACAACGATATCCAGTTGCTGAGGTTGAACCAGACTCATTTTTGAGTAGACCGGTTCTAAAATATTAAAACGATTCGCAAGCAGTTTGGAGTCCGGTTTGACCGGGGCAAAATTTAGTTGTTTCCCACTCAATACGGGCACAAAAATGCTTTTTTTGCGCATCCAGGCCATTTCAATGATGGGTTGGCAGTCAATTTCACCGCGAGTGGGCATATACACGGCGATGCGTTTCGCCCTTTTTACGCATGCTAATTGCCAGAATTTTTCTGCGATCGTTTGGGATGCTGACGCAACAAGCTGATGGTCGAGCGACGCGCGATGTTCTTTAATCTGCGTCCGCAGGGTGTTCAGTTCACCGCTCATGTATTTACGATTCTAATTAGTGCACTTTGAAACGAAGGGGGGTGGCTCCTCCCGCCTGTGCCGTTACTAATCATTGCTCTCGAACCAGAGCGGAAAAGTGGGGTCAACCGCGGCAGCCCAGGCTTACCGCCTAGACGGTTATGCACACAGCTGCCATGCAGGCGACGACCCCTATCTGAAATTTAGGGTCGAGGGTCTCCAGATTAGTATCGAACACTGCAGGAGGAGCCAGAGCTGAGTGTACCAGCTGGCATGCAGTCAGAGTGTGAACTGGCTATTAAAGTTCGAGTTGCTGGCCGTGCTGTAGCGCCGATTCAACCCGCTCGCGCATAGCCTGAATGCGCACTGCAGCGTCGGTTTCCAGGGTTTCCCCCTGGCCGCGGGCCAGCAAGAGTTCATTGGCCATGTTGAGGGCCGCCATAACTGCGATGCGGTCCAGGCCGGTAACCTTGCCGCTTTCACGAATTTGCCGCATTTTCGAATCCAGCAATTCTGCCGAATCCAGTAAAGCAGCACGTTCCTCTGCCTTACAGGATATCTGGTATTCCTTTTCCAGAATCTTCACGTTGACGTGAGCGTACATCTCCGTCATGAACCATGCTCCATTGCTTTAAGACGACCGATCATTGCTTCAACCCGAGCACGCACCTGTTCATTCTTTTGCAGCAAAGTGGCCCGGTCCGCAATGAGCGAATCCTGACGCTCCTTGAGAGAGCGATTCTCATCTTTCAGCTGACTGCAAATAACGACCAGTTCGTCCAAGCGCTTTTCAAGGCGCACGAGTTCCTGACTAAAATTTTGTTCGGGTGATTCAGACATGTAGATAAATATAGTGTGTGCGTGACACTGCGGTCAATATGCGTGTCAACGTCTGAGTGATAGGATATACGCCCATTCCGGGACAGATGCTCAAGTTTACCCGGATTTGCCGTGGATTGTGACCTAAATGAATGATCTTGCAACAGTTGATATTGACGATTTGGAACATTTGCTGCGAGCGGCCGGGGCAGCATTCGAGGCTGCTGAAGCGCATGGAGCATTCTGTGGCCGCGCCTGCCTGACGGGCGCCGCAGCTATTCGCAACTGGCAGCAGGAGCTAATGGCGGATGCTGATAATGACAATGTGTTGGCGCACGAGTGCAATCATGCCCTGGAGACGCTGGCTGCCGATACTTTGCTGAAGCTTGAGGCAGGAGATATGCGCTTTACACTGCTCTTGCCCGATGATGAAGAATCATTGCAAGTGCGCACGGCAGCTTTGGCTGATTGGTGTCATGGCTTTATGCACGGGCTGGTTTCTGCCGGTGGTGCGGATCAGGGCGCGCCAGCCGATGCACTGGACTCGGCCGACGCCAGTGAAATACTGGATGATTTTAGCGAAATTACCAAGGCAGGTGCGTCGGCGGATGAAGGTGAAGAGTCGGAGCGGGCCTATGTCGAACTGGTTGAGTATGTCCGGGTATCGGTGCAATTGATTTATGACGAGACGGCCGGCTTGCGTGCGATGCCCGATGCTGGTGCGCAGGAACATTGACCAGGAACATTAACCAGGAACACCGATGAATAGTCGAGAATTTTCCAAGCGCAGGCATTCATTAATGCGCATGATCGGCAAGGGTGCTATCGCGATATTGCCGGCGGCTCCGATGCGCATGCGCAACAGGGATGTCGAATTTCCTTATCGGCAGGATAGCGATTTTTACTACCTGACCGGGTTCGCTGAACCCGACGCGGTGCTGGTGCTCGTCCCGGGGCGTGAACAGGGTGAATGCATCGTCTTTTGCCGGGATCAGGATCCCACGCGCGAAATCTGGGATGGTAAGCGGGCGACGCCGACAGGCCTGATAGAAGAATTCGGTGTCGATGACGCGTTTCCAATTAATGATATTGACGACATCCTGCCCGGGATAGTTGAGCAATGTGAACGGGTTTTCTACACAATGGGCGCGCATCCGGACTTCGACAGCAAACTGATCGGCTGGGTAACAGAATTGCGTACCCGAGGTGGCGGTACCCACGCGCCCGATGAATTTATCGCCCTTGACCATATGCTCCACGATCTGCGCTTGTTCAAGAGCCGGTCGGAGGTCAGCGCGATGCGGAAGTCGGCAAAAATTGCTGTTGCGGCTCACCGCCGTGCCATGGCGAATTGCAAACCGGGCATGAATGAATATGAGCTTGAGGCGGAGTACATCCATGAATTTCGGCGCAACGGTGTCGGGTGTGCCTATCAGCCTATTGTAGGCGGCGGTAATAATGGCTGCACGCTGCATTACGTGCAGAACGATCAGCCGTTGCGCGATGGCGACCTGGTGCTGGCGGATGTTGGCTGCGAATACGATTATTACGCTTCGGACATCACGCGTACCTGGCCAATAAACGGTCATTTCAATACTGAGCAGCGACTTATTTACGACATCGTTCTGCAGGCTCACAATGCCGCCATCGAACAAGTAGTGCCAGGTAATCATTGGAACGATCCACATGATGCCGCGGTGCGCGCGATCACCAAAGGGTTGCAACGTGTCGGTTTGCTCAAAGGCGATCTGCGTACCTTGATCAGCAAGCAAAAATACCGCAAATTTTTCATGCACAGGACGGGGCACTGGCTGGGTATGGATGTGCACGATGTAGGCGACTACAAGGTCTCGGACCAATGGCGCCTGCTGGAGCCGGGCATGGTGCTGACTGTTGAACCCGGTATCTATATTCCTGACCAGCGCGGGGTGGCGAAGAAATGGCGAGGCATCGGTATCCGTATTGAAGATGACGTTGTCGTTACTCGAGCCGGGAATGAAGTGCTCACCAGAGGGTTGCCGGTCGATCCCGATGAGATAGAACAGCTGGTCGGCTCAGCCGCTTAGAGCACCGGGCGATGTCGGGTAAATCAAACAGTTCGCATGGCGATTTCGATGTGCTGATTGCTGGCGGCGGGCTGGTAGGGGGCAGTCTGGCAATTGCGTTAGCCGGGACTTCCTGCCGGGTTGGTCTCGTTGAAGCCGTGCCGCCCGATAGCGCGGCGCAACCGAGTTTCGACGACAGAACCATCGCATTGTCCCGAGGCAGTTACCGCATCCTCAATCAGTTGGAGGTATGGCCGCTGATCGCCGATGCGGTATGGCCGATACGCAAGATTCATGTTTCCGAGCAAAAGCGTTTTGGTACGGCTCTTATTGATTCCGAAGAACAGGGTATTCCGGAGCTGGGATTTGTCATTAAGAGTCGTCAGCTGGGGCAGGCGCTCTGGCGGAAGCTCAGTGAGCTGCCGACTGTGACCACATTTTGTCCGGCACGCGTCACCGCGACGGAAGTTGATGCAGGTATGCGTTCGGTGACGTTGACGGGTGATAACGTTACTTCAATAAATACCCAATTGCTGGTTGTGGCGGATGGTGCACGGTCAGAGTTGCGCGGTGCGCTGGGCATTCAGGCGAGTGATCGCGATTATGGCCAGGTCGCTGTAGTTGCCAATATTCAGGTTGATGCCCGCCATGCCGGCCATATCGCTTTCGAACGTTTCACACCGGAAGGCCCCTTGGCGATTCTGCCGGGGCAGAACGGTTTGTATACCGTCGTACTTGCGCGCAGCAGCGATTTAGCCCCAACCGTAATGGCGCTGTCTGACAAGGACATGCTGGAGTTGGTGCAGTCTTCGTTTGGTTTCCGCCTGGGGCGGTTTACGCGCCTGGGTAAACGACATGCGTATCCCCTGCACCTGGTGACGGCGGACAGAATCGTTGCCGAGCGTGCCGTGGTCATCGGCAACGCGGCAAACGGGCTGCACCCGGTCGCTGCGCAGGGTTTCAATCTGGGCTTGCGTGATGTTGCCTGTCTGGGTGAAGTCATTGCGGACGGTTACGGAATGCAGGCTGCAGATTTTGATCCGGGGGCTGCTACTGTTTTGGCTCATTACAGCGACTGGCGGCAGAGTGATCAAAACAAGGTCGTGGGGTTCACCGACAGCCTGATTAGACTGTTTGGTGTCCCGGGTGCGCCGGTCTCCATCGGCCGTGGGTTTGGCTTGGCCGCCTTCGACATGGTGCCTGGCGCGAAGCAGGAGCTTGCGCGACAGACCATGGGATTATCCGGCCGCCTCACTCGTCTGGCGCGCGGCTTACGTTTATGAATAACGGGCAGACAGCCGTGGATTTTGACATTGCGGTCGTGGGTGGCGGTATCGTCGGGCTTACATTTGCCCGGCTACTGGCGACCGGACTGGAGCAAGCCGGCAATCCGCAACGCATAGTCGTGTTGGAAACACATCCACCCGAAACAGTGGCGGCAGATGCGGATATAGATTTGCGCGTATCTGCGATAGCCCCGGCTTCACAAGCGATTCTGCAGAATACAGGCGTATGGGATCAGTTGGCGGCGGCGCGTGTTAGTCCCTATGAGCGCATGTGTGTCTGGCAGGACGAGGGCGCTGCCGGCGGTGCTAAATCGATTTCATTTGATGCGGCCGATTTCGGGGTGTCCTGGCTCGGCTACATTGTCGAAAATCGCGCCATGCGATTAGCCGCATGGACCCGGGTGGAAGCGGCGACATCGATTACGCTGATCAGCGGCCAGCAACCGGCCGCTCTGAGCGAACAAAGCGATCATTGCTGCATCACACTGGACGATTCCAGCACGGTGCGTGCCCGCTTGGTGGTGGGTGCGGATAGCGCCCGGTCGTGGGTGCGAGAGCAACTGGGTGTCAGCTTCAGTGAAGTTTTGTATGACCAGTCTGCAATTGTTGCGCACATAGCGAGTGAACGGCCACATGCGGCTACCGCGTGGCAACGCTTCCTGCCCGGAGGACCGGTTGCTTTATTGCCGCTGGCCGACGGACGCTCATCACTGGTCTGGTCGTGCCTGAACGCTGAGGCAAAAGAACTAATGGAATTGGATGTGGCGGATTTCAACGAGCGCTTGACCGCTGCGCTCGACCACGTACTCGGATCGCTCGAATGCACATCCGCGCGTGCGAGTTTTCCGCTCGGCACAGGGCATGCTGATCAGTACACGGGTCGACGTTTCGCACTGATAGGGGATGCCGCACACCGCATACACCCGCTGGCAGGTCAGGGGGTCAATCTTGGGTTACTGGATGCGGCCGTGCTGGCGGAAAAACTCATTGAACATCTTGCCCGGCCCGCCGCCGACCCCGGCGACCCGCTGGTTCTGAGGCGCTACGAACGCATGCGCAAGGGCGATAACATGCTGACGGTCGGGGCCATGGATGCTATCAACAGGCTGTTTTGGGGGCCTG
>Ga0070728_10006591_pt1 | contig 10956 bp, 7 predicted proteins | sample tdDd471_FD_66723 | JGI IMG/M metagenome (GOLD analysis project Ga0070728, IMG submission 66723) | Marine sediment microbial communities from the Atlantic coast under amendment with organic carbon and nitrate - tdDd47.1 | ecosystem: Environmental > Aquatic > Marine > Coastal > Sediment | place...
GAGTAGTGGGGGCTCGGGCGGCGGCTGCGCAGCTCGAGGATCTGCCCCGAGTAGCTGAGCCGCCCCGCGTCGAGCAGGCGCAGGCGGTAGTGCGTGGTGAAGCTCGTGGTCCCGGTGAGGAAGCCGAGCGCGGACGGAAGGTCGGCGTTGGCGACCTCCTGCTGGAAGTACTGGCCGCGCCCCTCGCCCTCGTCGGGCGGCTCGTAGACGATCAGGTCTTCGCCGTCGCTCACCACGACCTTGCCGTTGGGCGAGTCGTAGTCGAAGCGGAGCATGCCGGGCCGGCGGAACCGCACCCGCCCGCGGCTCGTCGTCGTACGCTGCTGCACGCGGTGGCGATAGCGCTGGGTGAAGCGCGCGCTCATCGACGGCGACTGGTCGTAGAACGTCTCGACCCACGCGGCGACCTCGGCCGCGGTGGGCCCGGTCTGAGCGCGGGCGTCGGCCCAGGGAGCCGCGACGAGCGCGACCAGCGCCGGGAGCACGAAGGGGAGTCGGGTGCGCATCATCTACCTCGTTGGACCGACCAGGCTCGTGGCCCATTCACGCTTCGGTCGCAAGCCGCGAACATCTTCGACGCCGGGCATGTTCCTCGTTCGGTGGTGTTGATCCCCGAGAACGCCGCCACTACGATGCCGATCAGAGGGCCCCGCCCTCCCCTTTGCTTCTCCTTGACAGCATGAGTTCTCAGAAGCGCCGGCTCGCCCGAGGGTGGGCTGGGCGGAGGTCGTACATGAGCAGATCTCGCCGATCGAGCACCCCGTTCAACATCGAACGCTTGGAGAAGCGCCACCAGCGGCTGAAGCAAAAGGTCGCTGAGTACGAAGAGCGCCTAGCCCTGACGTCCGGCGAAGAGATGCAGCTCCAGAAGCTGAAGAAGCAGAAGCTGAGAACCAAGGACGAGCTGAACGCCATCAAGGCGTAGCGCGAGGTTCAAGTCTCTTCGCCGCCCCCGGTCACCGCCTGATCGGGGGCGTCGTCTCGTTCGGGGGGTCGGTGCGTCATGCCCGTGGGCGTGAGCTCCTCGAGCGTCCGGTTCATGATCTGCACCCACTCCGGCCGCAGATCCGCGCCACCGTCCGACGCGATCTCGCGCGCGACCGCCAGGTAGTGCAGCGCGTCGGCCCGATGGCCGACCCGGTACTCGGTCATGCCGCGCAGGTAGAAGTAGCGAGCGCGCATCTCGAGGTCCATGCCCGGCGCGTCGTCCTCGAGGTCGCGCAGCCAGATCAGCGTGTCCTCGTACCGCGCCGTCTCGTAGGCCTGCTCGGCGCGTCGCATGTCGTCGGAGACGGCGGCGCAGCCGGCCGCCGAGGCCATGAGCGCCACCGCGGCCATCCAGCTCGACAGAGATCGCATGCGCGGATGGTAGCAGCTGGAAGCGGCCGGTGAGCAGCGCTACCATCAATAGGAAACGCCCGACGGGCAGGTGACCCGTCGGGCGATGAGCCGGGGCGTTCGCCCCGGGAACAATCACTGAGCCGAAGCTGTCGTGATCAAGCCAGCGCTACGCAAGTAAGGCTGGAGAACCAACCAAGGAAGAAAGCGAAGCTCGCTGAGAGCCCATCGGGCGAGAAGATGACGGGCTAGTAAGCGAAGTAGCTGAAAGCAGCAAGGAAAGTGAGCTGGCGGCGGCCGAGGGAGACCTCGGTCGCCGCTCGTCTTTTTGTCACTGCAATGTGAGTGCCATCAGCGGCGGATCCGAAAAAGCCGAATGATCTCGGCTCACGTGTACGGATCCACCATGACATCACGTGCGAACGGCGGCTCCGACCACGACATCGATGTCATGGACGTGAGCCGCCGTCGCGGTCCCGGGGACGGATCGCCCGAGAGGTCTACGCGCGCTTCATGCGCGCCACGAGCACGCCGAGCAGCGCCGCGAGCACGCCGTTGACGACGAGCCACGGGCCGACGAGCGCGTCGGGCAGCATGCCGATCTGCAGCGTCGGCCACAGCGCCTCGACGAACAGGAAGCCGGCGCTGCCGAAGCACAGACCCACGAGGAGCGCGCGCAGCCGCGGCACGTGCAGCAGCAGCGCGACCGCCGCGAAGGCCGGCCCGACGCTCAAGACGAACGGGGCGCCCCACGGGCCGAACGCGCTGGCCAGCGAGCCGAGCAGGCCCAGGCTCGCGGCGCTGCCGATCGCGCCGCCCACCAGGGGGATGAGCGCGAAGGGGATGACGCCGAGGCCGCCCGCGATCGCCGCCGACCACGCGCTGGTCGCCTTCAGACCGGGGCCCTCCTCGCGGCGGCGCAGACCGAGCAGCAGCAGCAGGGCGAGGCCGATCGCGGTCACGCCGCGCGCGGCGCTGGGCACCTGCGTGGCCATCATCAGCGCGTCGTTGGCCTGGATGAGGCCCGAGCCGTAGCGGCGCGCGTCGCCCAGATCGGTCGCGCTCTGCTTCAGGATCTGCTCGACCGTGTCCGGGTCGCGCACGCCGCTCGAGTAGATCAGCGCCCCCACGCCCGCGACGTGCGGCGACGCCATCGAGGTGCCCTGCCAGGCGAGGTAGTCGAAGCTGCGGGGGTCGCCGCCGACCATCGTGTTCTGCAGGACGCCGTCGGGCATCCCGTCGTCGTTCTGATCGACGCGCAGGTCGCCACCGGGCGCGACCACGTCGAGGCCCGTGCCGTAGCAGGAGTAGAAGGTCAGCGAGCGGTCGTAGCGGACCGCGCCCACCGCGACGACGTGGTTGTGGCGCGCCGGGTACTCGACGCGGCTGCGCGAGCTGTTGCCGGCCGCCGCGACCACGAGCACGTCGTTGGCGTGGGCGTGGTCGATCGCGCGCTGCACGGCCCGCGAGGACATCCCGCCGCCGAGCGACATGTTGATCACGTCCGCGCCGTTGTCCGCGGCGTAGCGGATGGCGGCGGCGATGGCGCCCCAGCCACCCGAGCCGTTCGCGTCGAGCACCTTGAGCGGCATGATCGACGCCTCGGGCGCCACGCCCGCGACCCCGACCCCGTTGTGGGTGCTCTGGGCGATCGTGCCGGCGACGTGGGTGCCGTGGCCGTGCTCATCGTCGGGGTTCGGGTCGTTGTGGACGAAGTCGTAGCCGGCCACCAGGTCGGTGTCGGCGAGGTCGGGGGCGCGCATCCACCCCGACTCGTCGCGGAACGCCACGCCGGTGTCGATGACCGCGACGACCACGCCGGAGCCGCGGTTGCGGGTCCACGCCTCGGGCATCCCGATCTGGTCGAGGTGCCACTGGAAGCCGTAGTACGGGTCGTTCGGGATGAACCGGCCGGGGTCGTCGGAGGGCTCGGGGGCCTCGGCGCCGGCGGGCGTCGCGAAGGACCGCCACTCGGGGATCGACCAGCTGCGCTCGACCTCGACCACCTCGACGTCCGGGTCGTCCGCGAGCTCGCGCAGGACGTCCCGCACCTCGCTCGCCGGCGGGGTCAGGCGGAACAGGTTCGCCGGGTCGCTGATCTCGGTCCCCAGCCCCGCGTAGGTGGTCTCCCAGTCGTACGGGGCGATCGCCGACGCCACGTCGCGCGCGATGCGCAGGTGGTCGGCCTCGGACGCGTCGTCGTCGATGTCGATGAGGATCGATCCGGTGATCGGGTCCTCACCGTAGGACGCCGTCGGCGTGGCCTCGGGGGGCGCTTCGTCCATCCGTACGCGGACGGAGAAGAAGAGGAGGGTGCCGAGGGCGGCGGCGATGAGGCCGAAGACGGCGAGCTTGCGCTTGTTCACGTGGCGGTTCCCGTTCGTTGGCAGACGTCCATGAGAGCCTACGCTTCAGGATAGGCTTGGATTCCGTGTTCATCCACGTCGACCCCCGGAGGGTCAGATCAGGATCAGGCCGTCCTCGGTGAGCTCGTCGTCGTCATCCACCGCCTCGAGCAGCAGCCGGGTGTCCATCTGACGCTCCTCGCCCAGGTCTCGAACGTACTCCCCGATCTCGGGCACGACCTCGACGAGCCGCTGGTAGATCTCCTTCGCCAGGAACAACACCGTGCTCTGCTGCGCCGCGGTCACGCTCGCGGACGTCGCCTCGTCGTGGACCAACGAGATCTCGCCGAAGACCTCGCCGGGGCCGAGCGTGGCGAGCAGGATCTTGCTCTCGCCGTCGCGCTTGGCGACGTCGACCTCGCCCGACAGGAGCATGTAGAGCCCTCGCCCCGGCTGGCCCTCCTCGACGATGACCACGTTGGCCGCGACGTCGTGCGCCGTGAAGCGCCGGATCAGGTCGAAGCGCTGCCGCCGGTCGAGCGGCTTGAACAGCGGCGCGGTGGCGAGGAGGTTGTTCAGCAGGCGCTGGCGCGTGAACTTGTCGAGCGCCGCGGCCACGGTGGAGACCTCGCGCGAGGCCGCCTCGAGCGCCTGACGATCGAACTCGAGCAGGTCGCAGTCGGTCTCGGCGACCACGGTGGCGGTCCGCGGCGAGGCGCTGACGAGGGCCATCTCGCCGAAGATCGCGCCCTCGTGGAGGCTCGCGAGGCGGGACTCGCCTCCCTGCGCGAGGTGCTTGGTGATCGCCACCTCTCCGCGCGCGATCACGAAGAAGCTCGTCCCCGGCTCGCCCTCGGCGAGGATCGTGTCGCCGGGGCGGCAACGCTTCAGCTTCAGCGCGCCGAGGACGCGCTCGAACGCGGCCGGCTCGAGCTCGCTGAACAGCGGGATCGGCGGGAGCTTGTCCGGATAGACCTGCCCGGTCTTGGTGAGGTCGAGGCCGAGCTTCTCGGCGTGCTCGACAAGCTTCTCCTTGGGCGGGCACGCGCCGATCGAGAAGTCCTCGGGCAGCTCCTGCTCCTCGGCCGCGGGCGCGACGCGGACGGCCTTGCCGAGGCGCTCGGAGCCTTCGGCGTACTTCTTCGACATGTTCTTGAGCAGCGGCGACAGCAGCGGCTCGAGCGTCGTCAGGATCTTGATCGCGACCAGCGCCCTCAGCGGGTAACCCCCGTTGACGCAGTGCCGGGCGAACGCCGTGTAGACGACCGCCGCCCGCTGGATCTCGCCCAGCGCGAGCAGGGCGTCGGCGATCCGCAGGCGCGCGTCGAGGTGGTGCGGGACCAGCGTCAACACCACCGCGTACTTGTGCAGGGCGTCGAGGTACTCACCGGCGAACAGGTGCTGATCGGCGGCGCGGCGGATGTCGCCCAGGGTCTTCATCTCGCCCGCATCCTACGCGCGGCCCGCGTCGGCTGACCAGTCCGTGCGCCACCTACACTTACACACACGTTCAGTCGGTCAGGCGGCGTTTTCGAAGCCAGGGGTGTATGCTGACCCCCGATCGGGCGAGGTCGCATGAGCAGCGACGGAAGCTTCCCACACACACGACCCTCGGCGCCTCCGGACGAACCGGAGAGCGAGGGGGCCCGCGTCATCGAGTTCCCGTCCGAGGACGTGCTCACGCCGGCGCCGGACCCGGTCCCCGCCGGGACGTGGGCCGACGAGGACTCCGAGCGCGCCAGCGAGGTCGACCGACTGCTCCGCCCCGCCGGCGTCGAGGAGTGGGGCGGCGGCGAGGTCGTGGAGTTCCCCCGTCAACCCGCGACGCGTCGCCGCAAGAAGGCCGACGGCGGCGCGAGCGCGCCGGAGCAGGCCGAGCAGCAGGAGGCCCAGGCCCCGCTGTCGGACCAGTCCGGGACGGTGCCCACGCACGCGCCGACCGAGACCGGCGAGGCGGAGCCCGAGCGGCCGAAGTTCCTCGCCTCCGAGCTGCTCAAGCGCGACTGGACGCCGACGCACCCGCTGCGGCGCACGCTGCGGTGGGGCGCCATCGTGCTCGGCGTGCTCGGCGCGATCGGCACGCCCACGCTGGGCGAGCTCGCGCCGAACGCGCTGGGGCTCGGGCTGCTCTTCGCGCTCTGCGCGGCGGCCGGGATCGCCCCGCTGTCGCCGAACGTCCGCGGGGCGACCCTCGCGACGGTCGGCACGCTCGGCGCCGTGTGCGTCGGCTGGATGTCGGCGAGCACGTCTCAACGCAGCGGGACCGCGCTGCTCATCGCGTGCGTCACGCTCACGGCCTCGGCGCTGTTCTTCCGGGCCGCGCACAACCGCTCGACGCTCGCCCGGGTGCTCGTCGGCGTGGGGCTGGTGGCGACCGCGGGCTGGCTGGTGCTGACCGGCGGCCTCGACGAGCTCGTCGTGCAGACCCTCGAGTGGCAGTCGTGGATCGAGCCGGTGAGCCGAGTCGCGCTGTGCATGATCGCCGTGCTCACGCTGTTGACGTTCCTGGACCCGTCGGGCTCCGGGGGCGCCTGGACCGCGGGTTACGCGTTGCTCGTGTGGCTCGCGCTCGACGCGGCGGGAGGCCTCTCGCTCGCGGTGCTCCCGGTCCGCGGCGAGGCGCTCGACCCGCAGGCGGCGGGGTGGATGCTCCGGGCGGCGCTGCCGCTGTTCGCCGCGCTCGCGGCCGGCGGGCTCTGCCAGGTCTGGGTGCTCCTCGCGCGGCGAGGCGTCGCGACCACGAAGGCCCCGGCGCCGGTTTCCTGACCGCGCGGCGGCGCTCTCGTACGCTCGGCGGGTGCGGTGCTCCGTCCTGCTGTTGGCTCTGCTCGGCGCCGCCCCGGCGCGCGCGCAGGAGTGCGACGACGCGGCCCTGACCCGGGCCGCGGTCGAGGCGGTCGTGAGCGGTGAGCGTGACCTGACGCGCCTCGCGCGCGCCGCCGGCTCGGACCTGCCCCACGTGCGCGGCCTCGAGCTCGACGACGCGGACGACGCGGCCGTCTCCCGGTTCCTCGCGTCGCTGCGCGAACGCGACGGCGCGCCGATCGCGTGCGGGGAGGCGAGCTCGGAGGGCCGCCGCCTCGTGCTCGCGGGCGCGCGCGCCGGAGGCCTCGCGATCGACGGCGCGATCGCGCGGGTGCGGCTCGCCGACGGATGGACCGACCCGCACCTGTACGTGCGCGACGCGAGAGGCCAGACCCGCGTGGCCCCGGTGGTCGGAGGGGTCGCCGAGCTGCCTTCGGACCTCGAGCCGCCGCTGATCGCGCAGGTCGTCGCGACCGGGCCCGGAGGGCCGCGGCCGGTCGCCGAGCGCACGGTGGGCCCGCCGCCGACGCGCGTGGTGATCCCGTCGGACGCTCCGCTGCCCGAGCGGCTGACTCGTGTGCGCGAGCGCGCCGGGGTGAGCCCGCTGCGCCCGAACCGGCTGCTCACCCGGGTCGCGGTCCGCCACGCGCAGGAGGTCTGCCGCACCGGTCGCGTCGCCCACATCGGCGCGGACGGCGATCCGGTCGAGCGCCTGGCGCGCGAGGGCATCCGCGCGCGCCACGTCGGCGAGACGGTGGCGCGGTCGGGCGACGTCGACGGCGCCTGGGCCGCGACGCTCCACTCCCCGTCGCACCGCGCGGCGCTGGTCGATCGGCGCATGACCGACGTCGGCGTCGGCGTGGCCGAGGACCGCTGCGTCGTCGTGATCGTCGCGGCCTGGCCGCGGGCGGTTCCGTGGACCGGGCGATAGCGGCGCCCGTCGGGCAGGCGCAGGGGGCAGGCGCAGGGGCGAGGGGTCGACTGCGTCGACGCTACGGCTGATCGGAGACCTGGCCGCCCTCTTCGGGGGGAGGCGGCGCGGCGGCGGCGAGCGCGGCGCGCTCGGCCTCCTGGTCTTCCTTCCAGTGGCACTTCTTGTACTTCTTGCCACTCCCACAGTGGCAAGGGTCGTTGCGGCCGAGCTTCGGGCGGTCGCGGACGATGGTGCCCTGCTTGGCCACCGTCTCGACGTCCTTGCCGGCGCGGCGCGCGCGGGCCTTGGCCGCGCGGCGGGCCGCGCGAGAGCGCGCGGGGGCGTCGCCCGCGGGTCCGCCGGCGCCGTCGCCCTGCGGCTGGCCGTCTTGCGGCGCGGTCGGGTGGGCGGCGCGCATCTGCTGCAGGCGCTTCTCGGACTCGGCGCGGCGCTGCGCCTCGAGCCGCTGCAGGTCCTCTTCGCGGACCGCGCGAGCGCGGAACATGTTCGCCGCGACGTTCGCCTTGATGCGCTCGAGCATCTGCGTGAACAGCTCGTAGCCCTCGCGCTTGTACTCCTTCTTCGGATCACGCTGGCCGTAGCCGCGCAGGCCGATGCCGTCGCGCAGCTGCTCCATCGACGAGAGCTGCTCGAGCCACTGCCGGTCGATCTCGCGAAGGAACTGGTTGCGGAAGAAGCGCAGGTAGCGCTCGGGCGTGATCTCCTGCTCCTTGCGCAGGAGGATCGCCTCGGCGTCGTCGAACAGCTTCTTCGCGATGTCCTGCGCGTCGGCGATGTCCTCGATGCCGGTCGCGTCGATGTCGAACTGCTCCCGGTAGGCGGACTGCAGCGAGCTGAGGTCCCAGTCCTCGTAGTGTTTGTTGGGCGGGCACGCGCGCACGACCAGCGACGTGATGATCTCGTCGACCATGTCGAGCAGCCGCTCGCGCTGCTCGGTGAGCGACAGCGCGACCTGCTCCTCGAGGTACTCGAGGGTCGCGACCGGGTCCTTCGCCTGCTGCTTGCTCACGGGCACGCGGCAGCCGAACCACTCGTAGACGTCCTTCTCGAGCCGCTTGCGACGCAGCTCGCCGAGCTCGGCGACCGGGGTCTCGAAGGCCTGCTGCCGCCACGCCGCGACCTCGTCGGACGGGGTGTCCTGCGGGAACGGCGGCGAGCCGTGGATCTGGACCATCTGCTCGAGGATCGGCGCGGCCCGCTCGGCGAGCTTCATGTCCGCGTCCTCGGGCATGACGATGCGCTCGGGCTTCTTTCCCTTCTTCGCCTCCTCCTCGGTCGGGAGGATGCGGTACTCGCCCTCGAGGACCTGCTTGCGCAAGGCGTAGATGCTCTTGCGCTGCTGGTTCATCACGTCGTCGTACTCGAGCAGGTTCTTGCGGATGTCGAAGTTGCGCTCCTCGACCTTCTTCTGCGCGTTCTCGACCGCCTTGGACACCCACTTGTGCTCGATGGGGACGTCCTCCTCCATCCCGAGCTTGTCCATCATCCCCTGGATGCGATCCCCCGCGAAGATCCGCATGAGGTCGTCCTCGAGCGACAGGTAGAAGCGCGAGTGGCCGGGGTCGCCCTGACGGCCCGACCGGCCGCGGAGCTGGTTGTCGATGCGGCGGCTCTCGTGCCGCTCGGTGCCGATGATCGCGAGGCCGCCCGCGTCGATCACCTCTTGCTTCTCGGCCTTGCACTCGGCCTCGTACTTCTTCTGCTGCGCCTCGACCTCCGCCTCGAGCGCGTCGGGGTCCTCGAGCAGCTCGACGTCGTTCTCCTCGTGAGCGCGCGCGAGCACGTCGTAGCGCGCGAGCATCTCCGGGTTGCCGCCGAGCACGATATCCGTGCCGCGGCCGGCCATGTTGGTGGCGACCGTGACCGAGCCCCGCTTGCCCGCCTGCGCGACGACGTACGCCTCGCGCTCGTGCTGCTTGGCGTTCAGCACGTGGAACGGGACCTGGCTGCGCTTGAGCATCCGGGCGAGCGCTTCGGACTTCTCGACGCTCGTCGTGCCGACCAGCACGGGCTGGCCGCGCTCGTGGCAGTCGACGATCTCGTTGGCGACCGCGCGGAACTTCTCCTTCTCGGTCTTGTAGACCAGGTCCTCCTCGTCGTCGCGCGCGATGGGCTTGTTCGTCGGGATGACCACGACGTCGAGCTCGTAGATCTTGTGGAACTCGCCGGCCTCGGTGTCCGCGGTGCCGGTCATGCCCGACAGCTTGTCGTACAGCCGGAACAGGTTCTGGAACGAGATGGTCGCGAGCGTGCGGTTCTCGCTCTTGATCTTGACCTTCTCCTTGGCCTCGACCGCCTGGTGCAGGCCGTCCGACCAGCGCCGGCCCTTGAGCGTGCGACCGGTGAAATCGTCGACGATCACGACCTCACCGTCGATGACGAGGTAGTGCTGGCCCTTCTTGTACAGCGCGTGCGCGGCGAGCGACTTGTTGAGGATGTGCAGCGTCTCGAGGTTCACCGGGTCGTAGAGGTTGTCGCCCTCGAGCAGGTCGCGATCGCCGAGCAGGCGCTGGCTCAGCTCGATGCCTTCCTCGGTGAGCGTGCAGCTGTGGGCCTTCTCGTCGACCTGGTAGTGCTCGTCCTTGCGCAGGCGCGGGACCAGGTCGGAGATCCGCGTGTACTTGTCGGACGCCTCCTCGCCAGGGCCGCTGATGATCAGCGGGGTGCGCGCCTCGTCGATCAGGATCGAGTCGACCTCGTCCACGATCGCGTAGTGCAAGTCACGCTGCGCGTAGTCGTAGATCGAGAACTTCATGTTGTCGCGCATGTAGTCGAAGCCGAACTCGTTGTTCTGGCCGTACGTGATGTCTGCGCGGTAGGCGGCCCTCTTCTCCCGGTCGGGCTGACGCGGGACGACCACCCCGGTGGTGAGGCCCATGAAGTTGTAGAGCTTGCTCATCCACTCGCAGTCGCGAGAGGCGAGGTAGTCGTTGACCGTGACGACGTGCACGCCCTTGCCCTCGAGCGCGTTGAGCACGCAGGGCAAGGTGGCGACGAGGGTCTTGCCCTCGCCCGTCTTCATCTCGGCGATCTTGCCCTGGTGCAGGACGATGCCGCCGATGAGCTGCACGTCGTAGTGCCGCATCCCGAGGGTGCGGATCGCGGCCTCGCGGGTCAGCGCGAAGACCTCGAAGAGGCAGTCGTCGACCGGCTTGCCGTTCTCGATCTCCTCGCGGAGCTCGCCGACGCGGCGCTGCAGCCCGGCGTCGTCGAGCTTCTGGACCCTCGATTCGAGGTCGTTGATGGCGGACACCATCGGGCGGAGCTTCTTGATCGTCCGCTGATGCTTGGTGCCGAAGAGCTTCTTGAGGATGTCTTGAAACATGGGGTTCGCCGGGGCGAGCGCGGAGGTTACGGGCTGGCCGATCGGGTGTCCAACCGCCTCGAGCCCCCCGTCATTCGAGCAGCCGAGCGCGCGCCACGATCATGGCGCCGGCCGCCAGGAAGGCCAGCACCACCGTGGCCACGATCGCGAGCGACGACAAGAGGACGCGTCGCCGGTGCGCGGGGCTGTCGAGCTCCGGGTCGCCGGTG
>Ga0070728_10006592_pt1 | contig 10955 bp, 11 predicted proteins | sample tdDd471_FD_66723 | JGI IMG/M metagenome (GOLD analysis project Ga0070728, IMG submission 66723) | Marine sediment microbial communities from the Atlantic coast under amendment with organic carbon and nitrate - tdDd47.1 | ecosystem: Environmental > Aquatic > Marine > Coastal > Sediment | place...
GAAGAAAAATGGCGCGAGTAGTCCCGTCCCGCCAACGATTAAATCAAGATTGTAGAAACTTGCGTCCCTGATAATTGCGATTGCGACAGATATTACAAATCTGATTTCATGTTCAATTGATGCTGCCAATCCTTCGAGCGGATTTTCAGATGTGATTGGTTGATAGGGGACTTCTGTTAGGGCCAGCGTAGAAAGGCCGTGCAAAAACTGAAGCGACGTATCAAAAATCCAATAGATGAAAAGGTCAGCCTGGGAGAGGAAGGCGGCAACTAACCCGATGGAAACAAAACCAACCAACAGATCTTGAGGCGATTTTTCCGTAACAGCGAGTTGGATGACCATCGATATGGCCCAAATGCCTGCCATAATGGCGAAGATTGCCAATACAGGCTCGATCGATTGCTCAAAAGCCTTCGTCGCGTAGGCTTTCCCCGTATTCATGAAAGGAGTGATAACCAGGCAGGAGATGCAGTCTATTTTTTCTGTTTGGTCCAATGAAAATGCCATGATGCTCTCCTAGTGCCTGATTTGGAATGGGGCGACTTTTGCCGGTTCTAAAGTGACGGTCCCAAAGGGGGTTTCTAACGTGATGGACCGTAGCTTTCGATTGCCGTCCCACTCGGCATTTGCTTGTTCGATAAAGCGGAAGTTAATCAGTCGAAGGAGGGCGCGCGCATTGTTGTTGCTATCCCCTCTTGCAAGGCCATCGGCCCAGTTCAGCTCTGACAAACCAGTAACTTTTTGTGCTTTTGTTCTGACCGGAACAGGAAAGATTTTTTTCGACATTGCTAATTCTCCATCCAAATTCGGGGGAAGGTCGGCTCTAGTGATTCGGTAAGGCCAAACAGGGATTTGCCTAGATGTAGGCTGTGGCTAAGGAAGCGATTTGCCATTGCTCGGAGGTAGCCCCCGGGCTGGTAGATTTCGCCGTTGAAGACTTTTCTGTCGATAACGGCGAGTGCCGCCGTTGCATGGACAAGGCCCATGGCAGATAGAGCCTCCGACCAAGCATGGGCGGAAATCCCGAGTTCTCCACAGACTTCAAATGCCGCCACTTCAACATCGTCCCAAGTTGGGTCGTCAATAAGGTCTAGGGCTCCCTGAAAAGCGACACCGATTTTCTGGAAATCTCTGGGCTCAATAAGGAAGCCCTCGATCTCAATTCTTGATGTAGGGCTTCCTGGGCGATGCGTTTGCCGTAGCCTGATGGTGGAGCTGCGACCTTCTTGTAGACCGGCACTACCTGTATCTTTTTTAAAGATTTGTTTTTCGGTTGTAGTTGTAGTTATAGGGGGTCGGTTTTCCGGCCCCTCGGGGTCTGGAAGGATAATCTTAAATGCTTCTTCAAGGGCCGTAGAAGCCTCCTTCTGGAGCCCGGCGATGTCCTCGGCGATCGGAGCCATGGCCTTGGCCTCTCTGAGCCTTGAGAGGCGGACTCTAGCGCTTTCTGCCGCCATAACAGCCCCGTCAAAGTCGAATTCCGTAACGCCATACATCGAAGCCGTCTCCGCAAGCTGAATAAGCGCTTTGCGCGTCCTCGATGCCTGGCGGCGCAACTCGGCAATCCTGCGGCGTTCTTCCTGGGCGGCGAACGCCGCCTCGGTAAATTCTTTGAGCCTGACGGCGAGGGGAGAAAGGTCGATCCCAAAGGCCTCGATGATCCGGCCGGAATCGTCACGGCGGCCGTAGCGTTTTCCGTTGGCGCTCTCGTTTAGGGCAATAAGCCCGGCCTCAATCAGCGATCGAATGCGGGCCTTCCTTTGAGTGCGACCAACCATCCAGACAGCTTCGAGCTGATAATTTGAAGGCCAGACGATCGGCCTAGAGCCATATTTCCAATCATTGGGCCTGGTGTACGCAAAGAGGCAATCAATCGCGTCTACGGTAGCCCTCGAAAAACCAAGCGCCGGGGCCGCTCGTTTGAAAGCAGCCAATACGGCGGTATATTCAATATGATCGGGTAGGCCAGTGAATTTTTGGGCAAGGGCTTGGGCTTCAATGTCTTTGATCCCAAGCCGCCTAAATCCTGTCATGGTTGAAACCTCCATGTCGAGGCCACATACCAATTGGAAGACAAAACTCTAGCGTCAAGGCGAGTGCCGCCTTGTGAAACCGTTAGAGGGAGCCTAAGATCGAGATTGCTAGATGACGATTTCGGCTGTTTCTTCGGAATGTGGCTGTTCGTTTCGGAAGAGCCAGTGGGCGCTAACTCACTGGCTCTTTTGTTTTGGTCGGGAGTGGGGGGCTAACGGAGGTGGCCTTGCTCGGTGTTCTTTAGGGCGAGGGGCATAGATACTCATTTCTTAGCCTCAAACCGCTATTTCAGGAAAATCTGTATCTCGCTTTAGCTTGCGTCTCTTGTAGGTCGGCAAGCCATTGATCCACGTCTTCACGTCGCCAAAGAAGCCTGCGTGTGCCTGGGAGGCGGAAAGAAGGGGGAAGTGCTTCAGGCTTCCGATGAACGTCTGAGTGGATAGTGGCGGGCGACCTTTTTAGGAGATCGGCCAAATCTTCAACTGTTAGTAGCTCGGTTGCCATGTTGATGCCCTTCAGAAATCACCTGAACTTATTGGACGCTAAGTTCAGCCGACTCCTGCTGTCAAGTATAAACAAAATAAAAATTGCAATGTTACAAAATATGGCTAGCCATACGTATGGCTAGCCATATGTTTTCAAGAGTATTATGTTGTTATTCATTCAATAATTAACTCGTATAAAAGAGCATAGATGATTCTATTGTTTTGATATATTTATTTTTACTAGAAATTATTTTGTGTATTTTGACTTATATTTAATGTAGGCAAAGACGTGGTTGGGACAATTTTGGGACACATCTTAAGCTCTCTATTGCACATTAGAGCAGGGCTGTGCATAGTTAAGCCTCTGAAAGAAAACGTTTTGTAGATAAGTTTTGGAGTGCAAAAAGGGCAATTTTCGGTCTCGAAAACCGTTGAGGGCTATGCTCTCCGAGGGTTCGAATCCCTCCCTCTCCGCCATTTATCCCCTATTCAATTTGCCGTCCAGGCCTTTATTTTTTTGGTTTTCCCTCTATGCCGGGACGGAATTATCAATTTCTCGCTATTGACATTGCGTATTACGGGAAAAAATAAGAAAAATTTTGCGTCTTTGTCGAGTGCCGTAGTATTTTTTTGGGCCGATCATAAAAATTCTGGCTGCTCAGGGGGGGGGGTAGGCCAAATGAAACTGACGATTAAGTCGATTACAGGGTTGGTGTTCGGGGGGCTTTCCTTGGCAATTGCCGTTTTGGCCGTGCTTTTGCTGTATGGAATTTCAACGAAGAACGAAGCCATAAAAACGATCTATCAGGATCGTGTCGTCCCATTGCGCGATCTCAAGACCGTGTCCGATAGCTATGCCATCACGGTCGTCGATAATACGGTGAAGGCCAATCTGGGCGTTCTCGGTTATGAGAATGCCGCCAGCGCCATAGAAAACGCCATGGACTCGGCGGAACGTAAATGGATCGCCTATATTAAGACGGCTCTGACCAATGAAGAACGAGAGCTTATTCGGCGGACCGAACCATTGCTGGCGACGGTTGGGCCGACCGTTGAGCGGATTGTCTCGGCGCTCAAGGCGGGAGATGAAAAAGAGATTTCTCTGATCGCCAGGACGGTTCTGTACCGGGATATTGAGCCGCTGACCAAGGCCTTGGATGGACTTATCCATATACAATCGAGGGCGACCAACGAGATTTATGCCGATACTCAAGCGACAAGCGCTGTTCTGACCGCTTTGGCTTGGTCTGTTGTGGTCGCTGCGGCCTTGGTCGTATTCATGGCGATTGTCGTCTTGCGTCGTCGGGTGACCCGGCCGGTGGGGGCGATGACCGAGTGCATGCGCGCCCTGGCTGACGGTCAGCTTGATCTGACCATTCCGTTCGCCGACCGGGAAGACGAGGTCGGCAAGATGGCCAATGCGGCGGAAGTGTTCCGGCGCACCATGGTGGAACATAGAGCCTTGCAGGCGCAAGCCGTGGAGGCGGCGGAAGAGGCCAACCGGGCCAAGGATGATTTCCTGGCCAGTATGAGCCATGAACTGCGTACGCCGTTGAATGCGATCATCGGAATTGTCGAAATGGTTCTTGAAGATATCGAAGCGGGGGGGAGCCGGGAGGATGAGGTTGAGTCTCTGCAGCGTGTCTTAAAAGCGGGATGGAACTTACTCGCTTTGATCAATGACATTTTGGATATTTCGAAGATCGAAGCCGGTCGTGTCGAGTTGAATATGGAACGGACAGAGGTTGGGCCGATTATCGTGGAGGTGGTCGATACGGTCCGTCAAGTGGCGGAAAACAACAATACTGGTTTGGATTGGCAGGTTGCGGATGATGTCGGGACGATTAAAACGGACGGTCTGCGTTTTCGACAAATTCTTCTGAACCTGTTATCCAACGCCTGCAAGTTTACCGAGAATGGGTCGGTTTCCATTGCCGTTTGTCGCATTGCCGAGCCTGATGGCCGGGAGGTCTTGCGTGTGGCTGTCCGGGATACGGGGATCGGCCTTACGGACGAGCAAAAAACCGGATTGTTCGACAAATTCGTTCAGGCGGATAGCGCCATTGCGAAAAAGTTCGGCGGCACGGGTCTTGGGCTGGCAATCAGCCGCCATTTAGCCAATATGCTGGGGGGCGACATCAGGGTGGCAAGCACATATGGCGAAGGCTCGACCTTCGTTGTGATCCTCCCGGTTGGTGAGGAATGCTCGGTCTCCGAGGCATGTTTAGAAAAGCTATCGCCAAGTCCCGACGTACAGTCCCATCCTACAACCGTGGATGCCGGGTAGTCTTAAGAACAGTTGTTTATCAGGTTCTCGCGGTCGGTCTTTACCCTCTTCTGGGGCATCGGTGTCTGGGGTCTGTAGCTCAGGCTACAGAAGCGGCAAGACGGAAATGGCTGAAATAGGGCATTGGTTTTTAGCAAAGGAAATCCGATGTCCGTTCCCGATTTTCATTTTTCTCAAAATATATGGCGTATGGGCTGGATCGTCCGCCAGGGATTGACGCCTCTGTTGCTATCCGTCGCTGTCATGTCGGTTGGCTGTCCGCTGGGCGTTCCGCTCCGCTTTCCGTTTGATGCCGTCAACCTCACCTTGTTGGTTTCTTTCATGGTCTCGGTTCAACGGACTTTTCAGGGTGAAGCCTGTGGCCTGCACCGCTATGGCCTGGCTTGGCCTCGATGGGGCCAGATTGGCTGGCGGGATGTTCGTTCGGTTTTGATTGCGGCGTTTTGGGTCGCGGGCCCCGCGGCTTTGGCTGTCATTCTGTTCACCCTCGCCATTCGTCCGATTGTTCTGGAGATCGACAATATCGTCGTGACGGTGCTGAGCCGAATTGGCCCCATGTATATGGTTTGTGCGGTCTGGGCATGGCTGATCCATCAAAATACGCAGACAAAAAGAGGTCCCTCCGTCTCCAGCCTGTAGCCAATGTTACAGACTTAGAGCCAGGCGCGGCTTAGCTGTTCTCCCTGTTTATTAAGGCTGTTTGCCAAGGAGGATGGTTCCATGACGGCTAATCTCGAGATGTTCTGGATTGCAGGAGGTGTCGCTGCCTTGGCTGGCTTGACGGCCCTCTTGATGATCGTCCGGCGCGACCTGTTTCCCGTGGAGGCCTCTGACGATTTGCTTGCGGGCGGCGGGCGATTTTTTCTGGGCGGCGCTTTGGGTATCGGCGTCATCGCCTTCTGCATTAAGATGATGATTATCTTTATCGTTTCGTCCTTTCCCGAAAAAACTGTCTCGCCGCTTTTGGTTGGCGAAACGCAGTTTTTTGCCGAAAAGTCCGGCCCGGTAGTGCGGCCATCCGGTAAAGCGATCGTCAAAAGCTGGGAGGCTTTGCCGAAAACCCCACCTTCGCCGCAGGACAACCCGATCACGGAGGCGAAAATCGCCTTGGGGAAACGCCTGTTTAACGATACCAACCTGTCGCTCGACCGAACGGTTTCCTGTGCGTCCTGCCATGATTTGGAGAACCATGGTGGGGCGGACGGACGGGCCGTGGCGGTTGGTGTGGGCGGGGCTGTGGGCGGGCGCAATACGCCGACCGTGCTCAACGCGGCCTATCAAAAACGCCTGTTCTGGGACGGTCGTGCGGTATCGTTGGAAAAACAGGCCGCGGGACCAATTCTCAATCCTATCGAGATGGCGATGCCCTCGCCCAAAGCCGTCGTCGCCCGTGTTAGGACCGACCCGTTCTATCCGGAATCCTTCAGGCGGGCGTTCGGCGACGCCGGTATCAGTATGAAAACCATTACTCAGGCCTTGGCCGCCTTTGAGCGAACCCTGGTGACCGCCGATACGCCGTATGACCGTTTTGTCGCCGGAGATGAAACGGCGCTAACGCCACGGCAGAAGCGGGGGATGCACAAGTTTGGCGCATTGGGTTGCGACGACTGTCATGCCGGGCCCAATTTCAGTGGGGCGAGTACGGTTGGTCCCCAACGCCCTTACGCCCATCTGCGAACCGATAGATTGCCCGAAGATCAGGCTGCACTGTTAAATCGTGACAAAGGGCGAGGCGGGGCGTCTTCTTCCCTGGGGCTCTGGCGGATACCCTCCCTGCGCAATGTCGCCTTGACGGCCCCTTACTTTCACAATGGCTCAATCGACAATTTGCGTGAGGCCGTTCGCATCATGGCGCGTGCTCAGGTTAATGCCGAACTGCTTGCGCCTGATGAAACGCCTGAGATGGAAAGGCTGCAATGGGACGGCAAGCGTCGCCGTTTTTCCGTATCAACGAGCAAATATGTCACCGATGAAGACATTACCGACATCGTCGCCTTTCTCCATGCCCTAAGCGGACGTCCTTCGTCTCCAACAAAAAAGCAGTCTTCTGTAGCTCAGGATACAGAACGGGCCCGCCGGGCTTTGTAGGGTCGCTTCCGTCAACCATCACAGGAAGGGCTAGCCCCATGCAACCGATGAAGTTTTTTGTCGATACCCACGACGTTCAAAAAGAGACCTTTCCGGCCGGGTTAACGCCGGAGCAGTTTGAAGGCTTTTTCGCCGAATACCAAAAGGCCTGTCAGGAGGAGAACGTGGTCATTCTGCGCCTCCACGTCGCCTATGACGATGGCAAGGCCTTTTGCTTCAACATGGCGCCCGATGCCGACTGCATCCGCCGCGCCCACGAACGTGTCGCCTTACCGTTCGATTCCATTTCCGAAGTCAAGACGGCGACGCCGGGCGATACGTTTTTCCGGCCCCAATCGTCTTAACCCCGACCAACGTTTTTACCTGATAGATAAAAGGAAACGACCCATGAAAAATATTCTCAAAACCCTTGCCGTTGGTTTGGCGATGGTTGCCGCAACGGTGACTTCCGTTGCCTCGGCTGCTGAAACCGCTCTTCCGGCATTCGACAAGGCCCGTACGGCAATCGTTATCACCGACCCGCAGAAGGACTTCCTTGATGAAAAAGGTAAGCTCTACGGGCTGGTTGCGCCGAACATGAAAAAACTCGGGACGATCAAGAATATCGAAACCTTGATGCAGGCGGCGAAATCGAAAAACATGACCCTGGCCGTCGATCCGTTGGTCTACACCAAGCTCGATATCGATTGGTCCAACGCGGGCGCATTGCAGCGTCAACTGTTGGATATGAAGGCCCTTTACAGCGATTCACTCGATCCTGAGAAATTCGAGGGAACGGGGGCCGATTTTTACGAGCCCTATAAGAAGTACATCAAGGACGGCAAAACCGTCGTCGTCGCGCCCCACAAGATGTATGGGCCGGAAAGCAACGACCTGATCTATCAGTTGCGCTCTCGTGGCATCAATACGGTCCTGCTGGGCGGTCTGGTGGCCAATCTTTGCGTCGACTCGCACATGCGGGCGCTGATGGAAAACGGCTTTAAGGTCTATGTGGTGAAAGACGCCGTGGCCGCGCCGGGCGAGGAAGCCTATCAGGCGGCCCTGGTCAACTACGGCATGATCGCCAATGGCGTTTTGACCACTGCCCAGGCGACCAAAGCCTTGAACTGATAACAATATGACCGATCCGGTTGCGCCCCCCGATAACCGGGTCGGTCTCCTCCCGTTGACGCCAGCCCAGGAAAGGTGACAATACGTCTGCCCAGCCTGTGGTTTGCGTCGATGGGGGCTTTTAAGAGGGAAGGCTATACGATGGAGTTCATCGAAAACCTGAGTGAAACGGGCCGCCATATCTTTACCCAGCATTTGATCCGCAAGTCGTTCGCCAAGGGCGATGCGGTGATCGATAAAGGCGATAGCGTGTCGGGGGCTTATTTCGTGTTGAGCGGCGCATTGCGCGTCTTCACCCTGAGCCCGGATGGCAAGGAGGCGACGCTTTATCGCATGGCTGTCGGCGATACCTGCGTTCTGGCGCTCAATAGTTTGTTCAACGATATTCTCTACCCGGCCTGGGTCGAGGCCAAGGAAGATACGACAATCGGCGTTTTGCCCGGCGTGGTCTACCGGCAATTGTTTAGCGGCGAGGCCGCCGTTCAGGACATTACCATGCGCGCCCTGTCGTCCGCCGTTTTCGGGCTGATGACCGAGCTTGAGGTCCGCCATGCCTATACCCTCGATCAACGGTTGGCCAGCTATCTCCTGACCCGGGCGAAAAGCGATGGGGTGGTCTATAACACGCAGCAGGAAATCGCTTCCGAAATCGGCACCAGCCGTGAAGTGGTCGGCCGGTTGATGGTCCAGTTTTCCTACCGCAATCTCATCGAGTCGGGCCGAGGACGGGTGATTCTCCTCGACAAACCGGGCCTCAACGCCGTGGTCAATTATAGGAGCGGGACAGGCGGCAAATAGCGCAACCAAGTATTCGTCACTTAATCATCCGTTCGCCGGCCAGAAGGTCTTCGACGAAAAAGGCGACCAGTTCGTTGCGGTCGCGGACCTTGGCTTTGTCAGATTATTGCAACTCTGCAATAATTACTTCTATCACGAAACTATAGTGTTTGCCTGGCCAAGTATGTCGGGGATGGCAGGTCATAGGGACTCTGCGTTTTCTTTCAATACGATATCCAGCATTTTCTAAGTAGTAGTCATAGTTGTGCAGCATCATGTGCCCGCCGGAGGGGATTGTCTGTCGGTTCGATCCGGTAAAAGACGGGAGCGCATATGTACTCTCGCTATAAGTTAGCCCTTCAATCACAGCAATTCGCGTGATTCCCATATCTGAGCAACACTTATAAAATTCTACGATCTGATCAGGGAACATGAGGACTGTTGTCCGGCTATGATAGAGAAATGAGGGGCTGTCGGTTAAGTACGGAGCCACTGCATCTTTATAATCCCCATCAAGAAACCTCAGATTTTTTTGTCTAAATTTCTTTTCATTAAGCTTTTTTGCTACAGGGGAGCGGTCATAGCCAATGACCATTAAATCTGGAAAATCCATCGCCAAATCAACTTCTAACCCTCCGTAAAGGGTTCCAAAGTTAATGATTTGCTTTGGTGCAATTTGTTCGATAGCGGCTTTAACCTCTTCTCGAATAATTCCCGCCAAATGCATTGTATCATTTTCAAAGTAGCTTTTTTCCCGAGAGTATTCCTTCTGGTAGGTTTTCCAGCCTGATTTTTGGTTCTCTTCATAGGAGTATGTATCAACAATTCCCTGACCGTACGTTTCGCGTTCGGTGGAATTCATGAGAATGAATTTGTCAAAACGCTCTATGCCATCTTTGACCCGTTCCTGAAATTTCTCGGGTAAAAAATTAGCCATCAAGGGGATCAAACTATTGGCTTCCGCATCGCGCCCTTGCGCTACCAAGAGACCAATCAGACGACCAAGCACCCGATCTGATTTTTTGGCGACCTGTGGAACAGAATGAATAAAGGAAAGTCCAGCGTTTGCCCCTTTTGAAATCGTAAGGTACCGGGCAAGTGTTTCAACTATGAATGCTGATTCCGGTTCATATTGTCGAGCGACACTGGCCAGTCTAATGGCCGATTCTAGATCATCCAGAAGGTAGGCGCCATATGCCCACATTGCATGCTTGAAGCCCTCCGGCAGAATGTATGCCTCCGAGTTTTCAGAAAAGCTACGTAACCCCTCGACAGGATCGAAAGCTAAAAATGAAGCGATTTCATCATAAGCCGCGATGCTTGAAGTGGCATATTCAGAAAAGTGTTTTTCAAGTAGGCAATTTAAATGTTTCATTTTCGATGGCGATTGGTGCTCTGAAAGGGCGACCTGATTAAGGGCGCTGGATTCTCAAATCAAGTGCAACACCTGAGATTTTCGAAAAATGCTTCGGCGGGTGTTTTGTCTCTTTGCTTTTTTGGTGTTTGACCCCTGGCGGTGGGATAATGGTCTTGCGTGTTGCAGCTTGGAATATAAACGGCTTTATGGCTGCTCTCTACCCCGAGCTTGTAGTCGTGCGGTCCGCTTGGGGTGAGGCCACATGTCATATAACGAAATCCAGACTCTTAGTAGCTCAGATTAGGGGAAAGAGTTCGAGTTATGCCGTAACGCAACCAAGTATTCGTTACTTAATCATCCGTTCGCCGGCCAGAAGGTCTTCGACGAAAAAGGCGACCAGCTCGTTGCGGCCACGGACCTTGGCTTTTTGATAGATGGCGCTGCTTTGGCTTTTGACGGTGCCAGTCTTGGTGTCCCGGAGGTCTGCGATCTCCTGGGTCGACATTCCTTTGATTAAAAGCAACGCCACGTCCCGTTCGGACGGTGAAAAATTCCACTCGTTGAAATGACGGTTGATGACGTCGAGCAGTTCGCCCGAGGCGACCTGGACGGAGGCTTTCGCCTGTCGGTGTTCTTTCAACAGATGAACGATTTGACGGCCGATAACGACCAGGGCGACGGCCAGGGCGACTACGGATATCAGCTCGATATGTTCATGCCCGAACCAAGTCGTGTTGATATCGATGCGCAGCACATCGGCTGCCACGTCGATCAAAAAGAACGACTCGCAAATCGCCATGACGATGAAGGAGAAAAT
>Ga0070728_10006594_pt1 | contig 10952 bp, 9 predicted proteins | sample tdDd471_FD_66723 | JGI IMG/M metagenome (GOLD analysis project Ga0070728, IMG submission 66723) | Marine sediment microbial communities from the Atlantic coast under amendment with organic carbon and nitrate - tdDd47.1 | ecosystem: Environmental > Aquatic > Marine > Coastal > Sediment | place...
GGTCTGGCTCGCGGTTGTGCTGCTCCTGGTTACCGGCTACTGGATGATTTTCAGTGTGTTTGGCGGTATGGCCGGTGCTGGCTGGCACATTCATGCCATGCAGACGCTCGGGCTGGTGATGATGCTGCTCTACTTTCACGTGTATTTTGCGCCTTTCCGAAGGCTCAAGCAGGCGGTTGCAGACAAGGATCCGCAGGCTGGTGGTTTTCAGGTGGGAAAGATTCGCCGTCTGGTCGGAATCAATCTGATTCTCGGCCTGATTGTGGTCGCCATAGGGTCTGGCGGTCGGTACCTGTAAGGCTGAGCGATCGGGGACCGATACCATGTCTGATATTCGAAAGAGAGCCATTGCCGGCCTGAAAGCCGGCGATTCGTTTACCCTGGTACGAACGTTCACCGAGGATGAGACTCTGTCCTTTGGCGAAATCAGCCGCGATCAGAATCCGGTTCACTACAGCGATGAGTTTGCCCAGGCCAAGAACCTGCAGGGAAAGATCTGCCATGGCTTGCTGGTTGGCGGGATGATCACGGAAGTGGGTGGGCAGATTGGCTGGCTGGCGTCCGGGATGAATTTTCGCTTCCGCCGGCCAGTGTATTTCGGCGATACCGTCACCTGTGTATTCACCATCACCGAAGTGGATGCAAGGAATCGGGCCCGGGCCGAAGCGGTGCTCTCGAATCAGCATGGTGAGCCGGTTATCGAAGCCACGCTAACGGGTGTTCTACCCGGGCCGAAGGAACAGCAGTTGATGTCAGCAATGATCAGCGAAGAGAGAACCACGTCTGCCGGCTGACCAGCACCGGCTAAGGCGTCAGTCCTCCTCGGCGTCCCTCATCCGTTCCTGTCGCTCCCACTCTTCCTCTTTTGCCGCATCGATGATTTCCATCAGTTCGTCGACGTTGGCAGCGGTGTCATCATGCTGGAAGCAGCCCGTGAGCTTGCTGTCCGGGTGCAGGTCGCCGGACTCGTAGAGCGCCCAGATCTCCTTGCCATAATCGGTGTTCAGCAGTTCCGGCGCGAAGCGTCCGAAATAGCGGCGCATATTGTCGACGTCGCGCTCCAACATGCGTTCCGCGTTGTTATTGCCGGACGCATTGACGGCCTGGGGAAGATCAATAATGACAGGACCGCGGGCATCGACCAGCACGTTGAATTCCGACAGATCCCCATGGATCAGACCGGCGCTCAACATACGGACAACCTCTCGGATTACCTGGCCGTGGAAGTCGCGGGCCTGTTCCGGGGACAGGGTGACATCATCCAGCCTGGGCGCGGCCTTGCCATCTTCATCCGCCACCAGCTCCATCAGCAGTACACCGTCCACGAAGCCCAGAGGTTCGGGAACCCGGACACCGGCGGCGGCAAGCCGGTAGAGGGCATCCACCTCGGCGTTGAGCCAGGCATCTTCCTGTTCCTTCTGGCCGTACTTTGTCTTCTTGCTCATGGCCCGGGCTCGACGGCTGTTCCGGACCTTTCGCCCTTCCTGGTATTCCACCGCCTGCTTGAAACTCCGCTTTGTCGCTTCCTTGAAGACCTTGGCACAGCGCGTCTGGTCTCCGCAGCGCACAACATAAACCTGGGCTTCCTTGCCACTCATGAGCTGGTAGAGCACTTCGTCCACCATGCCGTCATCGACAAGTGGTTGTAATCTTTTTGGTACTTTCATAAAACCTTTCAGGCTGACAGTGAGTCGGGCAGCCACGTTCGTTGATCTGGAACAAGGCCGGATTCGGGCAGGGCAGGGACAATGACTGCTACGGAGCATAGCTTACATGAAAATCTTTTTCCTGATCCTGTTGATTCTGGTGGTTGCAGTCACCGTCGCCCTCTGGTTTTGGCGTCAGTCTGACCACACCGCAGACCGGGCTGTCATTACCGGATTGGCAACGCTGCAGCCGGCTGCCCCGGAGCGCTTTGATCTTGCTCTTCTTGAGGGTTTGCCGGAGCCAGCCCAGCGGTATTTCCGTTACACCATTCAGCCTGGTACCCCACTCTATACCGTGGCCCGTATCTCTATGAACGGAAAATTCGGTATGGGCAATCGGGAGTCGCCCGACTACGTGCACATGCAGGCCACCCAGGTGCTGGCCATGCCGGAAGGGTTTATCTGGAAAATGAGCGCCCACAGAGGCCTGCTCGGGATTTCCGGCTCGGACACTGACCAGTGGACGCGGTTCTGGCTGATGGGCCTATTCCCTGTTGCCCGGGCGGGTGGTGATGCGGATCATGCCCGTTCGGCATTCGGCCGTTATGTGGCAGAGGCGGTTTTCTGGACGCCGGCCGCCCTGCTGCCGGGGCCCGGCGTTTCCTGGAAGCTGGTCGATATAAACACGGCCAGGGTGGTTGTTCGTCATGAGGGCATGGAACAGGCAGTGGATGTTGTCGTTGCCGGCGACGGCCGGCCGCTCCAGGTGAGTTTTGACCGGTGGACCAATGCGAATGCGGAAAAAGTCCATCGCTTGCAGCCCTTTGGCGGCTACCTGTCAGAGTTTCGGGAGTTCGAAGGCTTTGTATTGCCGACCCAGGTGGAAGCCGGGAACTTCTTTGCCACGGAAGATTACTTTCCTTTCTTCATTGCCGAAGTGACCAATGTAGAATTCCCTCGATCCAATGTGATCGCGAGTGGTGATTGATGTCGCTGATGGTAATGCTTACCCAGATTGTTTTACCGGTTGTCCTGCTGGTTTGGCTGGCAAGGTTCCCTGCCCGGGGATGGCTTGCACTTGGCGTGCAGGCACTGTCGGTGGCAAGCGTGCTCGTTGGTCTCGGTCTGGCCGCCCTGTGGGTCATGCCGCCGTTCTGGGTGCCGTATCTTTATTACGGCGGGTTCCTGTTCATCGTGGTGCGCCATCTATGGAATGGACGGTTCCAGCGCGACGGCTTATGGCAAGTCTCGGCCGGGCAAACCTTATTTGTCCTTCTTGGGTTTGCCCTTGGCTGCCTGGGCGGGTACATGGCGTATATGGCATACCAGGGTAGGGCTTTGCCGGCGGTTGAAACTGTCGATATCGCCCCACCGTTCGGGCCTGGCACCTATCTGGTGGCCCATGGTGGCTCCAACGCCATGGTGAATGTGCATTTGAAAACGCTGGATACTGAGGTTGAGCGTTTCAGACCCTGGCGGGGACAAAGTCGCGCCCTGGATGTTTTCCGGATTTCGCCGTTGGGCATCCACAAGCATGGCTGGCTGCCATCCGATCCGGCCCGCTATACAACGTTCGGCACCCCGGTGCTGGCGCCCTGCGATGGGGAGATCGCGAAGGTTGTCGATGGCCTGGAGGATATGCCGGTTCCGGTAATGGACCGCGATCATATGGCGGGTAACCATGTGGCGATCAACTGTGGCCAGTTCTTCGTGCTTCTGGCCCATCTCAGGAGCGGCAGCGTCAACGTCTCCAGCGGTCAACGGGTGGCGGTCGGCGATTTCCTTGCAGAGATGGGAAATTCCGGAAACAGCTCAGAACCCCATCTTCACGTCCACGCCCAGCGGGGGCTGCCTGAGGAGGCGGCGTTTGCAGGTGAGCCACTGGCGCTGACCATTGATGGCGCATTTCCCGTGAGGAACGACAGGCTCCGCGTGAAGGAGCCTGGCGCCCGATAGTTCCTCGTTACCGAACGACGAAAACCGAAATATCGCTGTGTTTAACGATATTGGCGCCGTTCGAATGGAGAATGTGTAGCCGGTCGCCAATCCCCGGCGGATGTGAAGCCATCACTACCAGATCTGTCCCGGTTGTTTTGATCGCCTCAAGCAACTTGTCTTCAAGCTCCACGGCGGTATCAGCAGATTCAATCACCAGGCTGTCGGTACTGATCCCGTGGGATTTTCCCTGCTCCTCCGCAAACACCCTCAGTTTCTCTGCGAGTTCTTTCGGGTTGTGCGCGGCCGCTCCCGGGGTGCTGTTGGTGACGGTCACATAGCACAGGGTGGCGTTGTAATGCTTGGCAATATCAATGGAGGTATTGAGCGCCTTCACCATTTTATCGGTATGGGCGAGGTCGACCGGAACGAGGATCTTGCTGTACATAAGAGTTCTCCTTTTCCGCATGCGATACAGACTTGGGTCTGTTGTCCTGAATTCAGATTGGCAGTGCCCTGTTGGGTATGTCAAAAAAAGCCCGGTGAAGTTCACCGGGCTTTTGCGGTTGGAGAAGCCGGGATGCCCTTACAACAGGTTGTACAGGAAAACCACGGCGATACCGGCAGGCGTCAGATACCGGAGTACGAACATGAATGCCTTATAGCTGCTTCCTTGCAGACCAATATCGGCCGGCAGACTCTCACGTTTCATCGCCCATCCGGCAAACAGCGCAATGGCGAGTCCGCCGAGAGGCATCATCAGGTTGGAGACGAGGAAGTCGAGCAGGTCGAAGACCGTCTTGCCCTCGAAGAACGGAATAAAGCCAAGCGGGTGCACACTTTCCCAGACGTTGAAGGACAACACGGTACCGATACCGATAAACCAGATGGCGAGCCCGCCACCAATGGCGCTTTTCGCTCGACTCACGCCTTTGTGTTCTTCCAGCCATTCGACCACCGGTTCCAGCATGGAAATGGCCGAGGTGATGGCTGCTACCAGTAGCAAAGCGAAGAAAATGGTGCCGAACAGCGCACCACCACTCATCTGGCCAAAGGCCAATGGCAGGGTCACAAAGATCAGGCCGGGCCCTGCCCCTGGCTCAAGGCCATTGGCAAATACCAGGGGAAAGATGGCCAGCCCCGCGAGAAGCGCAACGCTGGTGTCCACGACGGCAATGGTCATGGCGGTCCGCGCAATGTTTACGGTTTTTGGCAGGTAGGAGCCATAGGCCATCAGAACACCAATACCGATACTGAGCGTAAAGGCGGCGTGCCCCAGGGCAGTCAGAACCCCCGCCGTTGTCAGTTTGCTGAAATCCGGCGAGAACATGAAACTCACGGCCCGGCCAAAGCTGCCGCTGTTCATGGCATAGATCACCATGGCAACCAACAGCACGAACAACAGAGGCATCAGCATATTCACAGCTTTCTCAAGCCCCGAGCGAATGCCCCTGCCAACGATGAACACCACAATCACCATGAACACCGAGTGCCACATCAGCAGTTCCCAGGGGTTGGCAAGGAGCCCGCCGAACTGGCCGCCGATGGCTTCGGCATCTGCTCCGGTAAACAGCCCGGTTGCGGCCTTGCCGATATAGACCAGGGCCCAGCCGCCAATCACGGCGTAAAAAGAAAGCACCAGGAAGGATGCAATTACCCCGTTCCAGCCGATGGCTCTCCAGCCCCTGGCTGTGCCTTCACTTTTGGTCAGGGTGCGCATGGTGGCCACGGGGCTCTGGCCGCCGCGCCGACCAATCATGGTTTCGGCAATCAGTACCGGCACGCCGATCAGGAAGATACAGGCCAGGTAGATCAGAACGAAGGCGCCGCCGCCGTTCTCGCCAGTAATGTACGGAAACTTCCAGATGTTCCCGAGGCCAACGGCTGAACCAGCCGCAGCCAGGATAAAGGCCATCCGTGAGGACCAGAGGTTATTGGCCTGCTGGTGTGGTTGGGTACTCTCACTCATTCTTCTCTCCGGCTAATTGTTTTTGTCGGATTGATTGGTTGTTGTCGAAAAAGTATTTACTTGCCGAGCACCTCGCGCAGGGCGGAAGCGACTTGTGGCAAGACGTGGTCGTTCAAACCGGCAACGTTTACGCGGCTGCTTTCCAGCATGTAGATGCCGTGTTCCTTCCGTAACCGGCCCACCTGCTCCGGACTGATGCCGAGGAACGAGAACATGCCTCGCTGACGGGCGATGAATTCGAAGTCGCCGACCGGTGAAAGCGCGCCGGCAAAAGCGTGGCGCAGATGCAGGATGCGCTCACACATACCGTTTAGCTCCTGTTGCCACTGGGCTCGCAGGTCGTCATCGCCAAGGATGGTCTCCACTATTGAGGCGCCGTGGGCCGGTGGCATTGAGTAATGCGACCGGATGACGCTCAGCAGCTGGCTGGTGGCGGCGGCATTCACGGTTGCGGTTTCCGAAACCAGGGCGAGGGCGCCGGTGCGCTCCCGGTAGAGGCCAAAGTTCTTGGAGCACGAGGCTGCGATCAGCATTTCAGGTACCGCACTGGCCAGGTGCCTCAGGCCAGCTGCATCCGCGTCCAGGCCTTCGCCAAGGCCCTGATAGGCCATGTCCACGAAGGGCAGCAGGCCTTTGCGCTGGATCAGGCTGGTCACTTCCTGCCACTGGGCCAGGCTCAGGTCCGCGCCCGAGGGGTTGTGGCAGCACCCGTGCAGCAACACCACGTCGCCCGCATCCGCCCGTTCCAGGGATTCCAGCATGGCGCCGAAGTCTACCTGCAGGGTCTCTGGATTGAGGTACGGATATTCGCGAATAGTCAGGCCGGCGCCACCGAGCAACGGCAAGTGGTTCGCCCAGGTGGGCGTGCTGACCCAGACTTTTGTATCGGCTTTGCACAGACGCAGAAACTCGGCCGCCATACGCAGGGCGCCGCAGCCGCCCGGTGTCTGGATGACCGATACGCGACCGTCGCGGACCAGTGGGCTGTTGCTGCCCAAGATCAGCTCCGCCATGGCGCTGTTGAAGCCGGTGGAACCGGCAGGGCCCACGTAGCTCTTGGTGGTTTCGCCCTCAAGAAGGCGACGCTCGGCTTCATGCACGGCGGCCATGATAGGCGTATTGCCGGCGTCATCCTTATAGACACCGATGCCCAGATCCACTTTGTCCGGTCGATCGTCTTCACGGAAGGTCTGCATCAACTGCAGGATCGGATCCTGGGGCAGGGGCTGGAGTGCTTCAAACATGATTGGCCTCCTCGTTAGCCTGTTGGGTGCGAATCAACGTCGGGCGACCGGTATCCAGCGCCTTGATCAGTTGCGTCTGCTTTTCACGAATGCTTTCTGCCGCTTGCTCCCGCACAGGGCCGTACCCGCGGACATCGGCAGGCAACTCGGCAAGCTGCAGGAAGGTTTCGTAGTTGCTGGCGTTGAGCTCACGACCGATCCGGTCTACCAGGCTCTGATAATCCTTCAGCATGGCCCGATCCAGCTTGCGGTCGGCGGAATAGCGGAACGGATCGATTGCAGTTCCGCGCAGGCCGCGAAGTTTCGCCAGCAGCCGGAAGGCCCGGAACATCCAGGGGCCGAACCGGCGTTTTTTCGGGCGGCCCTGGGCATCGGTCTCGCCGCTGAGCAGGGGCGGGGCCAGATGGAAGTGGACTTTAAAGTCACCCTCGAAGGTTTCATTCACCTCTTTCATGAAGTCGGTTTCGGCAAACAGTCGCGCGACTTCGTATTCGTCCTTGTAGGCCATGAACCGGTACAGCTGCTGGGCTACTGCACGAGTCAGCAGCAGGTTGGTTTCACCGAGGGACTCCTCAGCCTTCCGGACCCCTGCAACTGCATCCCGGTATTGGTCGGCCCAGCGCTGGTTCTGATAGTTGACCAGATGCTTGTGACGGGTGTTGATGAGCTCGTCCAGGGTTGGTTCGGGTTTGACCTCAACAACCTGAGCATTACTGTCGTCCAGCAGATCCGTGACTGCGCTCGGATCCACGGCCGACAACCGTCCCCAGCCGAAGGCTTCCTTGTTCCGGTCGATGGCGACGCCGTTCAGCTCAATCGCCTTCATCAAAGCCGCTTCGGACAGGGGCAGCAGGCCTTTCTGCCAGGCAAAACCGAGCATCATCACGTTGGAGAACACGGTATCGCCCATTAGCTTTTCGGCGATGCCATTGGCGTCCAGCTGATCAAAATGATCCTCGCCCACGGCATTCTTCAGTAGCCCAAGGCGCTTGTCGGCCTTCATATCGGCGTCGCGGAAGAGCACGTAGTCGGCAGTAGGCAGTTCCGCTTCGTTGGCAACGATCCGGGTGTGGTTTGGCCGGAGAACGCTCAGGGCCTTCTGGGAAGACGCTACGACCAGATCGCAGGCGATGACCGCATCGGCCTGGCCATTGCTGATCCGAACCTGATGGAGCTTGTCCGGGGACGGTGCCATACGAACGTAGCTCAGCACCGTGCCGCCTTTCTGGGCGAAGCCCATGAAATCCAGTACCGAGGCGCCGCGCGACTCCAGGTGGGCCGCCATGGTGATCAGCTGGCCAACCGTCACCACGCCCGTACCGCCAACGCCGCCCACCAGCAGATCATAGGAGCCGGTCATTTCCGGCAATTTGGGAGCTGGAATATCAGCCAGCTTGCGGGTGAGTACGGAGCCGGTGTCAACGCCGCGGGATTTGCGCAGCTGGCCGCCTTCGATGGTCACGAAGCTTGGGCAGAAACCGTTAACGCAGGAAAAGTCCTTGTTGCAGGATGACTGGTCGATCTTCCGCTTGCGTCCCAGCTCCGTCTTGCGGGGAACCACCGAGAGGCAGTTGGACTGCACCGAGCAGTCGCCACAGCCTTCACACACGTGATGGTTGATAAAGGCCCGCTTGGCCGGATCCGGGAACTGCTTGCGCTTGCGACGGCGGCGTTTCTCGGCGGCACAGGTCTGGTCGTAGATCAGTACGGTACAGCCGGGGATATCACGCAATTCCCGCTGCACCTGGTCGAGCTCGGACCGATCGTGGAAGGTGACGTCCTTGGGAAACAGGTCATGATGGCCATCGTATTTCTCGGGCTCGTCGCTGAGAACAACAACCCGATTGACCCCTTCTGCGGCCATTTGCTGGGCAATCCTGTCGACGGTGATCTGCCCGTCGACGGGCTGACCGCCGGTCATGGCGACGGCGTCATTGAACAGAATCTTGTAGGTAATATTGATGCCGGCAGCTACCGCCTGACGGATAGCCATGGAACCGGAGTGGAAATACGTGCCTTCACCCAGGTTCTGGAACACGTGGGGGTTGCCGGTGTATCGGCTCTTGCCAATCCAGTTGACGCCTTCGCCACCCATCTGGATGAGGGATTCGGTGTTCCGGCCCATCCAGGACGCCATGAAGTGACAGCCAATGCCGGCCAGGGCCTTGCTCCCCTCCGGGACCTTGGTGGAGGTGTTGTGTGGGCAGCCCGAGCAGAAATAGGGCATACGCTTGACGCCGCCCGGATCCTGGGCGGTGGTCATGGCACTGATTTCAGCCATGCGCTCGCTGAAGTCCACCTCGAAGAAGCGACCAAGACGGGCTGCGAGGAAGCCGGCAACCAGTTTGGGGCTCAATTCGCCAACGTACGGGATCAGCGGGCGGCCCAGCTCATCCTGTTTGCCGGTAATCAGAACCTCGCCGGGACGGTCCGGCTCGGACATGTACTCCTTGATCTGGCTCTCGATAATGCCGCGCTTTTCCTCGATCACGAGGACTTCTTCCTTGCCGTGCACGAAGTCCAGGATGCCGCGGCGCTCCAGGGGCCAGACCATGCCCACCTTGTAGATATCCAGACCCATGTCCCGGGCCTTGTCTTCGTCAATACCGAGCAGATCGAGGGCTTCCAGCAGGTCAAGGTGCCCCTTGCCGGTGGTGACAATACCAAAGCGGGCTTCCTTGTTGTCGAACAGGCACCGGTCAATGCGGTTGGCCCGGGCAAAGGCCTGAACGGCCGCGAGCTTGTGTTCGATGCGGGTTTCCAGCTGGGGGCCGGGCAGATCCGGCCAGCGGTAATGAAGGCCGCTTTCCGGCGCGGTGAAATCGTCCGGAGTGACAAAATCCGGTGCTGGCGGAATTTCCACAGAAGCCGCGCTTTCCACGGTTTCCGATATGGCCTTGAAGCCGACCCAGCAGCCACTGTAGCGGGACAGGGCATAACCCCAGAGACCGAATTCCAGGTATTCCGCGATGTTGGCCGGGTTGATGGTGGGCATGAAGAAGCTCATGAACGCCACATCGGACTGGTGGGGCATGGACGATGACACGCAGCCATGGTCGTCGCCCGCCACCACCAGCACACCGCCATGGGGGGAGGATCCGTAAGTGGTGCCATGTTTCAGGGCGTCGCCGGCTCGGTCCACGCCCGGGCCCTTGCCATACCAGAGGCCGAATACGCCCTCTACCTGACGGTCTTCATCGGTTTCTACCTGCTGGGTACCCAGCATGATCGTCGCGGCAAGATCCTCGTTGATGGCGGGAACAAAATCGATCCGGTTCTCGTCCAGCAGGTCTTTCGCCTGCCAGAGTGCCTGGTCGACCGCACCGAGGGGGGAACCACGGTATCCACTGACCAGGCCGGCGGTATTCAGGCCTTGCTTGCGATCCAGGGCAGCCTGCATCAACGGAATTCGGACCAGGGCCTGTGTGCCGGTCAGGAACACCCGACCGGATTCCCGCAGGTAGCGGTCTTCGAGTTTGTAATCGTCGAGTTGTGGGGTATCGGCGGACATGGCGCCCTCCTTTTTGTCGATTTTATGACCAAAATTCTAGAGGGAAGTCCGCAAAAGGTGCTTGCTTATTGGAAGGAGGTTTTCAGGGTTTGCGAAAGAATGTTTGATAAAAGACAATAAAGAGAAAGAACCTTTGATAAAAATCAGGTGTTACCAAATGAAACAGGTGGAGCTGGACAAGCTGGATCGGAAAATCCTATCGGTGCTGCAGCAGGATGGGCGCATCAGTAACCAGTTACTGGCCGAACAGGTGGGTTTGTCACCGGCTGCTTGCTGGCGCCGGGTGCGCACACTTGAGGAAAGCGGTGTGATTCAGGGATACAGCGCAAGAGTGGATCCGGAACGCATTGGTCAGGGGCTGTGTGTGCTCGTCAATCTGTCACTGCAGCGGCACAACATCGACAGCACGGCGGAGATTGAGCAGCAGGTGAGCAGTTATCCGGAGGTGCTTCAGTGCTTTGCGGTGACCGGTAATGCCGATTTCGTGCTCAGGGTAATCGTGCCGGATATGGCCAGTTACGACAGGTTCCTGAACGAAAAAATCTTTACCCTGCAGGGCATTGCCCAGGTGAATTCGAACTTTGCGTTGCGGGAGATAAAAAATACCGAGACGATCCCGGTGGAAGGTATTCTGTAGTTTCGGCAGG
>Ga0070728_10006596_pt1 | contig 10950 bp, 11 predicted proteins | sample tdDd471_FD_66723 | JGI IMG/M metagenome (GOLD analysis project Ga0070728, IMG submission 66723) | Marine sediment microbial communities from the Atlantic coast under amendment with organic carbon and nitrate - tdDd47.1 | ecosystem: Environmental > Aquatic > Marine > Coastal > Sediment | place...
GAATATTTGGAGGAGGACCCCATGTCCGCGACCCAGACAAGCCGGGACCGCTGGTTAAGCGCGATCTGCTATCTGTCCATCCTGGTGTTCATCCCGCTGCTGTCCAAGCACAAGTCACCTTTTCTGGCCAAGCATTGCCGACAGGGATTCGCCCTGTTCGTGGTGGAAGCGGCCGGCATCATTCTCATCGCCATGATCGACGGCACCCTGGGCATGATTCCGCTGCTGGGTTTCCTGCTCGTGCTGCTGCTGCGCCTGGTGTACTTCCTTGGCTTTTTGGCCCTGTCCCTGATGGGTTTTTTCCGCGCCCTGTTCGGAGAAGAGTGGCGCATCCCTTATCTGGACGATTTGGCCGACCGGCTTCCCATCGAGTAATTCCCGCTTTTCGCGCCAACCCTCAACGCCTTACCGGGCGGGAGGTTGGCATATCAGGTTCATGTTTTGCGCATAATGTATATTATGTTAAGCTGGTGGTATTCAGTTCCATATAGCAGGATCGGGTCCTACTTCCGACGACAGAATTCCAGGATGGATTTTTCCAGGACCAGGCTGGGTTTCAAGGGCGAACTCTTCAACTTTCGGTCGCACTCCAGGGCGCTTTTGAGGGCCGCTCGCAATCCGTCCTGGCCCATGGACCGGGTCATCGGCTCCAGGAATCTGAAGCTGTACGGACTGGCCCCGGTCAGCTTGGCGATCTGACCATCGGACATACCGGCGCGTCGGCACGCATCCAGACTGTGACCCTTACGGATTCGCGACACGATCAACGGAGAAATTTCATAGGCCGATTTGCCCCATTCGGCCAGCCGGAACCACGTCTTCAGCACCGCACCGGCCTTGCCGGGCTCCAGATTGGCCGTGATTTCGTAGCCCTCGAGCTCGGCCTGATCCATGATAATGCGCCGCAATTCGGCGGCATCGATGGCCTTGCCCTGGTCCTCGACCAGCAAACTCAGCTTATCGATTTCATTCTTCAGGCTCATGAGGTCGTTGCCTACGAGGTCGCACAGAATCGCGGCTTCCTCATGTCCCAGGGGTAAATTCTCTTTTTGGGCGGCCTTCAGAACCCACTTAATCAGGGCTTCGCCGCTCGGCGGGGTAAAATCGTACAAATAACCCAGCTTGAGGCAGGTTTTGACCCATTTACGTCGCTTATCCAACCCAGACATACTGAGAATGAGGATCGTTTCCTGCACGGGCTTTTCCAGGTAGGCCTCCAACTGCACCGCAGCGTTGGGATCGGCCAGACATTGATCGGCATTTTTGACCCAGATCACCTGTTTCCCACCGAACATGGGCAGCATCATGGCCTTCTGGATGATGGTTCCGGCCTCGACCTGGTCCCCCTGCAGGGACTGGAAGTTGAAATCCCCACCGGCGCCGTCCAGAGCCTTTTTCCTTATCCAGGTCACCACCTCCTTCATGCGCAGAGCATCTTCACCTGCAAACACGTAAACGGCTTTGAAATTGCCCGTTTTCAGGTCCTGCCCAACAAGATCATTGAAGGTAGGTACGCCAGGTCCTTTATTTTTACTACGATAGCCCATTATTTCTCCGGTTTACCAATCATCCACGACTTCAGCGAGAATATCCCTGACGATTTCAGAGGCCGCCTCGTTGCGGGCAGTCTCCTCACTGGTCTCGGTTTCGGGATCCAGATTGTAGTTCCCGGTCCCGTTGAAACGCTTTTTCTCGAAGATCTTTTCACCGGTGGCCCGGTAGGCCATATCCAGGATCACCGAAATCTGCACCTGGTACTCGTCCACGGTGAGGTTCTCGGTGGCCATGACTTCCTTCAGGTTATAGAGCATGACCTTGCCGGAAATGATGGTGTCGGCATCCACTTCATCCACGACCTTCAGCGTATTGTCGATCTGGATGGCGTAGATGATGGCGTCGGTAAGTGCCACTTCGATATTGGGCTCCGCCGTCATGTTCTCCAGGTACTGCACCGACACCCGCTTGATGCTCTCGTCCACCCGGCCGGGATTGGCGGAATACACACCGCACCCGGCGGCCGCCAGGGCCAGAAATATCACCAGGCCCACGCCTGAAATTCGATGGGTCACCCTATTTCTCCTTCAATCCGTATTGCTTCACGCGGTAGCGCAGCTTGTCGCGGTTCAACCCCAGGAGGGCCGCCGCCTTGCTCTGGTTGCCTCCGGCCTGCTCCAGGGCGCGTCTGACCAGCGACGATTCCAGTTCGCGAATCATTCCCTCAAGATCAAACCCATCCTCCGGCAAAGGCCCCTCCATGAAAGGCGCCACGGAGCCGAGAGGGTCCTCCAGTTCGGACCGGGACTGTCCCAGACGGAGGTGGCTCACCTGCAGGGCGGGGCCGTCCTCCAGCAATATGGTCCGTTCCATCATGTTCTTCAACTCGCGGATATTGCCAGGCCAGGCGTAGGCCAGCAACGCGTCCCGCGCCTCCGGACCTATCCCCTGAAAACCTTTCCCGAACTGGTCATTGAACAGCTTCAAAAAATGCTCACCCAGGGGCAGGATATCCTCGGTGCGGTGGCGCAGCGGCGGCACGATCAAGTCCACCACTTTCAAGCGGTAGTAGAGGTCTTCCCGGAATGACCCCCGCTGAACCTGGTTGGCCAGGTTGCGGTTGGTGGCGGCGATGACCCGCACGTCCACGTTGATATCGTTGACCCCGCCCACCCGCCGGAACGTCCGCTTCTCCAGGACCCGCAGGAGTTTCACCTGCATGGTGAGGGCCATTTCGCCGATTTCGTCCAGGAACAGGGTGCCGGAATGAGCCAACTCCAGCAGGCCCATCTTCTGGGTCACCGCATCGGTGAAGGCCCCCTTCTCGTGCCCGAACAACTCACTCTCCAGAAGGGTGTCCGGCAGGGCGGCGCAGTTGATCTCCAGAAAGGGGAAGTCCTTCCGGGTACTGGTGCGGTGGATGAGATTGGCCACCACATCCTTGCCCACCCCGGATTCCCCTTCAATGAGAACGGTGGTGGATCCGCCGGACGAAATCTTGCGCACGATGTCGTAGATTTCCAGCATGGACGGCGACGCGCTGGGCACAATGTCATCGAACCCATGGAAGAGATCGCTCTGGTTCAAATGCTTGAAACGGGCGTTGGCGTCGGCAAAATGGAGCAGACCGGCGGCCACCACGGCCAGCAGACGGTCCAACTGGATGGGTTTGCTCACGTAGTCGTAGGCGTCCAGCTTCATGGCCTGGACCGCGGAGTCGGTCTGGCTGTAGGCGGTGATCATGATCACGCCCAGGTGGGGCAGCTTTTCCCGCACCTGTTCCAGGAGCTGGAGCCCGGTCATGTCCGGCAGCATCAGGTCCAGCAGCACGAGGTCCGGTACCGACGACTCAAGGACCGCCAGGGCCTCCTGGCCGGTACCGGCGCACAGCACGTCGTACCCCTCGTCTTCCAGACAGGATTCCAGGAACAGCCGGATGGCTTCCTCATCGTCGATGACCAGGATGACAGGTTTCATGGCGAGGATTATGCTTTCCGTGGCAGACGCGCGCAAGGGGGATTAAAAAAAACCCGGGCCTTCACAGGGAAAGCCCGGGTTCGATACCTGACCGCGTTATCTAGCGCGCGCCCTCGCCCTTGAGGACCACACTCACGGTGGACAGCAGGATGCGGCCGTCCTGGGCAAAGCCGGACTTGCGAATGTATTCGCGGTCCAGTTCAACCTTGCGGCGCACGGATTCCAGGCTGTCATCGTACCCGTTGATGACCTGGGCCAGCCCGGTGATGCCAGGCAGGACCGACAGGCGGTCACGGTAATCGGAAATATCCTTCTCCAGCTGACGCACGAACACCAGGCGCTCGGGACGCGGGCCGATCAGGCTCATCTCGCCCTTGAGCACGTTGAAGAACTGGGGCACTTCGTCCAGCCGGCTCTTGCGCAGGAAACGGCCCACGCGGGTCACCCGCATGTCGTTCTTCTGGGCCCACTGCGGACCGGACGCCTCGGCATTGGTCCCCATGGTACGCAGCTTGTGCACGCGGAAGGCCCGTCCGGGCTGCAGGATCTTGCGGCGATCGCCGTCCTGGCGATCGGAACGCCTGCGCCGACGACGCCGGCGGTTGATTCCCACCCGGTCCTGGCTGTAGAAAACCGGTCCCGGGGAATCCAGTTTGATGATCAAAGCCAACAACGGCAGGATCAGACCGAACACGCCGAGACCCACCAGGCTGATGAAGATGTCCAGCACCCGCTTGGTGCGCACATACATCTGCCCCGGCAGGCGCAGCCCTACGGGCTGGATGTTGTTCAGTTCCCGACGGGAAGATTCCTGGTCAACGCGCGGCTCGATGCGGGCGGCCATCCCTCCGGCACCCCCGCCTCCGTGGTTCAGTTTGGTGCCCCCCAGGCGCCTCCCTGATACCTTGCGATCGAATGAGTCCATATCCATAACAGTCCCCACCAACTTTGAAACCAGAGTCCCCCAACCAAATCATGGTCAGACTGATGCGTTTATTTCTGCGGTGCGTTTGGATTCCACCCCTCCAGGCGGGTCACCTAACTCAACTAGAAGTCAATTGTACTCCAATTTCAATCCAACGGCAACTCTTTTTTTGTGTTTTCGGCACTTTCCCGCGAATAAACATTTGTTGTTTTAAAAGATCAAATTTTATCTCAAATTATTGCGGTGTTTCGGGTTGCTAAAAGCCTTTTTAGACACCATCATCTTGTCATGAAGCTGCCACAGAATTTTACCCGCAAATCTTTTGCCGTAATTGGTTTTTCCGTCGCTATTTACGCGGCTGTGGCCCTGTATTTCGGTTTCGACGAAATTTCGTCCCAATTAAAGGGCTTTCCCGCCCGTTCCCTGTGGCTCTTGGCCGGCTTGTCGATGGTCAATTACTGTTTGCGCTTCTGGCGCTGGGAAATTTACCTGCGCCGTCTGGGCCATCCCCTGCCCCTGGGCAAGTCCCTGGGCCTCTATTTTTCCACATATGTCATGGTGATAACCCCCGGCAAGATTGGAGAGATTTTCAAGGCGGGCATCCTCCGGGAGCGCTTCGGTATCTCCCTGTCGGTGGGGATTCCCATCGTGGTGGCGGAGCGGATCTATGATTTCCTGGCGGTGCTGGTGCTCGCGGTTTGCGGGGTCTTTTTCTGGCCCGGGTCCCTGACCGGCATGACCACAGGTCTGGCCGCCTCCGCCGGCATCCCCGTCCTGCTGTTTCTCTTCCAGAACAAGACCGTGCGCACCAAACTGCTCAGCAAGGTCTCGGCCTCCAAGCTTCTGGCCCGGCACAAGCTCGGCATCGACGACTCGCTGGAGTCTTTGGCCCGGCTCATGACCCCTTCCCAGATGGCCTTTTCCCTGGGCCTGAGCGTCCTGGCCTGGGTGTGCGAGTGCCTTGGCCTGTGGCTTGTCTGCCGGGAGCTCGGGTTTCCCGTGCCGGTTTTCGAGTCCATCTTCATTTATGCCGCCGGCACTCTGGTGGGCTCCCTGAGTTTCCTGCCTGGTGGACTGGGCGGGACCGAGGCCACCCTCATCTGGCTCCTGGGGAGTCTGGGTATGGCCGGGGTCATGTCCGCCACCGCCGCCCTGCTGATTCGCCTGTTCACCCTCTGGCTGGCCGTCGTCCTCGGTCTGGTCGTTTTCATGTTCTGGCGCCGCGACCTGCTGAGCCCGCCTGAATAAAAAAAGGCCCGATCCCAAGGGACCGGGCCTTGGCAGGACGTGTCGTCCTACTCCCGATAAAGACGATCCCAAGCCAAGAGAATGGTCGCCACCGCGGCCAGAGAGCCCAGCACGAAGGGCAAGGTCCGGCGGACCCAGGACGGCTGAATCACTTCGATCTGCAGGCTGTCCCCGGGGTACACCAGCGGGTTCCCCATGGGATCCCCCTCCTGCATGTACAGCGCCATGTTCACCTGGCGGGAGATGTACTTGTCACCCGTCTGGTGAACCAGCCAGATCTTCTCCAGATTGGCGTCCAGGGTGGGCGCGCCGGCCAGCATGAGCACGTCCAGCATCGGCATGGGTTCGCTGATGGCCACCGTGGTGGGTACGCCCACCCCACCGAAGACCTGGACACCCTCATTGCGACGCACACCGGATACCCCGTCGAGCAGAGCGGGGATCACCAGGGTATCCCCGTCCAGCAGGGTGGCCGTGGGGGTGGCGGTTCCGTCCAGGATTCCGGTCAGATCCACCGTCTGCACCTGGGGCAAGCCCTCAACTTGACGGATGATGCGGCACTGGCTCAGGTTGGCGGTGGTGTTCGGACCGCCGCAGGTCCGGACCAGTTCCCACAGCGTGGGCAGCGTGGAAAAGGTAAATTCCCCGGGATGGGCCACATCCCCAATGACGAACATGCGGATGGTGCCGGCCTGGCTGACCAGAGCCAGATCCACCGAATCGATGCCCATATCGGCCAGCCGCAGTTTCTGCCGCAGGACCATTTCCGCCTCGGACAGGGTCAGCCCCGCCAGTTCCACGTCGCCGATCTGCGGCAAGGACACGCGGCCGGATTCGTCGATGGTCAAACGGGTGGTCAGGTCGGGCCGCCCGGGAACCGAGGCCTGGAGTTCATCCCCGGGAGCCAGTCGGGCCACCTCGCGTGTGCCCACGGCCTGGGCCATGGATTCGACGGGCATGAGCAGCGCCAGCATGAGCAGCAGCCGCCCCATCATGAGTCTGTGGGTCGGGAAGAAAAGTCGGCCCCGTGTCATCTTCACCCTGCCTTCCGTGCAATCTGAGATCAAACGTTTTCCGTATACCAGGCGACCGTGCGTTTCAGGCCTTCGTCCAGGCTCACGCTGCCGGTGTAGTCCAGGAACTCGCGGGCCAGTTCGACGGAGGCCTGGGAATGCTTCACGTCCCCGGGACGGGTTTCATCATAAACCGGATCGATATCCGTGCCAATCAGTTCCCGGATGCGCAGGCACAGGTCCTGGACGGTGATCCGCCCCCCCAGCGCCACGTTGTAGGACCGCCCGCCGGCTTCGGTCCGGGCGGCGCAGGCGGCCAGATTGGCCTCGACCACGTTCTGGATGTAGGTGAAGTCCCGGGACTGCAGACCGTCTCCGTGGATGACAGGCGACTGGCCGGACAAAAACCGGGTGATGAACAGCGGCACCACCGCCGCGTATTGGCTGTTGGGATCCTGGCGCGGTCCGAACACGTTGAAGTAGCGGAGGCCGATGGTGCTCAGGCCGTAGAGATCGTTGAAGACCGATCCGTAGAGTTCGGACACCCGCTTGTTCACCGCGTAGGGCGACATGGGGCGCGGCTGCATGCCCTCGTGCTTGGGCAGCTCCTCGGTGTCCCCGTAAATGGAACTGCTCGCCGCATAGACGACCCGCCGCACACCGCTCTGGTGGGCGGCCCAGAACACCCGCAGGGTTCCCCCCACGTTGTGCTCGTTACTGGTCAGGGGATCCTTCACACTGCGCGGAACGCTGGGCAGGGCCGCCTGATGGAAGATGCAGTCGGTCCCGGCGCAACAGTCCATCACCGTATCCAGGTCCGTAATGGAGCCTTCCACGAGTCGGATGTTGTCCAGGACATCGGACAGGTTTTCCCGGCGACCGGTTGACATGTTGTCCAGGACCACGACTTCGTGCCCCTGTTTCACCAGTTCGCGCGTCAGGTGGGAGCCGATGAAACCGGCTCCACCGGTGACAAGATACTTCGCCATCTATTTACCGTTCCCTCCACCCGTGGGCTTGGCCACGGGCCCTACAGGCGTCTCAGGTTTTCACTCACACGGCCCTTCAGGGCGTTGCGTGTATCCACCACCAGGGAGCCGGACTCCAGAAGGACGTCATGATCCACACCGGGATGGTTGGTCACGATCACGGCGGCGTCGAAGGCGCCCAGCTCGGCGGCGGACCACGTCTCGAATTTCTTACCGGGGATTCCGGCCGGCAGCGCCGGCACATGCGGGTCGTACCAGCTGACGTCGGCACCCAGGTTGGCGATCATGTCCATGATATCCAGGGCCGGCGATTCCCGCACGTCGTCGATGGCGGCCTTGTAGGCCACTCCGACCACCAGCACCTTGCTGCCCTTGACGGCCTTGGACCGGTCATTCAGGCCCAGCGTCACCAGGCTCACCACATGGGCGGGCATGGCGCCGTTGACCTGACCGGCCAGATCGATGAAGCGGGCCTCGGACCCGGCCAGCTTGGCCTTCCAGGACAGATAGAACGGATCGATGGGAATGCAGTGTCCACCCAGGCCCGGACCCGGGAAGAACGGCATGAAGCCGAAGGGCTTGGTGGCCGCCCCTTCGATCACTTCCCAGACATCGATGTCCATGGCGTCGCACATGAGGGCGATCTCGTTCACCAGGCCGATGTTCACACTGCGGAAGGTGTTTTCCAGAAGTTTCACCGTTTCGGCCACCCGCACCGAACTGACGGGCACCACGGTGTTCATGACCTGGCTGTAGAGCGCCTTGGCCACTTCGGTGCACTGGGGCGTCACGCCGCCAACCACCTTGGGAATGTTCACCGTGTGGAATGTCTCGTTGCCGGGGTCCACCCGCTCGGGCGAAAAAGCCAGGAAGAAGTCCTTGCCCACCTCGGCGCCGTTCTCCGCCAGCAGGGGCAGGATCACTTCCTCGGTGGTGCCGGGATAGGTCGTGCTCTCCAGGATAATGAGCATGCGGTCATGCAGGCACGGCGCGATGGCCTCCACCGCGGACTGGATGAAGGTAATGTCCGGGTCCCGGGTCTTGCTCAGGGGCGTGGGCACGCAGATGTTCACCGAATCCACCTCGGCCAGGCGGCTCATGTCGGTGGTGGCGACCAGGTTCCCCGAAGCCACCACGGCGGCCAGGTCTTCCTGGGACACATCGATGATATAGCTCTCGCTCCGCTGGAGCGCCGCCACCTTTTCGACGTTCAGATCGAAACCGATAACCTTGAAGCCCACCTTGGCATAGGAGACCGCCAGGGGCAGCCCCACATAGCCCAATCCCAAAACGCCCAGGGTGGCGTTTTTCTCAACCAGTTTCCGGATCGCCTGTTCCATGTTTCAACTTCCTGTGTTGGTTTCCCGGCACGCCTTAGGCGTTCGGCCGGGAATATCAGAAAAACAGCAGCTTAAGCCGCGTTGCCCATTAAAAGACCATCGGCCGCAAAGCGCAAAGGTTAAACAGGTTATCATTAAAATCAATCAGACCGGCGGAGGCTCCCCCAACCGCCTAGTCCCGTCCCGCGCGCAGTTCGGATTTCAACTGGGCCATCTCGGCGCGAATCCGCCTCAGCTCGGCCACTTTCAGCACCAGGCGCCGCAGGATCGTCAGGGCGAACAGGCCGATCGCGGCAAGCGACCCCCAACGGAAAACAGCCGGCTTGTCGGCCCCATGGACCTCGAACAGGTGGTTGATGGTCCGGCCGAAGTAAAACAGGGTCAGGATAAAGGCCGCCAGCAGGATCACGTGAATCAGCCCGCCGGTGATCTCCTCCCGGCAGCGCATATACTGCCGCAGAGGGAAGTCCACTCCGCGACCGTCCCTGAACTGACTGTCGAACATGGCTGATTTTCTACGGGATTTCTTCGAAATCAGCATCGCTAACCTCTTGCTGGGTCAAATCCCCGTACTTGTCTGATCCGGTGTCATGGCCTGAAGAGGCGGGGGTATCCGGGCGGCCCTTGGCGCGACGCGCCCGATCCAATCGCCACATGTTGTAGATGCGGCGAAATACAAGCCAGGCCAGAAAGATAAGAATAATTCGTAGAAACATGGCAGAGTCTTTTCCGGGGATTGATGGTACGCCCGACGGGATTCGAACCCATGACCTTCTGCTCCGGAGGCAGACGCTCTATCCAGCTGAGCTACGGGCGCAACATGCGTCGCGAAAGTATGGGTCATGAACAGGCTGAGGTCAAATTCCTTTTCCCGCGTCAGCCTCGGCCCGCACGGCGTTCCGGGCCAAGGAGTTCCCGCGCATAGGCCGCCTGGCTGGCACTCCCGGCCACGGTTCCCTGCTGACCTCCGAGCAGGCGCGCAAGTTCCGCCACGCGGCCCTCCCCCGACCGTTCGGTCACGCTCAGGGAGGTTCGGCCGTCAACCCCGGCCTTTTCCACCACCAGATGAGCGTCGCCACGGGCGGCCACCGTGGGCAGATGCGTGATACACAGGACCTGGGCGTTGCGGGCCAGTTCCTCCAGCAGCCGGGCCACCGGAACCGCGTTGTCCATACCCAGGCCGGCGTCGATTTCATCAAACAGCATCAGCGGTCGTTCGGTTCCCTGCAGGGACATCACCGACAGGCCGAGGAAGATCCGGGACCGTTCCCCGCCCGAGGCGATCTGCCCCACGGGTCCGGGAGCCTCGCCCTTGTTGGTTCGGGCCAGGAGCGTCACCCGGTCAGCCCCCCGGGCCGTGGCCCGGCAGGGCGCGCCGCCAACGGTCAATTCCCCTTCGGGGTCGGTCTCGGGCTCAACCTCGAACCGGAAATCTATATCCGGCAGGGCCAGCGGCGCAATTCGCACTCGGGCGTCTTCCGCCACCCGGGGTGCGCCCGCCACGCGCTTGGCGCGCAGATCCTCCGCGGCGTCGACCGCCGCCCGACCCAGGTCGGCCACCGTCTCCTGGAGGTCCTTCAGATCGGCGTCGGCCCCATCCTGCCGGGCAATGCGCTGGGCCAGGTCCGCCTCAAGGGCCACCAACTGGTCCACGTCCCGGTTGTATTTGCGGCACAACTCGGCGTAAAGGCTCCGCCGTGTCTCCAACTCATCCAAACGCGCGGGATCCAGCTCCGTCCGGTCGAGAAACCGTTCCAGGGCCGAGGTCGCCTCGCCCACCCCGGCGGTGGCGTCCTGCAGAAGATCCAGCACTTCGGAAAGTTGCTGACTGTCACCGGCCAGGGCGCCCAGGTGCCCTTCCGCACGGCCCAGCAACTGGCGCACATTGGTGTCGCCCTCACTCAACAGCAAACGCGCGGCGGACGCCCCGTCCACCAGCTTGCGGAAGTTGCGGCCCACGGCCA
>Ga0070728_10006597_pt1 | contig 10950 bp, 9 predicted proteins | sample tdDd471_FD_66723 | JGI IMG/M metagenome (GOLD analysis project Ga0070728, IMG submission 66723) | Marine sediment microbial communities from the Atlantic coast under amendment with organic carbon and nitrate - tdDd47.1 | ecosystem: Environmental > Aquatic > Marine > Coastal > Sediment | place...
CCGACCAGGGTTGCTGTAGCGGCCCCAGCGCCACCGATCGCAGCCCCGCGTCCTGTGCTGGTGTTTGAAGAAATCGCCCCGACGACCGCTCCCGTGGAGGCTCCAACCGCTCCGGCCCTGGCTGTGTTTTTGGCGACGTCCTCGTTCCGGTTGGCGTTTGCCCCGCTGGCTTCGGCTGCACGCATGCACGCATTGATGTCTGCTTCAGCCTGTTGTTGTCCGACCCTGTTCAGCTGGGCATTGGGATAGAGGACCGGTCGCCTCGTACTGGAACAGCTGGCGAGAGCCAGGACCAGAACCAGTATCATAATGCCAGCTGTTTTCATGTTGCTCCCCGTAAAATAGGTTCATTGTCTGTTACGTACCCATCTTATCCCATCATGATATCCGGGGCAACGCCTTGCTCGATCCCGTGTCTTCATCAGGGTTACCTCAGGCCGGGCAAGCCGACAAAGCTGCCATTGTTGTCCTCTGCCAGCCGTCGCATCAGGGCGGCAAAACGAGCCGCGTTTTGTCCCGCTCCAGGCTGGGCCAGGAGCACCGGGAAACCGACAGTGTGAATGCGTACCCGGCTGCCCCTGCCGTTGCCTGCCGCGTTCTTCTGCCGTATTGTTTTGACTACGTTCTGCATGAGTCCGCCGGAAAAGTCGTCGCCGAAAACGTAGAGGCTGATCTTTTTGTCTGACGCGTAAAAGCGTCCAATTGCCTTGGTAATCCCTTCGACCGGGCTGGAGTTGGAGAAAGGGGCCCAGGTTCTGAGGCGTTCCAGAATCGCCCGACGGCGGGCATTCGAGTCCGGAATCCAGTTCCCGGCATACTGGGAGAACATGTAATCACCCATGTCGTTGAGTACCTGTATCCCTTTGACCCGCGGGTAGATGTCGAGGATCTCTTTCATCTTCTGCCGCACCAGCGGCCAGGCGAAACGCTGCATACTGCCTGAAGTGTCAATGACGAAGATGATGTATTCACTGTCTACCGGGACGCCGCCGATCACGGCGTCCTCCTTCGGTCTCTGGTATGCGGAATTCAGACGTCGCATCTCATCGGTCAATTCCTGTTTGGCACTTTCCAGTTCATCTGTGATGACGCTCTGGGCATCGGAAGACCTGCTGTCGAGACGGTATTGTCCCTCGATGTTGGTCAGGGCGCCCTGCAGGCGCGCCAGTTTCTCTTTGTGCTCGGACAATTGCTCCTCTTTGGCTACCAGGTGCCGGTTAAGGATCTGGGTCTCGCCGCGGATCACGTGAAGTTCCTCCTCGAGTTTGATCACCAGCCCGGAGAGGTCGGTGTTGGTCTGTTCGATGACCCTGGGTTCGGAGATCTTCGAGATGACCAGCAACAGGATGATAGCTCCGAAGCCACAGGAGATCACATCGAGGAAGGAGAGGTTGAAAACCTCGAACTGGCGACGTCGTCTGCTCATGGCCAGTCTCTCGTCGGTGTCAGGAAGGAACCTTTGGTTTCGATCGCCAAATGCCAGAAGGAGACGGCGGCCATCGGATCGCCTTCCATGGGGTAGAGGATGGTGTTGACCGGCACGGACCTCGGCAGCTTCTTGACAGCTTGATGGAACAGGCTCAACCGCTCGCCTCCCGAAATCGTCGTTTGGCCCGACTTGCGTTCGCCCTGGGTCGGTAATCCATCGGTGAGCAGCAGGATATTGTCGGGGCGCGGGCCCATGCGGGCGGCTGTAGAGAAAGCATTGAAAAGGCTGGTCCCGCCTCGCGGGATGGTCTGGTTGAGGGCTGCGAGCATACGGTTGACCTTTGGTGTGTCAGTGCTGGCAACCCATTTCCCCTGCAGGTCGGCCACGACCGGAGCGGCCTTGGTATTAAAGGTGTAAATCTGCAGGGCACTGTCTGGCGGCAGGTTGGCGACGAGCCACTCAACCGTCCTGATGGCGCGCTTCCATTTCGGCGAGTCACGGCGGGACCGTTCGTCGAGATTGCGGCGGATGATGATGTTGACGATTGTTTCATCGAGCATGCTGGCCGAAGCATCGACCAGCAGCAGGACCCGCTTGCCACCGAGGCGCAAGCCGGTCAGGTACTGTCGGTCTCCCTGACCGAAGAATTCACGGACCTGCGCGCCTTTGGCCAGTTCCGTCTGCTGATCGGCGCCGATCCGGCTGACCTTTTCGTCGAGGTTGAGCAGGTCGGATTGCAGGGCGTTGATATGTTCTTTCGATGCCTGGCTTTTCCCTTGCAGTGTTGCCAGTTCGACCTTGGTCTGTTCGATCCGGGCGATGACCTCTCTGGACAAGCCCTCGGTCCTGACGATCTCATCTTCGGTCTCGATCATGCTGTTCTGCAGGGTGACCAGGAGTTCTTCCCCGGCGCGAACCTCGCGCTCCATGCGTATTACTTCACTGCGCAGGTCGGCGACGATCTCCTTCCTGGCTGTGAGCATGTCGCCGTGCAGCAACATCACCAGCAGGACGACGGCGCCAAAGCCGCAGCACATGATGTCGAGGAACGACAGGTTGAACTCGGATGTACTTCGCCTGGTTCTGGGCACGGGGCAACCTTACGGCAATGGTTTGGTTCGCAGCTTGTTGATCAGGTTATCTTGGCAGTAGCTGTCGGCGTCGAGTATGAGCCGTTCCTGCCGTAGTTGGAGCTGGTGGATAAAAAACATCAGGATGATGCTCAGGACCAGGGCGATAAACGTCGAGTTGAAGGCGACTCCGAGGCTTTGTGTGACGCCCGTGATATCCCCTTCGACGGCGCGGTGTGCCTGGGCAAGGGCAGAGCCGATGCCGCGGACGGTGCCTATGAAGCCAACCGAGGGGATCGCCCATGCCACGTAACGGATGATGGAAAGCTCAGAATCGAGTCGGTCGCCTTGGGTATCACAGGCAGTTCGGACCGCGGTGGCGGCATCCTGGATGTTGCGAGTCGAGGCGAACCTCTGGGTCGCACTCAGCAGCGCCGTGGGCAGAAGAAACTGGCGACTTTCTCCGGGCAGTTCATGCAGTCTGCCGATCAGTTCCCGTGTATCCTCGGGGCCGATCGGCATGTTCTGCGGCAGTTGCAGCAGATCTTCCTCCAGCTGCCCTTGCTGGCGCCAGATAACAACTCCTTTAAAGGCAAGAATGGCCAGCGCCCAGAAGAACAGGATCATACAGGCTTCCTGTTCAAAGTCCTTGATCACGACGTAAAAATTTTGTTCCTGAACGGCGTCTGTCTGTTCAGCCATGCGGACGTACTCTGCCGCCAGAAACGACTCGGCCTGAGGGCGAATCAGTGCAACGTAGGCACCATGCACGATAATGAAGACCACCAGCAGGCTGAAGACCTGGTAAACCATTTCGATAGGGAAATTCTTTCTGCGCATCGGTTATCCACCTCGTTCAGATGTCGGTTGGGAAGGGTACCATGCTGTCGGCACTGACTTCTTCGGTTGACGTGTAAGGGCGCGGCCACTGAACCGTGTCCTTCTTTTCGACGGTTGTTTGCCCGGAGTTCTTTTTGGTCTCTGCTGTCCCGGGACTCTTGGCAGGTTTTTTATCGGGTTGTTTCTCTGCCGCTACACCGTTGCCGACGATCAACAGCACGAACATAGTCAAAATGATTGTCCTCATTTGGCATACCTCGCAACCCTGAAACCGATATCACTGGCCGGCTCGCGGCTGTAACGGCGGTAGCTGAACCGAAGTTCGGTGATGCTGGCGTCGCGCCAGCCCGATCCCCGGATTACGTGATGACTCCCTGTTCCCGGCCCCATCGGGTCGGTTGCCCGTTTGTTCGCACTGGCAGCATTGGCGGCGTAATAGTCGTGGCACCATTCAGCGACGTTGCCGCCGAGATCGTATATTCCTGCGGGGTTGGCGGGGAAGGAGCCAGTAGGTGCGGTGGCTGCAAAGCCGTCGTTGTAGCCATTGATGACCGTGGGGATGAGGTGACGGGCGGATTCATCGGCAAAGTTCCCCGCTTTCACCTTGGGTGGAAATTTCCCGGGCCATGGGTAGCGGACCCTTTCCTTGCGTCCTGCGAGGCGGGAGGCGTAGGCCCACTCTGCCTCGGTTGGTAATCGGTAGCCGACCCCTGCCGGATCTCCTGTAACCATGGTCCCGTCTTTTTCAGTGTAATAGGGCGGCAAACCATCTTTTTTACTGAGCCAGTTCATGAAGCGGGCGGCGTCCTCCCAGGCGACATTGACCACCGGGTGGGAGGCGATTTCCAGGGAACGATTGCCGGAGACACCGGATGTGTGTTGCGACTGGAAGCGCAGGTACTCGGCATTGGTTACTTCACGCTCGGTGAGATAGAACTTCTTCTGCATGAGGACTTCGTGCTCATTTTCATTGGCGCGACGTCCGGCCTCGTTACGTGAAGCGCCCATCCGGAACGATTGCGGTGCGATCAGGACCAGCTTCTGTCCGAGACCAGTTCTGGTTGCGGTGTCAGCAGCAGCGACTTTGGTTTTTTTGGCTGGAGCCCCTTTGCGAGTCAGGGTGAGCTCTATTCGCTGGCTGTAGGCTGCCTGGGGAGTGATAGTTTTGGATTTTGTCTGGTACCCTTCAGATTGTAAGGCGATAGTGTGAGCCCGTGTGGTCAGACGGAAACGCCCGTTTGCCTTGTCCTGGGCCTTGCCGTCGATCTTGAGGGTTGCGTCCGCCGGAGTTGCCATGATGAAGATGGTCCCGTACTCAGGTTCGAGGGTGACGCCGAGCTCATGCTCTTCACCTGGGGCAAGTGTCAACTTGCGATTCGCTCCTTTGTAGCCGGCGGCGGAAAACCGGATTTCATGTGAGGTCCTTGCCGGCAGGGAGATTTCGACCGGCGTCCGGCCCTGGTAGACGCCGCCAGCTGTGACGGTGGCCCCGACAGGTTCCGAACTGAGCTTGAGAGTCGCTGGCGCCAGTTCCATGCGGTAGACGGGCGGCTGCTGGTCTTGTCCTGCTTCGACTGTCAGCTCGACTGCCAAGGGGGTGTGCTCTGTCCTGGTGAAGACAAGCTCCCGTTGCCCGGCAATCAACTCCAGCTCCAGCGGCGTTATCCCTTTCTCCTCGCCATCGACAGCTACGGTGGCTCCTTCAGGCTCTGTCACTATGGTGTACATGGCCCAGGCTGGCGCCAGGGTCACGGCCAGGTTTGATTGTTTGCCGAACCCCTCGATCTCGACAACCGCCTCTTCCGGCAGGTAACGTTCATGTTCGAAGCGAACTGTTCGCAGTCCGGCGCCAATCTCTTGCCCTTGCAGGGGGGTTACGCCGACGATGGTCCCGTCAATTGCCACGGTTGCCCCCGGTGGCTCACTGGCCAGGTCGATCAGGCCGGGCAGCTTCTCCATGGCGAAGGAATAGTCGCTGCCACCCCTGGTGATTTCTATTTCCCTGGACAGGGCCTGGTAACCCTCTTTCTCGGCCTGCAGGAGATAGCTGCCGATAATACCCAGGTAGCGGTCACCGTATTTCATCACGGGCGGGAACCCCGTGATGTCGATATTGTCAGGATTCGGGGTTACCGTGACGGCCATGGGCTTGGCCAGCAGGACAAAGGCTGCGGTAGCAAGCAGCAGGACGAAGAGCCCGATGAAGATCGATCGCCTGTGGCGACTTACGGCAGACGGTTCGTCAGGGGCCGTCAAGGGAGGTTCGGGGCTGGCGGTCTTGTCGTCGTTGTCTGCGGGACGGTCCGGTAATTCGGCTGGCGGCTGCAGCCTGGGTTCGGCAGAGCTTGAAATTCGGACCTCGACGCGCTGTCCGCTCAGCTTCCAATGGATCAGGGTTGTGCCGATGCGGGTCGTGTCCTCCGATTTTACCCAGACCGATTGAGAGACCCTTTCATCGTTATGAAAGACGGCGATATCATTTTCTGCCGTCTGCAGAAAAAGGTAGTTACGGTCTTCCCCGACGTAGGCGGCGACCCCGAAATTACCTTCCAGGCGAATGTGAGCAGCTTCATTCGTGCCGATCTGCAGCGGCAGGCTGGACTCGTCGAGATGGACGACTCCTTCACCATGGAATATCTCGATCAGGCGGTTCAAATCGGCTCCTCGCAAAGCAGGGTGAATATCAGCGCACCCGACCCCGGCCTGACTTTCAAGGTTTGTCGCGTATCCCGGTACCCTTTCCGGTTGCCGGTCGCGGTGTAGTCGCCGGTGCGCAGGACCAGGCGCTTTTCCAGAAAACTGCCAAGACGCCCGACATGGTAGATTGAAATCTCGGTCAGACCATCGGATTTGATAACTACCTCGACCTCGGCCTCTGCTTCGGCAATCAGTCCAGCCAAGCGTTTGACCTGGCTGGCAAGCCGTGGCCCACGTGGTTCGATGGTGCTCGCAACAACCAGGAGCTGTCGTGCCCCTTTGAGGGGGGCGTCCTCGAAGAGTCGCTTCGGACGGGTCAGAAACCCCTGCAGCTGCTTGTCCAGGTCGACTCTCCGGCTGACCCGCTCCTTGCAGGCGGTGGCAAACGAGGCATGGGCATCGAGGGATAATGCTTTTTCGCAAGACTTCAGGGCTTCCGGCCAACGCTCCGTCTGCTCAAGCTGAATGGCCTCCCGGCGCAGACTGTCCAGTTGCACGGCAAGTCGCCTGCGTGCAAGCTGCTGCTTGAGGTCTCTGACGGAGGGATCGCCCGGCCGAATCCTCTCTGCTTGCTGCAAGGCCTTCCCGACTGCGGACAGGCGGTTAGCTGAAAGTGCCTGCAGGGCCTGGCTCATGGCCTGCTGGAAATTTTGGTCGGCAATAGATGCTGTGACGCGATTCAGTGCTTCCCGGGCCGGCGGGTAGGCGGGGTCGAGGCTGACGGCGGCTTGAAACGCCAGCAGGGCACCGTTAGAATCTCCTGAATTTTCCAGACCTTCGCCATCTTTGACGAACTGCAGCACCTTCGGCAAATTCTCCGCTCTCTGGATACCGGCAAGCGCCTGTTGGTTGCCGGCATCAATTGTCAACGCTCTCTGAAAGAGCTCTGCGGCGGCTTCCGGTTCGCCATTCTCCAGAGCCAGTGTCCCGGCCAGCAGGGCTTGTTCAAGGAGGGCTGGTTTTGCCGTCATGAGTTGTGCCAGCCCTTCTATTGCTCTTGTACATGATTCCTGCGCCGGCTGGTACTCTTGTTCGCCGAGCAACCGTTCACATTCCTGCTCCAGGGCGATTGCTCCGGCATACGCTTCGCCTCCCCAGGCTGCAATATCCTGAGCCTCGGCCTCGGCCTGTTCGCGCAGCCAGTCACCGATCAGCGCTTCGATCTCTTCTGCCGCCCTGGAGTCTCGCGCCGGTGCTTCCTGAAGTGCCGGCTTCGCCATGATTGCTTGGGGGGGCGGGGTTTCTTCAGGAGTCTTTGCGTTCCGGGTATCGCTGCCCATAGGCAGGAAGATTACCAACAGGGCAAGAAGTGCCAGCAGCAGGCCGATCCCGACAATCGCTATTGGCAAAATGCGGGAAGGGTTCGACTCGCCGGCGGTATCTGCGTCGGGAGGCACCAGATCCGGTGGCCGGCTCTGGTGCCGTTCCCCCGGTTTTTTGTGCTTGGACTCCTCGCTCATTGGACGAGCCTACATGACCTCTGCGGGTTGATTGGATGTCGATTCCATGTCGGAGTTCTCTGGAGCAACCGGGAAGCCTGTTTCAGAAGCATATATCTCGCGGAGCATTTTACGCCACTGCTGGTACTGTTCTTCGGCTGTACCGGTCAGCCTGACGGTCTCCCCGACCACTTCCACGACCAGGGGCTCTGCCTCCGATGAGAAGGAGAGACTCAACTCTTCGATGACGTCCCTGTGGATCTTGGTCTCTTCGCTTTTCTGGAAGCCGCTGTAAATGGCCGCAGCACCACCGACGACCATCAACCCGGGCAGCCCCGACCCTGATACATTGGAATTGGTGCTCATGGCGACACCCCCGACGATTGCGGCAAGCCCCAGCAGCTTCCGGGTCAGGGCCTGTTTTTTTACTTCCTTCATGGCGACGAGTTCTTCATTGTAGAGCTTACGCCAGTCGCTGTACGGCTGCCAGAGGTCGTTGTAGTAGACCTCGTAGTAGCTGTTGATGGTATCGAGCAGCATCTCGTCGCGCAGCTGGATGGCGCGGACCCGTTGCAGCATCGGGTCGCTATCTGCAGGCAGACGGGCGATCTGGTAGATTCCCTTTTTGTCGACTTCAAGGTGGCCGTCAAACGCATCCGGCGCCATGTCGTGGGCTGCTCGCAGATTCGAAACCTGCTGAACCTCCCGGAAGTCTTCTGCCGTGAGCTTCTCGCGATGTGCGGCCAAATCATTGGCGATGGTGTTATAGACATCCTGGAAGGGATCTTTCTTTTCCGGGGCAATGCCGGAGTATTCTGACAACCTAAGCTCTTCCGAGTAGGACTTCTCGAACCATTTGACGTTGCGTGAATCGTAGGCTTCAATCTCGAGAGTCAGCTGCTCACCGTCGGAATGGACGATCGTCCCACGAACCTGGAGGTGGGCCTTGCTCGGAGCCGGTACCACACGTACCGCCCCCCAGTAACCGGTTCGCTGCATGGTGTATTTGAGCTGGATCGGCATGTAGCGCTCTTCCGCCCGGCGGATTTCTTCGGACAGGCCCAGTTCGCTGATCTCGTCGTCGGTCAGCTCTTCCGAGTCAAAAATGACGATTGCTACGTCGAGCAGCTCCGAACTGTCTAGCTCCTGCGCGGCAACCATCGGCCTGACATGATCCGCGACCTCGCTTTGCATCGTGGCACAACCGGAAAGCATCAGGAGAGCCAGAAACATTACAAACAATCTATTCATTGACCGTTCATTCTCCCTTCTTTACACCTTTATATTTCCAGTACTCCTCCCAGAGCTTCTTTTTTAATTCCGGGTCGGTTTCCTTCTCGGCGGCTTCGCGCAACTGCCTGGCAACGATATCATCGTCCTGCGGGGGCGGGAGCTTGCCGCCGGGAGCTCCGTACGCCGAATGGTCGATATTGGCATCGCCGGCGCCGGCATTACTGTGCGCGCCGGAGGCGGTCCCGGCCTGGGCGGTCTGACCATTCTGTGCAGAGCTTGAGCTGGCCTCGCTCGCGTCTGCCGATGTCGTGCCGGAGCCGTTCTGGTCGCCTGTGCCGTCGCCGGATTCTCCTGTCTCACCGGAGGCTCCGCCGCTGCCACTTGTGCCATCCTGACCGGCCGACCCAGATTCTCTCTGACTGGGCACTCTGGCAGAGACCTTCTCCTCTTCCTTCAGCAGCAGCTCGTCAAATTCGCCAAGGGCGGCAAACAGCTGTTTGTCCATGCTCGCAGTTTTTTCCGCCTGGGTGTGGGTCTCTGTCGGTTCGGAGACAGGGAGGTAAATGTATGTCTCTTCGGTGGGGCCTTGTACCTCTTCTGCATTGCCCGTTCCCGAGACGTCGGGACAAGGCAGCCCTTCCACTGTGGCCTCACCACTCTGTTCGGTCAGCTCCATGCAGTAGTTGACGATCCGGGTGTTGAGGTAGATGATAAAATCCCTGTAGTCGTCTATTTCATCCTGAGGCAGGGAGGTGCTCTCGAGTTCGTTGAATGCCGTCTGTCGAGCGCTGTCGAGGGCGAAGACACTTTTCCGCATTGACTCGATCTGGTCCTGGTCGGCGGCATGGAGGGGCGATGTCACGCACAAAATCGTGAAAACAAAAGCGTGTACAAAGGCGCTGATGGTTCGCGCAGTGGTAAGCGACTGGAGGAGGTTTTTTTGTGACTGACGCATAGGATTCTGCCTGTCAACAAAAGGGTCCATTGCGGGTAGAGATGCCTCCCGGCAAACCGGACAAGGCTCCGGAATCATTCCCGCACTGGTTATTATAACACCAGAGCGTGGCAAAACGAACAAACTCTCGAAAGATGTTCGGAAATGATGTCATGTGGATGTTTGGGAGAGCCCTTACAGGGATCTCAGCCACCAAAGGTTTTGACATGCGCGTAACAGCAATCCCTTAAACACTTTTAAAAATCTAATTTCTCTCCAAACGACCACATAACAGGTCTCTTGACAGGTCTCTAGTCGGGTGCTATTAATCAGTTGTGAGGAGGTGTAAATATGAGTGTGAAGTTTTCTGAGGATATCGTCCCCTTGACCGACATGAAGGTGAATCCAGGGAAGATAGTTAAACGTACCAACGAATCCCATCGACCTGTTCTGTTGACCAGCCGTGGTCGAGGTGTTGCTGTAATGCAATCTCTCGATGATTATGAAAAAGCGGAAGAGGAAAAAGCATTCATGCGGGCAGTGGTTGAAGGTCTTAATGACCTGGACAACAAGCGTGAGATCAGTCTTGAGGCTACCAAAAAACGCTTGAGCGTGACGTAGTATGTCAGATCATATTATCGTAACTTTCGCTGAATCTGCAGTTCAAGACCTAGAGGCTATTCAGGAATATTATCAGGAGCAAGAGGTCCCAGAAGTCGGCGATCGATTTGTTAAGGAGATAATAACTTCGGTTGAAGGGTTGACTACCCATCCTGATCGAGGCCGAGTTGTTCAGGAGTTCAACAACTCTCAACTGAGAGAGCTGGCCCATCCTCCGTTTCGGATCGTTTACCGTCGCTACAAAGGGAAAATTAGTGTTGTTCGAGTGTGGCGGAGTGAACGGTTGATGCGATTTCCGTAGAAAGTCGTGTCTACGGAGGGTTTATAGGATTCATGCACAATTACGAAATTTGACTTTCATTAGCCGCTGGCACAACTTTTAGGACAGTCTGATTTTTGACGTTTCAACCTATTTGCTGTAAATTACCGAGTGTGTCAGTTTCTTGGTGGATAGGATTCAGGGGGAAGTATTGAACGATAACTACAGGCCATCCGTACAACTGCGGGTCGCCTTTTTTTATTAATGGAGATTGTTACATGGAAGATGTAATCGGCGTCATAGTTGTCCTGGTTGCACTGTTTGTGCTGGCTTTTTTCATTTTGCGAGGGAGGTAACCAAGAAGTGATACTCTCGATAAAATTACCCCTGAGAAGGATAGTACGAAACTAGGGGTTCAGAAATCACGC
>Ga0070728_10006598_pt1 | contig 10948 bp, 10 predicted proteins | sample tdDd471_FD_66723 | JGI IMG/M metagenome (GOLD analysis project Ga0070728, IMG submission 66723) | Marine sediment microbial communities from the Atlantic coast under amendment with organic carbon and nitrate - tdDd47.1 | ecosystem: Environmental > Aquatic > Marine > Coastal > Sediment | place...
ACCGCTGAACACCACTTCAAAAAGAACAAATCATATTACCACTGTAATAGATCTGGAGATAAAAAGATTAAGTGTAGTGATAAATATGTGGAGGTCAAAGATTTAGAACAACAGGTCCAAGAACAATTTAATAGCATTCAGTTCTCAAAGGTCTTTACTGAAAAAGTAGAGAAAAGAATTAGAGCAATCTACGAAGAGAAGAAGTCAGATGTTGGAAATAGAAAGAAAAGCCTTTTAGCTACTAAGATTAACTTTGAGAAAAAACTTGAAACAGCTGAGGAAAAGCTGATCAATGGAGTTTTATCTGACGAAGGATTTACTCGAGCTAAAAACAGACACAGAGAACAGATAAATAATATTCAAGATGAAATCTACAAGCTAGAAAGAGTTAAGAATATTAAAATGGATGTTATCCAGGACATTCTATCCCTGTCTCGTAATATTGGGAGAAGCTACAAGAAGGCTTCTCCTGAGCTCAAGCGGTTGTATCTAGGATTATTCTGGGATAGCTTCAAAGCGCAGAACAAGGAGCTTGTGGAGGCGAATAAAGCCCCTATAGTGCTCGTCCTAGAACAAGCCGGGCTCATTAAAAGCAAGACAAAACAAAAACCCGTTCCTTCAAAACGAGTTTCTGCTAATATAGTTTATCCCTTAGGAAAGGTTATATTAAACTCTAACGTGGGTGCCTAGAGGGAATTGAACCCTCGTTAACGGAACCACAATCCGCTGTTCTACCATTGAACTATAGGCACCATACAGTACGCCCAGAGGGAATCGAACCCCCATTAAGAGCTTAGAAGGCTCCCGTTTTATCCATTAAACTATAGGCGCATAACATTGCTTATCTTAATAGAAACTTCTATTGTTGTCAATCTATCTTCTTTGTCTAAGTGCTTCAAAAAGAATAACTGCCGTAGATACTGACACATTAAGAGAGTCTATTCCTTCTTTCATAGGTATTCTCACTTCTTTATATCCTCCGCCAACCCACTCTTCACTTAGTCCTTCTGCTTCAGATCCCAGAACAATAGCCACGGGAATATTTAAATCAAAATCATAATATTCTTGTTTAGCCTGAGTAGAAGTAATAACTGGTTTAATATTATTCTTCTCTAGCCACTTCTTCACTTCTTCATTACTTGAGATAACAACTTGATTAGAGAATACTTTCCCCTCACTAGCTCTAATAACATTAGGGTTGTGTGTGTCTGTTTGGCTATTAGTGAGAACAACAACATCCACGTCAGTAGCATATGCAGTTCTAAGAATAGCTCCCAGGTTACCAGGCTTTTCCACTCCCTCCAATATCAACACTAAAGGATTATCACTTAAAACAACTTCCCCCAACTTTCTTTCCTTAATTCTGGCCACCACCAAAAAACCATCAGGATTTTCTTTATATGATATCTTTTTAAAAACTTCTACAGATACTTCTATCTTTTTCTCTTCCTCTATGTTAATAATTTCTTCTTTTATTATAGTTGGACAATACAAAAGATTAACAATTTCTATATTATTATTTAAAGCTTCTCTAATCTCTCTTAAACCATCAACAATAAAAAGACCCTGTTCTTTTCTCTCCCTACTTTTCTTTAAGAGATTAACAATCCTCTTTATCAAAGGGTTTTGTGTGCTATCAATTTTTTTCATAGTAGTTATATTATAGACTAAAATTTGACATTGTCATAATATAATATATAATTATTATCATGAGTCAAACAAATTTCAACAACATTATTATTAGCAGCTTGATTATTATTAATCAAGCCGATTTTAATATGTAAAGAGATTTCTAAAGCTCAGTCATATAAATCGGCCTCAAGAAAGGGCCGTTTTTTTATTGTTCATTTTAATTATCAATTATACAAACCTAAAACGGAGGAAAATTATGTCAAAAAAATGCAAAGTCACAGCAGCGTTTAACAATTTAGTTGAAGCTCTTCAAGAAAAAGGAAAAACCGACCCCCAAGAAGTTCAGGAGTTGATAAAAACAGCTCAGGGGAGATTAGAGACTGAAAGACAAAAACTAACAGAAGACAGCCTTCTAATCTCATAAGACTGCGCCGCCCACACAACACGGGCGGCTTTTTTATTTAACCTTAGCCAAGCTGTTGCTACTTTATTGAAAATGCTATAATATTATCAGCAAATTATAACTATATGACAGCAGCACAACTACAACAAAGGAAGACTCAAACCTGGAAAAACCAGAATAAAGTATACAAAAGAAAGAAATCTTCTAAAAAGAAGCCTAACAAAAAGAATTGCAAGAAGATAGACCTAAGAAGCTTAAGAAAAAAGCTATTCTCCTTAGCTATCTTTGGCGTTTTATTTGTTTTAGTATTCTCCTTCATCTTCGTCGCCTGGGTCTCTCGTGACATCCCTAGCCCTGATCAATTAATTAGCCGAGAGGTTGCTCAAAGCACTAAGATATATGACAGAACTGGGGAGAATATTCTATACGAGATTCATGGTGAAGAGAAAAGAACCCTAATGTCCTTAGAAGATATTCCTGATCATGTAAAGCAGGCCGCCATCGCTATTGAAGATAAGAATTTCTATAAGCATGGGGGTGTTAGTTATTGGGCTATGTTTAGAACCCTTATAACCAACATTCTATACAACCGCCGAGCAGGTGGGTCTACCCTAACCCAACAATTCATTAAAAACTCTGTCCTCACCAACGAAAAAAGAGTGTCTAGAAAGGTGAAGGAGATTGTTTTAGCCCAAAGATTAGAAAAAAGATTTTCCAAAGACCAGATTCTCCAAATGTACCTCAATGAAATACCATACGGCTCTAACGCATACGGAGTAGAGGCGGCTAGTAGGAAATATTTTGGGAAGTCTGTGGTAGATATTAGTATTGCTGAAGGAGCCATATTAGCTGCTCTTCCTCAGGCACCTAGTAGGTACTCTCCCTATGGGCCAAATAAAGATTTTCTATTGGGCAGAAAAGATTATGTTATTGATCTAATGGTAGAACAGGGGTATATCACAGAAGAAGAGGGTAATATAGCCAAAGAAGAAGTAATTGAGTTTAGTGGGAAAGAAACAAACATCACCGCCCCCCACTTTGTAATGTATATCAGAAGTATTCTTTCAGAGAAATATGGTGAGAAAATGATTGAACAAGAGGGATTAAAAATATATACAACCTTGGATCTATACAAACAAGAAATAGCTGAAGAAGTTGTTAAGGAAAAAACAGAAAACTACCAAGAGAACTTCAATGCCGGTAATGCGTCATTGGTTTCAATAGACCCAAAGACAGGACAAATACTAGCCATGGTTGGTTCTAAAGATTATTTTGATGATGAAATAGATGGACAAGTAAACGTATCTATTCGTCCTCGGCAACCAGGGTCTTCTGTAAAACCCTTGGTATATGCTGCTCTATTTGAGAAAGGCTATACTCCTGACACAATCCTATATGACGTAGTAACTAATTTTTCCAACAACCCAGATGAACCATATGAACCACACAACTATACCGGAGAAGAATTAGGGCCTGTTAGTATTAGAAAAGCTTTAGCTGGCTCGTTAAACATCCCAGCGGTAAAGGCTATATATTTAGCTGATATTGATAATGTTATTGATATAGCGGAAAACATAGGATATACCACCCTATACCCTCGTAATAGATTTGGGCTATCATTTGTTTTAGGTGGTGCTGAGGTAAAACTATTAGAACATGTTAACGCCTATAGTGCTTTTGCTAGAGATGGAGAGATTAGTCCAATTGTAAGCATCCTCAAGGTAGAGGATAAGGACGGAAAAGTTATTGAGGAATACAAAGAGAGCAGTGAAAGGGTTTTAGACTCTCAAGTTGTACGCATGCTAAACAGCGTCATGATAGACAACAGCGCGCGAGCATATGCCTTCGGTGAGTCAAACTACCTAAACCTAGGTGAACGTCCCGTAGGGGCCAAGACAGGGACAACCAATGACTATCACGATGCTTGGACTATAGGCTATACACCTTCCCTTGTCACTGGAGTGTGGGTTGGAAATAGTGATAATGAAAAAATGTATGAAAAAGCTAGTGGTAGTGTGGTGGCCGCTCCTATTTGGCATGAATATATGAAGAGGGTTTTAGGGGATACCCCAATTGAAGTATTTAAAGAGCCAGAAGAATATAAAACAGGTAAAGATATTATTGACGGAGAGGTGCCTTTAGACAAGGTTAAGATAGATATTAGTTCTGGCCTATTAGCCACTGATTCCACTCCACCAGAGTTAATAGAAGAAAGAATAGCTCCTAGTCATCACAGCATTTTATACTATGTTGACACTGAGGATCCTTTAGGTAAAAGACCTAATAGCCCTGAAAATAATTCTCAGTTTGAATTATGGGAAGAGGCTATTAGTATTTGGAGGGGGGAGAACGCAACATCATCCCTAGAACTACCAGAAGATTATGATCGTTTCCATAATGAAGAAAATAAGCCCAGTCTAAAAATTCTTTCTCCTAACCAGAATGAGGCTATCACCAAGAATAAGATGACTGTGAAAATAAAGGCAGATGCTCCTAGGGGGATTGGTAGAACAGAATATTATATTAATAACAACCTGTGGGATATTAAATGGGGAGAACCAGGGAGCTTTAGTAAAGAGATTAATTCTCTAAATAATGGTTTTCACTCTCTACTGGTTAGAGTGTGTGATGATATTGATAATTGTTCTGATGAGAAGATAAACTTCAATCTATTAATTAAAGATAATCCGATAGATAATAATAAGAATTCTATTCAAATGACCTCGCCAACTACTGGTCTAGCTCTTAATTCAATAGACTTCCCCTTATCAGTTTCCATGCTAATAGGAAAACCAGAGAGAACCAACAAGGTTGACTTAGTTATTGAAAAAGATGGTAAAGTTGAGGTTGTTAGAAGGATCAAACCACAAACAGACTCAGTTAATATAGACTGGGGTAGTGCCCCAGAGAGCGGTGGTTATCTCTTCTACGCTAAATTGTATGACTGGAATGGAAACATACTGGAAACAAGAAAGTTGAATATAACAGTTAATTAAACCCATAAAAAAACAGACTATTAACTTAGTCTGTTTTTTGTTATATAAACTTATTCACTACTGTTTAATTGGCATTACAATATACAGATAACCATTCTCTTTCTCTGGTCTCATTAGACATGGAGTATTGTTATTTATAACTCCAAGATTAACCCTGTCACTTTCAATATTATTCAAACCATCCAAAAGATATCTAAAGTTAACCGTCATCTCATTATCAGGCCCCTTAATTTCTGCTTCTATCTCCACCTGACTCTCGCCACTTTGTCCCGAGAAAGATGAAACCATTACTTTGTTATTTATAAAGTTAAGAGTAATATCATTTATTCCCGTCTTAGAGAATAGGGCAGCCGCTTTAACAGCCCTAACCAACTCCACCCTATCAACGAATACCTCTGTTTCAGTTTTCTCTGGAATAATTTGCTTATAGTCTGGATAGTGCCCATTAATTAATCTAGATATTAAATCAATTGAATCAACAGTGAAAAGAATTTGATTATCTGAAAGATATATCTTTACGTCCATCTTACTCTTCACCTCATCATCCTCTGGGCTAATATTATTTAATATTCTTAAAACCTCTTGAGCCGTTTTAGCGGGAACAATTATTTTGACTTCATCATCCTTGCTATTTGTTTTTATTTCAACAGTTCTCTCTGCCAAACGATAGCTATCAGTGGCAACTAAACTAAGCTTATCCCCATTGAATAAAAACAAAATACCATTTAGCTCTATTCTATTCTCACTAGTAGAGACCGCAAAGACTACACTATTTAAAGCTTTTCTTAACCCCTCTAAATCACACTCATAAAAAGTATCTTTAGGAATAGTTGGGATTAATGGAAACTCCTTAGCTTCTTCTCCTTTGATTTTGGTTTTATAATTACCAGCTTCAACTTTTAATTCATTTTCCTCCTCTTTTTTTTCCAATTTAACTGTTTCTTTATTATTTAATAAACTAACATACTCTGTAATAAGTTTTGAATCTACAGTAAACTTTCCTTCCTCCTCTATCTTCCCTCTAACCTGATGAACCACTCCTATCTCTAGATTGGTACTTATAAATTCTATATTACCATCTTCTGCTTTTATGAGAATATTGTTTAGTATAGGAAGATTTATGTTTTTAGTTGTTATGTGTCCTACAATGTTTAAACCCTTCTTAAGATTTTCTTGTAGACTAAGAAATTTCATACGCTCTTATTTACTTATTAATATATATATAAACAATAACAATAATAAGGGAGGGGATAAGTTAGGTGTTTTGGTTTCTGGTTAATGTTTAAGGTGTGATTATGAGTTTTTTCTTGTTTAAAACTAGGGGATTTCTTGGGGTGTAAAACTGAAAGCTTTGTTGATAAACTAGCTTACTCTAACTTGTTCACAAACCATCCAGTTTTTATTAAGTTAGAAATAACAGCTTATTAACATAGCTTTCCCCAGAAAACTAATAGCCGTTGTTGAAAAGTTGTTTGATAGATTCAACTTCTTGCTTGATTTTCTCATTACCATTTTCCTTTATCTCGTTATTAATCTTGTTGTAAGCGTGCATAGCGGTTGTGTGGTCCCTTCCCCCTAATTCATTTCCGATAGTTGGGTATGAAGTGTTTAGTTCTTCGCGAATAAGGAAGATGGCTATTTGTCTTGGCCACACTAATTCTTTTTTACGACTACTACCTATTAAATCTTTACAACTAATATCATAGAATTTAGCTGTAGCCTCTATGATCTCTTTTGGAGTTAATGACTTGAGTTGGATATTAGAAACAAGATCACTTAGTATCTCTTTTACACTTTTAAGCTCAGGAGTAGTGTTTTTTAGTTGATGGGTAACGATAACTTTAGTTAAGGCCCCTTCTAGCTCTCTGATATTGTTTTGTACGTGTTCAGCGATATAGGCTAATATCTCCCTGTCTAAAGGATAGTTCTTTTCTCTAGCTTTATTTTCCAGAATAGCTATCTTGGTTTCGATATCTGGCTTACCAACATCAGCCACCATACCTGCTTCAAAACGAGAAATAAGACGTTTCTCAATAGCAGGGATAGACTTAGGGGGACGATCAGAGGTGATAATTATTTGTTTATCATTTTGCTGTAGTTCATTAAAGGTGTGGAAGAACTCTTCTTGGGTTCCATCTTTACCACCCATAAACTGAACATCGTCTACTAATAGAAGGTCAACATTACGGTATAGATTTTTAAAAGCTTTAGCTTTTCCTGTTTGCACAGCCTGGATATAGTTGTTGGTAAATTTTTCACTAGTAGTATACAAAATCTTATCAGTCTTCTTAGCCACCTCGTTGCCGATGGCTTGTAATAAATGAGTTTTTCCTAAACCAACTCCTCCGTAAATAAAAAGAGGATTGTATGACTTCCCTAAATTATTTGCTACAGCCCTGCAAGCAGCATGAGCTAGTTCGTTTCCCTTTCCGACAATGAAGTTTTCAAAAACATAGCGTGGGTTTAGGCCAAAGCGATTACAACCCGCCTTCTTAGAGGGAGGGGTGTTTGTTGATTTTGTTTCTATAACCTCTTCTTTTTCTTCTGCAGGACTCTCTATTTGGAAAGAGGCAGTGCTAGCCTTTTTTAACTCAATCTTATAGATTATTTCTTTAATTTCTTGTTTAGTAACATTCTCTAAAGCACTTAAGATGTCTTTGTGGTATTTCTCTTCCAACCACTTTTTCACAAAAGCGTTAGGAACACAAATAACAACTCTTCCGTCGTCAAAGGAGCAGATAAAGGTGTCTTTAAACCAAGTAATAAAATTAGCCCTTGATAGACTAATTTCAATTTCCCCTAAGACAGCTTGCCAGACTTGTTCATTTGTCATAAATAATTTGAGGATTAAAATTGTTTTATAATGTTAGTTCCATTATATTAAAAAAACCACTTTCCCACAAGCACAAAAGCTGTTTAAAATATGTTAACAAGAAGTGTATAACTTTCCTTTTTAAATTAGGTATTTAGATTGACAATGATATATATTAGTGCTATTTTATAGGCACAGTTTAATTTATAAGAAATTACTTGATTTATGCCGAAAAGAACATATCAACCGAATGTACGTCGTGCTAAGAAGAAACACGGTTTTAGAAAGAGAATGCTAACAGAAGATGGCCGTAATGTTTTAAAAAGTCGTCGACAAAAAGGAAGAAAAACACTTTCTAAATAGCTGACAATGTTAAATAAAAAAAATCGTTTGAGACTAGATAAAGATTTTGACAATGCTTTTAAGCAGGGTCAGTCTTTTTATAACGACGTTTTTGGGCTTAAACTAGCTAAAAATAACTTAAATGAATTTCGTTTAGGTGTTTTAGTTGGTTTAAAGGTTAGCAAAAGAGCTATTAGGAGAAATCGTATTAAACGACAAATTAGAGAAATTGTGAGGCTAGAAACTCCAAAGCTTAAAACGGGATATGATTTAGTTGTCATTACCCTGCCAAAGATTGTAGACAAAGACTTTCCAGAAATAAAAAGTCTATTATTAGAGGGGCTTAAGAAGTTAGAACTCTACAAGTAGAGCCACTTCAGTTTGTTTTACTTTACGCTATTTATGTTAGAATTATTTAAAAATATACCAAAAAATATAGTGGTTTCATTGATTAAGTTTTATCAAAAAACCCTATCATTTGATCATGGGCCCCTTAAAGCCCTATATCCTCATGGTTTTTGTCGTTTCCACCCCACTTGCTCACAGTACGGGCTAGAGGCAATACAAAAGCATGGAGTAGTTAAAGGGGGCTTTATGACTAGTTGGCGTATTCTACGTTGTAACCCTTGGAACAAAGGAGGGCACGACCCAGTTAAGTAATATTATTTATTAAAATATTAATATGACACATCTTTTTACCGTTATTTTCTATCAACCACTATTAAACCTCTTGGTTTGGCTATATAACACTATTTCTTTCGGGGATTTTGGTGTGGCTGTAATACTGCTAACCATTATTATCAAGGCCGTCTTATGGCCTCTAAGTAATAAGTCAATTAAATCACAGAAAGCATTAGCTGATCTCCAGCCAAAGGTTGATGAAGTAAAGAAGAAGTATAAGGACAACAAACAACAGTTAGGTGTAGCTATGATGGCTATGTATAAAGAGAATAAGGTTAGCCCCTTCTCTTCTTGTTTGCCTCTGTTAATCCAACTTCCTTTCCTTTTTGCTGTATATAGAGTATTTAGAGACGGTGTATCCAATAACCTAGAGTTAGTATACTCATTCATTCATAGACCAGAAGTAATTAACACAGTATCTTTCGGTTTTGTGGATTTAGCAGAAAAGAATATCTATTTAGCTGTATTGGCTGGCCTAGCTCAGTTCTGGCAAGCTAAAATGATGATAGCTAAGAAACCAAAGACTGCAGCTACAGGGTCTAAAGAGGAAAGTATGTCTGCTATTATGAATAAGCAGATGATGTACTTTATGCCTATTATAACAGTATTTATTGGCGCCTCTCTTCCTGGTGGATTAACATTATATTGGTTTGTCGTTACATTACTAACAGCAATACAGCAGGTAGTTGTCTTTAAATCTCAGAAACAGAAAAAAGAGAAAGAAACTAAGACTATTGAAGGTGAGTTAGCTCAATAATTAAGTAACAATTTATATACACAAAAACAACTGGAAACAGTTGTTTTTTGTTGACCTTGAATAATAATTATGTTAACTTAATATGAACATTAAAAAATAATATTCACAAAAAAGAGATAAGCAATGGAAAAAATAGTAGAAGAAGAAAAAATCAAAAAAGGTATTTTATCAAGAATTATTAAAGATTCTTTGTCAAAGCAAAAATGGCAATTGCTAAAACAAGAATGCCAAGAATGGGCAGTTCCTAATGAGAATGATGATAGAAGTGGTCTTCTTAAGTTGTCTCTAACTTTTTTATCAAACTTCCTCCTTAGGCTTGTTAATAATCCAGAGGAGGAGAAGCTAAAGACTTATAGTGAAATGGGTCTGTTATCGAGGGAGTTGGAAACTCGTGATCTATTAGTTGCTAAGCTCTATAAAACTAATCGTATAGCTGAATATATACAGCTGCCTAGTTTTTTGGAAAATTTTGGGGGGCAACTTACAACAGCTGCTGCGTATAATTCTCTTAAGCATCATAGCAGGTCTATGGAAGAGCTCACAGAGTTTGTACACATGATTCATGGGTATGAGCAATTTATTGCTCAAACGTTTGAAGCATCTGTGAAAGTGGTGTTAGAAGTCTTAAATGAAATAGGGCGAGAAAAAGGCTGGATAGAATAGAGAAATAACAAAGAGGGTTGAAACCAACCCTCTTTTTTTATATCTAGGTAATTATTCTATTCACTAGTTTCTTCTTCAAGTATTTCCTCAGTGCTGCTGGCAGTTTCAGGATCTATACCCACTAAACAAACTTCTTGCCATGGCACATAATGAGAACTAAACCTCACTTCTTGCGCAGGTGTTGTGGTGGCTCCTTCTGGGTAAGTGACGGTATAGTCGAAGTAAGCATCAGCACCATTGTGGGAGTGTTCAGTACACTTCTTCTCTCCTGGTGGTAGTTCAGTTGTTTCAATTAGTTTAGTTGGCTCTGGCTTCACGATGTTAGATATAACAGGTTGAGTAGTGCTGGCTATCCTTCCATCACTAACTCCCCAGAAGTCAAAATATAGATCATTTTTATTTTCAATTCTTGACTGAGCTAGTATATAATTCCCAGTATCGTTAATGAATCTAACGTCAGGCCATGGGTCATAGATAGCAGCATCCATCCCAGCTGGCTCATAGTAGCTAACTCGGTATGAATGATTACGTCTAGCAGTAATGGGGAGGCCTGCTGACAGAGCTACTCTGAACATAGTGGTCCCAATTTGGCATAAACCTCCTCCGTATTCAGGAATGGTCTTATTATCTTTAATCACTAGCTCCGGGAGATAGTCAGAGGT
>Ga0070728_10006600_pt1 | contig 10944 bp, 7 predicted proteins | sample tdDd471_FD_66723 | JGI IMG/M metagenome (GOLD analysis project Ga0070728, IMG submission 66723) | Marine sediment microbial communities from the Atlantic coast under amendment with organic carbon and nitrate - tdDd47.1 | ecosystem: Environmental > Aquatic > Marine > Coastal > Sediment | place...
TGATGTTCGCCACCGCGACCCCCGCGATGGAGTCCAGAGGGACGAAATCGGACAGGGGCTCAGCGACCAGCAGCATCAGATCGGCCGCCTTTGTGAGGATCATGATCAGCACCACCACTGGCACCAGAAAGAGCAACCCGCCGATGATCGTCGTCTTGATGAAGTGAATCCCGCCCTTTTTCTCACTCATGGTCGAGCCTCCCAAAAGATTTCTTTTGTTGTGACGATTCACGATACAGGATAGGGCAGTCGGCGTGAGTTGTGAGTCGTGCGCCACGTCGAGCGCGAGAGATCCGGCAGGACGGGTTTGATCCTCGACATTCTCCTGGTCTTTTCGTGTTCCTCGTTGCTGGTTGCTCGTCACTCGTCACCGCAGATTTCCCTGGCATCCGGGTGGAACGGGGACAAGAAATGAGTGACGAGAGACGAGAAGCCAACCGGCGGGATCAAGCCCTCCCCTACGGTTCTCGGTAGCGCCCTCTCCTGCCTATCCCAACGGTGATGTTGGATTCCGAAAGCAACGCCTACCCGAACCGCCCCGTCACATACGCCTTCGTCACCTCGAGGTGCGGGTTCTCGAAGAGGACCTCGGTAGTGGTGCCACCCATTAGAAGGCGCTTGTCAAGCAGGCAGAGCGATATTGGAAACGAGGAACGGGATCCTCGCGGTTGAGGGGCGATGGATTTTTCGAATGCACCTCTTGTTCGTCGCTGTTCGGCCGGACTCTCAATTGAGTTGGTGTCAATCGACGACTGCACCAGCCACCCATCAGGATCAAGGCGATGGAGATCTTCGGAAGAAGGTCTCCGGCCCTTGGCGCCGTCCGGCGCCCCAGAAAGTCCTCGAGCTCTGCCGGCTGTGTCCACGCGGTTGAGGAATGACAGACTACGGGCTACCCCGAAGGGCGCCAACACCTCTTGGCTCACAGCCGACGCGCAGGTCGGGCAAAAGGTGCGGAAACCGGGACGGATCGACTCAGGCTTGGTGGTTTTTCCAGGCACCTACCCTCGCTTCCGCCCCGGTCCGCAACATCATTGGAGCATTTTGTCCGAATCAAAGTCGACGTTGTCCTTCATGACGTAGTACGACGCTCTTGCCAGCTTGTGAGCCAGCGCTCTGATCGCCACGATGCCATTCGTCTTGGCTCGTTTTCGTTGCACGAACTTCTTGGCTGGCTCGTGGTATCGCACGGCAAAATGGGCAGCTTCAGAAAATGCCCAAGAGAGATATGGATTGCCGTTCTTGGAGTTGCCTGAGCCTTTTGGTTTACCGTTACTCAGCCGATTCGACTTCACCAAACGGCAGTACGACGCGAAGTTGCCCACCTTGGCGAATCGGCCGATATCGCCGACCTCATACGTGATGGTGAGCCCAAGGACTTTTCCGATTCCCCAGACGGTCTTCAGACTACTGAACTCGGCGCGCAGATTGCCTCGTTTCAGTGCTTCCTTCTCGAGGATCTTGATCTGCTCGCTCAGCGTCGCCATCGGCTCGAGGAGACAGGTGACCCCCAGTGCTTCCAGCGGGTCGGCGATATGCTGTTCGACATCCGTCGGTTTCCATTTCTTGATGTCGTTCGAGGTGATTCGCATCCCGGTGCGGCACTCAAACGCCCCCCGCATCGAAAGGAGAAACGCGGTCCGCTTGTGGACCAGAAACGCCCGCCTTCTCAGAAGGTCGCGCACCGCTCGCTCTTGCTTCGGGTAGATGTACCCCTCGGGGAGAATCCCCAATGAAAGAAGATGGGCAAGCCAACGCGCGTCGTGGCGGTCGTCGGTGTACTTCAGCCCGTCATACTGCTTGATCGCACAGGTGTTCGTCAGGTGAAGTCGATAGCCGGCATCCATCAGCCCGTCGACCAGCCAGTACCAGTTGAAGGTCGATTCAACAGCGATCCCTTCGAGTTCGGCCCGGTATGGCTCGAAAAATCCCAGGATCGCCGCCAGGTCGTTGCCAAACTTCGATTCCCGAACCACTTTTTGGTCCTCGTCGATGATCGCGATCCAGCAGTTGTTTGAGTGAAGATCGATCCCACAGTACAGTGCCATTGGCTCCTCCTTCTCTCGCTGCTATCCACAGCGAGTTAGATCCCACGACAACGAGCGTAAACGCTCATTGAAGGGGGAGCCTTCTAGAGGATTCTCAGGCTTGGCGATCGGGTTGATGACGACCGGTGGCAGGCCCGGGATCCGCGAGACTGCGGGGTAGCGCATGTCCCAGATAAAGCGGTTGAGTCCTTTGCTCACCCTGGCTTTCGGCCGCCCGGTCACGAGGTCCTGCTCGTAGCCGCGGTTGTCGAAGCTCAAGAAACGCTCGGTGGGGATCTCGTCTCCGTTGAAGGATCGGATCTCGGTGCCTTCGGCGTCGAGGATCGTGAGGCTGACCTCGCCGGCCCGGTCACTGAGCAGGTAGTAGATGATGACGCCCATTGGCCGGGCGTCTCCGGCATCGATGAAGTCCCGTTTGCGTTCGCCGTTGACGATGCCGCGCTCATAGAAGGTATAGCCGGGCTCTGCGTTGCGAACGAAGAAATACTTTTCCTCGGAAGGCGGACCACCGCCGTAGTCGATCCACCAGTTGTAGCCGAAGCGGGTGTGATCGGAGGGCTTGAACAGGTGCGCCTTCCTGTCCGCGAGCTCTGCCGCGTACTGGCGCAGCGGACTGATGTCGTCGAGGATCCAGAATCCCATGCCGTGGGTCGCGGCGATGAGGTCGGCGTTCTTGACCTCGAGGTCGAAGACCGGCAGCGCCGGCATGTTGAGGTTCATCGGGCGCCAGGTGGACCCGTCGTCGATTGAGACGAAGACTCCGGTCTCGGTGCCGACGAAGAGCAGGCCCCGGCGCGCCGTGTCCTCACGGATCGTCTTGGTGACCTGTCCCTTGGGGAAGGCGTCGTCGAGCCGTTTCCAGGTCGCCCCGTAATCCGACGTCTTGAGCAGGTAGGGCTCGTAGTCGTCGGCCTTGCGGTAGCGGGTGATGGCGATATAGGTCGTGGCCGGGTCGTGGGGCGAGATCTCGATCTCGTAGATCGCCGACAGCTCCGGGAGGTCCGGCGGCGTGACCTCCGTCCACTCACCACCGTCGTTGCGGGTGATCCACAGCCGACCGTCATCGGTCCCCGCCCACAGCACGCCTTGCTCATGGGGCGACTCCTCGAGGCGATGGATGGTCGAAAAGATCTCCTGGCCGAAGTACTCCGGCAGCCACTTTGAGCCGGCGACCTTCATCTTGTCGGTCATGTTGTGGGTCAGGTCATCCGAGATCTTCTCCCAGGTCATGCCCTCGTCGCGGGTGCGAAAGACGACGTTGCCGGCGAAATAGATCGTGTTCGCATCGTGGGGAGACACCAGGAAGGGCGCCTGCCAGTTGAAGCGGTAAGTGAACTCCGAGGCGGGTGTTCCGAACAGGATTTCCGGCCACACCGAACGGGCCTCGGTCTGGCCGGTTTTGAGGTTGTTGACGGTGAACTGGGCGGCACCGCCGAAGGTCGCCCCGGTGGACAGGCTGTATACGATCTTCGGGTCCCCCGGTTTGGGAATCGCGCGGCCGGTCTCGCCGTTGCCGATGAACTTCGTCATGTGGACCGGGATACCCCCCCAGCGCGAAGCGCTCGGGATGCCGTAGGTGAGGAGGTCCTGGGCGTTGCCGTAGAGGTTGTAGGGAAACTCGTCGTCGGTGTCGACGCGGTAGAACTGGACGCCGCTCTGATTGGCGAAGGTCGACCAGGTTTTTCCGCCGGTGAGCGAGACCGCGGTGCCGCCGTCGCAGGTGACGATCATGCGGTCGGGGTCGTTGGGATCGATCCAGATGTCTTGAAAATCGTCCTTGGCGCTGGGCTCGAGGATCCAGCTCTCACCACCGTCGACGGAGCGCCACAGCTTGTTGCCCGGCGACCACAGCTCGTCCGCGTTCGATGGATTGGCGTAGATGTGGGTGAAGTAGAAGGGGCGGGCAGTGATGTTGGCGTCGTCGGTGACGAAGCGCCAGGTATCGCCGATGTCGTCGGAGCGGTACAGCCCCGATGTCGTCGCCGAGTCGATCAGCGCGTAGACGCGGTCGGTGTCGGCCGCCGACATGGTGAGCCCGATGCGACCCGTGTCGCCCTTCGGCAGACCCGGATTGGCCGTGATCTCCTCCCAGCTGTCGCCCCCGTCCGTCGAGCGCCAGATGCCGCCGTCCGGGCCGCCGAAGAACGAGCCCCACGCCTTGCGCTCGAAGGTCCACAGGGCGGCAAAGAGGACATCGGGATCGCCGGGGCTCATGACCAGATCGATCGCCCCGGTGCTCTCGTTCTGATAGAGCACCTTCTCCCAGGTCGTGCCGCCGTCCCGGGTGCGGAAGACGCCGCGCTCCTCGGTGGGGCCGAAGGCGTGACCCATGGAGGCGACGTAGACCACATCGGGATCTTCGGGATGGATCCGGACCCTGGCGATGTGCAGTGAATCCTCGAGGCCGGTGTGGTCCCAGGTGTCGCCGCCGTCGACGGACTTGTACATGCCGTCACCCCAGGAAACGCTCTGGCGGAGCTGGGGCTCGCCGAGGCCCACGTACATGATGTCGGGGTTCTTCTCATAGATGGCCATGGCGCCGACCGAGGCGTAGTTGAACTGGCCCGCACCGACCGGGATCCAGTAGGTGCCGGCGTCGTCGGTCTTCCAGAGGCCGCCCGAACCATGGCCGAAGAAGAAGACGTTGCGGTCGGTGGGGTGGCCGACCACGGTTGTGCCACGGCCGCCGTTGAAGGGGCCGATGTTGCGCCACTCGAGCGCTGAAAGGTCGGGCTCGGCGGCGGTGGTGGGGATGGGCGTGAAGAAAGTGACGGCGCTGAATACGAGGATTGAAGCGAAGCGCATAGGTACATTCATCTGCAGACTCCAAGGTGTCTCTTCTGGTGCTTCTGGGGAGAAGCGTTTCATGCTCGTGGTCGAGTGTCCTTCAAAAGAGAATCTCGAGGAAGAGTGGATCATTCCATTGGGAGAGCAGACCCATCGTGTGCCGCGGGGGTCGGGCCGGTTGGTCCTGTCGTGCTCACAATCGGTTCGGTGACTCAGACCGATTGAACGTCGAGCCTGGATTCCTTCTCGGCCGAATTAGCGCAGTACGATCGCGTGCGCTTCGCGTACGAAGAATGCCTTGCACTTTCCCCATTCGAACGGTACGAGCATCTGAGGCATCGGCTCTCGTTCGGCGTCATCAAAGTACGTGAGGCTCTTGAGAATGTGATAGGTGTTGAGCCTTCCCTCGCCGTACTTGTCGGGCAGCCAGCTGAAACACTCCTCGAGCGAGAGGTCCCCTCGAAGAATCGTGTAGAGGTCGATGAAATCCTTGCGGCTGCCTCGACCCGAGATCGCGGCCAGTTTCATCAGGGCGATATCGCGTTGGTTTGCGATCTCGAAGAATGAGTACGGGACTGACGGGAAGAGAAAACTGTCGGCCACCTTGAAGAATGAGACTTTGACATCCGCGACGATGGCGGTCAGGGTTTGGTCTTCCTCCTGGAGCTGCTCGAGGGTGCCGATTTTGCGGAGGCAACGAAACAGCTGGTTGGGTGAAAACCCGTCGGTTCTGAAGAAGTCGAAATCAATGGAAATCCGGTGGCCGAGCTGCAGTGCCAGTCCCGTGCCGCCGGCCAGGGTCCAACCTTCAAGCTCGGGAGCTGTCAGCGACTCGAGCTTCGCCAAGAGCTCGCGGCTTCCTCGCGGGAGAACTTTCTCGTGCATGCCACTCCCTCTTTCTCGAGCATCTGTTGCCAGAACGTACGAGTTCTGGCCGATTCGAGACGCGCTCCGCCGACGAGGTGGAAGAACTCGGCACGACCCATGTGTGCGATCAGAATCCGAACATCGTCGAGACTGCCAAACTCGAGGACCCTCTCCACCACCCAGAGTGTGTTCTCTGTAAGGTGAGACTCCTCAAGAGGGGTGTCCCAGAACAAACGACTGAGTTGTTCGACCACCTCGGCTGTGGTTGGTCGGTCGTGGAGGGTTTCCTTGGGTTCGAGTCGAACGACGAGCTCGCAGCCCAGCGCGGTGGCCAGCTTCTGAAGCGTGGCTACCTCGAAACGGGACCACCCGTTCTCGTACCGCGACAGCGTGGGCGCGGATGTGTCGGCTCTCCGAGCGAGCTGTGTCAACGACAACCCCAACTGATGTCGCCGTTCACGAAGCTGTCGGGAGATTTCTTGTGGTTGTGTCATTGCTGTTATCATACATGATAATAGAAATGCATGTCCATTCTTTTGAACGATTTCACCAGCCTCGGAACGGCCGCCACTCATCGATGATCTCGGTCCCGCGAACCACTCTGTAGCTGTCAAAACAGGCTGCTGAGAGACAACTGTGGTTGGGCAGAATCCGGAGCCGGGTCCCGGGACGTAGAGCAGCTGTGCCGGGCCCATCGATTTCTCCATGCTCCTGAGAAATCGACGTGATCCGGAGCCCGGGGAGCGGGTGTTGATCCTCGACGGCCACGATGCGGCCGTAGCCGCAGTCCGGGTCGATGTGGGTCGGGCCGGGGTCCTTGCTCAGGGCGAGGGCGCCGGCGTCGATGACGGCGCGTTGCTCTTCCGGGTGGACGCTGACGACGGTGGCGAGGACCGAAAATGCGATGTCATCGAGAGTGCAGCTTCCGATGGCGGCTTGGAAGACATCAAAGAAGGCGTAGTTCCCCGGCCTGACTTCGCCGATGCCATCGAGGTTCCGGGCGGCGGAGATGGTCGGTGTTGACCCGATGCTGGTCTCGGGGACTTCGACTCCGGCCTTCGCCAATCGTTTCACGAAGGTGTGCGTGACCTCACACTCGTCTCGAGCTGAGGCCAACGCCTCTGTTCGGTTGGAGGCGTCATAGGACTGGCCGGCGTGGGTCAGCACCCCGCGGAAGTCAATGTGGCCCGAGTTGCTCAGACGGGTGGCCAGGGCCAACGCGAGCTCGCTCTCGGGATCGACTCCGGCCCGGTGGAGACCGCAGTCGATCTTGAGCCAGACCGGGAGGACGATCGCATGCGACCGCGCGGTCTCTTCGATGGCGGAGATCGTCACCATGTGGTCGACGAGCACCGAAAGCCGGTCGATCCTCGAGTTGATCTCGACGACCTCTGCCAGTTTCTGAGGTGCTACCGGAACAGCGTAGGTGATGTCGCCAAAGCCGGCCGCAGCAAAGCCGCGAGCTTCGGCCAGCGTAGAGACCGTGATCCCGCCGAAGTGCCCCTGTGACTGGATGCGTGCCGCCTCCGCGCACTTGTGGGTCTTGACGTGCGGACGCAGCCGGACCCCGAGTTCAGTTGCGCGATCGGCCATGCGGGTCGCGTTGCGTTCAAACCGGTCGAAATCGATCAGTGCGCTTGGAGTTTCAAGATCTTCAATTCTCACGGGCGACAGGATAGCTTATGATCCTGTTTACCAATAGCCGGCTCGATGGCGATGGCTGTCGTGAATTGAATTGATGGAGGAGGACATGATGACTGCACGAATCAGAACAGTATCGATCGTTATTGTGGCGTTGGCACTGTTTGCCCCGGTGGCCGCGCAGGCTCAGGCCAAGGTGACCACGCACGAGATCCTCGACGGGACCGTGATCTACGTCCACGAACAGACAGTGGTGGTGGAGATGTCCGACGGCCCCGCCAAGGTCTTCGAAGTTGATCCGACTTTCCGCTTTGATGTCGAGGGCAAGAAGGTGCCGGCCAGTGCATTGCAGGTTGGAACCAAGCTCACCGCCGACGTGACCACCACCGAGACGCCGCACACGGTCAAAGTCACGGAGGTCAAGTCCGGCACCATCGTGAGCATCGTCGGCCAGAACATCACCGTCCGTACCCCCGAGGGAACAAAGATGTTCAAGAAGGTCCCGAGCGACTTTGTCTTCAAGGTCCACGGCAAAAACGTGCCGATCAACGAGATCACAGCAGGAATGAAGATCACCGCCACCGTTGTGATCGAAGAAATCGAAACCGTGACCGACCGGGATGTGAAGATCGAAGGCAAACCACCGAAGGAGTAAAGCACTTCTCGGATGGAGACCCTGGGGGGCCTAGCCCGCATTTCTCACCACCTCTCTACGAGGAGTCTGCGAATGGCGGGCTAGCTGTTAGCAGCTCAGCCTCTTGCAAAATTCTGCACGACGATGAGGTACCAGCCTCACCGCAGCATTCCATCGCAGGCGGGGACGCCTGCGCTACAAAGTTGTTCGTGGTTTTGTAGCGCCCGCGTCCCCGCGGGCGATGGTCCCAAGTGCGTCGATTCCTGTCGCAATTCCGAGTATTGCAAGAGGCTCAGCTTAAAGCGACGGCTCCTGGTACTCAGCGCGGAGCCTGCGGCGCATGAGCTTGTTGGAGGCGGTTCGGGGCAGCTCCTTGACAAGCACGAGGTCGTGGATCTTGAAGAGCGGGTTGAGTTCGGACGCCACGCGTCGTCGGAGGTCGATGAGGAGCTGTTCGAAGTCCGTGTCGACCGCGGTGATGGCGAAGACCACGAGCCGCTCGGCGCCCTCTCCCCCGGACTGCACCGCAACCGCGGCTGACTCGAAGACCGCCGGGTGATGATCGATGACGCGTTCGAGTTCCAACGATGAGACCTTGATTCCACCGAGATTCATGGTGTCGTCGGCTCGACCCTGGGCGCGGTAGAAGCCTCCGGGGAGTCGGGCGAGTTGGTCGCCGTGGCGGCGGAGAATCTGGCCTCCGGGACCGATCGGGCATTCGTCGTGGTAGACCTTTTCGTGGTCGCGGTTGAGCAGCTTCTGGGACAGACCGATGGCAGGAGGAACGAGGAAAACCTCGCCTTCCTCGCCATCGGCGATGGGTGTGCCGGCGTCATCGAGGATCACCAGGTCGAGCCCGAGCGCCGGGGTGGTGAAGGTCGAGGGTGAAGCCGGCTGGACCACGGTCCCGGTCACATAGCCGCCGCCGATCTCGGTGCCGCCGCAGTACTCGATGACCGGGGCGCGGTGGTTCGTCAAGCTGGTCAGCCAGAGGTAGTCGTGGCGATTCGATGGTTCGCCGGTGGAGCTGAAGGTCTCGATTTTCGACCAGTCGGCCTCAACGCAGGCGCCGGACTCCCGCCATGCGCGAACCAGCGACGGCACCACGCCGAGCATGCCGACCCCCGCCCGCTCGATAAACCGGGCAAAATCCGGGCCGCTCGGAAGACCCTCGTAGAGCGCGATGCATCCTTTGTTGAGCAGCGTCGCGTAGATGAGCCACGGACCCATCATCCAGCCGATGTTGGTCGGCCAACAGACGACGCTGCCGGGCCCGATGTCCTGGTGGAAGTGGCCATCCATGCCGCACTTGATTGGCGTCAGGTGGGTCCAAGGGATAGCTTTGGGATCGCCGGTGGTTCCCGAAGAGAAAAGGATGTTGGTCAAGCTGTCCGGTTCGGCCATGTGTGATGCGAAATCGGCAGCTTCGCCAAGGAAATCGGTCCAGAAGACATCGCCGCGACGGAGAAGGGGCGACGTGACATCGCCATCGGTGATCACAACGGCACGGGGCGCGCCGGCCGAGCAGACCTTGTCATAGAGGGCGATGGTGCGTCCGCCGCGAGTAAATTCGTCGACGGTGATGATGCCGTCGGCCTCGGCGATCTCGAGCCGCCGCCTGACCTCCTGTGGGGCAAAACTGTCGGCAATGGAGATGACCGCGCAGCCGGCGCGGATGATGCCGAGATAGGCGGCCACGCACTCGATGGTCATGGGCATGTAGAGGGCGATCCGAGCGCCGGGTGCGAAGCCGTGCCCGGCGAGTCCGTTGGCGACTCGGTTGACCAGGATCTCGAGCTCGCCGTAGGTGACATAGGTGTCGGTTTCGGCGCCTTCGGAGCCCTGGACGATGGCGAGGACGCAGTCCTGGGGTTGGAAGCAGGAATCGGTGATGTTGAGTCGGGCGCCAGGGAGCCAGCGCGGGGCGGTGGGGCCGTTCGCGAGATCCAGAGTCTGATCCGGAGGGCTGTCGAAGACGACGCCGAGACGGTCGATGACGGTTCGCCAGAACTCGGAGCGGTGTTCGACCGACCATCGATAGAGCTCGTCGTAGGAACCAAGACCGAGATCGGCCGTGAGCCGGCCAATCTTCGACGCCTCGACCCGCTCAGCAGAGGGCACCCACGTCGGAAGCGGCCCGAGGGATGGGTCTCGAGCGTCACTCAGTTCGAGAAAGCGGGCCCACTGTTCGTCAAACGAAACCGAAGGGCCCGTTCGCACACGTTCGACAAACGCAAGCCACTCCGCAGTCTGATCATCAATCTTAGAAGGTCTCATCGAGCTCGATCATATCCCAGCGGCGGCAGCTTCCGGTTCGCACAATGGATCCGCAGAGACGCCAGGCCCGCCAAGGTGCCGCAAAGCATCGCATTTTCTGACCCGGACTCGATCCGTGATTGGAAGCGAGTACCGAACGATGGTATTGCGATGGGTCAATAGCGGTCTTGGCGGCACCCTGGCGACCTTTGCGCCTTCGCGGATCCATTGTGCCAAGAGGTTCTCTGCGACAATTGCCGGCAACGGGCCTACCCGCGGTCGACTCTCACGACTTCGTCGGAGGGCAGGAGTTCGAGGAGGCGATCGACGGCCTTGCCGACGTCGTCGGTGGTGGCGGCCTCGATGGTGATCCAGACCTGGTGGTCTTCGGATGCCTCGTGGCGTGGGTAGGAGCCGATCTTGACTTCAGGGAAGGCCGCGTCGACATCGCTGAGAGTGTGGGCGACCGCGCTCTCGTCTGAACTCAGATAGAGATTCGCGCTGGCGTGCTGCTCGCCCTCGAGGACCTCGCGCAGGGCGCCGATCTTGGCGTGGAAGAGTCGCGGGATCCCGGGCAGAAGATAGACGTTGCGGCATACAACGAGCGGCATGTTGCCGTCGGAGGAGTAGAGCAGGGTGCTACCTGCAGGGATATCGGCCATTCGCAAGGCGCCCTCGTTGAACCGGTCGCCCCACCAGGTGCGGATCATC
>Ga0070728_10006602_pt1 | contig 10940 bp, 8 predicted proteins | sample tdDd471_FD_66723 | JGI IMG/M metagenome (GOLD analysis project Ga0070728, IMG submission 66723) | Marine sediment microbial communities from the Atlantic coast under amendment with organic carbon and nitrate - tdDd47.1 | ecosystem: Environmental > Aquatic > Marine > Coastal > Sediment | place...
ACGATGGTGTTCCTGACCGGGGCCATCGTGTCATTCGCCACCGGCACTTCTTGGGGTACCATGGGCATTCTTTTTCCCCTGGCCGTGCCGGCGGCGGCGGCCATGGGTGCCGAGATAGAGTTTCTGCACATCATCGTCGCGGCGGTTTTCAGCGGTGCCGTCTTCGGCGACCATTGTTCGCCCTTCAGCGATACGACCATCGTCACGTCGATCTCCTGCGGTGTGGAACCCCATGACCACGTACGCACGCAGATACCCTACGCGCTGATCACCGCTGCGGTCGCGGTGTTGTTCGGTTTCCTGCCGGCAGGATTGGGCTGGTCGGGATGGGTCTCTCTGTTGCTCGGAGCAGGGGTCCTGTTGGGGCTGCCGCGGCTATCGCGCACGTTGTAGACACCGAGTCGTACGAGCCCGATGCAGGTGCTCCGAGAGAGGCGCCGGATCAGTAGCACGGTACTGTCACCCACTTCAAGTAGGGGGTGGGAATCGGCGTGAAGCTTAGTACGCCGACAATGCGAGGCGGCCGATCACTCGCTACTCCGGACCGCCTAGTGACCGGCTGTGAGCTTTGCCAGCGGGTTTGCGCGGCTCGAACTTGCTACATTGTGTTTTCCTGCTGGATTTCGAGCTATCGGTCCCGAGTATGGGGTTTTGATCGCTTGATGATATCTATTCGATATGCACATCTCTAATTCACAGTGTTTATGTCTGTTACAGCACCTCCGGTCGGACGTGACGATATCGCGGTTCGGCGGCGACGGGTTATCCCCGAAATTCTGCCGTCTGCCGAATAAAAGTTTAACAACCCATTTGGGCTCGACGGCATCACGTATTTTTTTTGCTGGAAGCTGAATCAACCAAAGGAACAAGGAGACAGAGATGGCCGATATCAGACCCTTCCCTGCGTACAGGCCCGCAACCGGCTTGGCCGGTCGTGTGGCCAGTCCTCCGTACGACGTGCTCAGCTCCGACGAGGCCCGGGAGATGGCCGCCGACGAACCCTTGAGTTTCCTGCACGTGGTCAAGGCCGAGATCGACCTGACTCCCGAAGAGGCCCGGGACAACGAGAAGGTCTACGCCCGGAGTGCCGCCAGCTTCGCGACGATGGTCGATGACGGAGTTCTTGTACAGGACGAGAAGCCGGCCTTTTATGTCTACCGGCTGACCTTGGGCAACCATACCCAGTACGGCCTGGCCGTGGGATGTGCAGTTGACGAGTACGTCGATGGTAGCATCAAGAAGCACGAGTTCACGCGCCGGGACAAGGAAGACGACCGGGCCCGGCACATGGAGGTGCTGGGTGTGAATGCCGGTCCGGTATTGTTCACCTACCGGAGCCAGTCTCAGGTCAAGGAAATCGTAGCCGGTGTGACTGCGGGAGCCCCCGATGTCGAGTTCGTCGCCGACGACGGTATCGGCCACGCGGTCTGGGTGGTCAGTGATACTGCGACGGTCGAGGCGATCCAGCACGCGTTTGCAGGGATCGAGGCAATCTACGTGGCCGACGGCCACCACCGGACAGCTTCGGCCCACCGGGTGCGCGATATCCTGCGCGACCGGAACGCCAACCATAATGGCGCCGAGGCCTACAATCATTTTCTGGCCGTGCTGTTTCCCGACGACGAGCTGCAGCTCATGGGCTACCACCGGGTGGTCCAGGATCTCAACGGCCTGAGCAGCGAAGATTTCCTGGCCAGGGTGCGGGAGATCTTCGACGTGGTCGAGACCGACGAGCCGGAGCCCGCAGACCATCACCGGTGGGGCATGTACCTGGATGGCGTCTGGTATCGTATCAGCGCCCGCCCCGGGTCCTTCCCTACCGACGATCCGGTGCGAAGCCTGGATGCCGCGGTGCTCCAGGAACTGCTCCTGGATCCGGTCCTGGGCATCGGTGATCCGCGCCAGGATTCCCGTATAGATTTCATCGGCGGCAGTCGAGGCGCCGGCGAGCTGGAGCGTCGCTGTGGGCTGGACATGGCTGTGGCTTTCGCTTTCGCTCCTGCCAGTGTCGAGCAGATCATGGCCGTGGCCGACGCCGACGCCGTGATGCCGCCCAAGTCCACCTGGTTTGAACCCAAACTGCGTTCGGGGCTGCTGGTTCGCAGCCTGAGCGATTGATCGCAAGAGAAGGAGACGGCAATGCTTATTCTGATTTCTGACCCGTTCGACCCCTCCCTCGAGGGCAAGCTGGCCAAGTTTGGTGACGTGACGACGGATCACGACCGATTGCCCGAGGCCGATATCGTCCTGATTCGAAGCAAGACCAAGTGCGACCGCGAGTACATCAAGGGCGCACCCAATCTGAAGATGATCATCCGCGGCGGTGTGGGCACAGACAATATCGACAAGGTTTATTGCGCCGAGAAGGGGATCACGGTTCACAACACGCCCAATGCTCCCAGTATTGCCGTGGCCGAACTGGCTTTCGCCATGATGCTGGCGGTGCCCAACCACATCGTCAAGGCCAACGAGAGCATGCGCATGGGCAAGTGGTTGAAGAAGGAGTTGAAGCGCACCGAGCTTCACGGCAAGACCCTGGGTCTGGTGGGTATCGGTCACATTGCCCAGGCCGTGGCTTCCCGCGCCAAGGCTTTCGGCATGCACGTCATCGCCTACGACAAGTACGTCGAGAGCTCCCGTCTCGCGGTCATGAAGGCGACCCTTGACGAGATGGTCGCCGAAGCGGATTACATCTCGTTGCACGTACCGTTGACCGACGAGACCAAGCACATGATCAACGCCGATGTCATCGCGAAGATGAAGGACGGCGTGATCGTCATCAACACCGGTCGCGGCCGGACCGTCGACTCCACCGACGTCATCGCCGCGCTGGAGTCGGGTAAGATCGCCGCCTACGCCACCGACGTGTGGCCGAAGGATCCGCCGGACTCGGACTACCCGCTGCTGAAGGCCCCGAACGTCTTCATGTCCCCGCACCTGGGCGCCTCCAGCAAGGAGAACCTGTTGCGGATCGGTGACGAAGCCTGCGGGCGCGTCGAAGCCTTCCTGGGAGGTAAGTCATGAACCGCATCTTCAATTTCAGCGCCGGTCCCTGCACGTTGCCGGTAGCAGCCCTGGAAGAAGCCCATGCCGAGTTCCTGGACTACGAGGGCAAGGGCATGTCCCTCATCGAGATGAGTCACCGCAGCAAGGAGTACGACGCCGTCCACATGGAGGCCATGGACCTCGTGCGACGGTTGTATGGTCTGCCCGAGAACTACAAGGTTCTGTTCCTCGGCGGCGGCGCGACGATGCAGTTCGCCATGGTGCCGATGAACCTGATGGGCCGCGGCGGAACCTGTGATCTGACGCTCACCGGCGCCTGGGCCAAGAAGGCCTACGCCGACGCCAAGAAGATCGGCACGGTGAACCTGGCCTACGACGGCAGCGATGAGAAGTTCATGAACTTACCGGACGTCGCGTCGCTGAAGACCACGCTCGGTGCGGCCTACTTCCACCTGACCAGCAACGAGACCATCGGCGGTGTCCAGTGGAGCGACTTCCCCGACACCGGCGACGTGCCTCTGGTCTGTGATATGTCCAGCGACTTCGTCAGTCGCCGGATTCCGGTAGAGAAGTTCGGCATGATCTACGCCGGTGCCCAGAAAAATGCCGGACCGGCCGGAACCTCCATCGTCATCATCCGCGAGGACCTGCTGGAGCGCAGCTCGGACAACTTGCCTGCCTACCTCAGCTACGCGACCCACGCGCCCAAGGACTCCATGTACAACACGCCGCCTGTCTTCCCCATCTACATGGTGATGAAGACCCTGAAGTGGCTGGAGAACGAAGGTGGCCTGGAAGCGGCCGAGAAGCTGGCTGCCGAGCGGGCCGGGTTGATCTACGGTGCCATGAACAAGAACGCCGGGTTCTACAGCTGTCCGGTCAACGAGCATTGCCGGTCAAACATGAATATCGTGTTCCGGTTGCCTTCCGAGGACCTGGAGAAGACGTTTGTGGCCGAGGCTCTGGCCGCCGGTATGAGTGGACTGAAGGGACACCGGAGTGTCGGTGGCTGCCGTGCATCGGTGTACAACGCCATGCCCGTTGCCGGCGCCAAGGCGCTGGCGGATTTCATGGACGAGTTCGCCCGCAAGAACGGCTAGTTCGACGGAAACGAGCAGACAAGAGGAAGGCCGACCCCCGGGTGGGGGTCGGCCTCTTGGTTGTGATGACCGGCTCGTTACTCGCCGACACGCTGCCACAGCTCGAATCCACAGTCGTCCCGGCGGATCAGCTGCCAGCTGCGCCCCCGTGGATCGGTCGTCTGTTGTTTGTCCGCGAACAAAGCGAAGAAACGAGCTCCTTCCGCGATGGACGTTCCGTCCGCCGCCACATATCCGTGTCGCTGGGAATCAAAGAAGCGCTCGTAGTAACGACTGTTGAGTCCGACGTATTCCAGCTTCTCGGCTTCCAGAATCGCCAGTTGTGCGCTCCAGAACAGTACGACATTGGTGTCATCGGCCCGGTTGAAAGGAAAATAGGGAGTGAGCGCCAGGTGTTTGCCATTAGCCTGCAGGTCCTTGACCACCGCGTATAAGTCCTCGGCCTCCGCCAAGCATTCTGTTTGCTTCGCAAGGGTCTTGCCGAGGCCACGCGGCGTCCAGCCTGCGGTCAAACTCCAGACCAGAATCGTTGCCACGAGCATCGCCGGACGCCAGCGAAGGGTCACGAATCCCTCGACGCGGGACCGCAGTACCAAGGCAAGACAAACCAGCGATAAGGCCACGAAGGGAATCGGGTAGTACTCGTCGGGCGACAGAACGCGACGGGCCAGCAGCAGAAACAGCGGGATGTGCATGATCCCAACGAAACGCAGCAATCCGCCGTTCGACGACCGGCGGCGAGATCCGCAGACGATCCCCAATACAAGGAGGAAGAGGAGGGGCAGGATCAACTGCCGGGCAAACGTCCCGCCCATCTCGAACCCCGATGCGACCGTCGGAGCGACCGAGAACTGGGACTGGTAGACCATGGCCTTGAAACTCTTGTCCAGTTGAATGCTCGCCGGGAATCCCACCGCCAGAAACGCCAGCAGCGTCCAGCCGCCGAAGCGGAAGGTCCGTAGCAGCGCGGCTCGGTCCAGCCGGTTCCAGATCAACAGGAACACTGCCGGAGCGAAGAGCAGGATCGTCAGCTTGGTACCGGCAGCCACGCCCCAGGCCAAGGCTGCCGTCCTTAAACGGTCCGGTTCATCCGGCCTCTGCAGGGCCCTGAAACTGAGAATGGTCGCGACAGCCACAAGCAGACCAAACAGGTGATCGGGGTGAGCCCGGAACACGAACAATCGCCAGGTCTCGTTGGATAGCAACAGGTAGACCAGGCAAGACGTTCCAGCCAGGCGGATGGCAAAATCCGTCGAGATGATGGACACCAGCAAATAGGCCAATCCGACCAGACTGGCCAGGGAGACGAACATCAGAATCAGATGGTTTCCACGCTCAATTGTCTCCCGGCGATCCAGGTTCGCGCCTCCGGTATCCAGCGGTGCCAGGGCGGCTATGACATGAGCTACACGAAAATATACGGGGCCATAGAAATGACTCGTCACCTGGTTGTAGAGCCTGGTGTTGACCGTCTGCTCGATGGCCGCTCCGGCGTCGTCATCTCTGGCCGAGACGACGCCGCGATGATTGCTGGCAGCGGCCAAGTACCCGGTCATGACAACCAGCTGTCCGATCAGCATTGCTACGGCCAGCACGATCAGTACTGGTTTGCTGATGCTGGTGATGCGGTCCATGGGCACTTCCTGTGGGCGGTCCGTTCGTTCGAAACTCCCGCGCACAGTATCATACCGAATCCGGCGCGGTCACTCCAAACCCCTGATCCGGATTTTGAAACCCCCTGGCCGCCCTGCTCGTACCGTTGCGGCAGCCAAGGCGGTCTCGCCATCGCGTGGCCGTTGTGGCATGCTTGGTTCAGGTCGCATCGCAGTTCCACCTCCTTCCGAGAGGATGTTCCATATGTTCAGCAAGGAAACCTATATCGGCCGTCGTGACGGGCTGTGCCGACAGATCGATTCCGGAATCCTGCTTCTGCTGGGCAACGGGGATAGCCCCATGAACTACCGGGACAATATCTACCCGTTCCGCCAGGATTCCTCCTTTCTGTATTACATCGGCCTGAATCAGCCGGATCTGGCTGCGATCATCGACGTGGACGAGGGAAGCGCCGTGGTGTTTGGCGATGAACTGACCATCGACCACATCGTCTGGACGGGTTTTCAGCCCACGATCGCGGAACGGGCGGCCCGGATCGGAATCGACAAGACCCGTCCTCGCACCGATCTGACGGCAGCGGTGCAGACCGCCGTTGGGGCCGGGCGCTCGGTCCACACCCTGCCGCCGTATCGTGCCGACAATCGGATCGAACTGATGCGACTGCTGGAGGTGCATCCCGACGAGGCCGGAGCCGGTGCGTCGCCGGAACTGATTCGTGCGGTGGTGGCCCAGCGCTCCATCAAGAGTGCCGAAGAGATCGAGTTGATCGAGTCAGCGGTCGACACATCGGTGGACATGCACGTTGCGGCCATGAAGATGGTTCGCCCCGGCATGCGGGAGGCGGAGATCGCCGCCGAGGTCGAACGCGTCGCTCGGGCCGCTGGAGGGCGGACGTCGTTCCCGGTCATTGCCACCGTTCATGGCGAGATCCTGCACAATCTCCACTACGGCAACACCACCGAGTCGGGGCAGTTGTTTCTGCTGGACTGCGGCGCCGAGACGGAGCACGGGTACGCCGGCGACCTCTCGTCCACATTTCCGGTGGCTGAATCGTTCACCGAACGGCAGAAGACCATCTACGAGATCGCCCTGGCGGCTCATGTGGCGGCAGTGGACACGCTGGCCCCGGGAGTCCCCAACAAGGACGTACACTTCGCGGCGGCCCGCACCATCGCCGAAGGCATGAAGGATCTGGGCCTGATGATGGGCGATCTGGACGAAGCGGTCGCCGCCGGAGCCCATGCCATGTTCTTTCCCTGCGGCGTCGGCCACATGATGGGGCTGGATGTCCACGACATGGAGGATCTGGGCGAGGTCCAGGTCGGCTACGATGGGGTCGCCAAGAGCACCCAGTTCGGGCTGAAATCACTGCGGTTGGCCCGGCCTCTTGAACCGGGATTCGTCCTGACCATCGAGCCGGGCATCTACTTCGTGCCCCAGTTGATGGATCTGTGGCGCAGCGAGGGGCAATTCACCGAGTTCCTGGATTACGATCGACTGGATCAGTGGCGCGATTTCGGCGGAATCCGCAACGAAGAGGACTACCTGATCACCGCCTCGGGCAAGCGGCGTCTGGGCAAACCCAAGCCCATGACCGTTGCCGACGTGGAAGCGATCCGGCGGTCCTGATCCTGAATCGCCTATTCGAAGTAGCGCTCAGCCACTTCTTCGATGCCCCGTCGACAGGCGGCACAGAATGGCTTGAGTCCCTTGGTGAACATGATGCAGTCCAGCTGGGAACGGTACAGGCCCGTGGCGGAGTAGCCGGCTCCTTCGAAGGCGCCCACCTGGCCGGTGAAGGCGCTGCGCTCGAACCACTGGTCAACCAGGTCTTGATGGGTCTTCGAGAGCCTTTCTCCTTCGGCCTTGGCCTCGGCCACGGCCGACTCCGAGGCGCCGTCACGCATCAGCGCGGCGATTTTCTCGTTGATGGCACTGCGGGTTTTCTGGTAGGTGCGATCCATGGCGTCGTATTCCGCCTTCTCCCACAGAGTGGGCACCTCGGTTCCGTCGGTAACCAGATCCGCCCACTTCAGATGGGTAGCATCCAACATGGCCGTGATATTGCGTTCGTTGGGCTCGACGCCGCGGGGGTAGAACTCGTTGTAGGCGGTGCTCGATGTATAGTATTCGTCGGCTAGGCCGGCGAAACTGTGGCCGAACTCGTGGAGGAATACGTAGGGACTCCACTGGTTGTCGCTGGTGAAGGTACAGAACAGATTGTAGATCCCGCCGCCGCCATAGCGCTCGTGATTGACCATGATGTAAAGCACATCGTAGGGCACGTGAGCGGCCACATCCCGGATGGCCCGGTTGTCTTCCGTAAGCATGTAACGCTCCGAGCCCAGGGAATCGAAAGTGCAACCCAACGCAGTGTTCTTGTGGACTCCCCGGCTGGGTTCGTCACATCCGCTCTCTTGCGACGGTTTCAGGACGCCCCACACGTTGAAGCGGTCTGCCAGCGAGGCGTAGGGCTCGTGGCCCAGGATGACGGCGGCGAAGCGTTCGACGTCGGCGCGAAACTTGTCTGTTTCGGCGGCGGTGTAGCCTTCGCCCACGATGGCCACGTCCACTCGGGAGTGAGAACCACCGTGGACGGCGGCCTCGACGACCACGACATCATCGGCCAAGGGATCTTCGCGGATACCGTAGAAATCGGGATCGATGCCCGTCCTGAAGACTTCCTGCAACTCCAACTCAGGTCCCCGGATTTCCAAGGCGAAGTCGATCGGAGCCCGTGGAAAGGGCACCAGCACGGACTCGTGATACGTGCGCCGTACGCCGGAGGCCGCCAGCGAGGTGGTTTGCCATTCGCCGAAGTAGGAATCGAAACCCCGCGACCAGATCAGTTCTCCCGAGGCGGAATCGTAGACCTTGGCGTAGTACCGCCCGAGATTCAGATCATCCACAAGATGAGTGCGGCTGCCTGCCCAGGATCCCTGGCGCCAGAGTTGATCCAGGGAGAAAAGATTCTCCGCGGAGTTTCCCGTGTGGAAATAGTCGATTCGCAGGGTTTCGTCCAGGAAACGAGCCGAGAAGGTTTCCCCGTCCGGCTCGGCGAATCCGGAGCCGGCCAGGAGGAGAAAAACGACAGGAAGCAGATGGTGTGAGGATCGAAGCGGACGCATGGCAGACTCCCGGCTGATCGGCGGTGGTGACCGTCAACGGCCACCGAATCTCGGGGAACGGCGCCCATTGTAGTGGTCGCCGAACGATCTGTCCCGAACCAATTGCATCACCATCCGGTGGCCACCGTTCGGACAGAGGTGTTGCAACTGACGGTCGATCGTGGCACGCTCCCGGTTAGCACCTAAACCGGAGGAAAATCTCTTGAAGATTCAGACAATCACGACCGCAGCCCTGCTGATATTGGTCGTCGGTAGCACCTGCCTCGCTCCACAGGTGGTCCGAGCCCAGGAGATGTCCGCGACCCAGATCGAGTTGGCCAGAATGCGCGAGCACATCTTCGGCGGTGCGTTCATGGTCACGTATCCGTTCGAAGAATTCGGAGACGACTACAAGACGGGCTACGGCATTCACGGCATGCTGGACTATCCTCTCATCGTACTCTTCAGCTTGACCGCAGACGTGGGCTGGAACCATTTCCCCTCGGCAAGGCACGGCACCACGTCTATCGACGTTTGGGAGTTCACCTTCGGCGGGAAGTTGAATCTGGGCCCGTTCTTCATGGGCGGTGAAACCGGTTACTACACCAAGGTGGACGAGTGGAGCTGGGTGCCGACGATGGGGTTGCGCTTCGGGCAGTTCGAGGGTTGCCTGCGCATCAAGGCCGTCAGTGGCGATAGCTGGACGGGACTCCGATTGGGCTACTACTTCTGATCCGCCGGTTCCATTGGGTCTGGAGTTCGCAACAAGGCCGTCCCGTATTCGTAGCGTTGGTTCACACTTCCGGTGGGAACGGGTCCGTTCGTTCACGACGCCCGCCCGATCGGAATCCCGAAAGGATAACAGATGCCAGATGTAACAAGATTCCGGTACCGGCGTCTAGCCGGCACCTTTCTGTTGCTGGGCTGCCTTTCCCTGCTGGGGCCGGCCATCGGCCTTGCAGATGAGGAAGCGCCCCAGATTGACGACCCGGCCGTGCGGGTGGAACAGGCCCTGAAGGCGGCCGAGACTCCTGAAGAACAGCTCGCTGTGCTGAAGACTTTCCTGAAGGACTATCCGAACCACGAGCAGATGGGGCAGGCCGTCGATCATGCCGCCTATCTGCTGAGCAAGAAGCTGGATGACACGGACGGCGCGGTGGAGCTGGTGCATCAGCAACTGCAGCGAACCGACAATCCGGAACTCGTGGCCGAGATCCAGCACGTATTGATGGGCCTGTACAATCGGCCCGCCTACGGCAAGGAACTCGAAGCCCTGGTGGCCGAAATGTACACGTTGGAATCGATGTCCTACGTGGACCACCTCACCGTGATCAAGACCGCCGCTGCCGCCGAAGCGTGGACGTTGGTGGACGAGCACTGCGTCGCGGCCCGTCCCGCGGCGACCGTCGAGGCGTTTGCTGCCGCCTACCCCGACCACGGTTTCAGTGAGCAGTACATCGAAGCCGCAGGAAAGAATCGCCAGGGACTCCTCGATACCTACACCGGCTGGTCCGCCGCCAACCGGGGGGATACCAAGGCCGCCTTGAAGGACTTCGAACGGGCACACGAGCATCTGCGGCCCAGCTATCTGGGTGTTCCCGACAATGAGCTCTATCGCTACTGGGGAGAAACCCTGTTGACCAAGGGCGATGTCGACAAGGGCCTGGAGAAACTGGCTCTGGCGGGCATCTTCGGGGGTGACGACGTAGCCTATGCCAAGGCGGAAGAGACCTTTGCTGATCATCCCGGCAAGGTCGCCAGTTTCGAGGACTATCTCTGGAAGCTACGTACGAAACACGGCCGCAAGGTCGAAGACTTCAAGGCGGTGGACTACGAGGATCAGCAACAGTCGTTCGACGAGTTGCGTGGCAAGAAAGCCACCTTGCTGGCGTTTTGGTTTCCCACCTGAGGCGGCTGTCTCGTGGAGTTGCCACGACTCGAGCCTCTGTATCAGAAATACCGCGACCAGGGATTCTCCGTCATCGCCATTGATGGTCGTCGAGATCGCGAGCGGGCTGTCAAGTTCATCGAGAAGAATCAGTTGACCTATGCCTGTCTGGAGACCGGCGAGGGTGATGCCGATGTGGTCGCACAACCCTTCGGGGTCAGCGGC
>Ga0070728_10006603_pt1 | contig 10940 bp, 5 predicted proteins | sample tdDd471_FD_66723 | JGI IMG/M metagenome (GOLD analysis project Ga0070728, IMG submission 66723) | Marine sediment microbial communities from the Atlantic coast under amendment with organic carbon and nitrate - tdDd47.1 | ecosystem: Environmental > Aquatic > Marine > Coastal > Sediment | place...
GGCGATAGGGCGATAGCGGCCTCGAAGGATCGGATGGCTTCCGGCGCACGCCCCTGTTCAGCGTAGATCGCACCCAGGTTGTGGAATGCTACAGGAGTACCCTTGCCGGTATGAACGGCTTTGCGATAGGCCTGGACAGCTTCGTCCAGCCGTCCCTGTCGATCCAGAGACACACCCAGATTGGTCCAGTACGAACCGGTCATCGGCTCCAGTTCGAGAGCGCGTCTGAAACAGAGCTCGGCCGCCAGCGGTTCATCGGATTTCAGGTACACACACCCCAGGCGGTAATGCCACGGGTGCTGCTCCGGCGACTCGACCAGAGCGGCCTCGTAGGCACGCCTGGCCTCTTCGAACAGTCCTGCTCGCTCGGCTTTGTGACCGCTATTGAATAGACCGGCGGCAGCGGGACCATCGCCAGCACCGGCGCCAGGGGGTGTTTCATCATGATTCATCGGAATAGACTAACCCGAAACCAATCGAGGGTCAACGGAAGCACCGGCCTCCTGGAATCAGATTGCTTCGCTGTCGTCGATCTCGACTTCAAGCAAAATCCGTACGGGTCCACCGGTTTCAAGCAGGCGGTGAGGTATCTTTACCGGTATCACGACCGGCGGTCGCAACTCGTCGAAGATTGCTTCGCCCCGGGCCCGGGTCGAGGCTGCGATCTCGGTGCCGGGGATCGGCGGGCCGTATTCCAAGTCCAGGGAGCTGGTTTCGCCGCCGGGCACCGCATGGGTCTGGTTCTGTGGCGTGGGCGCAGGCCCGGGTTGTGATGGCTGTCCCATTTGCCGCGCCTCCGCTTCGTTGATGTGATTCACCGTCAGGCCCAGGATGGCTTTCAATGTCTCGCGCACACCCTCCCCCTGGGCTGAACTCGAGGGGAACGATAGCAATCCCCACGGGTTGAGCAGGGCCTCCAGTCGGTCCACGGCCAGGGCCTGCGGATCCTCGCGGCGATTGTACTGGATGACGATCGGAACTCCCATGAGATCCAGTTCCCAGGTATCCAGATAGGTCTTGAGTGCCTCGAATGAAGCCAGGCTCTCATCCAGGTGAGCCGCACCCGAATTGACAACGAAGACGATGCCGTCGAAAGGCGGACCTCCGGCGGTACCGGCTGTCCGGTAGCGTTCTCGACCGGCGTCCACTGACTGGACCAGAACCTGCCACTCATCCTGCTGGCGTAACCGGAAGGCAATTTGCCGTTCGGGATCTTCACTGGCCAGGCTGAGCCGGAATTCAGGCGGAATGGACTGGTGAATCAATTGCAGATTCTCGCGCTTACCCGAGCCGGCTGGCCCGTAATAGAGTAAACGACAAGTCTTTGTGGCGGTGCTCACGGTCCCAGACAACGATTCTGTCCTTTGTCATTGCGCCTTTTCGCCCGAAAAAGCCGCGATTACTCCCGATCCATGCAAGGGATGTGCCATGCCCCCTGGCGATTCCTCCCGATGGTTGGTGACTCCGGCCGGGATAGGCAAGCAACTTGCATGGGTTTGGGTAATTCTGTGATTGCCGGGAAAAACTGGCCCCAAAGGTGGCTATTGTGACTACAGACCGACCGAAATCCAACAGGAGTGGCCAGATGACCACCAACACCGACAAGATCCTGCGAACCATGTTCGAGCGTTTGCTCTCGCTGGAGATCGAAGACGACTTGATCACCAAGCTGGGCGCGGTCATCGACAGCGTGACCGACCGAGTGGGCGGCAACTATGACCTGGAGACTGTACAGGGTCAGAATACATTCAGGGCGTTGTTGTGCTCCATGGTCGTCCATGGCTGGGGCAATGGGATGCACCCCTATCACAACCCCGACAAGAACCAGGACGGTCATCCGGTGGAGGTACGGGTCAGCAAGGACATTCTCATGTCCATGAGCGACCTGCAGTCGTTGCGATATGTGAAAAAGGATGACCAGGGCCGGGTCAAGCAAGCCCTCTTCGAACCCGACCACAATGTCCGCGTCAGGCAGCAGATCAATGATATTCTCACCGAGATCAGCACCGGTAAATGGACCGATTGACCGGCGCGCCGAAGCAATACAAGAACGGCCCCGGGGATTCCGGGGCCGTTTTTCCCACCGTGGAGTCGGCGCCAGCTAGAAGACCTTGTCGCCTTCGGCCAGGATCTCATTGAGGGCCTCACGGAAGTGGTTCGTACTGTTGGCCACCTCCGGAGTCACCTTCTCCTTGTAGAGTTCCCAGGACTTCTTGATCTCAGCCCCCAGGGCTTCCAGCAGGTTGCCTTCGGCCAGCGCCGTATCGCGCAGCTCCCGATTATAAACCAGGATGTCCGAGACGAGCGCACGCGCCAGCATCTCTTCCTTGCTCCGGCGACGACGGGTCGTGGGCCGGGGTTCGGCGTCCATGACCGCCACGCCCGCGGAGGGAGTTGCAGTCTCTGGAGCCGGGTCAGCAGCACTCGAATCCAGCGGACCGGCGGCTACGAAGTCCGTGCTCACGGACTCGTCCACTTCTGCTGCAGCAGGAGCCGATTCGCCATCAGCCTCCGGTTCGACCACGGGGTCCGGCGCAGTCGTCGCGGCAGCGGGCACCGGGTCGGCCGGCACCGGCGTCGGTGTGGTATCGAGACCAGCGATGGGATCAATCACTGGGGCCGGGGCCGCAGGAACGACGGCAGCCTGCGTGCCGTCGAGTGAGAATACGCCGCTACACGCGGGGCAGCGAACACGGATGACCCGAGGCGGAATCTTGTCGTCCTCGAGCCGATAACGAGCCTGGCAGGCGGTGCAGGTGGTGATCATTCCCCGCTCCCTTTCCTCAGATTTCGGGAATTTCCGGACAATTCTTACTCCAGAATGATCGGCCCGATAGACAGACAATTTAGCGCCAGTTCACGGAAAATAGATCAAATCGACCATCAATCGCCCCACCTGGCCCAGGCTCTCACCGCTGCAAGCCTCGGGCCGGTCCCCGTCCGTGTGCCAGGGCGAGTAGTCGAAATCTATGAGATCGATGGCGGGAATTCCCTGTCTCAGGAAAGGCAAATGATCGTCATAAACGGCTGGCCCGACGTCGTTTATAAATGCAGGCAACCCCAGCTCCTCCGCCCGCTGAAATACATGATCCAGCCAAGGCTTGGCGTAACGATCGGAGTATCCCTCCCGGGGAATCGTCAGGGTTCGGTCGCCCACCATATCCAGCACGATGAGACCCCGCGGAACTCCCTCCGCCAGGGGGCCACCGAAGTCCTGCCAGGAAGCGGCCAAGTGCCCGCTGCCGAGGCAGAATCCCTCAACGGATCCGGCGGTACCCGAGTCTTCACCGTCAAAAAACAACAGATCCACTCCGGTGGGAGGAGGTGCCGTGCCCAACAGTTCAATCAGATGCATGAGGATTGCAGTACCGCTGCCGCCATCGTTGGCCCCGGTCACCGGTAGGCTCTGCTTCGCCGGATCCGGATCCTTGTCACAGATCGGGCGCGTGTCGAAGTGGGCCCCCAACCAGAGGCGATCACCCCCCGAAGGGCCTGCTGAAACCACGATATTGCACAACTCCAACGGCGCCCCGGTCTGCGGGTCGTCCGCCTCGAAACACAAGCTGGTCGCCCTCAGTCCCGCCTCGTGCGCCATGGCGACGATCAGCTTGCGCAACTGAGCGTTGGCCGCGGAACCCGGGATTCTCGGTCCCAGCTCGCACTGGGCGATCACCAACTCCATGGCTCGTTCGCCGGAAAACGCTGGCGGCTCTTGTGCCCAGGCAGCGGGCAGCGCCAATCCGGTCCCGATTGCAGTCACCACGAGCAGAAGCCCGCAACGCCGCAGAGCAGTATTCGCGATCGAAAGCCGTGCCGGTTTGCAGCGATCAAAAGACAAAGGTAGCCTCCACTCCCAATCCCAGAGTCGTGGTGGTCTGATCAGTGGCCAGATTCTTGGCCCGACTGAAGATGAACCGGAGCGCGCCGCTCAGGTTCCGGGTCACCTGATAGCTGAAACGGGGATTGACGTTGATGCGAGTCTGTCCGGTGGGCGTCGACGGCGTCCCCCCGGGATTCAATCGCTCGGCGCGATTGTTGTCATAACTCACTTCCACATCCATGTTCACCGCCGGATTGCTGCCCGGTCGATAGAGTCCGATCTTCGCGAGGAAGCTCTGGGCCTGGAACTGGTGCCGTAGCTGCAGTCCGATGCGCGATTTCTTGTTCGTGCTCACCACACCATTGGAAATCGATTCGTCATCGGCCCAGGTGTAGGTCGCGGTGACACTCATCCCGCTGTGAAGCGTGATCGTCCAGCGCGGATTGATGGTCAGATTCGTCCGAGGATTGTGGGAGATCTCGGTCATGCCCGTGACGGTCTTGGAGCGCTTGTAGCTGAAGTTGAACGTCGATGCCCGGAACCAACCCCCGTCCGGAGACTCGCCGCCGCCGAAGATCTTCCACCGCTCGAGACCCGACAGCGAGATCTGCGCATCCGGCCAGTCCTGCTGGTAGTCCGAGGTGGTCGAATTGGAATTTTCGCGCTCGGCCGTGGAATAGCCGTACTTCACGTCCAGGGAAACGTTGCGACCGACTTTCGAGGTCGTCGACAGGTTGACCGATTTCCGGGTCGAGTAACTGCGGGCCACGTACAGCGAATCGTCTACGTCCAGCTTCGGCTGCAGGCCGGTGGAATACCAGAATCCGGCCGTATCGGTCAGACGGCTATACCCACTGTCCTTGCGGTCGGTGAAAGTTGCCTTCACCGGTGTCGTGTTGCGGAGCATGTCGAAGATCGGAGTCAGTGGGTTGGGAATCTTGAATTTCTTCTTCTCCCCCTCGCCTGCTGCTTCGTCTTCGGCCTCAACGGGCGTGGAACGGCGCAAGCCCTGCTCGGCTTCCAGGGCTTCGCGTTCCTCGGCCTGTTGCAGGAGCCATTCGTCCATGGCCTCCTGAGCTTCTTCCGGGGTCATGCCCGAAGTATCGGGCGGTCGTGACGAAACCGGTGGGCCACCGGGTCCGCCACCCACGTCATCGTCCGGGCCCATTGTCTGCTGATCCGGCGGTACGCCACCCGGATTCCGGTTGCGGTTCTGGGCCTGGGCGCTCTTCTCCTGCTCGATGAGCCTTTGCCGCTCGGATTCCGAGTACTTCTTCTCGGGAATCAGCGCCTTGAACGCATCGCCCACCGGCACGCTGAAACGGAACTCCCAGTTTCCGCCATTGCTTACGTTCCGGGTTCCCGGCGGGTCGTCTTCTCGGCGCACGCTGGGCCGGTGGTCGTCCTGGAATGTACCGGTGAACTGCACGCTGGGCCGCATCTTCTCCAGTCCCCGGGCCAGTTGCCGGACCGGATACATGACCTTGCTCTTGGGCATGCCCTTGGGTGACGGCGGCGTGATGGTCATGCGCAGCTCGTAAGAGCGCTGATTTTCCGCCCCTATGTTCACGCCCATGAGTTTCCGCTCCCGCAGCATGTCCCGCTCCGAGTTGCCCGATGCCGTCAGGTTCAAGATGGAGATGGGCTGGTAATCGAGACTGGCGTTCAGTCGCGCCGGGCGCGTGATGGTAGTCGGCCGCGGAGAGACGGTACCATCGTCGGCAATGGTGGCCGAAGCGGAATAGTTGCTCGTGAAGCTGCCGCCGAAAGCGATCTTGCTCGGCACGATGGACAGCCCCTTGACGATGGGAACGTGTTCCAGCACCGGATAGTCGCCCAGGTGGTATTTTCCCTGGATCCGGAGATCATAGGTCACCGAACCCTGGAGATTCTTGGTCTGTCTCTCCTCGGTCGGGCCGGTCTTCGAGGACCTGGATCCGCTGACCAACAAGGTCCAGGGATCGATGACGTAGCGCGGGACCGCCGCCTTGGATGGCGTGTGGCTGAGGCGAGACGAGAAGCGCTCCTGAGTATCGATGCTGGACATCTCGTTCCGTACATCCTCGTCGATGATCTCGATGTCGCTGTTCGTTTCGTACTTGGGTCGCTGGATGGTCTGGCGTCGACTGGCGTTCAGCGGCAGCCGAAAACCCGCCAAGGGGATGAAATCGTCCAGATTGAAGTTGGTGGCGAAATTCCAGTCGTTGTTGTCGATGCCAGAGCCGGTGCGCTTGTCCAGTCCCCGGTACTCGGCGTCGCGGTGGGACCAGTCGAAGTCCATCTTGATGACATCGGCCATGTTCAGGCGGAATCCCGCCCGTTGAGCCACTCCCCGATCGGTCTTCACTCCCTCGAGTTTGATGTCGTTGAGCCAGATGTATCCACTGATCTCACGACTGAGTGCATGGTTGGCAACTCCCATGTAGTAGCGCCGGATCTTGCGCAGATCCGGGCGGCCGACGACCCGGACCGGATACTCTTGACCCGAACGAGCGTCGTGCACGGTGCCCAGGACGTGACCGGTATTGGGATCTAGCTCCCCGTTCTTGACGTTGGAAAGCTCGGCTATGCCCACGTTCATGTTGTGCCACTCGGTCTTGAACTCCGAGTCGGCGAAACGATAGTCGATCTGGTAGTAGTTCAGGGTATCCGAACCCACCCGGAAGAAGAGATCCAGGTCCGCCTGTTCGTGAGTGGGATTGTACCAGTACCAGGACATCTCCCGGTAGCCCGTGTAGTCGTCGCCCTGGGGTGATACCTGCTTGCTGGCCCGTACCATGTGACCCGGCTCCAGATTGTTGAAGTCCAGGACCAGGGATTGTTCCTTCTCCGGAATGTTGCCGACCTCCCGGACCGAGAAGGGCGAGTAGTAGTCCGGGTTCTCCTTGTTGTTCACCTCCCCCAGGAAGAATTCCTCACCGGGCATGCGGTCTTCGTGGGGGATGAGTGACTCGTCGCCGGCACGGCGAACCCCTTCGCGCTCCCACCGGCTGCCCAGAAACTTGAGTTCAGAAAGTTGCAGGACGACAGACTCGGGAGCCTGGGGATCGTCGTTTTCGTACCACAGTCGAATATGAGTGACCGCCCGGATATTCGGGACCGTCTGCTCGCTGAAACGGGAAACGTCCGTGATCCGCACCCGGTACTTCCGCCACGAGATCCTCTCCTCGACCAGGTCATCCACGTTGTCGTAGTCATAGACGACGTCGACCAGCGCTTCGGTTTCTTTCAGATCGATCTCCACGGTGAAGAACCCGTTGTCCATGTCGAAGATCGTCGAACCGTTCAGATCCTCGCTGTCCTCGCGGTTGTTGCGGGCGGTGCCGTTGATCCGCGGGAACGGACTGTCGCCATTGATCTCGTGTTCGGCGCTGTAACGCTGAGGACCGTTCTCGTTGCCGTCGAGACCAACATCCTCTTCGGTGGCCTTGAAGATGAAATCGGGCGTACCGCTGACGATGCCGTCCTCCTGTTCATACTTGCCAACGACCAGCGAATCCCGCTGCCCGTCGGCCGAAGGGACCACTGGCCAGAAACCATCCTCGCTGATATAGCCGAAGTCCACGTGCAGCTTTCCCGAACGAAGGTCCCGGTCGGGTTCGCCGTCGTTGACCCAGAATTCCAGAAACTGGCTCTTGGATAGATCGAGTCCAGTACGACTGATACCCCGCATGATACCGCCCCAGTCCTCGGTACCCCAGTCGCCGTCGTCAGCCCGCAGGTACATATCCATGCTGGGCTGGGTCTCATCCCGCTCCTGGTTCACCAGATCCGGATTCAGATGGCGACGCAGCGAGCGATCCTTGGGCAGATACCAGCGCACGGATTCCACCCGGTTCTCGGGAGTGTAGATACCAAGTCCCGTGTCCGGAGCGCTGGCCCAGAACCAGCCGGTCCGGGTCAGCGAGATAAGATCGGAGGAATCGACGCCCTCGAAGTCTTCGAGGTAGACCTGACCCTTGGTGTTCGGATTCGGCAGACTCATGGCCATCTCGCCGGAGAACTGCAGGGAACTCTCACGTTCGGTGTTGTGCCGGGCCAGGAAATTGGCCACGTGGGTCAGGAAGTAGGGCTTGAAGGTATGTTGCAGGTTGATGTTGCCAACCAGGTTTTTGCTGGGCTCCTCCCCCAGCTTGGCCTTCTCGCCGACGATGCTTTCGGTCTGGTACAACCAGGTCGTGGACAACTTGCTTTCGCGGCCCAGATCGTAGCCCACATTCAGGCCGGTGAGACTGGACTGGCCGCCGCCGAAGAAGGGGGCGTACTGGTAGTCCACGGCGATCTGGCTGGTCGCCGAAAGGTTGGCCGCCTCGCCCTTGAGAGTGATCTGGCCGAAGGTATAGTCGATCTCGTAGTCCACACCGTTGGTCAGGGTACGGCCGTCCAGGGTCACCCGCTCCGATCCCTCCTCGATGTTGGACACCCCCAGGTTGAAGCTGCTGGCGGCCGAAGCGTGGCTGGAAATGATCTTGAAGAACCCGTATTCCGAATGCTGGGACGAGAGGATGCTCGGGTCGTACAGATTGGGTGCCTGGTTGTCCGCGAGGTCCGTGCCCTCCCAAACGTAGCCCTCTCCCAGCCGGGACAGGGCCCGGTGAACGTCCTCGCCCGCGTTGAATGGTTGATGGAAATCCACGGGGAACCGCAACAGGCCATTGGCCAGATCGAAGATCCGCGCGTTGTGCTTGTCGACGACGCCGTCGGGTTCGGTGCCGCCCTGGGCGTCGCCCTGATCCAGGCCGAATAGCCGGATGTAGGGGACGTTGTCGTTCATCACGTCCTGGTCAGGATGGGTCTGGCCCGGCTGGTTGTACTCGATACGCAGATCGAAGGTCTCCGGATCGATTCCCGAACCACCCAGGGAGTAGATGTTCCGCAGCACGTACTGGTAGGGATAGTCTTCGAAGCTGTTCTCCTTGGCCTTGAGCAGCTTCATCCGGTAGAAGCCCCCGAGCTCTCCCGGGATCTCCTGGCTACCACCGCCCGGTCCGGGCAAATCACCCACGCGAGTCCTGGTCCCGGCGGCGTCGACGACATCGTAGACCACGGCCAGGATGTCATCCGGCAGCATCTGCTGACGTAGGTCGACGCCGATCAGAATATCATTGTCATCGGTCAACTGGACGAAGTTCATTTCCCGCCAGCGCTGGCCGTAAATGTAGTGGTCGTTCTCGAAATCGATGCCCTGCCAGATACCGGACTCGTCGATGTAGGCAGCTACATTGGTGATGTCGTCACTCGTCGGTTCGCCAGGGCCCATCATCTTGTAGACATGAATCGATGCCAGATCCAGGCCGTGAGTGGCGGGGTTTCGTCCCGGTTGGTCGATCTCCGGCAGATCCAGCCGGAAGAATCGATTGTTCAGATACTGGTAGGAAAGGATGACGTTGTCCTCGACCTGACCGCCCTTGCTGTTGAAGGTCTTGGACGAACTCTCGGCCTTCTGCTTCGAGGTCAACACCGTGAAATCGGCGCGGCCCACCTGGCCGGTGACCTTGATGCCGAAGAGACCCGACTTGCTGGAGCTATAGCCCAGCAACTGGCTGCCGGGCAAGGTCAGGCCGACGTCACCTGTTTCGATCGTCTTGATGATCTCGTCTTCCAGCCCCTGGTACATCAACTTGATCTTGGTGGCATCGGGTCCGATAGCGGCGCTGTTGTGATCCACCTCGATGATGATCTTCTCGCCGATGGTTCCCGAAAGGTTGACCTGTAATTCCTGTTGCATGTCCAGAGTTGGGAACAGGGACTGGCTGCTGATCCGCTCTGTCGCGGTGAACGGCTTGGTCACCGAACTCTCGCCGCTGAGGGAAATATGCTCCCGGCCGGTGATCTTGATACGCGTTTTCTCGCCCCGACCGATGATCTTCTCCAGAGTCCGCGGCAGTTTGATGGGGATAGTCAGATTCAGCAATCCCCCGTCATCATCGGCCCGGCGACCCTTGCCAACGATATCCAGCGACTCGGTGCGAAGGATCGTGCGGGCCACTTCATGGCGACGGCGAGTGCCCTCTTCCAGATCGTCGACGAACAGGCGTACCACCGGATCGTCCACCGGACGGGGCGGATAATAGACGAATCCGCCCGGCAGGGTTTGCTGAGATGGGAACAGATAGAAGAAAGTCGGGTATTGGATTACAGTCATCAGGCCGGTCGTACCGTTGTACTCGACCAATTCCTCGACCCGCTTCAGATCCACCCGGGACTTTTCGTTCCAGTAGTGACGGATGGAAGTCGCGATGGTCGGTCGCGCGCCCTGATCGCGGACAGGATCGATACCCAAGCCCAGCAGGCGTTCCCGCAATACGAGCCGGCGGGAACCGAGGAGGCGCGGATCCTCGCTGGTCCGGATCATCGGATCCAGACCGTACAGCAGCGGACCATCCCAGTCGGGAGCCGCCTGGGCCGGCGCCACCAGAGCCGTCAACAGCAAGGACAAAAACAGCCAGGGAAGGAGAGCAATCGATGGACGGCGAGCAGCGGTTGGCCGCAAACAGCAGGCAACGTCGGTGTAGTCCGTCCGGTCTGGACGTCTCACCCCCGTGCTGGCGGTCCCGTTCCTCAACCTCGACACTCCTTGTCATCATTCCGCCCGGATACCAAATTGGGGTAGCCGAACGGGCTTCCGTCCTCGAAAATGGTCAAGCTGACCCCGCGACCGGTCACCTTCCGTCGAGGCGGATTGACCGGATTCCTTTCAGCCGGGGCCTACGGTGGACGAACATCAGTCGAGCGGCCGGATGTGAAGATAGTGTCCGCTCTGGATCGGAGCCAAAGAAACCGATCACTGTGATGCAATTGGACGGAACTGACGGCGACGGGGAAACCACTCTATGTATCTGATTTACAGACACTTGATCTCCGGAGCCATCGGTCCGTTCTTCTTCGGGGCGTTTGTCATCACCTTCCTGTTCATGATAGAGATCCTGTTCAAGTTCGTCGATCTCTTTGTCAGTAAAGGTGTTCCGTTTCTCCTCGCCCTGCAGGTACTGGCGCTCAGCCTGGGGCATACGTTTGCATTATCCGTACCAATGGCGGTGCTGATCGCAATACTGATGAGCGTCGGTCAACTTGCTGCAGATCATGAAATTACCGCCATGAAGGCCAGCGGCATCAGCCT
>Ga0070728_10006610_pt1 | contig 10930 bp, 11 predicted proteins | sample tdDd471_FD_66723 | JGI IMG/M metagenome (GOLD analysis project Ga0070728, IMG submission 66723) | Marine sediment microbial communities from the Atlantic coast under amendment with organic carbon and nitrate - tdDd47.1 | ecosystem: Environmental > Aquatic > Marine > Coastal > Sediment | place...
GGGCGAGGACCACGTCGTAGCCGCGCTCCTCGACCACCGCGGTGGCGAGGTCCTCGCGGCGCAGCTCCACGTTCGTCATGCCGAGCGCGTCGAGCTGCGCGCGCGCCGCGGCGAGGGCGCCCTCGCTGTCGTCGAGGCCCACCGCGCGCAGCTGTGGGCGGAACGCCGCCAGACCCAGCAGGTGGGCTCCGTCGCCGCAGCCGAGCTCGAGCACGCGCAGCGGCTCATCCGCGGCGAGCGACGGCCCCCCGGCGGCGGTCGACGCGACGGACAACGCCGATGGCGTCGCCCACGGGACGGGGCGTCCCGGGAATGGAACCCGGTCGTAGCGCGTGCGGCTGTCCTCGCTCATGCGAGCGATGGTATGAGACCTGCGATGGTACGTGGGGGAGCCAAAGGAAAGACCTGGCTCGGCGTGTGGAAGGAGCTCGACGCGTCGACCAAGCGCGCCGTGGGCGAGGCCGCGTTCGAGCATCCCCAGGTCGCCAAGCCGCTGATCGTCGCGCTCGCGCGGCACGACCGCGTGCGGCGTCAGTCGGTCGAGAAGTGGAGCGTGGAGAAGCGCGCCGCCCACGTCGCGCGGATGCGCCGCCTGCCGAGCGCCAAGCTCGCCGCCGCGCTGCTCACCCACTTCCACCTGGTGCGGCGCAAGCGCCTGGTGATCAGCTTCCTCGACTTCCTCAAGGTCCCGCACCAGGACGGGCTGATCCGGAACATCGAGTCGCTCGAGGCCCCGGGGCGCTCGCGGATGATCGCGGCGATCCGGCGCATGAGCACGAGCTTCCCGCCGGCGCACGCGCAGCTGTTCTTCGACGTCATCTCCTGCCAGTCGAGCTTCGCCGTGTTCAGCGAGTTCGACGCGCTGCGCGAGGAGGCGATCCCGCACGAGCAGTCGCTCGTCGAGCGGGCCAAGCCCAGCGTCGACTCGTTCGGCGGGCGCGTCGAGGTCGACGACCTCGGCCCCGAGTCGGAGGTCCGCGAGGAGGACGAGCCGACCGCGCCGCCGGACGACACGCCGCCCACGTTCACCACGCTCGACCAGGTGCTGATCCGCTCGGTGATCGCCTCGGTCGCGGAGGTGCACGGCGCGTTGACGCCCGAGAAGGTCGAGGACCTCGTCGAGGAGGTCGTGCAGCTCAACCTCGAGCGACACCAGAGCTACTTCCACCGCGGCTTCCTCGCCGTGCTGCTCGGCCGTGAGCTCGACCTGCGCTTCCCCGAGGCGAGCGACGTGCGGCGCGGCTGGTACGCGTGCGGCGCGATCCTCGGCTACCAGCGCCGGGGCGAGCTCGACGCGGTGGTCGCGCTGCTGGCGGACAACCCCGATCTCTCGCGCGAGCTCGCGCGGCCCGGCTCCGGCTACGCCGAGCGGGTCGTGTCGATCGTGTTCACCGCGTACTGCCGCAAGGGGCGGTACGCGGAGGCGGCCCGGTTCCTGTCGCCCAAGGTCGTCGCGTACGCGGGCGTGGCGCTGTCGCGCGAGATCCTCGAGGCCGCGTCGGGGCTGATCCGCGAGCGCCGTGAGGCCGACGCGCGGCGCCTGCTCGACGTGCTGCTCGCCGCGCTGCCCGCGCTGCGCGAGGACCCGGATCTGCCCGACGACTTCGAGGTGCTGCTGCAGCGGCGGCGCGCGCACTGCGCCCGGCTGCGCGGCGACTTCGAGGGCGCGCGGACGCTGCTCAGCCCGCAGCTCGAGGTGTCCGACCCCGACGTGCGCTCGGACATCCTCGCCGATCTCGGCCTCATCGACTGTGGGCTGCGCAGCCTCGCCGACGTGCGGCTCCCGCCCGACGAGACGATGCTCGACGACTTCGGGCGGCAGTTCGAGAAGGGCTGGAGGCGCTTCATCGAGTCGAGCGAGGTGGCCGCCGGCGGCCGGAGCCACGGCGACTTCTGCATCGGCATGGCGCTGTTCGCGAGGGGCGAAGGCGAAGAGTCGTTCCCCTACCTCGAGCGCGCCGTCGCCGGGATGAGCGCGGACCCGGACCGCTACGGTCGCTTCGGCCCGCTCGACAGCGCGCGCGTCGCCCTCGCGGTGGCGCTCGCCGAGCAGACCGATCTGGCGCGCGTGCCGTACGCCCGCGACCTGATCAGCCAGGCGCTCGAGTCGCGACAGAAGATCCCCGGCTACCTCCTGCGGCGCGCGCTCGTCGCGCTCGAGCTCACCGATCCGGAGGTCGCGATCGAGCTCGCCCGCGAGGTGTACGAGACGCGCGGCAGCAAGAGCCTGAAGGTCCTGGCCGAGACGCACATGATCCGGCACCTGCCCGAGGCGCTCGACGAGCTGCTCCAGCAGGCGCAGCGGTCGACGTTCAGCAAGGCGCGGCGCTACGAGTCGGCGCAGGTCGTGCTCACCGAGAGCCACGCCATGCGGGACGCGGCGATCGTCGATCGCCCCGAGGAGCTGGCCGAGCGCGCGACCGAGGCGCTCGACGTGATGGTCGAGGTCGCCGACGAGCCGGAGCTGCGCGACGCGCTGCTGGCGCTGCTCGACGACTCGAGCGGGCCGTGGCGCACCGCGATGGAGCCGCTCGACGCGCGCATCGTCCGCGCCGCGCTGTTCGAGGCCGCCGGCCAGTTCCCGAACGCGGCGAGCGAGCTGTCGCAGGCGTTCCACGCCATCCTCGACGTCGACGACGAGTGGGCGCTCGGCAAGGCCGAGGCGCTGCTCGAGGACATCCGCGCGCTCGGCGGCGACGAGGCCGCCGACGCGCTCGAGCCGCGCCTGCGCCAGTACCGCGAGGTGTTCGAGCGGCGCAGTCAGTCCGGGCTCGTGGTGCCGCCGAGCATCGACCCGTCCGAGTTCTACGGGCTCGTCGTCGTGATCGGTGGCAACGAGACGCAGGCGGCCCAGGACGACGCGATCGAGGCGGCGATCAAGGAGCAGTGGCCCAACGTGTCGCTGATCTTCGAGCGCACCGGCTGGAGCAGCAACTGGGGCGATCAGCTCAAGAACATGGACGCCGAGCTGAGCCGCGCGCGCGTCGTCGTGATGATGCGCTACGTGCGGACGATGCTCGGCAAAGCGATCCGGCGGCGCTGCGGTGAGCTCGACGTCCCGTGGATCGCCTGCACCGGCAGCGGCCGCGCGTCGATGATTCGCTCGATCGAGCAGGCCATCCTGCTCGCCTGGCGGCAGAGCGGGATGGCCGTGAGCGGCTAACGGCTACTGAGCGCTGCAGGCGCTCGGCACCGTCTTGTTCATCGCCTGCAGGCCGGCGCGCCAGCCGTCGATCGCGCTCTGGCACATCGAGTCCTGCATGTTCTCGACGTTGTTGTAGTTGTCGCAGATGCTGGCCTGCGCTCCGGCGCCCATCTGCTCGACGTAGCCGGCGCAGCAGTCGGCGATGCGGTCGCACGCCCCGCCTCCGGCGGCCGCCGTGCCGCCGCCGCCCCCGAACGCCTCCTCGACCGCGGAGCCCACGGCCTCCTCGGTCGCTTCTTCGGTGGTCTGCGAATCTTCGCTGGAGCCGCACGCGAGGATCATCGCCAGGATGCTCCAGGCGGCCAGGATGCGGATCGTCTTGGTGTAACGGGTCGTCATCGTCCCCTCCCTGGGTTCATGAGCGCGGAGAATGCACCTTCGCCGGTCCCCTGTCAGCTCGTCTCGACGTGCGAGACTCGCGTTCGATGACCCGAGAGCTCTACGAGGAGTCCGCGCTGTACGGAATGCTCTTCCGGGAGCGGACCGCCGACGTCGCGTGGTACCGGCAGCTCGCCGCCGCGCGCGGCGGCCCCGTCCTCGAGCTGGGCGTCGGGAGCGGCCGGGTCGCCCTCGCGCTCGTCGACGACGGACACGAGGTGGTCGGCGTGGATCGCTCGGCCTCCATGCTCGACGCCCTGCGCGCGCGCCGCGACGGACGCGCGATCGCCCTGCACGAGGCCGACATGCGCGACGTCCGCCTCGACGCGGGGCGGTTCGCGCTCGTGATCTGCCCGTTCAACGGGTTCGCGCACCTGCACGAGCCCGCGGATCGTGACGCCTTCTTCGAGACGGTGCGTCACCACCTGCGCCCGGACGGACGGTTCGCCTTCGACGTCACCATCCCCGACCCCGCGCAGCTCGCGGGCGGGACCTCGTTCGTGCCGCGGATGGAGCACCCGCGCACGGGCGCGGTGTGTCGGATGCAAGAGATCTTTCGCTACGACGGCGGCCGCGAGGTGCTGACGATCACGACCGAGCTGACCGAGCGCGCGACCGGCGACGTGCACCGCTACGAGCTCGCGCTGCGGCAGTGGCACCCGCCGCAGACCGAGCAGCTCCTGTCGCGCTGCGGGTGGACGGTCGAGTCGCGCAGCGCGGCGATCGGGGACTCGCTCGCGTACGTCTGCCGCGTGAGCTAAACCGGACCCCGTGACGCTGGAGCAGATGACGCCGCCGAGCAGCAAGGGGAGCTCGGTCGTGCGCGTCGAGAGGGCCTGGTACGTCGCGTGCGCGTCGTCGGAGCTGAAGCGCCGCCCGATCGAGCGCACCATCCTGGGCCTGCCCCTGGTGCTGTTCCGCGGCGAGGGGGGCCGGCCGGGCGCGCTGCTCGACCGCTGCCCGCACCGCAACGTCCCGCTCTCGCTCGGGCGGGTCACCCGGCAGGGCCGGCTCGAGTGCGGCTATCACGGCTGGCAGTTCGACCGGGGCGGTCGGTGCGAGAAGATCCCGTCGCTCTGTGGGGCGGTCGACGCGGCGTCGCGCGCGGCGACCGCGTTCGGCTGCGTGGAGCAAGAGGGCTTCGTCTGGGTCTGGCCCGAGGCGGACGCCGAGCCGGTGGGCGAGCCTCACCGCTTCGAGCACCTCGGCGCGCCGGGCTACACGACGGTGCGCGAGCACGTCGTCGCCGAGGCGTCGCTGCACGCCACGGCCGAGAACGCGCTCGACGTCCCGCACACGGCGTTCTTGCACTCGGGGCTGTTCCGCAGCGACGACCGCGAGCGCAACGAGGTCGAGGTCGTGGTCCGCCGCTGGCACGACCGCGTCGAGGCGGAGTACATCGGCGAGCCGCGCCCCGAGGGCGTGGTCGGCATGGTGCTCTCGCCCCGCGGCGGCGTGGTCCAGCACTGGGACCGCTTCCTGCTGCCGTCGATCGCGCAGGTCGAGTACAAGCTCGACGCCGCGCACATCTTCGTCAACGCCGCGCTCACGCCCGAGAGCGACTACCGCACGCACCTGTACGCGGTGATCACGCTGAAGCTGCCGATCCCGGTGGGCCCGGTCGTGCCGTTGCTCAAGCCGCTCGCGCTCGCGATCTTCAAACAGGACGCGCGCGTGCTGAAGCGGCAGACCCAGAACATCCGGCGCTTCGGCGGCGAGCAGTACGTGTCGACGGAGGTCGACGTGCTCGGCCCGCACATCCTGCGGCTGCTGCGCGCGGCGCAGGCCGGGAAAGTAGAGCCGGTCGCCGAGCCCAAGGAACGCCGCCTGACGATGGAGGTCTGAGCGATGCAAACCGCGTTCACCGAGCACCTCGGCGTCGAGCTCCCGCTGATCTGCGGGGCGATGTACCCGTGCTCGAACCCCGAGCTCGTCGCCGCGGTGAGCGCCGCCGGCGGCGTGGGCGTGATCCAGCCGATCTCGATGATGTTCGTGCACGGCCACGACCTGCGCGAGGGCATCCGGTACATCCGCTCGATCACGGACAAGCCGATCGGCTTCAACGCGCTCGTCGAGAAGTCGTCGGACGTCTACCTCGACCGGATGCGCAAGTGGGTCGACATCGCGCTCGAGGAGGGGGTGCGCTTCTTCGTCACCGCGCTCGGCAATCCGTCGTTCGTGGTCGAGAAGGCGCACGCCGTCGGCGGCGTCGTCTACCACGACGTGACGAGCCGCAAGTGGGCGCTCAAGGCGCTCGAGAGCGACGTCGACGGGCTGATCTGCGTCAACCGCCGCGCCGGCGGCCACGCGGGCACGCTCGCGCCGGAGCGGCTGATGGAGGAGCTCGGGGACCTCGGCGTCCCCCTCGTCTGCGCGGGCGGCATCGGCGACGAGGAGGGCTTCGTGAAGGCGCTCGACCTCGGCTATGCGGCCGCGCAGCTCGGCACGCGCTTCATCGCGACCGAGGAGTGTCAGGCGCACGCGGACTACAAGCAGGCCATCGTCGACGCGGTCGAGGACGACATCGTCTGGACCGAGAAGCTGAGCGGGATCAACGTCGCGGTCATCGAGACCGAGTACGTCCGGCGGGTCGGGACCAAGGCGGGCTTCGTCGCCAAGCGCATGCTCAGGCACCCCAAGCTAAAGCACACCATGCGCATGATCTACCAGCTGCGCAGCCTCTGGGAGCTCAAGCAGGCGTCGCTCGAGGGGACGACGTACCGGGACTACTTCCAGGCCGGCAAGAGCGTCAGCGGGATCCACTCGGTCGAGCCCGCGGCCGACGTCGTGCGGCGGTTCGCGGCGGCGCTCGAGGCGGCGGAGCAGGCCGCCTAGCGATATCCTGAGCGTCGTGCCGGGGGCGGGATTCGAAGAGCGCGCGATCGTAGAGCTGCACTGCCCGGCCCCGCGCGTACCTCCGGTGGTGCGGGTGCGGGGCACGCTGCTCGCGTCCTCGCTGCAGGGAGTCCGAGAGCGCGGCCTGCAGGACACGTACTTCGAAGCGCTCGACTCGCAGCACCACGACACGATCCGCGAGATGGTCGCGGCGACCTGGCTGCCGGTCGAGGTCGCGATGGCGCACTACGAGGCCGTCGACGCCCTCGGTCTCTCGGCGCGGGCGCAGTGGACGATGGGGCGCCGCGTCGCCGAGCGTGTGCAGCACGGCTGGGCCGGCACGGTGGTCCGCGCCCTCAAGGCGTCGGGCGCCGTCACGCCGCTGCGGGTGCTCGGCCGCTTCCCGAGCGGGTGGGAGCGGTTGATGGACGGGGGCGCGACCGCCGTGTACCAGACCGGGCCCAAGGACCTTCGGGTGGAAGGCCACGGGGTGCCGATGGCGCCTGGGACGTATTTCCGGAACGCGTTCGGCGGGATGTTCGAGAGCACGCTCGAGCTGGTCGCGCGGACGGTCTACGTGAGCGAGCTGCCCCGCTACCGCGGCCCCACGACCTGCGCCTACTCGATCAGCTGGGTCTGATCCGCGCTCGTCTGCCGGTGCAGGCGCTCGAGCTGGCCGAGGAGGGCTCGGCCGCGCGGTCCCTCCGCCTCGAGGCTGGGCCGAATTGTGCGCACGTACGACCACAACGCCGCCGGCTCGCGGAAGCCTCGCTCGGTCACGATCCGCTCGATGCGCGAGAGCGTCCGGATCGAGATCGGCACCCGCCCGCTCTGTAGCACGCGGAGCAGCCGCACGAGCCACGGCGTCGGGTCGCGGACCGCGGCGAGGTACAGCGCGTGCTCGATCGCCGCGTCCACCGCGGGCGCGTCGGGCGGCAACCCCTGCTGCAGGGCGACCGACAGCGTCTCGAGAAGCAGATCCGCGCTCGACTCGAGCTTCGCTTCGTCGCCCTGGCCCATGGCGCGCTCGGCCTCGTTCAGGAACGTCTCGTAGGGCACGCCGGCCCCGGTGACGAAGTCGAGGTTCTCGCTGGTCAGCGACGGCGGCGGTGGGGCGGTCGGGATGGCGTCCAGGGTCGGTGTCTCGTCGCGTCCCCGCCACACGACCACGAGCCGCGTCTCCCCGACCAGGAGCTGATCCCCGTCCTCGAGCGCGTAGGTCTCTTCCGGATCGAGGCGGCGCCCCGCGACGATCACGCCGTTGCGGCTTCCGAGGTCGCGCACGAACACCCCCTCGTCGTTCACCTCGATCTCGGCGTGGCGCCGTGACGCGAGCCCGTCGTCCAGCGGGACGCCGGCCTGTCGGCTCCTGCCGATGACCGAGATCCCTTCCACGAGCGGGTAGATGATTTCTCCGTGCCGAAGCTGCCAGCGCGTACCCATCGGCCCAACCCTCCGACGCGCGCGCGGCGCTGTCCAGCCCCCCGGACCACGCGGTCCGCCCCGAACGCGCGGAGCTCGCGAACGTCAATGAGGGGATTTCCCTACCTTGGCGGCTCACATCAGTGGGTCTACTCCAGTCTCGATGGAACAGATGGAACAGATCGACCAATTCGAGGTGCCCTGCGGCGACGAGGCCTACACGTGCCTCGTCCCCAACCCATGGCCCACTCGCCTCAACCCCGCGTATGATCCCGATGACGAGACGGAGTGCGCGACGACGTGGGCGGAGCGCCACGGCCTCAGATACCCGAGGCTCGACTCATTCAGGCCGCTGTTGCTGGCTGGTTTCACGCTACCTCGGGCGACACCCGAAGGGCTGCGGATCGCGGGTCGGCTGAACTCGTTTCTGATCGCGCATGACGATCTCTACGTCGACGTGTCGAGGCCGTCGCTCACCATGCTGCGTGATCTCAACCGATTCTATGATCGCGTGCTCACGGACAAGCCCAGCCCTGAACAATGCAGCTTACACCTCGCGCGAATGCTCGCGGATGTCGCCCGAGGGGTCGCGGATCTGGGCCTCGACGCGAGCGCGTTCGACGACGCACTCAGAGCGTATTTCGCCGAGAACGTGCGCGAGCTCGAGCGGCGCATGGAGGGCGCGGGGACCGACATCGCGGAGTACCTCGCGCACCGTCCCACCTCGGGCGGCGTGTACATCGAGTTCGAGCTGTCGTACCTGCTCAACGAGGTAGACGTCACGCCGGAGCTGCGCGCCCTCGATCGCTTCGCGCGCCTGCGCGAGGCGGCGGCGGTGCACATCTGCATGGTCAACGACTGTCTCTCGCTGCCCAAGGAGCTCGAGTCTGGCGACACTCACAACGTGATGCGGATCTTCGAGGAGCGCGACGAGCGCGGGTATCAGGCGGCGGCGAATCGGGTGTTCGACGAGCACCTGTTGCCGTGCACCGAGGCGTTCGGAGTCGAGGTCGAGCCGCTCGTCGCCGAGGCGCCCGACCCCGACGCCGCGCGCGCGGCCGTCGACGTGTTCCGGGATTGGGCGGGCGGACACATCTGCTGGGAGCTCGCCTCCGAACGCCATGAACACTCGACCACGGTCTTTCAGAGCGGGCCCGTCGGCGAGCTGCGCCGCGGCGGCGAGCGGAACGTCGGCTGAGCCCGTCCTGGCGCCTTCAGCGAATACGCCACCCACGGCGGCTCGACTCGTGGTGTCCGTCGAGCCAGTCGAGCGCCTCGGCGCGTGATTCGAACGCGCGCAGCGGCTTGGAGATCGCCATCGCCGCGGCCGCGACGCCGAAGCGAGCCACGGTGCTCTGCGTAACGAGCGCGACCGAGTGAATTCGCTCACCGGCCCCGTTCAAGAGCTGCGCGTGCTCCTTCGGGACCGCGACGTCGAAGCCCGACATGGACAGCCCATTGACGAGGAGGCCGACCCGGACGTGCTTGTCGACCTCCGCGAGCAGGTCGGGGCCGTAGCGATCACGGAAGGTCTCGTGGTCGACGTGTCCGTCGATGTGGACCTCGAGCACCGGAGACTTCCCCACGGGGAAGCCGAACTGCCAGCTGAACGAGTCTCCCACGCGTTCGGTGAGTATGCCCAACGAGCGACGCGATCGAAACACCCGACGCGGTGCCATCAGGCGAAGTCGAGCGCCGAGGCGAGCTCCGCCGCCGACGGTCGGTCCGTCGGGTCGATCGACAGGCAGCGCATGATGGCGGCGGCCCTGACCTCGAGGGCTTCGCGCGCGTCTAGCAGCCGTTGAACAACCTCCCGGCGCGCCTCGCGGCCGGGACGCCCCCGGCGCACTCGTAGCGATCCCACGCGCGCGGAGTGGACCGAGCGCGACCCCTGCCGCATCCTCGACTCGCCATGAGACGCTTCCCCGTGAAGAGCCGCGGCCGCGTCGGTCGCGTCGTCGCGATCCTCGGCTTCGTCGCGCTCGTCATCCTCCTCAACGTCGCCGCCGAGAAGTACGACTTTGGGTTCTACTTCTATTGACTCCGGGGGCGTCGCCCCGCGCCGCGCGCACGGGTGCGCTCCGCGCGGCGGGAGCTCCGGAAGCGGCAGCGCGTGGGTGGGTGAGTGAAGGGCTTCGACGTCGCGCTCGGGGTCTCGGTGATCGGGTGGGCGGTCGGCGCGCTGGTGCGCGAGGCGGATCGGCCGCTGGCGGTGCGGCTGTCGCTGGCGGGGCTCGACCTCGTGGTGGGGCTGCTCTTGCTCGCGCGGCGCGGGCCGGTGGCGGGGGGCGGCGTCCGAGGGGTGCTCGCCGCGCTGCCGTCGATGCTGCTCGGGGCGACCGCGCTGAAGCTCGCCGCCGGCGGGGACTGGTCGCCGTTCGCGCAGGCGCTGTTCGGGGCGGGCGCGCTCGGCGCGGCGGCGAGCCTGCTCAGCCTGGGGCGCTCGTTCGCGTGGTTCCCGGCGCAGGCCGAGCTCGTGCAGCGCGGGCCGTACCGGTGGGTGCGTCACCCGGCGTACCTGTGCGAGCTGGTGATGGTGGCCGCGTGCGCGCTCGTGTCGCCGCCCGTCGGGGTGCCGCTCACGATCGGGGTGGCGCTGGCCGTGGCGTGGCGCATCGCGGCCGAGGAGCGGGCGATGGCGGGCGGAGACGGCTGGGCGGGCTATCGCGCCCGAGTCCGGTGGCGGCTCGTGCCCGGGCTCTACTGAGCCCACCAGGGGCGGCCGCCGCCGCCCTGGGCGGGTTGCTGCTCGCGTTGCTGTGCCTGCTGGGGCTGCCCGTTCTCCGGCAGCGTCGGCTCGGGGCCGTCGGGCAGCGTCGGCTCGGGGCCGTCGGGCAGCGTCGGCTCGGGCCCCGCGGCCCCGGCGCCCGCCGCGGTCGGCGTGGGCGCCGGCGTCGGCGGCACCCACGCGGGGCCCTCGACCGGCGGCATGAGCAGGGTGCGGAAGCGCTCGCGCCAGCGATCGGGGCGGGCCGCGATCAGCCCGGTCGTGACCTCGCGCGCGCGCCGCTGCTTCTCGGTGAACTCGTCCGGCGCCTGCGCGATGCGGAAGCGCAGGTGGTCGCGCATGAACTCGAGCTGCTCTTCGTA
>Ga0070728_10006614_pt1 | contig 10925 bp, 8 predicted proteins | sample tdDd471_FD_66723 | JGI IMG/M metagenome (GOLD analysis project Ga0070728, IMG submission 66723) | Marine sediment microbial communities from the Atlantic coast under amendment with organic carbon and nitrate - tdDd47.1 | ecosystem: Environmental > Aquatic > Marine > Coastal > Sediment | place...
GCCAGTATGGGGGGAGCTCAATCGCGAAGGATTTCGCTTTGTCGATGCGTCCCTTCTTGCGATCAAACTTCCACATGGTCACCGCACCACGGAAGTTCTCTTTGAACTCCGACATCGGCGCATGGTCCGCACCCCAAGGCACATTGTATTGAGCGGTCTCAAAGATGTACTCTGTGTTAGGTGGAACGAACGCGCCGCCGTGGTCGTTGATGAACAGCGGGTTTTTGACGATCTGTTTGGTTTCAAAGTCTCGAAGATCGATCACTGCGATGCGTGCGTTGGACTTGTCGTTGATGAAGAGCCAATCTCCGTCGTAGTCGCCATTGGTTTCAGAGAGTGCGGGGTGGTGTGTGTCTCCCCAGCGGTTCTCTTTGCCGCTGACATTGCCTTCGTCGAGAACTTCGTCTCCGACTCCGAATCCCCACCCTTGCCAAGATTCTGGAGTAAACACACCGATCGTGCGGAGAATGCGCATGGAAGGCACACCAATGACGAAGACCTGCCCTGAGTGCCCACCAGACGAGAAGATGACATACTCATCCTTCATACCAGTGGGGGTGTAGGTTTTCGCGGCCGCGAGTAGGTCAGTTGTGCTGAGCCCTCGTTCTTTCGCGATTTTTTGGACCTCGCTGATGGATTGTGCATGCGTGTTTCCCGAACCAATCGCGAGTAGCGCGGTCGTCAGGAGCACCTTCGATTGCAATGCTTTGAGTCTCATGGTCTTTCCTTTCCTGCATAAAGCTCGATGAGCGGTTGTGCTTGGTCTGATCTGTAATGAGTCGTTAATCGTCGTTGGTGGAGACTGAACGGATGTATCCGATGATGTCAGTGAGCTGGTCGTCAGTGATCGCTGGATTGCCACCCTTGGGAGGCATGTCCAAACCAGTTGTGTTCGCAGGATCCCAGACCGGGCGCCCCATCTTGATCATGGTCATGAGGTCTTTGTCGGAACTCGATCTGACGAACTCGCTGGTGATGAAGGATTTGCCCAGCCCCTCGATCCCCTCCGCGTTTGTTCCATGACATGCTGAGCATGATGCGAGGAACGCTTCGCGCCCAGGATGATCCAGAAGTGCGGGATCAGCAGCAGGCCTGCTTGCTGTCTGCTCAACGACCCAGTCCTCCATGGACACCGTGGGCACGGAAGGGTCTTGGATCTCGCGGAGGAATCCAACAACTTTGACGATTGCTTCGTCGCTGATGTTCTGCGCTCCGCGTGCAGGCATGAGCACGCCTGTCGTGTTGAGCGGGTGATCTGGGAATCGCCCGTTGGTAATGACATCAATGAGTTCTTGATCGGTGCTGTTCTGGATATATGCGCTGTTGCGTAGGGGTTTGCCAAGGTGTGGTGAGCCTTGCGCGTCCGTTCCATGACAGAGCATGCATGTGTTGTTGTACACCGTTTTGCCGGAGACGAGTTGGGTAGGGACGCCTCCGGTGGTGCTGATCGGTGTGGAACTCGCTGCGGGTCGTGTCGGCTCAGGAACTCCAACAAGAACGGCAGAGATCGCGATGATCGGCGTCAACAAGATCAACACGCCAACGGCAAACGAGGGCCACTTGTTTGGATCATGACCAGGAGAAGCTGTTCTGGGCGAGGCGTTGTTTGGTCTTTGGGTTTGTCGATTGGATTCCATCTTGAGACTCCTGCTGGTTGTGGGGGAGCTGTTGTAGAAGTGTACACAAGTGGATAGTAGAGTCCACTATCTACAATAAAAACTCTCCGTGACCCCTCAGCAATGATTTGTATTGAGGCTTGAATCGTGGTACTTTGATCCATTTGGGTGATATTGGAATCCGCACAACGCCCTTGACTCTTTGACCCATGCCTGATATTGTGGACAAATGTACCCAGTATTCTGCGGAGCCGAACTCCGATGATTAACCAAGCCGGCGAGTATGCACTTCGGGCCGTTGTCCACCTCGCTCGTCGGGATGGTCTTCAGCCAGCTTCAGCGAGCGATATCGCCGAAGCAACCAAGGTCCCGCAGGCCTATCTACAGAAAATATTGCGGACGCTGACCAAGCAAGGCCTGCTCACAGCTCAACGAGGCATGGGTGGGGGATTCATGCTCGCCAAACTCCCTTCAGCGATCAGCGTTCTCGAGGTCCTCAATGCGTGCGATTCAGGACCCAACAGAATCGAGCGTTGCCCGCTCGGAATTACGGGGCACACCCAGCTCTGCTCGCTCCATCGATTGATCGATCAACAGACCGCGTCAGTTGTATCAGTATTTGCCTCGACATCAATCGCAGATCTCATCAACAATCAAGACCTGATCCGCCCACTCTGTGATCCAAATACTTCGTGCTCTGCGACAGTGGATATCAAAGTTTCAGACAATCAGCACGAAAATTGAGCGACTCAAGTTTCGAGAGTAGATATTAATCCTTCTGCGTAGTTGCACCGATTGCGTATCACAGTCGATTTCGAGCAAAGAGCGTAGGTATTTCAGAACGAATGAGTCGTTATTGTGAGAGAGCAGTCGTGTAAGCCATCGACTTGGCTCAACTGCAAACCGCAACGACTGGCAACATGGACGAAAACAGCATGCAATTAGAGAAGGGACCAGCGGAAATGCCGGTCCCTTTTGCTTGGTGCCACCCCGGTCTTTGCAGACATCGGAATGACGGGAATGGGCCTGGGCAGACTCGAACATGCCCAGATAATGATACAGAAACGCCGAATCCAGATTGTAGTGGCGCAAAATGCGTCGCACTTTCCTGCGGTTCCTCTCATTCTGATCCTCAGCTCGAACGGTTGATTGATGCATGGGCAACCCTGGACCAAACCGCGAGAGGGCAAATCGAACAGATCATTCAGAACACCGACGGCATGGAAACCGCAACGGATATAGCATGAGGTGGCCATGAACATCAATCATGATCTATATGCTAGATTCGCATAAACAATGCTGGAAGCTCCAGAACTCACACGATGGGCAAGCCTCATTTTCAAGAAATCGTGAGATGATTGACCGTTCTAGGGTAATGAGGGATGTAACTCTGCTGAATCATTCCGGTAGAGACACAGGATCAAGGGCAACCAGCACCAATAGAATTTAAGAAAGCGCTGACATCGAAGAAGTTGAACAAGCCGTCCATATTGAAATCTGGCATCAAGCTGAGAAACTCGCTGATATCAAGGAAGTTCAACTTGCCGTCGTTATTGATATCCGCATCACAGTTTGATGCACAGTCCAGTTGGCGATGAGTGATTCCAGGTCCCAGGTCGTTCGACTGACCCGCTGCCCAGAGTTCTCCGTTTACAGATGCCATCGCTCTGAACCATGTTCCGTAATCGGTCAGTGCAGACTCGGAAACCTCAGACCATGCGTTCCCGTCCCAGTGCAGGATCAACGCGTGTGGATACCCATCGCCGAAGGTCTTGGTACCTGAAGCATAGATATCGTCACTCGAACGAGCGGTGATTGCTCGCAGCTCCGCGCTGTGCTCGAAGGTTGGAATAGGGATGTTGCTCCAGGCGCTGCCGTCCCAGTGCAGAATGAGCGGGATGGTGACTTGACGCGCGAGATCATAATCGAATCCAGCTGCCCAAGCGTTGTCCGCATCGAGTACCTCAATGGATTCGATACTTGAAAATTGTTCCGAATCCACAATCTGTGTGAGGTCATACTGCGACCATTCTGAACCATCCCAGTGGATCATCATCGCGGCGGGACCGAACCCTGTGCCTTGCTCTTGTGCAATGCCGCCGGCCCACGCATCGTCTTCCGTTGCTCCTTCGATCGCACGGATGTAGTTGTAACTCCGGCCGCCGGTTTCTGCGAGCGGCGGAACAAAGATCACTTCCCAATCGTCGCCGTTGAGTCTCGCCGCCATGGGATAGACCGAAGCCGCGGGTGGTGGGAGTTCTGAATGCTTGCTCCCGCATGCCCAAACATCATTGCCTGCCTTTCCGATTGATTGAAACCCGCTGCCTCCCGGAAACACTGGAGATTCCATCAGTTCCCAGTTTGAACCATCCCAACGCAATGATTGGGCGAGCGATGCCCCAGAGGGTGGGTTGTATGTCCCGACAGCGATGGCATCGTTCTCGCTGATCGCGAGCACTCCCGACAAGTGCTGTGACTCGCGGAGTACGCTGGGCTGAGGGACATCGGCCTGCGACCAGTTGCTCCCGTTCCAATGCGCGATGTAGTTCAATGTCTTGGTTTCTGGGAAGTTGAAGATGAACTGCTCTCCGGCACTCCATACATTGTCATGGGTAACGCCGTCGATTCCGAAGAGAAGGATGCTCCCCTCGGGGCTGGGTGTTGGTTCAAGTTCCCATACGCAGTCCTGTGCGTGAGAAATGCTCGAGGAGAGCATGAGCAGGCTGATGAGCTTTCGTTTCATAACACTTACCTTCTGGTCTCTCGGGGTGCTTGTGTGGTTGATTGCAGTTGAAATGTCTCTGTATCAAGGACAACCGGCTGCGAATGCAGCGAGAAATGCGCTGACATCCAAGAAGTTCCATGTGCCATTGTCGTTGATGTCTGCGCTAGGGGCATTGGCTGCGAATGCGGATAAGAACATTGAGACATCAAGGAAGTTCAGGCTCCCATCGCTGTTCATGTCAGGCATGCAACTGCTGCTTTCGAGCAGCGCACATAGGGAGAACTCTGAGGTATTTCCTGACTCAGTTTGCGTCGCGGTCGAGGTGATGACCCAACCGGCAGGTGCATTTGAAGGGACATTTGCATTGATCGTCGCGATTCCAGCCGCGTTGGTCTGGACGGTGCTGTATCCGAGGAAGACTTCGCCCTCTCCATATCCGCTTGGATCGCACTGGGGCGATGCAAAGAACTCCACTCGGAACTCAGAGTTTGGGATGCTGTCGAGCATTCCTGAGATGCTGATGGATCCACCATCGCTCTGTGCGGACATGATTTCAGGGAAGTTCTGGAAGGCGTTGCCTCCTTGGGTATCGCCATCCATCGGATCGTTGGGGGTTGGTCCAATGGCACCAGACCAGGGGATCAGGTCAATCCCGAGTCGGGTATTGGAATGGATTGAGTTTCCTGAGATTTCCCCACCAACGGTCAGTGGTCCGACCAGCACCCCTGTGGTGTCGGTGAATGCGATCGTATTGCCTTGTCCTGGTTGGGTGCCCCCAAGCAGTGTGTCGCGGAGGGTGTAGATCCCGGTTGATTGCGCGAGTGTAACTCCTTGGTATGTGTGGATCGGGTTCTGTCCAGTTGCATCGGTACCAATCAGATTACCTTGGATGGTCACCCCCATGTTGTCGGCGTTGATGGAGTTGACACGGATCGCGGTACCAAAGGTCAGTCCGTTCGCGTGGTTGACGCCTTCGACATACAAACCGGCGATGAGATTGTTCACGACGGTGGTGTTAAATGAGTCGCGTACCTCGATCCCGATCGGTCCGCGTTGGCTCACTCCACTCATGCCATCGGGGGTGGTGCCGATGTAGTTGCCTTGGATGAGGGTGTCTTGTGCAAAATTGACGAGGACTGCTTCACCTGTTGGGAACCCCTCTGTACCGAACGAGCCGAAGCCGCTGAAGACATTCCGTTCTTCAGGTGTTGGTCCACCGATGCGATTCCGTGCTGGGTAATGCGTGAAGTCGGTGCCGGCGATGCGGACGCTTCTGAGCTGGTTCCCGATGACGATGTTGTCGTCTGCCCATGAGAGGATATCGATGAAGTTCAGGTCGTTCTTCTCTGCAGGGGTGGTGCCGCCGATGATGTTGTTGACCGCTGTGGGTTCTTGCCACGCGGCTCCAATCTCGACGCCGAGCGTTTTGCATCCGATGACGCGGTTGTTGCTGCCTTGGATTTCGATCGATGGGGTCCGCAATGCGACATGTCCCATGCCCTTGACAACACAGTTGTCCGCAGCGATGATGAGCGCGGGATGTCCCCAGCCGTTGACTTCAAAACCGTACGCGCCGACTTCTGGCCCAGATGGGTTTGTGTCACCGATGTTGGTCGTCTGCGAGGAGAAATCGATGGTGGTCTCGTCGTCGGTGATGTACCAGAGTCCGTACTCAAGTCTCATGAGAGCAACGCCATCACCGGTCCAAAACTCTGATTCGGGGATTGCGAACTCGATGGTCTGGGGGCCCGGCGTGTTGTTGGCTGCGAGCGTGGCTTCTCGCATGGAGATCTTGCCATCGGGACCTGGGAGATCGGCGAAGGTGACATTTGCTGGAGTGTCGGAGATGTCTTCGATGGTGTTGACGGTCATCACCTGAGCAGATGCGGATGTTGCAAGCGCGGCTAATGGGATCGAGATTCTGATTGCTCGTGGCATGGGTGTCCTCCTGGTTTCAGAATAACCGAAGCAAGACATATGCCAATTGAAAAGTGAATGCTGAGCCCAAAAATTCAATGCAATTGAAGTGTTTGGCCAGTGCAAGCCCGAGACTGAGAATTGTGGCTCAGTCTGGCCAGTAACGCATCGGTTCCGGGGGATGCTTAACTGCGATGCACAAGTTGAGCGTCAACAGGCATCAACAGAATGCGTATCAAAAAACCCCTCGTTCGTGAGGGGCTTTGAGAGAGAACGACGAGTTGTCAGTTCGTTGGGTTATGGGCAACCTGCGGCGAATGCTGCGAGGAATGCGGAAACATCAAGGAAGTTGAAGCTGCCGTCGTTGTTGATATCTGCAGCAACATCGGCCACACCGAACAGATTCAAGAACTCGGAGACATCAAGGAAGTTGAGATTTCCGAATGGTTCAGCGTAGTCAGCGATGCTGCAAGGTGCTGAGCCGTTCTGATTCATAAACAGTGAGACATCGTTAGAATCGCGATTCACGATTGCGATGTCTGCGCCTCCGTTCGCGTCGATGTCACCGATTGCGATGTTTCCTGGGTTGATACCTGTGGAAGCTGGGACGCCGGGGAGGAAGATTCCGGTTCCTTGATTCTCTAGCGTGCTCATGGAGTTGGAATCCTGGTGCGTGGTAACGAGGTCTGTATCGCCGTCACCGTCGAGGTCTGCTGCAGCGATGCCTCCCACGTTCGATCCACCGGTTGGGAAGTCGGTGCGAGGACCCATCGCTGCACCGGTGTTGAGCCAAACCGAAGCAACATTCAGGAAGTCATCGCTCACAGCAGCGGCAAGATCCATCAGACCATCGCCGTTGAAGTCTCCAGCGACCACGCCGTCAGGACGAGCGATCGGATTGACGGGAAGCCCCTGTGCGACAGCAAAGCCCGAGGCGCCTGAGTGGATATTGACGATCCGATTGTCGTGCTCACTGACTGCGATGTCTGCGATCCCATCGCCGGTGAAGTCCCCGATTGCGGTTGAGCGAGGTTCTGCCCCCGCGCCGAAGCTGGCGGCGCTGAGAATACCGGCGTTGTTGGTGAGCACGGTGACGCTCGCGCCATCGCGGTTCGCGGTCGCGAAGTCGTCATCGCCGTCACCATCGATATCACCAACGGAGAGATCGATCGGTTCAGCGCCAACGGGAGTGGTCGCACCTGCGGTGAACAGCCCACCCGCGTTGGTGTAGACCTGAACACTGCTCGTGTTTTTCAGAACAACGACGAGATCCGCATCTCCGTCCCCGTCAACATCCGACGCGATCAGGTCATCGGCACCGGTGCCGGCGCCAGTGAAGTATGTGGCACTCAATGCGAGTGAGCCTGCGGTGTTGGAGTAGATTTCAATTTTATCAATGTTGTCGCTCGTCACCGCCATATCGGTATCGCCGTCGCCGTCAAAGTCAGCGAATGCAACACCTGATGGGCGCTGCCCTGTTAGCAATGCGGTTGCGGGCGAAAAAGATGGTGCGGCGACAGCTGCCGAACCAGCAATGGCAATGAGCCAGATCGAGTTGTAGAGTTGAGTTTTCATTCTTTGCTTTCTTGTTTGAGGTGTTTGTTCAACAAAAACAGTTCTTTATTGATGACAAGTGGGTCAGGTACGAGTCAACATGAATGACCCAATACAACTTGCGTGCCAAAGGCTCAGGATGCTGAAAACACAGAGAGATTGACCAAAGGGAAGACTCAATTGTCATTCATCTATTCAAACTGGCTACCTGTATCCAGTCTTTGTGGTGAGTATTAGCCAGAGCGAGAGTTGGCTGATATTGGCCACAGCATTGGCCAATCGATGCCATATGTACATGTAGATTTTTTTGATTCAAAATTGAAGTTCGGAGTTCTTGAGACTCTGTAGATTGGTTATGATGAATGCATGCGACCTCGTGGGGACCACAATCCGAATCGCTGCACTCGTCATGCATTTACGCTCGTTGAAGTGCTGGTGGTTGTGTCGATTATCGCTTTGCTGATCGGGTTCTTGAGTCCTGCGATACATGGCGCAATGGTGAGAGCACGCTCCTTTAAGTGTCAGATGGCGCAGCGGTCGGTCGCGTTTGACTTCCAGATCTATGCCGATCCTCAGCTTCATGGAAACCGCGGCGATGACGGGGATAGCGGGATGTTCCACATTGAGACATTCCAAGAGAGTCAATATGGAGTGGATGAGTTCTGGCGCTGGGGGGACTCCGGAGCGGTGCAGGTTCCCGATGCTCAAGGGAATAATCCAATGCGATGCCCAGAGGTTCGTGAACCAATGACACTTCGCAATAATCTCGCATGCAGCAACGGTGCGGTGGGCCCATCGCCGAGCGTGTCGTTCGCATTCAACGCGAGACTCCACCGCGCCGAAGTGATTGATTCACGCGGGCGACCACGAGTCGTCGGGGTCAGTCTTCGGTCAGATATCCTCTCTCTAGGCGGCATTCCACTCTTGATGGATGTAGACGGCCGAGAAGCTCAGGATCGTGGAGTGAATCCCCTCTACATCGCCCCGTCGCTCGATTCGCAGGGACCGTACGCCGACGATCGCGTCTGGATGCCAGGACTCCGCCACGGTGGCAAAGCGAACATTGCCTTTATCGATGGGCATGTCGAATCCAGCGCGGCTCCAGAGACTGAACAGAGTTATGACTGGGCGTATCAGGGCCGTCGCTGATTCACACGCTGAGTCTGGTACTATCACACTATGTCGCTCCGTGCAAAGTTCTTTGTTGTGCTCGCGCTCTTGGGGATGACTCTGAGCGCCAATGTCGTGCTGAGTGTCTGGAGTATCCGTTTCCTCGAGCGTGAGCTCGCGTGGCCGATGCGGTCCTCGCAGCCGGTGCTCAAGGGGCTCTTCGACATCAAGAGACTTGGCGAGCAACAAACGCAGCACCTTGGCGTAGGGAGATTTGTCTCAACGAATGAGACCGATGCCTTGCTCAGTGACGAGCAGGCGATGATCGCTGCTCCTGTCGTGCTTGAGCTTGAGCTTCGAGTCAGCGCGGTGCTCGAAGATCTGGACGCTGTGGGGGCGATGCAGTTCAAATCGGGACTCTCGACAACCAGCAACCTGCAAGAGCGATCGCGCAAAATCGAAAAGCTCGCGGAGTCCTGGATCGAAGAACAGCGTCCAGAACAGTACCAGGAACTGGTCGCGCGTGTTGAAGCTCGCCATGAACTGATCGAGCGGATCGAAGGGCGGATGATCGACGACGCGGCACTCGCTAACACCTACGGCCAACGGCTCCGCGTATTGATCTACAGCATCATCGCGATCGGTGTCATCGGCGCGGGGCTCGTCGCTGTGTACAGCGTAATCCTGCTCCGCCGCTGGGTGCTCGATCCTGTCAATCAACTCAGATCGGGCGCCAAGCACTACGCGCAGGGTGATTTCGAGCACACGATCCAAGTCAACACAACGGACGAACTCGGACAGCTAGGCGACGAGTTCAATCACATGGCTTCCATGATCCAGTCGATGCAAGATGAGCGCATCGAGCGCGAACGCCTCGCGGCGATGGGTGAGATGGCGCAGCGCACTGTGCATAACCTGCGGACACCGCTCGCTGGGATCCGAGCGCTCGCTGAGACAACCCAGAGCGAGTTGGACGATGACTCAGATCTGCGTGACATCCAGCAACGGATCATCAGCAGCGTTGACCGCTTTGAGGGCTGGTTGCAAGATATGCTCCGAGTCTCCTCACCGCTCCAACTTCAGTTTCAGGAGTTTCATCCGATTGATCTTGTCAAAGGGATTATTGAGTCTCATCGCGGAGCCGCGGAGAGCCGATCGGTTGGCATCCTTCTCAACAACTCAGAAGGCATGATCAAGAGAGCGGTGGGTGACCCCAGCCAAATCGAGCACGCGATCACCGCGATACTCAGTAATGCGATCGACTACGCGCCGAGTGGGACAACTATACATATAGAGTACGGCGCTGAAGCAGATTACTGGACCCTCGTCGTTCGCGATCAAGGCCCTGGAATCCCAGCGGACTTGCATGCCTCGATATTCAAGCCATATTTCACTACACGCAAAGGCGGAACTGGCATAGGTCTTGCATTAGTCCATCGGATCATCCATCAGCACCACGGCTTGATCGAGGTCCAATCGCCACCGAATGGCGATTCTGAGCAAGGAACCGCGTTTGTGATGCGGATCCCCATCGAACCTCAGGATCGCAAAATTGAGTAGACATGGCCATTATTGGCCAGTAAGGTATATGGATTGGCCAGTATTTTACTCATCGAAGACGACGAGACCCTGCGTTTCACAGTAGCAAGAGCTCTTGTCAAAGCCGATCACGAGGTCGTTGATGTCGCGTCGGTCCCTGAGGCTCGGGATGCGTTCGCTGCTGGTGACTTTGACATTGTCTTGACTGATGTGAATCTGGGCGCTGAATCCGGGATCGACTTTGTCGAGGAACTCCGATCGCAGGGGTATGACGGCGGAATCGTGCTCATGACCGCGTTTGCCAATGTCGATGACGCGGTCCGCGCGATGAAGCTTGGTGCTGATGACTACCTTGCCAAACCGGTGCGTCTCGAAGAGTTGCAGATTATCACCGATCGACTGATCGAGCAGCGTCGAAACTCGCGCCACCTCCGCTTGTACCAGCGCATGCGTCAGGTCGATCA
>Ga0070728_10006615_pt1 | contig 10925 bp, 7 predicted proteins | sample tdDd471_FD_66723 | JGI IMG/M metagenome (GOLD analysis project Ga0070728, IMG submission 66723) | Marine sediment microbial communities from the Atlantic coast under amendment with organic carbon and nitrate - tdDd47.1 | ecosystem: Environmental > Aquatic > Marine > Coastal > Sediment | place...
CATGTCGATCTCGTTGTCGAAGTGGCCGATGTTGCCGACGATCGCCTTGTCCTTCATTCGACGCATGTCCGCGATCGTGATGATGTCCTTGTTGCCCGTCGTCGTGATGAAGATGTCGGCCCACTCGACGACGTTGTCGAGCGTGTTGACCTCGAGGCCTTCCATCGCCGCCTGCAGCGCGCAGATGGGATCGATCTCGGTAACGATCACGCGGCAGCCCTGGCCGCGCAGCGATTGGACGCAGCCCTTGCCGACATCGCCGTAGCCAAGGACGACCGCGACCTTGCCGGAAATCATGACGTCCGACGCGCGGTTGATGCCGTCGATCAGGCTGTGGCGGCAACCGTAGATGTTGTCGAACTTGCTCTTGGTGACCGCGTCGTTGACGTTGATCGCCGGGAACGGAAGCTCGCCGCGCTCGTGCATCTGGTAGAGGCGGTGCACACCGGTCGTCGTCTCTTCGGAGACGCCCTTGATGTTCTCGACGGCCTTGGTCCAGCGGCCCGGGTTGGCCGTGAGCTGGTCGCGGATGATCGCGACGAGCTCGCGCCAGTCCTCGGGCGCGTCGTCGGCGACATCGGGAGCGGCGCCGGCGATTTCCGCCTTGGCTCCCTCGAGGACGAGCATAGTGGCATCGCCACCGTCATCGAGGATCAGGTTCGGCGTGCCGCCGTCGGGCCAGGAGAGGGCGCGCTCGGTGCACCACCAGTACTCCTTCAGCGTCTCGCCCTTCCAGGCGAAGACCGGAACCCCCTTGGGATCCTCGGGCGTGCCGTCGCGGCCCACGACCACGGCCGCGGCGGCGTGATCCTGGGTCGAGAAGATGTTGCACGAAACCCAGCGCACGTCGGCGCCGAGCTCCACGAGCGTCTCGATCAGCACGGCGGTCTGCACGGTCATGTGCAGCGAGCCCATGATGCGGGCATCGGAGAGCGGCTTCGATGCGCCAAACTCTTCGCGCAGGGACATGAGGCCGGGCATCTCCTGCTCGGCGAGGCGGATCTCTTTGCGGCCGAACTCGGCGAGGCCGAGGTCCTTCACCTTGAAATCGATCTGCGTTGCGGTCTTGGTGGTCACGACTGACTCCGTTGCTTGCGGGGCCGGCGTTTGGCGGCCGTCCCCTGGGTCTTTGGGGTTTGGTTCTTGCGGGTTGAATTCTGTTTTGTGACGCGCACGGGCTTGCGGCCCGTGGCGAGGAAAAGATCGAGAGGATGCTTGCGTCCGGTGCGGAAGCGGTCCCGTGCCGGCGACGTCGCGATGGTCTCGAATCCCGTCTCGGTCAACGCGGTCGCGATGACGGCGGGATCGATGCCCAGACGCAGGTCGCCCATCTCTTCACGCATCGCCTCGTCGTGGTGGGGCGTGAAGTCCGCGATGGCGACCATGCCGCCCGGCTTGAGGACGCGCGCGCACTCGGCGAACACGTCGGCGATGCCGGGCACGTGGTGCAGGACAAGGCTGAAAAAGATCGCGTCGGCCGAGCCGTCCGGCAGGGGGAGGTCGTCCGCCTCGCCATGCATGAATTCGATGCCGGCGCCGGCCAGACGTCGCTGGGCAACCGCGAGGCGCTCGGGCGCGTGGTCGATGGCAATCACCTTCGCGAATCGAGCGGACAGCGCTTCGGTCAGATGGCCCTCGCCGCAACCTACGTCGACCACGGTCCAATCGTGGGGGACGAGGGAGGCGAGGAGCTCTTCGCGCAGCAGGTTGAACTCGAGCCCCGTGTCCGAATCGACGTTGCCGCCGTTCTTGGCAGCGAAGTACTCGCGGCTGCGGCGTCGGCGCTTTTCCAGCACATTGCGACGCCTCGCGGCGTCCGCCTTGAAATCGCGGTCCTCCACCAGGCCGCCTTTGACCGCCTGCCAGAGGGGGGCAGAGGAAGGGCTGCCCGCGAGGGCATTGCGATAAAAGGTCCACGCTCCCTCGCGGCGGGCATCGAGGGCATCCCCCTCCTTGAGCAGCCGCAAGTGGTTGGATATCCGCGATTGGCTCATGCTCAAAACGTCTGCAATCTCGCCCACAGCCAGTTCTTCCCCCTCCAGCGCCGCGAGAATGCGGAGCCGGGTCGGATCGGAAAGCAGGCGCAGGAGCTTTTGCACGAAGGGAGAATATCACGAGATCATGATATGGAAACACTCTGCCCCCTGGGCCCCCCGGGAATTCCGTCACGCAATGGGGCAGACCCCGCTCCGGGCAACTCCAGCGGACCGCTCCTAAAGCGGGCTTTTTTTCGCCGGATCGTTCCCCTATAATCCCGCCCCGCAACGGGTCGACGACGTCGTGAGTACGGCGTGTCAGGCCTCAGGCAAGGAGATCTGCCCAATGGACCGGACGCAGAAGGGCTTTACGCTTATTGAAATCCTGGTGGTTGTCACGATCATCGGGGTGCTCGCTGGACTCGTCGTCGTGCTCATTCCCAAGGGGAAAGAGAAGGCGTCGATTGCCGAGTGCCAGAACAACGTGAGAAACCTCTCCGGGCTGTTCGCGCAGATGAAGAAGCTGCCGACCTACTCGGGAGTCAACCTGCTGCTCGTGCTTCACGCCAAGGGCGACCTGCCCGATGAAGGCAAGCTCAAGCTGCTGTTCTGCCCGGGCGATGAGACGGGCGACAGCCTCGAGCGCGCGGGTGGGCTTCAGGCCTACAAGGATGTGGACCTGAAGAAGAACGGTGAGTACGGCAACCTGTCGTCCTACGCCGGCCGCGATCAGCTCAACCGCGATTGCGCCGCGAGCGTCTCCAGCATGAAGACGCAGGCGATCATCTCGGATGACAGTGAAGATCACCACAACGGCAAGGGCTTCGTCGTCGGATACACCGACGGTTCCGCGAAGTTCCGCGACAAGTTCGACGACTGGCAGATCGCGGTCGACACCGAGGTCAAGGTGGGCGAGGGTTCTTCGGTTGAAGAGCTCAAGTGCCTGCGCACCGACGACAACTAGCGCGGACATAGGAACGGGCGAGGAAAAACAGCATGAACATCAAGCTCGTAGCCTGCGCCGGACTGCTCGCAATGGCATTCGCGATCCCCGCATCCGCTCAGGAGGCGAAGGCCTTCGAGCCGTGGGCGATCAAGTTCGAGAACAAGAACCTCGATGTGCTCGTCGTTTCCTACCGGGACGGCAGCGCGCGAACGTTCTACTATCTGCCGTTCACGGTCAGTAACACCGGCAAGGTGCCCGCAAAGCTCGGCCTGCACATGGTCGCGAAGGTAGGCACCGACCCCAAGAAGGCCCGCGACCACATCGCGCTGCCGCATCCGGACGCGGAACTCTTCTACAAGCGCATGGCGCGCTCCAAGGACATCAAGAACGTCCAGGAGATCAACGCCATGAAGGAACTGGCCCCGGGCCAGTCCGTGAAGGGCATCGCGGTCTTCGGATCGTTTAGTCGCGAGTGGGATAAGGCGACGGTCGTCGTCACCGGCCTTGAGCCGCGTGCGATTCCGACGCGTGTGCGTCTGTACGGGTCCGACGGGTTCACGCTCGCGCACCGTGCGTACAACCGCCACAACAAGATGGTGAAGAAGAAGGTCGGTGCCGACGCAGCGTCCACCGAGCCCTTCGTGATTCTCAAGCACCTCGTCGCGCTCAAGCTCGGTTTCCACCGAGAAGGCGATGAGTTCGCGCCCCAGCTGGATCCGATCTACTCGGATTTCCGCGATTGGGACGTTCTTGAGGATCCGGCTCCTGCGATCGTGCTGACCAAGAAGCTGCCGTTCGCCGAGTAACGCAAGACGACAATAACAGGATCTGCGGCGACGCAGATTCGGTACGGAAAGGACCTCCGCCGACAAGCGGAGGTCCTTTTTTTTGTTTCCCTGCACGGACTCCTAGGCGGCAGGAAGACAATGCGTCTCTTCGATCGATGGTCGCGTGCTGTCGGTCACGGGAACCTGCAAAACCATGGATTGGCGTCGTCGTTTCAAGCAGGCCAGCCCCCGACACATGATCATTCTGTCGGTCGTGGTGGGGCTTCTGGGTGGCTTCGGCGCGGTGGGCTTCCGGCACCTGATCGATTTCTTGATGCGCGTGTGGCCGCTGGAGAGCTTCACGCCCGAGCAGATCGCGAAGCTCGACTGGTACTGGATCGTGGGGATCCCCGCGGTCGGCGGGCTCCTGGTCGGCGCCATCACCAAGTGGTTTGCTCCCGAGGCGAAGGGGCACGGCGTCCCGGAGGTCATGGAGGCGGTCGCGCTCCGCGGCGGAAAGATCCGTCCGCGCGTCGTCGCGGCGAAAGCGGTCGCGTCCGGCCTTTCGATCGCGTCGGGCGGATCGGTGGGTCGAGAGGGGCCGATCGTTCAGATCGGCGCCGCGATCGGATCCGCGGTCGCTCAGCTGTTCAAGGTGCAGCGCCGGAAGATGCGCACGCTGGTCGGTTGTGGGGCGGCCGCGGGGATCGCGGCGACGTTCAACGCTCCGGTCGCGGGGGCCTTGTTCGCGGTGGAAGTCCTGCTGGGCGATTTCGCGGTTCACCAGTTCTCTCCCATCGTGATCTCGTCGGTGCTGGCGACGGTGGTTGCGCGCGCCTACATGGGGGATGTTCCCGCGTTCGAGTTGACCCAGGGCCAGCTCGAGGCCTACCGCCTGGTGAATCCGGGCGAACTCGTTGCCTACGCCGTACTGGGCGTGCTCGCCGGCATGTTGGCCATCTTCTTCGTTCGTCTGCTCGCGGCGTCCGAGGATGTCGTTGAGCGAACGCGTCTCCCTCTCCCGATCACCGCGGCGCTCGGCGGCGCGCTCGTCGGCTGCCTCGGGCTCTTTTACCCTCACGTGCTTGGTGTCGGCTACGAAACGATCGGATCCGCCCTCTCGGGGTCGCTGGGCTGGCAGCTCCTGTTGGCGCTTCTGGGCGCGAAGCTGATCGCCGTCTGTATCACGCTCGCGTCGGGCGGGTCCGGTGGCGTGTTCGCGCCTTCCCTGTTTTTGGGAGCCATGCTGGGGGGCGTCGTCGGCGCCGTCGTCAATCAGATCGCGCCCTTCGCGACCGCTCCAATCGGCGCGTATGCGCTGGTGGGAATGGGTTCCGTCGTGGCCGCCACGACGCGCGCGCCGATTACCACGATTCTGATCATCTTTGAGCTGACCAGCGACTACCGCGTGATGCTGCCGCTCATGATCGCGACGATCGTGGCGACCCAGATCGCACGGCGCTTCTCCAAATTCTCGATCTACACGATCAAGCTGGCACGCCGCGGCGTGATGATCAGCGAAGGTCAGGACGTGGACGTGCTGCGGCGCATTCCGTTGCGCGAGGTGATCCGCGAGGCTCCCACGGTGCCGCCGTCCCACGATGTCACCGACCTCGTCAACCAGTTCCTGTCCGGCGAGGTACGGCACTTCCATGTCGTGGATGCCGACGGCATCCTGCGCGGAGAGATTTCCGTCGACGAACTGCGCCCCGTGATTCAGAACTCCGAAACGCTCCACGGAGTCGTGGTCGCACAGGATCTCCTCCCGCCGAGTTTTCCCTCGGTGGAGATCGGGGACGCTCTCGACAGCGTGCTCAAACGGCTCGACGAGGGCTATCGGGATGAGTTGCCGGTGCTGGATCAGGGCCGCTTCGTGGGCGTGGTCCGGACCAGCGACGTGATCGCACGGTACCGTCGCGAGATCGCACAGCGCGATGCCGACAAGGCGGATGCGGTCAGCGCCTGGTAGCGCTGCCGACCCCTCGGGCTAGTTGTTCGCGGGAGCGCGCCGCTTGAAGCTCTTGCGCTCTTTCCGCTTCGGCGGCGCCGCGCGCACACGCACTCCGCGCTCCCCGAACAGCTTCTTGGCGGCGTTCAGGAACTCCGGGCTCGCGTCGACGTTGTAGGCCTCGTCGGCACGAATGGCAATCCGCAGACCCGCCTCGGAAGTGAGGACGAACAGCAAGGGGCGGTTGCCCTTGTGCTCCCGAATCAGGTCCTCCGCGTCCATCAGGGAGATGTCTTCGGCCAAGGCGACATGCACCGTTCCCGCGAGTTCGCGCGTGGCGTGCTCGGGCAGGTAGACGTCGGATACGCGGACGCTTGCTTCGTCGCGCGATGCGTCGACGTCTCCGGCGAAGAACAACACGCGGTTCTCGGTCAGAAGTTCGCGGTACTGCGCGTACGCATCGGAGAACACGACGGCATCGACCGTGCCGTTGAAGCCTTCGATCTTGAAGCGCGCCATCTTCTTGCCTTCGTTTTTGCCGCGCTGGATCACGCGCTCCTGCACGCCGATGACCAGTCCGGCCAGCACGACGGGAGTCTGGTCGTGGCAACCCTGCACGTCGCGCACGGCGTGCGAGGCAAAGTTGCGCAGCAACTCCTCGTGCTCCGCCAGCGGATGGCTCGACCAGTAGCGGCCGGTCAGGTCCTTTTCGAACTGCAGCATTTCCTGATCGGTCAGGCGCGGGCAGTCGGGCAACGTCGGCTCGGGAGCCGTCTCGATCGCGTCGCCTCCGAGCAGGCTCATCTGACCGGCGCGCCGGTCCGCCTGCTCGGTCGCTGCGGCACGGATCGCGGACTCCAGGGCGGCCAGCTTCTGCGCGCGGTGCCCGCTCACGTTGTCGGCCGCGCCCGCCTTGATGAGCGCTTCGAGCGTGCTCTTGTTCGCGGCGCGCAGGTCGACACGAGTGGTGAGGTCGAAGATCGACGTGTACGGCCCGCCGGGGCCGCGCGCGGGTTGGGGCGCCTGCGCGCCAGAGGCACGGCCCTCTTCCCCGCGCCCCATCACCACGGCATCGGCGGCGGGTCCGCCCACGCCCTTGATCGATGTCAGGCCGAAGCGGATCGAGTTTTCGCCCGGTTTCGAGACGCGGTCCACGCCGAAGTCCGCCGCACTATGGTTGACGTCGGGCGCGAGGACGTCGATCTCCATCCGGCGGCACTCCTCAAGCGCGTCGGTGACCTTGTCCATGTTGCCGGAGTCGACGGTCATCAGCGCCGCCATGAACTCCACGGGGTAATGCGCCTTGAGCCACGCCGTCTGATAGGTGACGACGGAGTACGCGGCGCTGTGGCTCTTGTTGAAGCCGTAGCGCGCGAACGTCGCCATCTTGTCCCAGACCTCCTCGGCGGTGTCGCGGGGCATGCCGTTCTCGTTGCAGCCGGTGAGGAACGGCTCCTTGAACGGATCCATCAGTTCGGGCTTCTTTTTGCCCATCGCCTTGCGCAGCGAGTCCGCCTGGTTGAGCGAGAAGCCGGCGACATGGTGAGCGAGGAGCATGACCTGCTCCTGGTACACGATGACGCCGTAGGTCTTTTTGAGCGTGGGCTCGAGGAGCGCGTGGTCGTAGATGACCGGCTCGAGTCCGTTCTTGCGGTTGCAGTACACGTCCGTCATGCCCGAGTCGAGCGGGCCCGGACGGAACAGCGCGATCAGGACGAGGATCTCTTCGAAGTTGCGCGGCTTGAGACGCCGCAGCAGGTCGCGCATGCCGCTGGATTCGAGCTGGAACACGCCGAAGCTCTCGCCGCGGCACAACAGGTCGTAGGTTTTCGTGTCGTCGAAGCGCTTGTATTCCGGATCGCGGAAGTCGGGCAGGTCGGCGCCGGACTCCTCGATCAGTCGGCGCGCGTGGTCGATCAGGGTGAGCGTCTTGAGGCCCAAGAAGTCCATCTTGAGCAGGCCCATCTTCTCGACCGTGTCCATGGTGAACTGCGTCGAGACGTCCTCGCCGCTCTTGTAGAGAGGGACGTACTCGGTCAGCGGCGCGTCCGCGATGACGACGCCCGCCGCGTGCGTTCCGGCATTGCGGTGACCTCCTTCGAGGGTGCGCGCGTAGCGGAAGATGCGGCTCGCTTCGGTTTCCGGATCCTCCACGAGGGCGCGCAACTCGGCGTCTCCCTCGAGCGCGCCTTCCAGCGTCACGCCGGGGCCGCCGGGGATCTTCTTGGCGATCCTGTCGACCTCGGCGAGCGGCACACCCAGCACGCGCCCGACATCGCGGATCACCGCCTTGGCGGCCATGGTGCCGAAGGTGATGATCTGCGCGACGCGTTCCTTGCCGCCGTAGCGCTGCTGCACGTACTCGATGACTTCGGCGCGTCGATCCCGGCAAAAGTCGATATCGATATCCGGCATCGAGATGCGCTCGGCGTTCAGGAAGCGCTCGAAGAGCAGGTCGTACGCCAGCGGGTCGACGTCGACGATCTCAAGCGCGTACGCGAGAACGGACCCTGCCGCACTGCCGCGCCCCGGACCGACCGAGATGCCCTGCTCGCGTGCCCAGCGGATGAAGTCCCAGACGATCAGGAAGTACGCCGTGAAACCCATTTCGTCGATCACGTCGAACTCGCGCTCGAAGCGGTCGCGGATCTCGGGGGTCAGGGTCTCGCCGTAGCGCTTGGTCAGGCCGGTCTCGCACAGTTCGCGCAGATGGCCTTCAGGCGTCTTGCCTTCCGGAACATCGAACTGCGGCAGGTGCATCTCGCCGAACGTGAGTTCGACGTCGCACTTCTCGGCGATATCCAGCGTCGTCGTGAGCGAGTCGGGGTACTCGCTGAAGGTGCGCCGCATCGAGTCGACGTCCTTGAACCAGAGCTCTCGCGAGCTCATCTTCATGCGCTTCTCGTCGGCGAGCGTCTTGCCCGTGTTGATGCACACGAGCAGTTCCTGCGCATCGGCGTCGTCCGCAGTTTCGTAGTGGAAGTCGTTGGTCGCCACCAGCGGGCGTCCCAGGTGCTTCGCCATCCGCACACAGCCCTCGAGGATCTTGTCCTGTCCCTCGATGCCGTGGTTCTGGATCTCCAGGTAGTAGTCGTCGCCGAACAGCTCGGTGTACCACTCCGCGACTTTGCGCGCGGAGGCTTCGTCGTCGCGCCGCAGGTGCCAGCTGGTCTCGCTGCTCATGCAACCGGACAGCACGATCAGTCCTTCGTGATGCTCGGCGAGCAGTTCCCGGTCGACGCGCGGCGAGTAGTAGAAGCCTTCGAGGTATGCCTTGCTCGACAGCTTGATCAGGTTCTGCCAGCCGGTCTTGTTCTTCGCGAGCAGTGTCAGGTGATGCGCTGCGACGGGGTTGCGTTCGCGATCATGACGGCTCTTGGGTGCGACGTACGCCTCCATGCCGAGGATCGGCTTGACGCCTTCCTTCTTGCACGCGTTGTAGAAGTCGACCGCGCCGAACAGATTGCCGTGATCGGTGAGCGCGACGGCCGGCATGCCGGACTCCGCGGTGCGGCGTGCGAGGTTGCCGACGCGGCAAGCACCGTCGAGCAGGCTGTAGGTCGAGTGGCCGTGCAGATGGACGAACGACATGGGGAGGCGATTCTAGAGCAGAGGAGCTACGAAGCCGCAACCGGAGCGAGCGGTTTACGGTTTACAGTTCACGGTTCACAGTCGGGCGTGGCCGGTCGGTGCGGGCAGGCCTCGATCGACCCAGGGCTCACTCCGGCGTCCGACTGCAAACTGCAAAACCGTGAACCGTAAACCCGACTCGCCGGTGACAGTCGACCCTGTAGAATCACCCACGTTATGCACCGCTTTTCCCTGCTTTTTGCACTGACTTATGCACTGGTTATCCCCATGGCTTGCGGCTCGTCCGCGAAGGCCACCGGGACCAAGGACGAAGAAGGCCTGGAGGTCGTGCGCAAGGCGGAAAAGCCCACGGTTACCGCGGACACCGCCGGCGCCAATCCGACGCCCGCCGAGATCAAGGAGTTCCAGGCGATTTGGGAGCTGTACCGCAAGAAGGACCCGAAGTGGCCGCTTGCGCGCAACCGCTTCACCGCCAAGAGCGCCGGCGCGGCGCAGCTGATGGCGGTCACATTCCTGAAGTACTACATGGAAGTGAACGCCGAGCGGTCCGAGCGCGGCAAGGAGCTGGTCGGCATCAAGAACGAGATCGTCTCGATCGGCGCCCCTTGCGCGCCGTTCCTCGCTGACATCATGGTGCTCGACCAGATCAAGCGCCAGGACGGTAAGTACTTCCGGACCGACGACATTACGCGCTACGACTGCATCGACATGCTCGGGCGCATGGGGGGGCAAGCGGTGCCGTCCCTGATGCGCGTTTTGGAGCGTCCCGACCTCGGCGTCAAAGGGCGCCGCCTGACCGCGCTCGCCCTGGGGGGCACGCGGGATCCGGCGGTCTTCGACACCCTCTCGAAGATGCTGCTTGAGGACGAGTCGTGGCAGGTCCGCGCGGATGCCGCCAGCGGCCTGGGCAAGTTGGGCGATCGCCGTGGACTCCAGCCGCTCGGGCAGGCGATCATGCATGACAAGGACCCCGCGGTGCAGAAGCGCGCCCAGAAGGCGCGGCGTGAGATCTATGCAGCTGCGGGTCGTCCTCGGTAGCATCGCCCGCGATGGCCGACTACAAGCTGGGACGTCGCGCACCGGAGTGCGCCGCAACGGGTAAGCCTTTCGCCGAGGGCGAGGAGATCATCTCCGCCGTCTTCCTCGAGGACGAAGGCTTCGGACGCCGCGATTACAGCGTCGCCGGCTTCGAGGGCGTAGACGACTACTACTCGTACTGGCGAGCGCGGGTCCCGGTCACGGTCGAGGATGAGCGGCGCCTCGACTACGACCTGGCGTTCGAGTTCTTCCAGCGCCTGCGAACCGAGTCCGGCGACGAGCACGCGCCCATGGTCTACCTCCTGGCCCTCCTGCTCGGCCGTAAGCGCCGAATCAAGCTCAAGGGGTTTGGGCGCGGGAAAGGGGGCGAGGAGATCCTCAACGTCGTCGTGCGCGGCGACGAGGAGGACGAGGAGCTCGAGCTCACCGCACCTTCGATGGGGGAGGACGACGCCGATCGTCTCCAGGGCGAGTTGAATCGCCTGTTCGGAATCGAGGTTGCGGAGCCGGATCCGCCGCCCGAGCCCAGCTCGGAAGCCTGACGGCTGGCGGAATTTGCGCCACCGCTGGCGCACCTGCACCGCGCTAACTCCCGCGTACATACCGGCTTGCAGCCATCGCGCCATCCAATCGGTGCATGGCGGCTGGATTGTCGGGAA
>Ga0070728_10006616_pt1 | contig 10923 bp, 11 predicted proteins | sample tdDd471_FD_66723 | JGI IMG/M metagenome (GOLD analysis project Ga0070728, IMG submission 66723) | Marine sediment microbial communities from the Atlantic coast under amendment with organic carbon and nitrate - tdDd47.1 | ecosystem: Environmental > Aquatic > Marine > Coastal > Sediment | place...
TCATCCGCAGAGCACCCGGCAAAGACTCACTAAGGCTTCGAAGAAAAACCGCAGCCTGGGACGATGACTTCCTCGCCAGCCTCATCGCAGCATGATCCCTTCACCCGATTCCCCTGGGCTATTTGACGCCGGTTTTTGGCTTAAAAATGGTGCGCCATATTCGGCAAAAACAATGGAAAAGCCCTCAAGGCACAAAAACAGGATGCCCGGCACAGCAGGTCAGTGTGCCCGACCTGAGAGATAGGTAACGGAACGTACCGGACACATGGGTAACACTTTTGGCTATTTGGCTGAGGGTGTTGATGCCGTGGAAAGCGAGCTCGGTTATGCCCTTCTTGCCCCGTGATTATCAGCAGGCAGCTACACGTATTTTAGATGAATGTAGGCACAGTTTGGATACAGATGCAATCCAGCCATAATGGGGCGCTTTGATAGAGCATTGTTTTTATGCGGAAAATTGGCGCACCCGAGAGGATTCGAACCTCTGACCTCTGCCTTCGGAGGGCAAAATTATATAGCTTCGATCGTTTGCGGTGCTATATAATTTGCATTATAATCAATGCATTGGGATTTGATGCAATTTGAGTCAGTTCACTTCAATTCGTTTTTTGCGTCCCAAATTTGTCCCAAGTGCATGGGTTTGAGAAATGCCGAGAAGAACTGGAAAACGCCATTCTACGCCTGCTCGTCAGCTGCTTGAAAAAATTAGGCCTTACTCCGTATACCCGCTCGACTTTGAGCCATGGCAACATGAAACTGTCGTGAATGAAAACGGAGAAGAAACACTAATAACAAAAAACGTATTTGAGAACAGTGAACTCATCCGAAGCGACATCAGTATCGTACGCTCTGCAATCGAGGGCGTGCAAGGAAGTCACTATTACAGTTTCCTCGACGATGGAGACTCTAATTACCTGCTAGCGTGGAGAATATACCGGATTATTTCATGCGCTCACTTATTCTATTTAGCCCCGACGATAAGGGAATTCGAGGAAGGTTCTAAGGTCTTCCTAAGAATTGCCAAGAAGTATCCACGCTTCATTTCAAAAGCAGCTAGCATTCTTGATGTTAAGTACTCCCACCTCCATGTCATTTCTGAAGATTATGTGGCATGGGCAGAGTGGCTATGGCACTCAAACTTACGTTCAGCAACACCCTCCGTTTGGTCTGACTTTGTAGGCTGCGGCGAGGAAGCCAAATCAGAAGCGATAAAAAGAGCGAACTTAGTTTTAGATTCTATTCCTCCAGATAAACATTTGCGAAATGGTCGTCCAAAAAATCATGGCCTCCGAAAACTCATAGAAGCGGTTTACATACACTGGAAAAAATCCGGTAAGGATCCCACTGAACACCGTGTAATTTTTTACGCATATCTCGACCAACTGCTGGAGAAGCTGCGAGAAGGGCTTTCTCCTGAGCTTTTCTCCTTGGCAGCTTCAATCCTCAGCTTAAATGGGGAGAACATTCGAGACTGCGCCCAAGAAACTATTGAGAGAAGAGTTGCTGTTAAAAAGTGGGGGGGAGGACCGAAACGAGTAACCTATCACCCCTCCTACCCTCGCTGGTCCCCTAGATGGGTATGGGTTGAGATAAACTGCTGGCTATTCAAACCAAGATACACCCCTAGGAATCCAAAGAGACTAGAAGAATTTCAGCGAAATCAACACGGCAACATCATTTTTACAATAAGGGAAAAAGCCCGAAAAATCATCGGGTTATAGCTTGCCGGACAGTGTTTTTCCCGAGCTAAGCGTCTTTCTACACTTGTTCTTTTGAGTTCATGTCGAGGCCAGACACGCGAACAACGTTCTGGAGAATTCAATGGGCAAGTTTCTTACTCGGCGCGATGTAGCACGAGAGTATCCAATTAAATTTTCAACGCTCGCACACTTAGCTTGTCGGGGAAAAGGTCCGGCATACGCGATCATCGGAAAACGTGCGATCTATACACGGGAAGATATCGAGAACTGGCTGGAGAGTAAAAGAACCACCCCGTCCAAAAGTTACCGGACCAGCAAGGGCCGTGGACGTCCACGCAAAAGCGGGACTCAATAGCGAGGCCGCTATGTCTAAAAACTCGGCGACCGATGCTGAAATTGTTTTCGTGGCGAAAGCTCATGAGCCCCCACTCAGAGATTTCCGGGATGCGATGATTTACCCATTTGTAAGCATCGCCAAAAGGCAATCCACGCCGATTTCCTTTGCAGATAGTGCAGTTCGTTTTCAAGTTGTCGGCACCCAGGAGTGGGGCCTCCCAACGATTTGGGATTGGGACCTTATTATTTGGCTCCTATCTCAGATTAACGAGAGTAAAGAACTCGGTTTACACGTCGCTCCGAGAATAAATTTTCGACCAAGCAGGTTCTTCAAAGACGTTGGTCGCTCGGCTTCTGGAAAGTCCTACCAAGAGCTAGCCAACACTGTTCGCCGCCTTCGGACATCAACAATTCTGACATGCCGCCAAAGCCTGGGGGGACTAGCAACTGAGAAGCCCTTCTCATGGCTAGCCAGTTACCAACTGCCTTTGAAAGATAAGTGTGAGCCAGATACTGGTCGACTTTGGACGGTGGAGTTTCCAGACTGGCTGTTTAGCGCTGTTTGCGAACAGAAGACCTTGCTTGCCATTCACCCCCACTATTTTTCACTTCAGTCAGGGATCGAAAGAGCTCTCTATCGGGTTGCCCGAAAAAGTGTCCCCAAAGACCAAGGCTATTGGGCATGGCGGATGGATACACTTCATGCTCGTCTGTGTGTCCGTCGCCCCCTTCGTTCTTTCTCCCGCGACGTGCGAGAGATTTCAAAAAGGAATCTGATTCCTGAGTATCAGATTGAGGTTCGTCGAAAGCGTGCACACGAGCTCGTGGTTTTTACGTTGGATCCGTCAAAACCCCCTCGACCACGACGGGGCGCTTTCCACCCCGATCAAAAACTGTTCGAGGAGGACTCCGCATGAATGCCTCCAATTTCGTGGTTTCGCGAACATTATTCTCGTGGTTCTGCGAACATTCTCTCGTGGTTTCAAAATCAATTTCACGTGGTTTCGCGAACACCCATCAACCCAAGGCCCAAGCACAGCAACGGTTTTCAGGCATTCCAAAATCCGTAAACGTTGAAACGTCCCTAAAACTATTTCCTTTAAACGGCCTGAGGCCCGTCCACGGCTTGAACAGGGAATCGGTTTTGAGAAGACGGAGACGGGGCCAGTTCCTAGGATTTGCTGGCTGCTTGTTGGTGAATTGGAGTGAAGAAAGGCGCGCTTATACATTGCCTTCGGCAACGTCCGCTTTTCAGTGCATTTTTCAAACTGCGAGCTCGGCGTAATGGCGATCTATCACCTTACCGCCCAGATCATCAGCAGGAGTTCAGGCCGGTGCGTTTTGGCAGCTGCGGCTTACCGGCATGCCATTGCACTTGAGAATGAACGCACCGGGGAGCGTCACGACTATTGTCGAAAGAGAGGGGTGGAACATTCCGAAATACTCGCCCCTAAAGACGCCCCAGCCTGGGCTGGAGACCGCCAAACGCTTTGGGGCAATGTCGATAGTGCTGAACGAAGGAAGGACGCACAGCTCGCTCGCGAAATTGAAGTCGCTATTCCGAGAGAACTCACAGCTGAAGCCAGCACCCGACTGGTCCGCAAATACGTTCAAGAAAACTTTGTCTCCGAAGGGATGGTTGCGGACTTTGCAATCCACAAAGTCCCCTCCACTGAGCCTAACCTTTCCAATGACGGATACGACCGCCATGCGCATATTTTGCTGACCCTTCGTTCCATCAAAGCCGAAGGATTCGGAGGTAAAGTTCGAAAATGGAATGACCGTGATCGCATCCAATCGTGGAGAAAGGGTTGGTCGAAAGCGGCAAATGAATTCATGGCGTCTAATGGCATCGACTCCAGAATCGATCATAGGACGCTAGATGCCCAACGGGCCGAGGCTCTCGAGAATGGCGACCTTGCGAAAAGCCTTATTCTAGATCGACCTCCCCAACCAAAACTGGGTCCGGCGGTTGGCGCTATAGAAAAGAAAGCACGTGATGAGGCTCACGCAAAAAATGAACCATATGCACCAGTCACGGAACGAGGCCGGGCCTACGCCGCTTCGAAATCTCGTCTAACGGCAATTGCCGAAGCTGCAATGGCCAAGGCGCGGCAGCACAAAATCTTGAAAGCTTTCTTCGCCGCTGCGCAAAGGTGGGGAACGGAAAAAATCCGCCGTTGGATAAAAGACCGGTCCCCGCTTCCTCAATCGGACAACTTGCGCAATCGAATCAATGTGAAACGGCTTTCAAGAAAGCTGAAGAACAATTCAATCCGCAACCTCGGCTCTGCCGCAAAAGCGATTCTCGAGAGGGAACGCAGAAAGAAGCTGAGTTCTCAAAGGGCGAAACAGTCGGGCAACGACCTATCGTATTCACCTAGCCAACCACATAAAGCAAAAGGACCGGAGCGTTGAAATGAACGAACATCCAGACGATGCACTTGATCAAGTTTTGGCTGATATAAATGACGGGGTTGCGCGCCTTCTAAAAGACGCCCCAAAAAGACTCCCCACAGATTACAGAGGGCAATTTCAGGGGATGGCAAATGAAGTGGGCAACTTGTCAGCTCGACTTCAAGAGCTTGAACACAAAATGCTGCGCCCCTCTAGCGTTACCAATTGGGAGCAATCCCTTGCAGCGTACTCAGCAGAAACAAAGAGCCTTAAAGAAGAAGTCCATTCTCACATTGAAATCAGCAAGAAACAATCCCTTTGGAACAAAACAGGCCGACTAGTTCTTGCCTCATTGGTAGGCCTCTTCCTGGGTTTTCTCGTCTCTGATCCTGTCCTTCCAACCCTAAACAAACTAGGGATCGTTTCCTTGGGACAGATAACTTCAGATAACTGCGAAAGAATGGGCGGTGATCTCCAGCACAACGATCAACAGCTCTATTGCGTTCGCTGGCTTAATTAGGAGGAACAGCTATGACCTTTGCAATTTCATCTGCCGAGTTGCTGGCCGAGTTCCGCCAAGCTATCCGAAAAATCTCTGATAAACGGCATCCCTCAACCCGAGATAGTGGGTCTTTCTATCCTGCCTCATCACCAGCAGTGGGACAGTGCCAAGAGCAGCTTGATCTGTTGGCTTTAAAAACCGCGATTGCAACACTAGTTCACCTCGATTCAAGGGGACGCATCTCGCATGAGTTTTCTGAGGAAGATTTATCTGCAACAGAAAAAGCTAGGGAGCTAAGCCAAGATTCGGATGCAGTTGGGGCGCCACTAGCTCCAATCGACGCTTCAGTTTTCACAGGAACATCAGAAGATAAACAAAACGTTGGACATAGAGCCTCAAGAGAGTTCGGGAGAAGACTATGAGATCGACAAACCTAGTTACTGCGGAGTTTGGCTCAAGATATAGACCTTCTTCTTTGAAAAGGGCCTAAATTTAGTTTTCCCCGACCGCGCAAAATGTATACAAAAGAGCTAGTGTGACGCGCCACAAACCTGAAAAAACGATGCAAGAACGATGAAACCTGCCAAAAACCTCCAATTGCTGAGTTTGTTCTGTGGTGCCGGCGGCCTGGACCTGGGCTTTGAGGACGCGGGTTTTGAAGCCTCAATTGCCTTCGACATCCGGAAAGACGCCGTAGCGAGCTTTAACGCCAACCGTCCCTCGCCAAATGCTCACGTTCAAGACATTAGGCAACTGACCGCAAATGATATCGATAATCTTCTAGGTCGATCCATTGAGCCTGTAGGGGTAATTGGTGGGCCACCATGTCAGAGTTTCAGCGTTTCCAACACCAAGTCATCCGATGACGACCCAAGACATGAACTACCAACTCACTATGCAAGGCTTATTTCAGAACTTAATGCTCGCAAGCCGCTAGATTTCTTCGTCTTTGAGAATGTACCAGGGTTAGAGGGGACAAAACACGAGTTTCGCTTTCAAAAGTTTCTGCGCCTTTTCAAAAAAGCCGGCTTCAATATTTTTAAAGCGACACTAAACGCGGCAGATTACGGTGTCGCTCAAAATCGAGAGAGATTGATAATTGTTGGGTACAACAAACAACTTCACCCCAACAAAAAATGGACGCCTCCAGCAAGGCTGAGTCAACCAACCAAGAAGGTTGAAGATGTTATACGCGAGCTTCCTGAACCTACATATTTCGCAAGAGACCTTTCCCCGGAAAGCATTGCGTTTCATGCCAACCATTGGTGCATGGTTCCAAGATCAAAGAAGTTTTTTACACCTGGTGCCCTAGTTCCAGAGAAAGGTGGCCGCAGTTTCAGAACTCTTTCTTGGGACAAACCCAGCCCAACCGTGGCATATGGAAATAGAGAAGTTCATGTACATCCGGACGGGAAAAGACGCCTGAGTGTTTTTGAGGCGATGCTACTTCAAGGCTTCCCGAGGGAATACGTCCTCAGGGGCAACCTCTCTTCGCAGATACTTCAAGTAAGCGAAGCTGTTCCACCACCCATGGCTGCTAACATTGCGCAGTCCATAATTTCAGACTTGTTTTTGGCTCAAGAAGGGCAACCTTTCGCAACCCAGGCCTTATAGCTCTCGTCACAGTACCTTGCTTCTTTAAGAAGGCGGGCGCTTTTTTCTATAAGCTGCTGCTCAAGTTCGGGGCTTTCCTGAATAACCTGGTCGATATCAATTTTCTCTGAATATTTTTCTACGATTTGAATTGCCTGGTCTTTTTCTTCCAAGAATCCTCCGTTAATTTGGGGGGTGCGTCTAGTAAGGTTAGACGCGTCCCCAGCTGCCGTTCTTTGCTGGGTAAACTTAAATGCAAATGACAGCATATCTTTTTGCTCTGCGTATACATTATACGCAAAAATATCGAGCACATTTACAGCCCAGGAAGGATGCCCGTTGTTCGCCTGACTAAGCATCCATTTTGAAAAACCCAGGGCAAAAAGGGTCATGAACTTTTCATCACTTGTTGTTCCTAACGCGCACTTCAAGTCGCACAAAGCTTCGCTGTCTAACAGAGTTTTCTCACCTAAAGCATCGCGAAAATCATCATGTTCACAACAGTTGTTTTCAATAAACTGAATGAATTGCCTAAGAACTGAGTGTTTAACCGACCTCTTTCCTGACCGCGTTGTCAAGAAAAGCAACCAAGGTTCTGTCCGAGTTGTTTTTTGGACATCTATCAGACTTGCCACAGCTTCAAAGATGTTTCGCCCTTCATAAACAGCTGTAGTGCCAATTGACCCACAAAGATCAATATTTACAATGTCATATGGGGCATGCGAGCAGAGTTTTTTATATGCTGTTGTTCTGTCGTTTGCGATTGCCTCAATACGGTCCCATTCAATTTGTGACTTCTGCCTGTCAACAAACGGCAACCTATGCACTTCGCTATGAGAAATGTTTCTATCGTTCTCTTGTGTTTCGTGCTCATCAGCAGCATTAAATCCAAGAAATCGCAACATGATTTCATTTGCTTCGCAAACCTTGTGCAGGGTGCGAATATCAAGCATGTCATTCCCTGGTAAGCTCAAGTATGATAGAGATTCGCATTTCTCACCGACTTCACTGATCAAGTCCTCTGCATGCTTGCACCACTGAAACTCTCTAATCCACTGTTTCCTTGGTTTGTGCCAGGGCTTGAACGTTCTTTTTAGGCCCTCAAAATTTGAGTGCTCAACTTCTTGAACGCTTTCGTCGATTAGATCGTCTCCGCCCCCAAACGGATCAGTATCACTCATGCTACATCCTCAGCCTCAGCATGGAAAATTTTGACGATAGCTGAGAGCAAATCTTGTTGCTTTTCGTATGGCATGTCCTCCAACACGCCGTAAGCTTCCAAGATTTGGGTCAAAGCCACCAATTTGTCTTCAAATCTTTTTTGCTTCTCGGAGGATAGCCTTCTATAGCCAACGGCATCGAAAACACTATCTTTATCAAAAACCATTTCACCGGACGAACGTCGCTCAAAAAGGTCCCTAGCTGAATTATCAGCAAACGTTATTGGCGAAGGTTCTACGCCATCGTCTTTTGGCCGAGCAACTTGCCACTGATGCTGGACTTCTCTCTCTAGGACAGTCTTCGTTTTTTCAGTTTCTTGCTTCCCGGCAACCATTCGCAATTCTCGGCCTATCGCTTTATGCCTAGTTGCAAACTGGCGCAAAGCCCTATGAAGCCATTTTTGAATTATCTGGTAGTGTGGGTGAGAGAAGTTAAATGACTCTCTGTCGATATTCAGGGCTGCATCTAGCCCTTCTTTAACAAAAATTTCGCAAGTAATTTGCCGCAATCGTGTTTGCTCTGAAACCTGGTACCGCATAAAGGTTTCGTCGAATAGTGCGCCGCTCGCATCATGGACTCGAATTAATACCCCACGATGTTCAACCGGAACAATTTTTGAATTCCAGAAAAGATAAGCTTCAAACTTTAGAGGGCCGCCAGTTACCTCTCTTGGCCGGTCTTTAAAATTTGCGTTAAAGCGACCAACAAACATCAAAGGTGTATTAATTTTATCTTGTGTTGAGGGAAGATCGGTAAAAACGATTGGCCTTTTCAGCTCTATACCATCAATTACAACTCTGAATTCAAGCGACTCATCCTTAGAGTTTGCAAGCCCCAATTTCCTGCCAATTGCCTCAGCACGATTTAGCTCAACCTCTTTGGCTTGGCCTCTAGTGTCATTTGAGAGCGAGAAAAAGCGAGCTCCAGACTCTGGGGTTAAATCGAAAGGGTGTGTTTCTAGGTACTGGACTGGAGAGGAAAGGGCTAAGTCCCAAACCATTTTTAGATAGTTATCTAGCTCTTCATCTAGCTTGGGGTTTTTTTGTTTTTGGGAGTTCTGAACCTTCCGAAACAAATTTAGCAGACGATCCCCTTCAGGGGTGTCTACATCCCACGGCATGGATGCCTCTTCCTCAATCAAGTATGTGGATTCTGGGTCCATCCGCCCGATATGAAAGTTTGGCGGAGCGATTGGTTCAATTTCATCATCATCATCAAGCTGGACTTTCATCCAACGTTCGCGGCTCTTCAATATATCTTTTGCGCTTTGCCTAAGGTCGAGCAAAACAACATCGGTCCCGTGGGCGTTCAAGTCATCAGCCGGCACACTTCTGATTTCAACGTCCCCGCTTTCAAATTCCTTCTTTTTCCCATCTTTGATTTGAGCAAGTTCATCTTCTGAATATGTTTTAAGAACAACATCTGCAACCCACCGAACATCATCCCCCTTGCGTTTGGTTATGATCTGGAAGTGTCGCGTTAATTGAGCCACTGAATAAAGCCCAATGCCAATTTTTCCAATAAGCCGTCTTCCTCCTGGGCTACGGAATGGATCACCTCCATCCGTGACTCCAAAGTCTATTCCGTCTATCGTCCGCTTCAGACTTCCGCCAATGTGATGAAGGGTGTTGACCAAGGTTTTTGGGTCCATACCCACCCCATTATCTCTAATGGTTATTTTATCAAACCTTGGAACATCAGTATTGATTGTCACTAGTGTTGCATCGGCGTCATAAGCGTTAGAAATCAGCTCTCTTATGGCCGATCCAGGTAGTCGATAGATGCCATCCGTCACCCTTGCCAAAACTCGATCAGAAGTTCGGAGAGTGGTGGTTGAAACTTTGCCGCTGCCCCGCTCTTTCTCAAGGCGCAAAACAAGTTTGGTATCGTCCCCCTTAGTCATGGTAGCACCCTATCAATCAATACAATCAAAAGTCAACAAAGCCCTACGGCTTGAACAATTTTATCCCTTATAATTTAGCTAGTTAAGTCCATCTTCTCAGCTAAATCTGTCGCCTTCAAGTTCGTATAGCGCTTCAAACTTTGAAGATCCTTGTGCCCTGAAACGTGCGCAACTTCCATCACATTCCAGCCGCGCTCAAATAGGCGCGATATCGCTTCATGCCTCAAATCATGAAAGTTGAAGTGCTCCATACCGGCCTTTTTTCTCGCTCTTTCAAATGCGTTTTTGAGGCCTTCCGCAGTTGTAGCAATCACATCTCCCTCAATAGCTCTTGGCAAGCCTTTGAGAGTTTCCACGGCGATGCTCGATAAGGGGACGTCTCGCCATTCGCCGTTCTTTGTGTCGTGAAGCTTTGCCACTCGTTTCTTGAAATCAACATCCTCCCATCTTAGGGCGAGTAATTCGCCACGACGCATTGCCGTTTCTAGGGCCAGGATGACGGAAGGTTTGACCCAAGGGTTTCGGCAAGAATCTAGAGCTTCCATTAACGCAGCTTCCTCTCCTTCTTGGAAGCGCATGATGCGGTTGTCTTTGACCTTGGGGCGCTTAACGGGCGATATGGGATTTTCAATCATCCCATACTCATGACGATATTGCTCTATGACTGAATGCAGGAGGTTTAGTTCCCGCTTCACGGTTCCGGGGGCAACCACCGTCGAACGACGGTCTCTATAGTCCTCAAAATGGGTTCGCCTCAAATTGGCTAAGGAGTATTCGCATAGCTTGGACTCTTCACGGCGGAACTTTTCAAGCCTGGATGTTTCCGAATCCGCCCCCTTGTGCTTCGGCGTCTCTTCCTTGAGGTATCGGCAGACAAGCTCGTCTAGGGTCTCCCGTTCGAGCATTGAGCGATCAACAAAGACACCACGAACCATCTCCGATTCAATGATGGTAGCCCAGGCCTCCGCCTCTTTCTTCGTGTCGAAAGTTTTGGTTTGAACCGGATAGCCCTTGCGTCGAACCTTCGCCTGCCATTGCAAGGGACCGCGCTCCGTTACGGTTGCCATAGACAGCCTCCATCAATTTTGGGGCGGAATGTCCCAAAATTGTCCCAAAAAATAGGCTTTTGGGCAACCAAATAAGCTATCTAATTGAAAAAATTGGCGCACCCGAGAGGATTCGAACCTCTGACCTCTGCCTTCGGAGGGCAGCGCTCTATCCAGCTGAGCTACGGGTGCCTGGGCCAATGTGCGGCGCACAATACTCGAAAG
>Ga0070728_10006617_pt1 | contig 10923 bp, 7 predicted proteins | sample tdDd471_FD_66723 | JGI IMG/M metagenome (GOLD analysis project Ga0070728, IMG submission 66723) | Marine sediment microbial communities from the Atlantic coast under amendment with organic carbon and nitrate - tdDd47.1 | ecosystem: Environmental > Aquatic > Marine > Coastal > Sediment | place...
AATCCGCCGCTGGCCCAGTGGGCGAAGGCGCTGAAGATCATCTTGAGGGGATAGACGTAGATGAGGATCACGGCCACCATGGCCAGGCTGAGAAATGTGGTCACCGCATCCTCGAGGCCGAAGCGCCGGCTCCACAGCCGGTGCGCCCACCAGAATGACGCCACGGCCGCAAAGCTGGCCACGAACGCGGGAATGCCCTTGAGCGCGGCGACCAGATCGGCGTAGCTCCTGGGCATGCCATCGCCCGAGATCACCAGCAGAGTAACGGCGAAGGCGAAGGCCGCATCGCAGAATGTCTCGAGACGGGTCATCTCGAGGCCCCGGAGACGGAAGTCGGATTTCACTGGCAATTCGCCGAGTTGCTGATCGGTCCAGTGCATGTAACACCCTTGGTCGAGACTTCTCATCCTGCATCGGCTCTCGCCCACACCCTAAGGTGAGAGCGAGAGCACGCAAGGGGTCATCAAGGATGTGCAAACAGATGGAGTTAGATCATACTCTGGTCCCACAGATTAGCGCTATTGGCGCACGACCATTTGCCCAGAGAAAACGTTGTTGGATTCTCCACCATGTTAAAAGTATCACTGGGTGCGGCGCGTTACAGAGCAGTTCCGTTCCAGGCCACAGTGGTCAGAACACTAACGAATTCGCTGTCCATGACCGTGCACTACTTGATCCCACTCGAAAGCAGGAAGTCCTTCAACATGGCCTGGGTTTCCGGCCTGAGATTCTCGATCCCTTCATAAGGCTTGGCGAAGGTCGCCGGGCGGTCGGGGAACTTCTGCTTCATCCCCAGATGCCGCTTGATCATCGCGACAAACTGTCCTCCAGCCCAGGGGCCGTACTTGATCGCATCAAGCGGACGCTCTTCACGGGAATCCCGATACAGATCGAAGATCGGTGCGGAGATGGGGTTATCCCCGGGAGCAGGCAAATGGAACTTGTACTTGTTCTTGACCACCGACTTCAGGACAGGCCCCTCGTAAATGTGAACGTAGTCCCTCCGCCCATGGGTCTCACCCAGGAGCAGGACGCCGGTCTGGTCAACCCCGTCGATGATCCGGTCCGTGGGCACCTGATCCATGGCGCCGGCCACCCGGGCGAACGTGGTGTAAAGGTCGGAGACATGAATGATGTCCTCGGCATAGCTGCCGGCCTCGATGACCTCGGGCCAGCGGATGAAGGCATTGACCCGCACGCCACCTTCGAGGTGCTGGGCCTTGCCACCGCGATAGATACGATCCGAGGCGCCGGTGGGCCCCAGGTACTGCATGAATGGACCGTTATCGCCCATCACCACGATGATCGTGTTGTCGGCGATACCCAGTTTGTCCACCTCATCGATGACCTCGCCGATCCACGCGTCAACCTCGACCAGGCTCTCGGCAATGGTCCCGCCATTGAGGGTTTTGAACTCCTTCACATCCGACCGGGTGAAGGTGAGCGGGAAGAGGGGCCAGTAGTTCAGGTAGAAGGGCTTGTCCTGGGCCGAAAGGGTTCGGATCTGCTCCAGGGCGTGGCGCTGGTACCGCTCGTTCATCTCCCGGTAATGCGCCTGGGTCCACTGTTCCCCCGCCTCGAGGTCCACCTCGACCAGCTTGCCATCGCGCAACTCCACACCGGTGACCATGTGGCTCGGATTGGCGACGAAGAACTTGTCCAGGGTGAAGGTATTCGCCTCGCCGGCCGGATCGACGCCCCGAATGACATCGGCAGTCTCGGCATCGATGTGCATGATGGCGAGCTGTCCCTGCTGATGGATGGGGAACTCGGCATGCATGAATCCCTGGTTGCTGGCGTAGGCCTGCTCGATATCGCCCATATGCCATTTGCCGACATGGGAGGTGAAATAGCCAGCCTTCTGAAGCAGTTCGGCCAGGGTGAACTCCTCGGCCGGTAGACCTTCACCGGCGAGAGTCGCCTTGGCCTCATTCAGTCCAGTGCGCACGGCATAGCGACCGGTCATCATCGCCACCCGGGTCGGCGTACAGGACGGCTCCGAGTACATCCGCTGCAGGCTCATCCCCTGCTTGGCCAGGGTGTCGATCCGAGGAGTCTTGTAACCCCGGATGACACTCAGATCGGGCATGCCGATCTCCCCGAATCCAAGATCGTCCAGGAGGATGTAGATGATGTTCGGGGGCTTGTCGCCGTTCTGGGCCCGGATCTCGGCCAGCTTGGCTTCGATGACCTGGTCATCGGCAGCCCATCGCTCACCGTTCTGGGCCTCGAGGACCGCATACTCCATGTCGCGAATGATCTCCGCGGCCGACAGGAGACTCGGACTGACCAGAAGCGCAGTCAAGCCAAGTACCAGCCAGAGCCCCTTCATGTCATTGAAATGCTTCACATCATCCTCCAACCAGTTGTGGTTACGACTGCCCTTCAAACGAGCACGACGGAATCTTCAGCCAAGATTCGTAGGTCGCAAAATCCAACCCCTAACCTGGTTAAAACCTCACGGACGCATACAGACCGAGGACATGGGCATAAGCATCATAGTCTCCAGCGACCCGGCTCATGGCTGTCAGCTGCGTCGTATCGAGAGTGTTCGCCCCCAGGTCCAGGAAGGTGTAGTTTCCCCCGATCCTCCAGTTCTTACCAGCCTCGAGCTCGGCTCCCAACGCAATCCGCCACTGCTCGTCGACAGGCATATCAGGTGTCCGGTCCACGTCGTCCACAGCCGACGAGGTATACGCGGCCCCGGCCATGAGCAGCCACTTCTCGTTGAGCTGGTAATGGGTCCCGAGGGCCATGGTCCAGGTATCCTTGAAATTACGCGGGATCTCGACCTGGACACCATCAAGGGCATCGATGTCGATGGCCGTGCGGTCGAAAGCGCTCCATTCCTGCCAGCCGAGATCGACAACCAGGGCCACCGATGGGCTCACCTGGTGATGCGAGCTCAGAGTCAGGCTCTGGGGCATCGTCAGCGAGGAGGAAACATTCCGTCCCTGAAGGGCTTCCATGTCGCCTGTCAGATCATGACTGATCTCGGACCGATATCTCAAGCCAAGGCGATGACTCTCGTTCAGCTCGAAGAGGGTCGACAGGGAGAAGCCCACCTGCCAGCTGTCACCATCGATGCCGACCGAGGCATCATCAGGGCCGGGACGCCTGACAGCAATGCTCTGCTCGAATGTGGCGTATTGGAAATCCACGCCGGCGCCGAAGGACCACTGGTCACTCAGCTCAAATCCGATGGACGGTTCGATGTTCAACGCGACGAGCTGGGTCTTGGTCATGTAGTAGCGTCCAACCCAATCATCTTCCGGATCGAGCACCAGACCCGAGGGGCTGGTGAGGCTGAGCCCCACGGCCATCTTCTCGGTGACGGGAGAGCCGAAGAAGAAGGCTCCGCCGGGCATCCAGCCACCCTGGTCTCCTCCATCAGTTCCGGAGACCACCGTGTCCGAGGAAGGATTGAACTGGTAGTTCAGGTTCAGCGGCTGAAAGGTCATCATGATTTCGGCGGACTCGAGGCGAGTCAGGCCAGCGTGGTTCGTCCAGCTCGTCTGGGCATCCCGGGCGATGGCCGCCGAGCCGGCCTGCGCGGTCCCATTCAGAGGTCCGCCATCTTCCGCCAAGGACAGACCACCGGACTGGGCCCAGGAAGTTCCCACCATCATCAAGGCGCCCAGGAAAACCAGGCCGGTCAACCAGAGTGGGTTCGATGGCTTCACACTCGCGGGGAATTGCATCATGACTTCGCCTCTTCTTTCATCGCATTGTACTTGGCCATCTGCTCTTCACTGAGGATCTTGGACATGCCGGCATCCATGTCGGCCTGGATGCGTTTGACACTCTTGCCAAGCTTGACCTTACGCGGCATGGTCAGACGCTTATCTCCATATTCGAAGACCAATGCGACGATCTGGCGCATCCCCGATCCCATGACCGGCTTCAGTTCCTCGACCTGCTCGGGCGTCAGGTCCAACACCGGCTCGAGGTCGATGAGTCGGATCTCGGCGATGTCCTCGAACATCTCCTGGAAGACCGCATCCAGGGTCGTCTCCAGGGTTTCGAATTGTTCCTTGTCGAGGACATCCTTCATGCCGGATTTGAATGCACTACGGGCCTTTTTGACGGCACCCAGGATGGCCTGATTATCCGGCTCATCCACTTCGGCCAAGGCCATGGCCGCTTCCATATCGACGGCGAACTGATGGAGCAGAGCTTCGACCTTGGGAACCTGCTCGTCCGTGAGTTCCAGGGTCTCAGTCATGATGGAGAGCACTTCATCGTCCTCGCCCTGGGCTAGTGCGAAGCAAGGCAGAACGACCATCAAGGCCATGGCGGCCGCCACTGTCTTCAGGACTTTTATCTGGCTAAACATCAGACACCTCACTTGATTGGTCGTCCAAAACTAAGAAACACATTGAAGAACTGAACAGGACACCTCCTTCAAAAACGAGGCGCCATTTCTTGTGATGGCGCACAAAATATGCAAGGATTCCACTAGGGAACATCAAGAATTCGCAATTCCCGGGCGGCACCAGAACACGGATAATCGGCCACGAAAGACGGCATTCATGACGCAAACTCAAACCATGAATAGCCAACCAGCGGTACTCATTCGGGGCAGTTTCGACGACTTTGCCGAATTCGAGAGCCTCTCCACGACCTGGGATCTGGACTTCCGCCCACTCGATCGAGGGCCCAGTGCCGTTCAGGCCATGCAAATCATGACCGAGCGAGCGCGCTACTCGCGTTTCCGTTTCGAACGGCGATACCACCAGCGCGGCGCCCCTCCGGCAGGATCCCTGAATTTCGGTTTTCCGGACATCGAGGGCGAACCACTGAAATGGCGAGAGCTTGAGGTAGGACCGTCATCGCTGATCTGTTTTGCCCCGAGACATGATTACTCATCCATATCACGAGCGGGGTTTTCGGGGGCCACCCTCTCCTTCGATGCCGATCATCTCACCCGTCTTGCCGATGCCCTGGGAATGATCGAGGTTCTGGATGGCACCACCAATCCGAATCTCCTGACCTGCACAGATCCAGGGGCGTATCAACAGCTCCGACTGGCATTGGCCAACCTGGCTCGACATGGTGATGATCATGGGAGTGGATCGATTGCCACCGCACTGGAAGAGGAGATCCCTTCACGTCTCCTGGCAGCCCTCGCATCAACAGACACGCGCAGCCTTGCCACCCGACAATCTCCCAACGCCCGTTCCCAGGCACGCCAGAGAGCTGTCACCTTCATCGAAGCCCATGCGAAACAGGCTCCGTCCATCCGCAAGATCTGTCTCGCCGCCGGCGTCAGCTGGCGCACTCTGGATTACGCATTCAAGGAGCACTTCGGAATCACTCCCAAGGAGTATCTGCAAACGGTACGTCTACAGGGAGTGCGGGAGGACATCCAGGCAGCTGGCTCCGAATGTGTGATCGCCGACATCGCCAACCACTGGGGCTTCTGGCATCTGGGGCAGTTCGCCGCCGATTACCGGTTGAAATTCGGTGAACTGCCATCGGCTACCAGGAACGGCTGAGCCGGAGGTGCCAATCCACTCCGGGCGTCGACCATCAGGCCATGCCGGACACCGATACGGAAGGGCTTGCAGAACGGGAAAGCCCGCCGGCATCACTGACGGCGGGCTCCATTGAAAAGCCTGACAGTGCCTACTGCACCAGCACCATCTTGCTGACCACGCTCTCACCCGCCGCAGTCAACCGACATAAGTACGTGCCCGAAGCCAGCTTGCGACCGGTGTCATCGCGACCGTTCCAGCTCACACTGTAATTCCCGGCCGAACGATGCTCGTCCAACAGGAGCCGCTTCAACTGCCCACGCACATTGTAGACGGCCAATTGAACTGCACCGGATGCCGGCACCTCGAACTGGATCTTCGTGCTCGGGTTGAACGGGTTCGGCACAGCTGCGTGGATCAGCAAAGACGCAGCAACAGGAACGGTCCCGGGTGACGGCCCTTCGACAGACGTCGTGTGGCTATTTCGGAGCCCCTGGCAAGAGTAAGTCCCAGCGGCAATGGCGCAGAAGTCGGCATTGGGCTCGGGAACCTCGCACTCATGATTGTCATCGGATCCCCAGGCGACAATGGTCCCATTGGACTTCAGCCCCATGCTGTGCAGGCCGCCTGCCGAGATGGCGATGAAATCTGCATTCGGCTCGGGGACATCGCACTGGCCGTCATGGTTCTCTCCCCAGCCCACGACCGAACCATCGGACTTCAGCCCCAGACTGTGGCGGCTCCCCCCGGAAATCGCGACGAAGCCCTCGTTCGGTGCCGGCGCAATGCACTGGCCATCAGCATTCTGGCCCCATGCCCAGACCCGGCCGTCGGTATCGAGAACCAGGGTGTGGTGCCCACCGGCGGCGATGGCGGCAAAAGTGGACCGCGGCCCCAGCGGATCGCACTGGCCATGGAAGTTGCTCCCCCAGGCCACGACCGTGCCGTCGCTCTTGAGCCCGAGGGAGTGGTCGGCGCCGGCGTCGATGGCAACGAAATCCACGTTCGGCAGGGGAACGTCACACTGGCCGTAATCACCATATCCCCAGGCTACGATGGAGCCATCGTTCTTCAGTCCCAGGCTATGATTGCCTCCGCCCGCGATGGCGAGAAAGTTCGCATTCGGCTCTGGAATCTCGTCCTGGCCATAGTGGGCTTCACCCCAGGCCACGACCGACCCATTGCTCAGGATACCAAGATGATGGTACCGGCCCGATGCCACAGCGACGAAGTCCTCGTTCACGGCGGGAATGTTGCACTGGCAGCGATCGTTGTTCCCCCAGGCCACGATGGTCCCGTCGGCCTCGAGCCCCAGGCTGTGACCCTCACCACCGGTCACAGCAACCAGGTCAACGGTCTCAGGAACGGCGCACTGACCATCGGCATCGTGACCCCAGGCCACAGCCGTCCCATCGGCCTTGAGTCCGAGGCTGTGGAGGCCGCAACCCTCGATGGAGACGAAGCCCTCGTTGGGTACGGGGACATTGCACTGACCATGGTAGTGATAGCCCCAGGCGACCACGCTTCCATCGCTCTTGAGCCCCAGGCTGTGATGGGATCCTGCAGCAACGGCGATGAAATCCTCGTTCGGCGCGGGGACAAGGCACTGGTCCCACTGGTTGCTTCCCCAAGCGACGATACTCCCGTCGGCCTTGAGTCCCAGGTTATGATAGCCGCCTCCGGCAATGGCGATGAAGCCGGTGTTTGGCGCAGGGACGTTGATCAGGCCATGGCTGTCATTTCCCCAGGCCACGATCGACCCGTCCATCTGCAACCCCAGGCTGTGGTGACCGCCGGCGGCCACGGCCATGAAGTCCGCATTCGGTGAGGGGACATCGCACTGGTTGACATCATTGCTTCCCCAGGCGACGACGGTCCCATTTTCCTTGAGAGCCAAACTGTGCATCCGGCCTCCCGAAACGGCGACGAAGTCGGCGTTCGGTTCGGGCACAAGGCACTGTTCATCGCCATTGCTTCCCCAGGCGACGATGGTCCCATCGTTCTTGAGACCAAGGGTGTGGTTCCAGCCTCCGGAGATGGCAATGAGATCATCGAGCTCCGACTGCTCGACAACGACAGATCGGCCCCATCCTTCGATGGAACCGATGCACTGGGCATGGGTCGTGGTGATGGCGAACGCCGTGATCAAAAGGCATAGAGAACATGGGACGAAGGGGCTGGTTCGCATGGTAGGCCCTCTTGTTGAACCCTGGTCTATTCCGGCTCCATCGATCAGAATCATCTTCAGATTTGGGACATCGATCTTACCATATCGACAGGGCCTCAACAATTAGGGCAAACCCCAACCTCATTCACCGACATGACTGTTCCAGATCTCCGTATAGACCTCCTGAAACGTCAGCCAGGTGTCCTGCTCGGCCTCGCAGTCACGCACCACATTGAGCGAGATCTGGAGGTTCTTCAGCGCCGTGTCGAATTGACTCTTGGAGCAGCCAGTCCCCTCCATCACTTCCTGCCGCAGATCACCGGTGACCCAGGGTTCGTTACGGATCTTCTCGAAGATCTTCTGGGCCAGTTGATTCAGTGAACCGACAGGCTTGTACGCCGTATCGAAATGGGTAGCATCGAGGTAGCCCATCTCCATGAGCACCGCGAACCCGCCCTTGATCTTGCCGTAATAGATGTCATCCGGATACTTCGCGGGCAGCTGATTCTTCCACGGCCAGACCGCTTCCACCCGCTGTCCCCAGCCCGATTCGCCGGGCTGCTTCTCGGGCAGGTCGACATGCTCATAAAGCGATGTCAGCTCGGTCTTGTCCGAGGGGAACACCGTGCAGATCTTCACCGATTTCACGAATGCACAGGCTTGATTGAGTGTTTTGACTTTCATCCATGAACCTCTCTGGTCTTGTCAGGGCCATTCCGACAACAGACAAGCAAATCCCAAAACCGACTTTCGCCGACCATTGAATTTCCATATCATCATCGCAGCCCACCAAGCTAAAGGTCCGCTCATGAATATCACCCTGGTCGTTTCCCTCGTCCTCGCCGCCGTGGTATCCCCCATCGAGCCATCCACCACCTCCATCCGCGACATCGAACTGGCACCGCGCATCGCCGCCCCCAATCCCGTCCCCTGGACAACCGGCCACAAGACGGTCACCGACTGGTCCGCCCTCATTGACGCCACCTGGGGCCCCGGCGTTCCGCCCGATGAACAACTGGAGACCTTCGACCTCTTCTGGGAAGACGTCGACGCGCGCTTCGCCTGCTTCCACGACATCGACGACAACTGGCTCGGCCTCCGCGACCAATACCGACCCGAGGTGGCCGACGGAGTGAGTCGCGGACGTTTCGCCGGCATCCTCGGGCAACTGAGTATGAGCCTTCGCGAGTCGCACACCCGCGCCCGTGACTACGAGGTGTCGACCACCTTTGCCGGCCGCGGCATCCCCTTGCTCTACGTCCATGCCCTCGGCTTCCGCTCCAGCGATCTCGGCGCCGCCGTGACCGCGTACGACGACGGCACCGGGCTCGTCTACCGGGTGGCCTACAACAATCCCCTCGAACTGGAGCCCGGCGATGTGATCCTGGGTTATGACGGCCGGCCGTGGCGTGAATGCCTCGCCGAATTGCTCGCCGCCGAGCTGCCCGTCGCCGGTACATGGGCCAGCTCGCCCGCCGGTTGGGAACACAACTGGGATGCCGCCGTGGGCGCCAACTGGCACCTCTTCGACACCATGGATGTGCGCAAGTACACCAGCGGTGAAACGGTCCACCTGTCGACCCATGAGATCGACGGTTACATCGGCCACGTCTACGGCAATGAACAGATGCGCGTGGGAGTGCCCTTTCCCGATCCCTTCCAGAACGGGGTCGTCACCTGGGACGTGATCGAGCGCAACGGTCAGGAGATCGGCTACATCTACGTCCATGGCTGGACCGGCAGCGCCGGCCTCTACTTCTACGAAGCCATCGACGACCTGACCACCAACCACGACACCGCCGGCCTGATCATCGACTTCAGGTTGAATCATGGCGGTAACATGTTCCTCAGCGACGATGGTCTGGGCCTGCTGTTCCGTGAAGAGGTGCCCACCATCGAGTGGTTCGTGCGAAGTGATCCGTCGGATCATCTTGCCCTCCGCAACCTGTCGACATGGCCCCTCTACGTCATCAATTCGGACCCGGTCGACCGTTACTATGACCGACCCATCGCCGTCCTCACCGGGCCCAACTGCATCAGTTCCGGCGACCAGGTGGCGTTGCGCATGTCTTACCATCCCACGGCGCGGGTCTTCGGCAAGACCACGGCCGCGGCCTTCAATTCCCCGGAATCGATGCAAATCGGCGCCGGCTTCCAGGCCTACATCGCCACCGCCGACTGCGCCCGCCTCGATGCCCTCGATGTTCCCTTGACCCATCGGGAGTTCCCCGTCGATGAACCCGTGTGGCTCCAGCCCGATGACGTGGCGGAGGAGCGGGACACGGTGGTGGAGGCGGCGGCGGCGTGGATCACCAACAGTGTGGGGGTCGAGGATTCTTCATTGCCCGAGGATCAGGACACTCCCACCGTGGCGACCCGCTTCCTGGGGGCCCGGCCCAATCCCTTCAATCCGGTGACGGAGCTGGTCTTTGCCCTCGACCGGCCGGCCAGTGGCGAATTGAGCATCTTTGACCTGGCCGGTCGTCGGGTGCGCTCCTTCACGCTGCAAGGTCTGGCAGAAGGCGAGCATCGAGTGGCCTGGGACGGTCGGTCCGACGCCGGCACGAGGCTGGCCAGCGGGAGCTACGTGGTGCAGCTGCGAATCGATGGGCGAGTGGATAGCGGGAGGGTGACGCTGGCCAAGTGACCATCGCCACCTGATTCAATGGCCCGGTTGTCGAGTCGCAGGATAAGACAATCGGGCTTCTTGTTGGATGGATAGCCCATGGGGTGGGGAACCGGCGCCCGACTGGGCGTGGAGACCGCGGGCTGGCTTTATCGAGAATGTATCCTGGCTATGGGGTGGCTATCGCATTAACCCATTGCAAGACAACAACCTATAATGATTGCAACCATCACTATCGAATAGATCGGGCCTGTCCCTTTACCTGTTCATCCCCAAACCCACAAGGTTCAACGATACACCATGTAATGTGGGCATCCTTCCCGTGTTAGAGCTTCTGCTAATTGTCGATTCACATCACGTTTTGGTATCATTGCGCCCGGATTGCAACAGAAATGCCCGCCCATATCCACATCCGCCAAACACCCCAACAACCCCACGAAAGGAGGTCTCTGACCGGCCTCAAGTCATCGCGTCATGGACGCGAATACCCATCTCGATCATTGGAGGTATGTCATGAAGAGGTTCATTGCCCTCACGTTTATCGCCGCGCTGGTCCTGGGACTGACCAGTTGCTCGGACGAGGTCTCCACTGCGCCCGACTCACAAGATGTCGTGATCACTGGCGTGGACAAGGATCCGCCGGCGAACTCGGG
>Ga0070728_10006618_pt1 | contig 10922 bp, 8 predicted proteins | sample tdDd471_FD_66723 | JGI IMG/M metagenome (GOLD analysis project Ga0070728, IMG submission 66723) | Marine sediment microbial communities from the Atlantic coast under amendment with organic carbon and nitrate - tdDd47.1 | ecosystem: Environmental > Aquatic > Marine > Coastal > Sediment | place...
ATGGAGAGGCAGCCTATCTTGGCAATGGCCTCGTGCACTTCGTTCAATGTCATTGTAAAAACCTCCATACATTCAATTGATGACTGCATGGTAGGGAACGAGCACTTATAGCAACAGGAACTATCGTGCAAAAGAATGGTACTTTTCGCGCATCTGTTCCCGAAAACTCGAAGGCGTGACTCCAGCCTCCCGCTTAAAGAACCGACCAAAGTAGGAAGGATCGTCAAAGCTGAGTTCGAAACATATTTCCGACACATTCATATCGGAATGGGCGAGCATCCGCTTGGCGGCCATGACCATTTCGTTGCGGACAATCTGACCGGGAGTAGTCCGCGTGGCTTCCTTGACTGCGGAGTTCAACCCAGACACGCTGACACCCAAGGCGTCAGCATATTCCTGCACGGACATCTGCGAAGCATACTTTTCAGCAACCATTTTCTTGAACCGACGGACCAGATCAGGCTCGCGCCCTGTGGTGTCCACGCTCAAGTTCTCAGCGTACATCCGTTGCAGATTGACCATGAAAATATGAAAAAAGGCCCGAAGGACAGACACGAAGCCCTCGTTACGTCCATCAAACTCAGTGCGCATTTTTTCCACCAGATCAAGCAGGCTTGCTGCCTGATCTTTTGATGCATGGTACAAAGGCAGATGTGCGCTGCTATAAAAAAACTCCAGATCCGCCATATTGACGACAGGCGACTCCGGCGAGCGCATGAAGTCCTCGGTAAAAGCCATAACATAACCTTTCAGATCTCCCTCGGGCCTCCACAAATGAAGCTGGTGAGGAGAGACGAAATACAAAGAATTCGCCGTAATGTCATAGGGTTGAAAATCAATAACATGCACGCCCTTGCCTTCGGTCACAAACTGAATGGCAAAATAGTCGTGCAAATGCGGTTCAAGGATATCCGACACAGGACACCCAGAACCTTCTGTGAACGGCCATATTACGAAATTTGCCAGAGGATCAATCATATCCTCGGCCTTATGCATTGTATGCGTCTCTGTCATTGGACACCTGTATCCTCTGCATCGTTGCAATGGCAAGACTCTCCGCCGTGATTTCCCGCGCTGGCATAACATCGTGACAAATCACCCTCCTTTTCCGACAAGTCGGAATATGTTGGCACCAAACATACCGCACACTTCCAACGCCCTAAAGGGATTCATTCTTTCATGACTGGCACATTTCAACACACGAAAAAAGCCAGCCCCACAAAGGGACCGGCTTTCCACTTACTTATTTTACAACAGTTTAGGAACCGCAGCACTTCTTGTATTTCTTGCCACTGCCGCACGGGCAGGGAGCATTGCGTGACACCTTGGGAGCCTTCTTGACCGGTGCGACCTTCTTGTCCTGCTCGGATTCGTGATCAGTGTACTCCAGTTCCTCGGAACCTTCGTGCTTGAACTCTTCGTCTTTGACCTCGGCCTCAATACGCAGGTGGGAAAAGGCGCGCAGGGCGTTCTCCTTGATGGTATAGACCAGCTCGGCAAACAGCTCGAAACCTTCGCGCTTATACTCCTGCTTGGGGTCTTTCTGACCGTACCCACGCAGGCCGATACCATCGCGCAGATGGTCCATATTGAGCAAATGTTCCTTCCAGTTGCGGTCTAGGGAATCGAGCATGAAATAGCGCAGGATTTCCTGATAATGCTCGCCAGTGGATGTACGCAGGTAGGCGAAAATGTCATCCACCCATTCTGCGGCCTGTTCCCGGCTTGGCAGTTCGACTTCCTGCCAGGCATCAAACCGCTCGAAGTTGAACACCTCTTCCAGACGGGCACGCACGGAATCAATGATTTCCTGATCCGGGTCCTTCATGTCCAATGCGGGTTCAAGAATCTCTTCGACGAGATCAGTGGAATATTCCAGAGCTAGCTCTTCCACTTCTTTTGCCTTCATCAAATCATGGCGCAGGGAATAGATGGCTTCACGCTGCTGGTTCATGACATCGTCATATTCCAGAAGCTGTTTACGAATTTCGTAGTGATGGCCTTCCACGCGTGTCTGAGATTTTTCAATGGCATTTGAGACCATCTTGTTCTCAATGGCCATGCCGTCTTCCAGACCGAGCTTCTCCATGATGCCCTGCAGGCGGTCGGAACCGAACAGCCGCATGAGGTCATCGTCGAGCGCCAGATAGAAACGGGAGGAACCCGGATCACCCTGACGACCGGAACGGCCTCGCAACTGGTTATCGATACGACGGGATTCGTGCCGCTCGGTGCCGATGATATGCAGGCCTCCGAGTTCACACACGCCCTCGCCGAGCTTGATATCGGTACCACGACCCGCCATATTGGTGGCGATGGTGACCTTTTTCTTGTGCCCGGCTTCAAGCACGATCTCGGCTTCCTTCTCATGCTGCTTTGCGTTGAGCACGCTATGCGGAACCTTGAGCTTCTTGAGCAAACGAGACAGCAATTCGGATTTTTCAATGGATACGGTACCGACCAACGCGGGCTGACCACGACGGTAACAATCCTCGATATCCTCGGCAATGGCCTGATATTTCTGTTCCTGCGTCTTGTAGATGGAATCCGGATTATCGATACGGACCATCTCCTGATGCGTCGGGATAACGATGACTTCGAGATTGTAAATCTGCCCGAATTCAACGGCTTCAGTATCAGCCGTACCGGTCATACCAGCCAGCTTGTCATACATACGGAAATAGTTCTGGAAGGTGATGGACGCCAGCGTCTGGTTCTCGGCCTCGACCTTGACGTTTTCCTTGGCTTCAATGGCCTGATGCAAACCATCTGACAAACGACGCCCCGGCATGAGGCGACCCGTGAATTCATCGACCAGCACGACCTGATTGTCCTTGACGATGTACTCGACATCGTTCTGGAAACAATGGTGCGCCTTGAGTGCCTGAAGTACGTGATGCTGAAGTGCGATATGCTGCGGATCAAACAGGTTGTCCACGTCGAGCAAGTCCTCGACCTTCTCCACACCGGCGTCGGTCATGGTGATAGATTTGGTCTTCTCGTCCAGCACGAAATCACCATCGGGGATGGCGTCCTTGTCTTCAGGATCAGTAGGCGAGGACTTGATCAGATTGGGAATGATGGTGTCGATGCGACGATATAAACCAGAAGACTTTTCGCCGGGACCGGAAATAATAAGCGGCGTTCTCGCTTCATCGATAAGAATGGAGTCAACCTCATCCACGATGGCGAAATTGAGCGGCCGCTGGACCAACTGCTCCTTATAAAATTTCATATTGTCGCGCAGATAATCGAAACCGAACTCGTTGTTGGTTCCGTAGGTGATATCTGCGGCGTACGCTTCCTGACGTTCCTGGTCGTTCAACCCGTGCACGATAACGCCCACGGTCAAACCCAAGAAATTGTACAACTGGCCCATCCACTCGGCATCACGGGAGGCAAGATAGTCGTTGACCGTGACAACATGCACGCCCTTACAGGACAGTGCGTTGAGCACAACGGCCAAGGTCGCGACAAGAGTCTTACCTTCACCGGTCTTCATCTCCGCAATCTTGCCCTGATGAAGGACATACCCACCTACAAGCTGCACGTCATAATGGCGCATGGGCGGATCAAATACGCGCTGGCCTGCCTCACGAACCAGGGCAAAGCATTCTGGCATCAGGTCATCCAGAGTCTTTTCCCCGGCGGCAACCTGTCCTTTCCACATGGCAATTTTGGCCTGGATGTCGGCGTCAGACAACGCCTGCATTTCCGGCTCAAAGGCGTTCACCTGCTCGACAATGGGCTTGATCTTCTTCAGGTATCGGTCGTTTTTGGAACCGAAGAGAAATTTCAGCATATATGCGGTCTCCTGGGAGTCTTATGCGATCTTGGCAAGGCACGCGGCAAATTCACACCGTGGCACTGTGAAGCATGATATAGTCGGAATCCGCTTTGTCAACGCGACAGACGTGTGAAAACGCGGTTTTTCCCGGCGGTCAGTGAGATACCACAAACAAAGCCGCCCGTAAAAGGGGCGGCTTTTGAAAAAAAGTCAATCAGGCATTGATTCATGACTATGTATTAAAGGACCGTTCCGAATTCGAAGGGCCCATCGAACTCTGCTCTCGATTCATGGAATCATAACGCAACCGTAGCTTTTCGTACCAGACACAATTGACCATAGGCAGAATAATCTCGGCGAAAATGCTAAAAACAAAAAAGAGAAAAAAGAAACCCGCTACCACAACCCCTGCCAATCCGGTTTCACTGCTCAAGCCAAGTCCACCCGCAATTAACACTGCCAACGCAACAAAAGGAACAATAATCATCAGATAAGAACCTATCATCCGAAAAGTATGTCCCTTTGTCAGGGCCATCGCCTCGGAAAGAGACACCACATGCCCGACGGCCGCTCCCGGCAACATGACCGCCAATCGCGGCATCACCCCAAAAGACACCGCAAAACCTACAAGCACTGCAAAAGCGGCGATAAAACCAACAGCAGCCATACCACTTTCCATTTGACCGCCCTCTGCTCCACTACTCACTGTCAGAAAAATTATTGGTCCCATGAAAATCAGCATGAGGCCAGTCGTGACAAGCCAGAGCAGCAACCCTCTGACAAAAACTCGCCACATAGCCACCTTGCAATTCTCTGGAATCAGACGCCCATCGCCCCGTTGCAGAGTAACTCCAAGATGAAAAAAAACAGTCAAAACGAACAGACCTACCAAAACGGTGAGTACAATAACGACAAGTCCAAGCACGCCGCCAAAGCCGGATGGCTCATCGAATGCGACACCAACACCGGCCGACAGGAGGCTTGGAATCATACCCAACAGAACCAATCCCAAGAACGTCCATTTTCTGGCCCAGCTCAGAGAAAGCGCTTCCTTTGCCACTGCTATGGGAGAAATTTTACCCGACATGTGTACCTACTTGATGAGTTCCAACCAATGCCCCACTTTTACGCTGTCAGGGGCTGTTGCTGCCAGTTGGGTCACGCAGGCTGAACAGCCTGTGATGACGACATCCGCTTCTGCGAGCGCATCCCAGCATTGCTGGTTGACCGGGTCAGTAAGACCGGGTGCCGCCAAACGCATGACCCCGCCGAAACCGCAGCACTGCCTGCCTGTCGCCCCAACCATTCGGTTCTTGAGGGCAGCGTTAAGCAACGCATAATCCGTATCATCACCCCGTGCATGACACGGTTGATGATACGCCAACGTTTCCGGCACGTTGTCCGATAACACGAAGAAAGCATCAAGTAAAATACCCGATAAAGAAAGAAGGGTATTTTGCCACTTTTCCTGTTCTTTCACACTCTCAAAACAGCCGTCATACCCTTGCAGACCGGCTCGGCATGAGGCGCAAAACGTCACCACCGGAGGGCATCCGGCATCACGCCAGACTTGCACATTGTGGGCGGCCATGGATTCGGACTCATCTGCGAATCCGGCAGCTTTCAGGCCTGAACCACAGCATTTGAAATCACCGGGCAGGACTTCCACCCCCAGTCCGTCCAACAACTTAAGCGCGGTCATAAGCCAACGGGTCTGGACAAAGTTGGCGGTGCAGCCTGCGAACAAGAGCATTTTCTTACCCCGGTAGGTATCGGGAAAAAATGTTACTTCCAGACATGGCTCCAATCCTGACTTGCCCTTGAGACCAGCCAGCATTTTGAGCATGGGGCCGAGCTTTTCCGAATGAAATTGTTCTGGAATAAGCTTGGCCGCCGCAGAACCGGGCGACCATAATTTTTTTGCGTGTATCAGCCACGTCTTCCACAGCCACGCCTTGAAATCCGGGTGAGCACCGCGCAAGACCGCCACCAATGCAGATACGTCCACACCCTGCGAACAGACTTCCCGGCACCGCCCACAACCAAGACAGAGCCCAGCGAGTTTGGCGACATCGGTTTCGGACAATAAATTCGGATCTTCAGACAGGAGACGACACAGGTCCGCCTTGGCACGAGGGCCAAGTTCTTCCCGCCCGGTTGCCCGAAGGAGCGGACAGACCTCAAGGCATTTACCGCACAGAATGCAATCGCCGGACATGGGTTACAGCCCCTTACCGGGATTCATGATACCGTTGGGATCAAAAACATGCCTGATATCGGCCATCAGTTGCAGTTCGTCCACTGACAACTGTTCGTTCACGAAGGACGCCTTGGTCAGGCCGGTACCATGTTCCCCGGAGATCGTGCCGCCAAGCGACAAAGCCATACGAAATACCGCATCTTTGGCTAAATGCGCACTGTCCACTTCGCTCTGCACCGAGCCATCGTGCATGATGCTGACATGAATGTTGCCGTCGCCAAGGTGCCCGAAACAGAGGACCTGCAAACCGTGCTCTCGTCCAATATCGTGAGCTGCCGCAACAGCCTGCCCTACGCTCCCACGCGGAACGGAAATATCTTCGGCCATTTTGTCGGGTTTAATGCGGAATGAAGACGGAGAAATAGACCGCCGCACATCCCACAGGGCTTCGGCCTCGAGCCCGCTGCCCACTTCCACTGAAACAGGGTGCACGGAATCAAGAGCCGCGACCATCCGCCGGACCTCGGCATCCACACCTTTCTGTGTCCCGTCCACCATTAACAGAAGCGCGGCGTCGGCACTGTCTGCCAGCGGGATATCATCCCCCATACGGATAGCCTGAATGGTGGGACCATCCATGAATTCGCAGGCCGCAGGCAGGACTCCCGCCCGAAACACGGCCTTGGCTCCTTCCATGGATGAAGCCAGATCAGAAAAACCAACCAGCACCGAGGCCGAGGCTTCGGGCAAGGGAATAAGTTTGACCGTAAGTTCCGTAAACAATCCGAGCGTACCATTGCTCCCGGCAAAGAGCCGTTTCAGGTCCAGCCCGACAACATCCTTGTGGGAACGGCCACCCATATGCAGCACCCTGCCTCCCGGCAGAACCGCTTCAATCCCGAGCACCCAATCTCGCGTCACACCGTATTTCACGGCCTTGAGGCCTCCGGCGCAGGTGGCAATATTGCCGCCAATGGTGGAGATTTTCACACTGGCCGGGTCCGGCGGATAAAAAAGTTGCTTTGCCGCGCTGGCTGCTTGCAAATCAGCCGTCACCACTCCCGGTTGGACCACGGCCACGAAATCATCTTCGTTCACATCCAAAATTCGGTTCATTCGCAACATGGACACAACCACACCGCCGAGACTCGGCACGGCACTCCCAACGCGTCCGGTGCCCCGCGCACGACCATAGATCGGCATATGCTCGGCATCGGCCCACTTGAGTAACTCCTGCACCTGCTCCCGTGTTTCAGGCCGGACAACGGCCCACGGCATGGCGCGTTCTCCACTGGCGTCAGCAGAGAAAGCAGCGAGACCTTCGGGCGACAGGACACATCCGTCATCGGGAAACAGGTTGGACAAAAAAGCCTGATGAGCTTGGGTCAGGGATGGAGCGTATTTGGACATGCAACGAACCTACGAGGGGGATGGGGGGGGTGTCAATCTGCTTTGAATAACGGTTTGAAGAATGAAGAAAAGATAAGAGGGGCTTCTTTTTTGGTGGGCGTTGCGTGCTTTCGCAGTGAGGGTGCAAACGTTATCATTGTAAAGGTTTCGCCTTTACGGCGACCTGCTTTTTTCGAGGCGGAAAAAAGGAGGCAAAAAACGCCTTCGCCGTTGTGATCCTGATAGCGGACCCAAAAGCCTGTACGCGGCTCCACTGCCCGACAGAATTGTCTGCGGCGCAGACTCGGTCGGGCTCCGCTCCGCCGCGCTAAACAGGCTCTAAGGCCCTCTATCAATTGTTCGTCGCTGTAAGAACCTTCTCGTTGTAGGTGTCCATCTTTGATTTCAGGCTCTTCGATAACCATAAAGGGCCTTGGGGAGCTTCAGCACCCCAACACCGCTCTCCCTTCGAAGACGACAATTCTTTCTCCCTCCCAGACGAAGCCCAACCCTAGCCCTTGATCGGCGGCTTAGAAGCTGACCAATCGGAAAAGGCGGCTCTTGTAAGAAGATCAGACAATCTGTCTTAAACTACAATTTTACGGAGAGGCAGAGCTTATACTTTTAGCAGGGTGGAGCCGACTCGATTGGATCAGATTCTTGCCGCCGATCACCGGGCGGACAAGTACGTAAGGGGCTTTTTTTCGTCCCTTTTTTTGCCCCAACAAAAAAACGGACCCCGCCGGGAGGGCATGGAAAACGTTGGGTGCTTCAGCACCCAACAATGGCTCTCGCCGAAGGCGCATCTTCAAAGAAAAAGGCCGCATGAAAGCGGCCATCCTTACTTCTTCTCTCCACCGGGGTTGAAACCCCGGCTTCTTCTGTTCAAAAAGATTACATCATATCAATCCATGCTGTGTCATTCTTCGAACTCTCAAGACAAGCCTCCATAAACCTCACTCCACGCAAACCATCCTCCCCAGTCGGGAAATCAACAGCCTCACCATCCACAAGCGTGTTGCAAAACGAGGTATAAATATTGGCGAACGCCAACAACCACCCCTCGGGATGACCTGGCGGCGTATGCGAATACGTCATAGCCCCCGGCGTCAAATCAGGAGTACCGCGCCGAATCTTCCGAGCCGATTCACCCAGCGGCATATGATGCAAAATATCCGGGTCTTCCTGAAACCATTCCAGCCCGCCATTTTCTCCAAAAACACGAATTTTCAACCCGTTAACCATGCCGGTTGCAGCCTGAGAATACCAATACATACCACGCGCACCCGAATCATACTCGGTAAGAATGGTCCCATTGTCATCGAGCAGTCGCCCTTCCACCAATGAATCCAATCGGGCAGCCAATCGCGTGACCTTCAAGCCGGTAACGTGCGGCACTAGATATTCAATGTGAGAACCGACATCGCCGAGCGATAACGTTCCGCCACTCCGCACAGGATCAGCTCGCCATTCAGCCTGAATATGGCCGGTGGTCTCCAACATCTCGGCCAGCCACCCCTGCGGATATTCGCAGTTGATGAACCGGACAGTACCGATGTCACCGCGCAGGATCATCTCCCGCATTTGCCGAACCATGGGATAACCGGCATAGGTATAGGACACGCCAAGAAGCAGGCCCCTGTCTCGGGCAAGCTCCACCAGCTCCTCAGCCTGTGCCGAAGTATGGGTGAACGGCTTGTCGCACATGACGTGGATACCATTTTCAAGACACGCCTTGACGTTGGAATAGTGCGCTTCATTGGAAGTGACCACTACCGCAAAATCAATATCACCCGCTTCCAGCCGGGATAATTCCTCGGGCGTGGCGTACAGCCGATCTTCTGCCAACCCAAGCTCCGTACCTATAGCCCGCGTCTTTTCCAGATCACGGGAAAAACATCCGGCCACCAACTTTGCCTGTCCGTTCAAAGCCAACGCGGTCCTATGGACTTCGCCCACAAAAGCACCGGGGCCTCCACCTATCATTGCGTATTTAAGCATATTGTTGCCTCCGGCAAAGACTCTACACCATGTTTCACTGCCGGGGAAGCATTCTGGCAAGTCATCACGCCCTGTGCTATCAATCCCACCCATGGGGCTTTTCTCAAAACTTCTGCCATCAAAACGTACCGGCAACCTGGGCGAAAATGCGGCGGCGCGGTATCTTGAGACCAAAGGGTTTCGCGTGCTGGAGCGCAACTGGCGATATCGTCAGTGGGAACTGGACCTCATATGCCGAGACCGGGACACCATTGTTTTCGTGGAAGTAAAAACGCGAAAAGCCAATTCCATGGCGTCCCCGGCGGACGGATTAACCCGTAAGAAACAGACCCGACTGGTCAAGGCGGCCAGTCATTACCTGACGCAGAACGACCTGTGGGATGATCCGTGTCGATTTGATCTGGCCGCTGTGGTGGACACGGGATCATCCATGGATGTTGAACATTGTGAAAACGCATTTGACCTGAGCGGAATGGGAATATGAACGATACCGGCACACTCTGGGTGATAGCCACCCCACTGGGCAACACGGGCGATCTGTCGCCACGCGCACGGCATATACTGACCGAAGCGGACGTTATTCTGGCCGAGGACACACGTCGGGCTGGCCTGCTGTTCAAACGGCTTGAGTTGGAACGACATGGTCGCCTCATGTCCTTTTTCGAGCACAACGAAGACAAGAAAATCCCCAGAGTGCTCGAACTTCTGGAAGAAGGCCATGAAGTGGCTCTCATCTCCGATGCCGGGACCCCGCTGCTGTCCGACCCCGGTTTTACACTGGTCCGCGCATGCCGCGACAACGACATCCGTGTTTCTCCGGTGCCGGGACCGAGCGCGCCTGTGGTGGCATTGTCCGCCAGCGGTCTGCCGCCCCTGCCCTACACTTTTCTCGGATTCCCTCCGCGCAAGAAAAGCCACACCGAAAAACTTTTCGAAGCCCACCGTGACACCGGGGCCACACTGGTCTTTTTCGAGCGCAAATCCCGACTCAAAGGGACCTTGTCAATCGCCTTCGATATGCTGGGCGACCGTGAATTCTGCGTGGCCCGCGAATTGACCAAGGAATATGAAGAATTTATCCGGGGTACGCTTGGTTCCATCAAGGATATGGACCTTGAACTGCGAGGGGAACTGACCGTCATCATCGCTCCCCCCACGGAAACAGGCCGCACCGATGAAACGAAAATCGCCGAGATGCTCGCGGAAGAAGCCGAGGGCGGTGGCAAGCCCAAGGAAATCGCCAGACGAGTGGCCGACCGCGCCACGGGCTGGACCGCCAAAGAAGTGTACGCCGCCATGCGCGACTAAAAAATACGATTGAAAAAAGCGGAAGGCCGGAAGCTGGGTTAGTCCCGGCTTCCGGCCTTCTGATTTTTCAAGAAAGAATCAATTTACTGATCATCTGCGATGAAAAGCATCTCTCCTGAAAAAGCAGTAGAAGGTGTCGTCGTCATCACACAAGACGGGGTACCGTTGAGAAAGGCGGGTTGCACAACGGCGCAGGAAAGAATGTTTTTTCAAAAAGTGTGCTGAAAACGAGTGTTC
>Ga0070728_10006621_pt1 | contig 10921 bp, 7 predicted proteins | sample tdDd471_FD_66723 | JGI IMG/M metagenome (GOLD analysis project Ga0070728, IMG submission 66723) | Marine sediment microbial communities from the Atlantic coast under amendment with organic carbon and nitrate - tdDd47.1 | ecosystem: Environmental > Aquatic > Marine > Coastal > Sediment | place...
CGCCCCCAGTTTTGATGACGAGCTGGTGGCCTCCCCCACCAATATAGAAGAGCACTTTGTGGATTCGGCCGGCGTCCTTCACTGGGACTTTTTTAAAGACACCCCGGACTATCCCTTCACCCCCTGGGGGCTCGGGGAAGAGAAGGACTGCGGCAGGGGAGGCGAGTACGATACCCTGGTGGCCCGGATTCATAACGAAGGGTTTCAGATCTACAGCTGGGTGACGGACCACCTCGGCATGCCCTGCTGCCGCATGGTGGTGCCGGGGATGTCGGAGATCTACCCCGTGGAGGATCTTCTCTGGGAGAACCGCAGCAGGCAGGCCGAAGTGCGGCACAGCCTCCTCAAGCTTGACACCCTGACGCCGGAAGAGGCGGAACACCTCGCCGATCTCCTTGAGGAGGGCGGCTGGGGCCCCGAAGCTTCCCTATGCGAACTTGTGGGCGTGGAAGTGACACCCGGTTGCGCCTGGGCCGATGGAAAGGTGGCGGAGATGATCACCCTTGTGCGGCTCCACAGTGGCGACCGGGAAGGCACGTCACGCTGGAGCGCCATGGCGTCCCAGATGGATATCCCCGCCAAACGGCGCCTCTTCTACCGATGCCTGGAAGCCCGCCTCGAAGCCGACACGAGAGAGTCGTCCCTGCCGGAACTGAGCCGCATCTTCGGCCCCGAAGCAGAGCGTCTCACCGCCCTGGCCCTCTCCGGAGACACCCCTTTTCCCTTCTTCGAAGAGTCCCTTGCCTCCTTTCTGGACAAAGGCCCCCACAGCCATATCACCCGCTGTGTGCGTGCCTTGAGAAAAGGTAGGGCGTAGGGGCTAAGGCATGCCTCAAAAGCATGCCTCCGGCGACGAGGTGAGCCACCTCGAAAGCTGGTTGTGAATGCGCTTTGCCCCTCGTTCCTCGGGTCAAATCGCATTCGCCTTCGGCTCGGGCTTCGCCCGACTCAAGAGCAGGTGATTATGCAGGCGTTATCACAAGCTCCGTGAGGCTCTATCTCAATTTATTCCAGCATGGAAAACCTTGGCCTCTGGCCAAGGTCAGAGTTCACAGGCTTTGCCGTGTGAACGACTCTCAGTAAACGAAGAGATACACCATAATTAAGGGCAATATTTGGAGTCGTCGTAATAGAAGGCCTTATGAACCACGAAGATCACGAAGGACACGAAGAAAAATAAAAGAGTGATAGCTCGCTTTTACGGCGAAGCCGCCTTCGTGCTCTTCGTGTCCTTCGTGGTAGAAATCTATTCTGTCACTCGGTTTGACGCTACCGTCAATCTGGAGACTGTGGGCAGAGATGAATTTTGTTTCTTTCACCTTGTCAGGAGTAAGGTATTTTATCCCCTTTAGGGTTATTTCAATACCGGCCCCTCTGGGGTCGGATCTTTATATAAAGTGCCGGAACGTAGCGACTCAAAGATCTATAACCCATCACCCATGACCTGCCTTTCCCAACCTTCAGCCATTCGCCTTTCGCCCTTAGCCAGTTTTAATTCTGCCCTGTGTATCGGCCCACCTGATACACAGGTGTATCGATTTGGTTGCATGAGAAGCACTTTGTAGGTCGTTTGTGTTTGTGGTAACTGCCTGTAATTGCGATCTGTTGTTTGTTTATGCGCTGGCTGGCACGGCTTTTGTAATATGTTATGGGCAAGGGCGGAAGGTTGCGCCCTTTACGAACAGGATGCCTGAGCAGAAGTCAGAATTCCGATGCCCGGGGGCTACCGGGAGGAGAGAAACAAAGGCTTCGACCCGGATGGGCACGAAATGAGAGCGACTACACAGGAGGCGCCGAATGAAAAGATTGGAAGATTTGAAAAACGACCTGCCTTTGATCAATACAGTGGACTGGAACCTCAACCCCGCAGTGGCTGTGGGACGACACCTGGAGTGGGGTGCCGGATGGTACTGCGACGAGCAGAGAGGCCGGGGCAGCGAAGATGAATCCACCTACTTTGCCATCAACACCTGGGGGGAGTACCCCGTGATCACCCTGGTCCACCGCAAGGGTTTTGATATGGAGGAGCTGGCATCCTTCCGCATGCCTGCAAAGCTGGAACAGACCTTTTTGAGGTCCATCAACAATCATCGAGGCATTTATGAGCTGGATCCGAACATCAAGACCTGGCTCAAGGGGCAGCTTAATGCTCTCTGATGACGGGGCCTGTGGGTTGGGGGCTCAGGTTGATGCTGTATTGAGACTGTATGAAAAATTAGCGATCTGGTAAGGTGGGGCGTCGAGGCTTATGGGAAGCCTCGAAAGCCCCATCTTTTTTGCTGTTGGTCCCGGCATCCGGGGTATGGATGGGACCTGTGCATTCTTTTAAAATTACTCGTACATGGGAAGCAAAGGTTATGGCCAAAGAGGTGATCATTGTCGGTGGAGGGTTTGCCGGTCTCAAGGCAGCCAAGGTTCTGGGAAACAAAGAGGGGGTTCATGTCACGCTCATTGACAAAGCCAACCACCATCTTTTTCAACCCCTCTTGTACCAGGTGGCCACAGCGGGGCTCAGTCAGTCCGACATCGCCATGCCGATTCGCAGCATTTTATCGGAGTTCCAGAACATCAAGGTGCTTCAGGGTGAGGTGACCGGCATTGATTTCGATTCCGAGACCGTGACCACTGATTTTGGCTCCCTCTCTTATGACCACCTGGTTCTTGCCTGCGGTGTCCGGCACTGCTACTACGGCAATGAGCAGTGGGAAAAGCACGCGCCGGGCCTGAAAACCCTGGAACAGGCCACGGAGATTCGAAGGCGTATTCTAAGCGCCTTTGAGGTGGCAGAACGGGCCGAAGATGAGGCCGTCCGAAGGCGTGCCCTCACCTTTGTTGTGGTTGGGGGCGGTCCCACCGGCGTGGAGCTGGCCGGGGCCATCGGGGAGATGACCCGCTACACCCTTGGCCGGGACTTCCGCAACATCGATCCCAAGCTGACCCGCATCATCCTTGTGGAGGCAGGGGATCGTATCCTGAACTCTTTTCCCAAGAAGCAGAGCAGCCGTGCCACCCGTGACCTTGAAAACTTAGGGGTGCAGGTGTGGACCAAGAGCCCCGTCAGCGAGATCCATGAAACAAGCATCGAGGTGGGCACTGAAAAGATAGAAACCATGACGGTGCTCTGGGCCGCAGGCATTATCGCCACGGATATCAACAAAGACTTAGGGGTCCAGACGGGCGTCCAGGGTCGTATCGTGGTGGACTCCTGCCTGAATATACCCGGCCATGCCAATGTCTTTGTGGCCGGAGACCAGGCCGCTTACACCGATCCCATGGGGAAAGTTCTCCCCTGCCTCTCACCGGTGGCCATCCAGCAGGGACAGTCCATTTCCGAAAACATTCTTCGGGACCTCGAAGGGGAGTCCCGGGAGCCTTTTGACTATGTCGACAAGGGGCAGATGGCCACCATCGGCCGCAGTCGGGCCATTGTGGACATGGGGTTCTTCAGGCTGCAGGGGTTCATCGCCTGGCTCACCTGGCTTCTGGTGCACATCTACTTCATCAGCGGTTTCAACAACCGCCTCTCCATTTTCCTGAAGTGGTGCCTGTCCTACCTCACCAACAAGAAGGGCGCGCGGATTATTTCTGGCGCAACCTGGCGATTTTTTGATACATTACCCGAGACTGATCTGGAAGACAAAACTCCCGATGCCCATGACGTTAAGGAGGTTGAAACCTCCTGATACGAACCCGGCGGTTTCAGGGCTCTTCCTGTGACCGCCTTATCCCGGTTACTTTACGAGTCTGCTGGAGGGTCCATGAGTGAGAATTGCGTTGTTGATGTAACTGCCGAGTCATTTAAAAAGTACATGAATGAACACCCGGATGGCGAGTACCTCCTCGTCGACGTCCGGGAACCCCAGGAGTACGAGCAGGCCCACATCCCCGGTGCCCTGCTTCTTCCCTTAGGGCAGCTTGAATCCCGCCTTGAAGCACTTCCCAAACATCGTGATATTGTCTTTGCCTGCAGAAGCGGGGCCAGGTCCCGGGTCGCAGCCCATATGGCCGCCGAGAAGATGTCGGACCACGGCAGCCTCTACAACCTCGACGGGGGCATCCTCGCCTGGCAGGGCCATACCGTTAAAGACTTTCCCAAAATCAAGCTGCTGGTGCTTGAGGAGGGGATGCAGCAGACCCTCATGGCCGCCATGGATCTTGAAAAGGGGGCCTGGAATATTTACCGCTATATCCAGGAAGAGTATTCCGGGACCGCCCTGTCTCAGACCATTGAGTATCTCTCCATGGCTGAAATGGCCCATGCCGAGGCCCTTTATGATGTGTGGGCCAAGGGGGAGACAAACCCGCCGCAGTTTGAGGATCTGTTTGCGGGGTTGAAAGGCGAGATCCTCGAAGGCGGGATGTCTCTTACCGAAGCGGTACTTCGCCTTGAGAGTACCATGATTCCGGTGAATCTGGCCGTTTACGAGCTGGCCCTTGATATCGAGTTCACCGCCTACGACCTCTACCGTTACGCCGGGGAAACCACCGACGACCCTGCCTTGAAAAAGCTCTTCTTCGACATCGGTGAGGGGGAGAAAAAGCATATGGCCTCCGTTGTCGAGGCTCTCAACACCTCCTTTGCATGACCTGTTGTCTCACGACAGAGAATCTTGACACATCCATTTGATACACTTCCTGTGCCTTTATTGTCTCAAGGGGCTGTCCGCACAGGGCAGCTCCGGGGACCATATACGAATTCACTTGAAAACGTTTCGTAAAATCAGGTAATTGCCTCTTTTGTCTTCGTTGTTGTGAAACGTGGCATGCTTATTGAATTACTTCCTCAACAACAGTTTGAGGCAAGCATGATGCTTTTTAAAAAGTCATCCTCAAAATCATATCCATCACACACACACCGGACGCGAAACCAGAAGCTGTAGCCGGAGACACAAAAAGGAGACCATCACCATGATCAGACGCAACCAGATGTACAAATGCGAGCACTGTGGAAATATCGTTGAAGTGGTACAGGGCGGAGGCCCCAAGGTGAGATGCTGCGGACAGGCCATGACCTTTTTGGAAGAGAACTCTCAGGATGCGGCACAGGAGAAACACGTGCCGGTGGTGGAAGAGGTGGAAGGGGGAATCCTCGTCATTGTGGGCGAGGTTGCACACCCCATGACCGATGAGCACTGGATTCCCTGGATCGAAGTGATCCAGGGCGAAACCACCCTGCGAAAATACCTCCTGCCCGGAGATAAACCCGAAGCCTTTTTCGCAGGGGTTACAGGACCCGTTGTCGCCAGGGCCTACTGCAACCTGCACGGCAACTGGAAGAGAGGATAGATCATGTTAAAACCCGAAGTGGAAGACGCATTGAACCTCCAGCTCAACCGTGAGACATACTCCGCCTACCTGTATTTTTCCATGGCGGCATGGCTGAACGGCCGGAACCTCACCGGTTTCGGCCACTGGATGTACGCCCAGGGAATCGAGGAACTGACCCACACCCAGAAGTTTTACGACTACATTCAGCAGCGGGGCGGCACCGTGCGCCTCGAGGCGATTGCCGGCCCCAAGGTGGAGTGGGATTCCCCCTTGAATATATTCGAAGAGACCCTGGACCACGAAGTCTCCGTGACCGAATCCATCAATGGCCTCGTCACCACAGCCAGGGGCGCTTCGGATCACGCCACCGAAATCTTTCTCCAGTGGTTTGTCACCGAACAGGTGGAAGAAGAGGACAGCGTGCAACAGGTCATCCATCGCCTTCGACTGGTGGGCGATAACCCCTCGGCCCTCATCATGATGGACAGCGAGATGGCAAAACGGGCCGTACCTGCACCTGCAGCGCCTGCTGAATAGCGAGGTGGGGGCACCTCGAAACCCAATGGCGAATGCTCGACGGGTGATATTTTTCACAAACCTTCGTATCCGCATTCGCACAACGTGAGAGGGGCTGCACCGTGTGACAAAAGTGCGAGAGAGGTCTCGATGTTTAGGTGGCGAGGCCTCTGTCGCGATAATTCCTCGAAAGCTTGTTGCCTCTGCGTTTGCCCCGATGTTGGGGACAAGCGCAGCGGCTTTTTTCGTATTGGGCAAAATCAGGTAACAGACAGAGCAAAACAGGAGATAGGTCAAAGGCACTAGGTCGATGAGTCATGATGCTCAGGCGGTTTATGTGTGGTGAGCGTAGCCCTATCCGAAGGCGGTTGCAATTGGAACCGAGGAACGAGGGGCAAAGCGCATCAGCCTTTGATGCGAGAATTTCCAAGGCATATTTACACAGGCCTGTTTGTCAAACTTTTCAAAAGTTTGGCCCCCGGCAGGGCCGCCGGAGGCACAAGCTGAATAGTTACTTTTTTTAAAATTAAAGACGAGAGAACATGGACAAGATAGTGATGGGCAAGGCCCTTGGGGCCTGGGGTGTGAGGTGTGAGAAGATTCGTGACGACCTGTTGCCAGCTGGAAGCCCGGAGCGTTGCATGGGGCGGGCTGTGGTGGAGGGAGTGGACGGTGCCCTTTTTCTTTTGGAGCGGATCGACGAGGCAACCGCGTCCCGAAAGCGGGAGATGGCTCGGTTGATGAAGGCGCTTTCCGAAGGTGGTTTGCCCGTGGCGGCTCCCCTTGAAAGCAAAGCCGGAGAGACCCTTGTCTCAGAAGGGGAATGCTTGTGGCAACTCACGCCCTTTGTTCAAGGGGTACCCCTGGAGCGGCCCCTGTACACCAAACAGCCATGGAGGGGAGAGGCTCTGGCCTATTTTCTGTTGGACATGAGGCGGCTCTCGGCAAGTTTTGATTCATCCCTCACAGGGGAGTCCTTCAATCTTCCCGGCTACATCGACACCCTGACCCAAACCCTTGAAAAGCACGAGCCCAAGGCGGCCGAAGCCCTTGCCGAGGCCACCGCGTATTTAAAGCTCCGGCTTTATCCCTACTGGAAGAGCCTACCCGTGGCCCTGGCCCACGGGGATGTCCACGGCATCAATATCCTCTGGGAAGAAAAAGGCATCGCCTCGGTCATCGACTGGGAGTTCTTCGGCCGAAAACCCCTTCTCTACGACGTGGCCAACATGGTGGGATGCTGTGGCATCGAAACCCCCGACGCCCTCTTGAAAGGTCTCGCCCCAACACTGATCCGCTTTCTCAAACAATCCGACTTTGCCGATGACACCAGCTGGAACCTCCTCCCCGAAATCGTCATCGCCCTTCGCTACGCCTGGCTCTCCGAATGGCTCCGGAAAGACGACGCCGAGATGATCAACCTCGAACTCTCCTACATCTACCTTCTTATCGATAACCGCGAAAAGCTGGTTCAGGCTTGGGGGCTGTAAAAAAGAAAAAGCCAGCCTCCGGCGGCCAAGGGCTGAGCCCTTGGAACCCAGGTTCGCAAATGCTCCGAACCCTCGTTCCTCTGGTACGTCATATTTGCTGACGGGCTGCGCCCGTGAATAACCGAAGAGGTTATCTCAGCTCCTTCATGCAGCCCGAAGGGCTCTTCATGTTCTTCATGGTTTTTATAAAAGGTTGAACCATGACGTGGACTGAATTCGGGTTGACTTTGGCCTGAATAACTCCGGCGGAGAGGGTGGCGAAGCCACATTAGGCAAAAATACCTCGAAAGCGGGTTGCGAACGTGTAGAGTCTACAAGTGTAGACTCGGGTTTGGGAGTAGCCAAGGATTTCCAATGACCTGTGATCCATGTATGCATTCCGACACCACTTGAGGTTGACTTTCACCGGAATAACCCAGGCGGCGAGATGAGTCACCTCGAAGGCAGGTCACGTTCGCCTTTGAATGCGTAGAGTATACAAATGTAGACTTGGATTTGGGTGCAGCTGGGGTGAAAACCAGAACCGTTCGAAGCTCCGTGATCCGGAGGGTTCATTCCATGCACCACAAATGAAAGCGCGATGTATCCCCCCCCATCTATAGTGTGGTCCGAGGCTGTTGTTTGATCAAACACGGTGCATAAATGCACCCTACGAGGTGGTGGCTCACGTTAAATGTCTTTGTGAATTATACCCCTATGGGGAAAAGCCGCACGGGAGTGCGGCGCTCCATAAGGGGATCGTCATTCGGGAAGTCTATTGGCCATACTGGCTTCGGTACCTGATTGTCAGCAATGATGTATGTTTACGTTGATTTGTTAGGGAGGACGGTATTTCATCCACACCGCAACAGAACTTGTGACAATTTCCGTAGGTCCACCAGCTGTGGAGTCGGGCGAAGCCCGAGCCGAAGGCGAATGCGCTTTGCCCCGAGGAACGAGGGAAAAAGCGCATTCGCAATCAGCTTTCGAGGTGGCTCACCTCGCCGCCGGAGGCACGCTTTTTTCTTTCCCTTCTGCGGGTAGCCCGCTTTTCCCATGCACAGCCTCCGCAAACTCCGTCGGCTTTGAAACCGGCAGTTCACAGGTTCCGTTTCGGCAGGGGTAGAGGGTTGGGTTGCCGTTGGCGGTTGTTTTGTTGGTGATGGGAAGCAGGAGTTCCAGGCCTTTAAAGGCCTCGCCTTCCCGCACGGGGGCTGTCACGGCATAGGGAGTGTAGAGGGAGGCCAGGGTTGTCAGGGCCTCCTTTTCTTTTGGGGTTTCGGTTTCGGGCAGCAGGAGGACGAGGGCAAGGGGGCTTGCCAGGTGAAAGTCCAGGGCCGCGACCATGCCGGAGAAGGGTGCCGGGTTTTGTCGTGTGTCGATAAAGGTGGTGACGGTGTCGATGCCTTTCTTAAGCAGGTTGGTGTCGGTGGTGAGGGTGTAGAGCCGCAAGAGGTTCATGGCCGCCACGCTGTTTCCGGAGGGGATGGCGCCGTCAAATCCGGGCTTTTCCCGGGTGATGAGGGCTTCCCCGTCTGTGCCTGTCATGCAGTATCCGCCGTCGGGTGCGGCGAAGAGTCGGTCGGTTTCGTTTTGAAAGTGGAGGGCGGCTTTGAGCCAGGCCTCTTTGCCTGTGGCTTCAAAAAGGTCGATAAAGCCAGCGGTGACAAAGGCGTAGTCATCCAGGAACCCTAAGGGGCCCAGCCCTTCAAGGCGGCTTCGGTGGAGTCTGCCGTCTTTTATCAGGGTGTCCAGGATAAACCGTGCGGTACGTTCGGCGGCGTCAAGGTAGGTGGTGGTATCAAGGGCTCGTCCGGCCCGGGCAAATGCGGAGAGGGCCAGGCCGTTCCACGCGGCGATGATTTTGGTGTCGGTGAGGGGCGCTTTTCGGGCGGTTCGGGCCTCTCTCATGATCTGCCGCGCTTCATCCACGAGGGTGTCCAGTTCGCCTTCGGTGATGCCGTGGGCCGCGGCTGTTTTTGATGCCGGTTGCTGGATGTGGGGGATGTAGCGTCCTTCGAAGTGAGGGGGGCCTGTGAGGGTGAAATGATCCAGAACAGGCGTCCACGTTTCACGTGGCAGGGCGGCTTCGATTTCGCGTTTGCTCCAGGTAAAGAAGTAGCCCTCTTCTTTTTCGCCTTCAGGGGTAAGAGAATCGGCGTCGGTGGCGGAGTAAAAGCCCCCTTTGGGGGACTCCATTTCCCGAAGCAGGTAATCAAGTGTGGTTTCGGTCACCTTTTTGAACCGAGGGTTGCCCGTGGCAAGAAAGCCTTCCACATAGGCAGATGCAAGAAGGGCATTGTCGTAGAGCATCTTCTCAAAGTGGGGCACCAGCCATTTGGCGTCGGTGCTGTAGCGATGAAATCCCCCGCCAGCCTGATCGTGGATGCCGCCATCTGCCATGGCGGTCAGGGTGTGTTCCGCCATCTGACGGTACGTGTCCTTGCCTGTTCGCTGGTGAGCGCGCAGGAGAAGGGGCACAGGCAGGGTCGAGGGGAACTTGGGTGCCCCCTTGGATCCGCCGAAGCTCGGGTCGTAATTATTGGCAACCATGGCGATGGCTGTATCCACCCATTGCACGTCGGGAAGAGGCCCACCGCCTTTTCCTTCGCCCATTTGGTGAAGGGCCTGGGTGATCTGGTTTGCCGAGTGGGTGATTTTGTCCTCGTCGGTGGTGTAGATTTCTGAGATACGTTTCAGCAGGGTGAGAAATCCGGTGTGGGGCGGGCGATCGCCGTCCCGTGCCGGGAAATAGGTGCCGCCATAAAAGGGCTTTTCGTCCGGCGTTAAAAAGACATTGAGGGGCCAGCCCCCTCCGCCTGTAAGCATCTGCACGGCGCTCATGTAGATGGCGTCGATGTCGGGGCGCTCTTCCCGGTCCACCTTCACCGGCACAAAGTGGGTGTTCAAAACCTCTGCGATCTCAATATCCTCAAAGGACTCCTCCTCCATCACATGGCACCAGTGGCAGGTGGCGTAGCCGATGCTCACGAACAGGGGGCGGTTGGTCGCTTTTGCAAGGGCAAAGGCCTCCTCTCCCCAGGGGTGCCAGTCCACGGGGTTGTGGGCGTGCTGGAGAAGGTAGGGGCTCTCCTCAAGGAAGAGTCGGTTGGTGAACGTTGCCGTGCCGTCAGGGTTGAGGTGCCGTGTGCGGGGTGTGTACTCCTTGCCGCGGAGTTTGGCTTTTTCTGTGATTTGCGCTTCAAGGGTCATGGGTTTTTCTCCTGTATCAGCCCCGGGTTCGCGAATGCTCCAAAACTCGTACATCGGGTTGCCACATTCGCTGACGGGCTGCGCCCGTGGGAAACGGCCGAGGTTTTTATACCTGCTTCGTGTCGCCTGAAAGGCGTTTCGTGATCTTCGTGGTTGAGTTCTGTTAAACGGGGATGCTTGCTTGTTCATTCGAATACTGCTGGTAAACCAACTCCTACGAATGAATAGACATCGTCCTTAAACCCTGTTTGTCAAACTATTCAAAAGTTTGGCCCCCGGCAGGGCCGCCGGAGGCAACAATCAGGCGAAGACAAGGCGGCCGCCCCTTGTCCGTCCACAGAAGGGATACCATGGGTGAGACGCCCGTTGTGTTACCGGGCTTGGTTTCCCAGCCGCTTCAGGAGCAAGGGGGGCTCAGGTGCAAAACCCATGGACGCCTCCATGTCGGGCAGGGG
>Ga0070728_10006623_pt1 | contig 10920 bp, 9 predicted proteins | sample tdDd471_FD_66723 | JGI IMG/M metagenome (GOLD analysis project Ga0070728, IMG submission 66723) | Marine sediment microbial communities from the Atlantic coast under amendment with organic carbon and nitrate - tdDd47.1 | ecosystem: Environmental > Aquatic > Marine > Coastal > Sediment | place...
CACACGGCTACCGATTCCTCGACCGCCCGCTTTTCGTGGCAGGCACAGCGCTCCCGGACTGGCTCTCGGCCAGCGACCGGAAAGCCCGCCTCCGCCGGAGCGCGGTCGAGGGTGTCGATGGCGATCTGGCTGCCGGCGTCCGCCGCCACATGGACGACGACGCGTGGTTCCACTCGACCGAGGCGTTCCAGCGCAGCGAGGCCGAATTGACGGAGATGGTGCGATTCGCGCATCAGGACGAGCCCCGCCAACGCGCCTGGTTCTTCGGCCACATCCTGGTGGAGATGCTGCTCGACGCCTGGCTGATGGAGGAAGACCCCACTCGGCTCGACGAGTATTACGCCGTGCTTTCGGCCGCCGACCTCGCGCAAGTCCGCAAGGAAAGCGCCCCGTGGCTGAGCCAGCCGGCACAGCGCCTCGAGTGGTTCATGGACGTTTTCCTCGAATCCCGGTTCCTCGAGGGCTACCGCACCGACGAGGGCCTGCTGCACCGACTGAACGGCGTCGCCCGGCGCGTCGGCCTCCCCTCCCTCTCCCCGCGGACCCTCACCCTGCTCCCCGAAGCGCGGTCGCTTGTCTATGCACGGGCGCCCGCTCTTCTGGACCCCGACCCGAGGATGGCGCCATGAACAGGCCCGCCCGACTCCTCATCGCCCGCCACGGCGAAACCGACTGGAATCGTGACGGCCGTTGGCAAGGCGACCGCGACATCCCCATCAACGACACCGGGCGCACGCAGGCCAACGCGCTCGCGCAGCGACTGGCGGGCGAGGAAATCGCGGCGATTCACTCGAGCGATCTGTCGCGCGCCTCCGAAACCGCAGCGATCGTCGGAGCGCACATCGGGATCACACCGCGCACCGAGGCGTACTGGCGCGAACTGCGACTCGGCAGCCTCACCGGCCGCTCCAACGCGACGCTGGCGAACGTCCACGGCGAACTCGTCACGGCCATCGCGACATCCGACGGGCCGCTCGCGGAAGGCGTCGAGGAGTTCCACGAGATCCAGGCGCGACTCCGCGAGGGCTTCCGCCGTGTCTGCGACGAGCATGCGGGCAAGACGGTGCTCATCGTCGGCCATGGCGGCACGCTCAAGGCGCTCATCGCGGATCTGATCGGTCTCCCGCCGAGCAACATTCATCACCTCTCCCTGCGCGGCAACACGAGCGTAAGCGAGATCGACTTCCGCCACGGGCGACCGCAACTCATGCGGATCAACTGCACGGCACATCTGGAGCAGGCATGACGCAGGACTTTCGAACACGTGCGGCGGACCTGTTCCGGAACGCGCAAGACAACATCTGCAGCGGCATGGAAGCGCTCGACGGAGGTCACTTCGTCGAGGATCGGTGGGAGCGCGAGGGAGGGGGCGGCGGCCGCACGCGCATTCTTTCCGGCGAGGTCATTGAGAAGGGCGGCGTGAACTTTTCAGAGGTGCACGGCGAATTCAGCGAGGAGTTTGCCAAGCAGGTTCCCGGCACCGGACGCGCCTTTTACGCAACCGGCGTGTCGCTCGTGCTGCATCCGGTGAATCCGCACGTACCCACCGTCCACGCGAACTTTCGCTACATCGAGCACGGCGATCGCGCGTGGTTCGGCGGAGGGGCCGACCTGACGCCCTACTACTTCGACGCTGACGACAAGGCGCACTTCCACAGCGTGTGGGAGCAGGTCTGCGGCGAGCACGCCTCGGTTACGGACTACGAGCGCTGGCGCGATTGGTGCGACCGCTACTTCTATCTACCCCACCGCGAAGAACGACGCGGGATCGGCGGCATCTTCTTCGACCAACTGGTCGTTACCGGTGACCAGGCGGACTCGCGCGAAGCGAAGCTCGCGTTCATGGAAGCAGCCGCCGGCGCTTTCCTCGACGCCTACGTCCCGATCGCGCAGCCGCACGTCGCCACGCCGTGGACGGAGGAGCAGCGCCGCTGGCAGGAGCTGCGGCGCGGACGCTACGTCGAGTTCAACCTCGTCTACGACCGCGGCACGACGTTCGGACTGAAGACCGGCGGGCGAACGGAGTCGATCCTCATGTCGCTGCCAAAGCACGTGCGATGGGAGTACGGCTTCGAGCCCGAGCCCGGTTCGCCCGAGGCGGAACTGCTGGTCGAGTTGCGCCAGCCGCCGCCCGCCGAGTAGGGACACACAGTCGAGACATAGAAACGGGGCGCGACATCGCTGCCGCGCCCCGTTGCAATCGATCTGAATCGCGCAGCTACTTCTTGCGCGTGTAGGTCAAGCGCATGGTCGGCACGTCGCCCTTTTCGGTGACGTTGAACATGCTGTTCACCCACTTGTTCTCGTTTTCGACCTTGATCACCGTCTTGGTCTTGACGATCTTGCCGGTGTTGCGATCGATGTCGTCCGCGATGAAGGTGATTACGCCGTCCTTCACGGTGCCGTAGGACGTCGACAGCGTTGAAATCGAGTTGTCGATCCACGTCTGGACGTACTGCTTGCGCACGACGTCGTAGCCGAGTGTTGCACGGCCTTCGAACACTCCCGCGCCCATGGGCAACCTGAACGTCTCTTCGACGTAGTACCCATTCATGATCACCTTGCGGGTGGCGGTGGCCGGTGCTTTCTGAGGGGGCGCGTCCGGCGCCACCCAGAATTCCGTCACCACGTCGAACTCGCCGACCGACTGCGCGAGATCGGCGTGCTCCTTACTCTTGGCGTACCACGGCGGCATTGCCGGGGCCGCAACCGCTTTGTCTTCGCCGCCGTCCTGAGCCATCGTCTGCCCCACTCCGAACGCCAACGCGGCTACGGCGAGCATGCCAATCCAATATTGCTTCTTCATCTGGTTTCTCCTCCCGGCCCGGTCGGGCTCGTGCCCCGTGTTATACCCGTAGTTGATGGCTCGACAGCTACTTCTCATTGCCCTTGTCGCCGCCCTATTCGGGTGCTCCAGCCCGGAGCTCCTCGTCGGGTACGCGCGGCCGGGCTTCGTTGTCCGCGTCCGCGAATCCGACGGCCGCCTCCACTGGCGCGACAACTCGGGGGGCGACACCGACGAGGTGCTGGGCATCCGCCGCGGCCCGTCGCGACAGCTCTACCTGTGCAGCTACCGGGCGCACAAGATCATCGCCTATCGCGAAACACGCCAGACCGAAACGGGCGTCTTCGCCGGACCCGACACGATCCAGGGGCCCACCGATCTGCTGTTCCTTCCGGACGGCAACATGCTCGTCGCCTGTTCGGGCTCGACCCAATACCTGCTCGACGAACAGTTTGATGCGAGCGGCGTGGAACTCGTGATTCTCTCGGGCCCGAAGAGCGACTCCCCGGGCAAGCGCATCGCCATCGTGGACAAGGGGAGCTACAGCGGGGTTCCCACGAGCCTCGCCCTGGGAGAGGACGGAGCCGTCTACGTCGGCGGCCGCGACAGCAGCACCGTCCTCCGCATGGATCCGAGCCTCCAACGAGCGACCGTCTTCGCGGACATCGGCGCAGCGCTGAACCGCGGGCCCACGCACATCACGTTCGGCCCCGACGGCGCGCTGTACGCCACGTCGCTGTTCGACACCAAGGTCGTTCGGATCGACGCAAACGGAACGACCGAGTTCATCAACGATGCGGAACTGACCAAGCCCGCAGGCCTCGCGTTCAGCCACAACGGCGAGCAACTCTTCGTCGCCAGTGTGAACCGTGGAGAGATCCGCCGCTACGACGCCAACACCGGTGCCTTCATCGATACGCTCGCGACCGAGATGGCCGAGCCTTGGGCCGTCATCCGACGCTAGCGGGACCCTCTCCGCGCCAACACGATCCCCACGAGCATCACGACGCCGCCAATGGCCTGCTGCGGCGCGGGCGACTCATGAAACAGCCACCACGCAAGCAGTGCAGCGATGGCGGGTTGGAGCAGAAGCGTCACGGCACTGAAGTGCGCCGGAAGATGCGCGAGCGCGTAGATTACGAATCCTTGGCCGATGATCTGGCTGACGACGGCCAAGCCGATCACGTCCAGCCAGCCCGCCATGGAGTAGCCGAAGAGCGGTTCGCCCGAGAAGTACGCGATGGGCGCGAGCAGGATGGCTGCCGCGGTGACCGTGTGCGCGAGGATTGTCGGCGTCGAGAAGCGCTCGCGCAGCCAACCCACGGAGAGGAAGTAGCTGGCGTAGAACACGGCGGTCAGGAGCCCGAGCAGGTCGCCCCTGAGCTGGCCTTCCGTGCTCGCGCCAACGAGCACCGCCGCGCCGACGAGCGCGAACGTCATCCCGAGCAGGAACTGGCGCTTGAAGCGGCGCCGGAAAATGAGCCAGCCACCCAGGGTCACGAGCACCGGTGCGAAATTGGCAAGCAGCGTCGCGTTGGCGACCGAGGTCCAGTGGATCGACCAGTGCCACACCGCGAGATCGCCCGCGAAGAACACACCCGGCAGGCACAGTTGCAGTCGTTCGCGGATCGTGTGGGAGCGCAGGTCGCGCGACGCCCACAGCCACGCGACCGGGACGGAGAGCGCGAGGCGCCAGAACGCGGCAGCCGACGGTCCGACCCCATCGGCGACGGCGAATCGGACGAAGATCGGCGCCCACGCGATGCCGATCGCGCCGAAGACCAGCGCGGTCAGCGCGCGCGACTCGCGCCGGTCCGTCACGTTACTTCACGCGGGAGAGGAACTCGCCGGTGCGCGTGTCGACGCTGACCTTGGTCCCTTCGCTGATGTGCTCGGGCACCTGGATGATGTGGCCGGTCTCCAGCGTGGCAGGCTTCGTGCGGCTCTGCGCGCTGTTGCCCTTCACGGCGGGCGACGTCTCGGTGATGGTCAGCACGACGTTGTTCGGCATCTCGAGCCCGAGCGGCGCTTCGTTGTAGTAGAGCGCGATGATGTCCTCTTGATCTTCGACGAGGAACTTCACTTCCCACTCGAGGTCTTCGGAGGAGATCTGGAACTGATCGTAGGACTGCTGATCCATGAAGTGGAACGCCTCCGGATCGCGGTACAGGAACTGCACCTTGCGCCGGTCGACATCCGCGACGCCGAACGTCTCTCCCCCACGAAAGGACTTGTCCACGCGCTGCTTGGTCGCGAGATTGCGCATCTTGCAGCGATAAATGGTGTTGCCGCCGCGGGCGGTGGGCGTGGAGGTCGTCACGGTTTCAACGACGTGCGGGGCGCCTTCGAAGTCGATCACGACGCCGCGCTTGAGATCACTGGTCGAGTACATAGCGCGCGAATTCTACCTGCCCGGTGCTAGGCTTTCGGCGTGCTGCGAGCGCTCCCGCTTCTCCTTTTGGCCCTGGCCTGCAAGACAACCGACGTTCCCGCGCGCGGAGGCCCCGACTCTGCGGTGCTGGGCGTGCGGGTCAATGTAACGCTCTACCAGAGCCACCAGCTCACCCTGCAGCCCCAGACCGTCTACTTCGCGCGGCTTCCCGAGGGCGAGGACACGCTGCTCCAGACCACCCAGCTCGTGGAATCCAACTACCGGCGGGGCGCGCTCCTGATGCTCTTGAACGCCGAGCCCGGCCGGTATGCCGTCGTCTGCGCGGTGACCACCTGGGAGGGCCGCTCCCATTTCGTCTTCGTCTCCGAGAAGAGCGCGCGCGAGTCCATCATCGAGGTGAAGCCCGGCCAATACACCTACATGGGCAGCTTGAGCATGAAAGAGTCGCGGTCGTTCTCCAAGGCGGACGAGTTGCAAAATCGATCCGTCGGCCTCGTGAAGGCCAAACCCGCGCACCCCAACGTCTGGCAACAGCTGTTCCCGCGTGCCATGGAGTTCCTCGGGGAGCACGGAGCGCTCTCGCGCACCCCCGGCGACGCCGAGCGCACCGAGAAATCGATGCGCAAGACCCTAGCCCGCTACGGTTGGTGACTTCAGGGAGTCGGGGCGATGCTCCGTCATCCACGCGGCACCGAAGTCCACGATCTCTCGCTGCGACATCCACAGCGCCTCGCCTCGCCCGACCTTCCCGCGCGCCTGCCGATCCCCGAACGCCTCCCCGATCCTCGCGAAGTCGGCGTCGTCCGAATAGAGAAATTCGAACTCCTGCCACACGCGCTCGCCTTTCTTCATGATCGCTGCCCCGCTGGTCGCGCGACGCTTCCCGGACCATTCCGCGCGGTGCTCCGACAAGTGCAGCGATGTGTTGTTCGAATGGGTGACGCCGAGCAGCAGAATCCGCGCGTCCTCCTCGTAGAGGCGTGCCAAGGGAGACTCCTCACCGAAGCCGTCCGTCAATGGATGGGGATGGAGAATACGCGCGGTTTTCGGACCACAGGCACAGAACGAGTCGTGCGGATGATTCGAACGCTCCACGCCCGGCCAGCCGCGAAACGAGTTTGCGATCGCCCCCATCATGCGCGTCGGCGACCGCGCCGGATCGAATGCCGGCATGTTCGCGCGGATGATCGGCCACCACGGCTCCGGAACGGGCGGGTGCTGCCAGTGTGACGGCTCGCTCATGTCGCCCGAGAATGCGGGGAGGACCAGCGTGGCCTGCGACCCAAGCACCTGATGGAGCGCCTCGAGAACCGCCTGCGCCCCGCCGCACACCCAGCCCAAACGCGACAGCGACGAGTGGACCAGAACCGGCCGCTCGCCGTTGACCCCGAGGGCGCGCAGATCCGCAACGAGTTCCTCGCGGGTGACGGGGAGGTCGCCGGAGGCGTGGATGGTGTCGGCTTCGGACATGGGAGCTGTATGTTGCCGGAATCGCTGGCGTTGCGGGAGTGGAAGCCCAAAACGTGCGCGCGGCGGCGCACGACCGCAGCAGGTCGCGGGAGAAGGTTGCCCCAGTGGCTGCACGCACTACAATCCCGGGTTCAGACTTGAAGGGCGATTAGCTCAGCTGGCTAGAGCGCACGGTTCACATCCGTGAGGTCGGGGGTTCAAGTCCCTCATCGCCCACCAACAGCCCCGCCTAACGGCGGGGCTTTTTTCGTGACCGACTCCGGGACCGTGACGACGCCCGAGCAACGCAACGCCCAAACATGGGGTTGCCGATGCCACCGCAGCTTGAGCCGCTGGCTCAACCGTGCGGCTGACGCCGTGTGATTGCAACCGGCGGCAACCCTCTCATCGCCCACCAACAGCCCCGCCTAACGGCGGGGCTTTTTTCGTGACCGACTCCGGGACGGTGACGCCGATCCGAGCAGCGCAACGCCCAAACATGGGGTTGCCGAGATTACCGCAGCTTGAGCCGCTGGCTCAACCGTGCGCTTGGGTCAGTTGTCGCCGAAGAGGACGCGCACGCCGTCCTGGCAACCCACCACCACGTCGGGTGCGACGTCGAAGTCGAGGCGGCCGACAGCTACGCGCGTCATCGGGCCCGCGCCACTCGGCAGGTTCATGTCCGTCAGCTTGGCGGACCCAAGCTCTCCGTCCGTGCCGGTGTTGAGCAGCACATAGACGCCGTTCACAGCGTCCAGAAGTACGACGTCCAGGAGCCCATCGCGGTTCAGATCGGCAATCGCGAGGTCGACCGGTACCGTGCCTGCGCTGTACGGCACTGCCGCGGCCAGCTTGAAGGAACCGTCGCGCTCGCCAAGCATCACGCAGAACGCCTCGCCGGATGCTCCGGGATCCTTGGCCAGTGCGACCACGTCCGGGATGCGGTCGTTGTTCATGTCACCAATCACGAATCGGCCGGGCTTGAACAAGAGGGGATGGCGTACGGGCTTCTCGAACTGGCCGAAGCCGGGCCGGTCCGGAATCGTGTCCGGCAGGTCGTCGCACGCCCGACCGAAGTTGCGCAGGACGGCGAGTCCGGGTGCACTGGAGGAGTCGTTGACCATCAGGTCCAGTCCGCCGTCGCCGTCGAAGTCCGCGGCGCCCAGTGCTTCGTATCCCGTGATGCCACCGAGCGAGTATCGCCGCCCCACGGGGATGGACTCCACCAGCGGCGAATAGTCAGAAAGCCCGCACTTCGGATCGAGCGTCGTGTCCTCGGAGCGGAAAGTCCCGTCCGCAACGCCGTCGGTATTCCGCCCCATGTGCAACACGATGAACCCGGTTCTCAACGATGCGAGGTCGGGGATGCCGTCGTGGTTGAAGTCCCCGGTAATCGTGCGCAGACCGGTGTCCGAAAGCGCGTAGTCCGCGCCGGCCTCGAGGCGCAGCGCCGTCCCGTACTGGGGACGGAACCCCTCGGGACCCGCGAGCGCCACATCGACGATGCCGCTGCGGTCAAAGTCCGCGGGCGCGAGACTGAGTACGTCTGTTCCCGTTCCTCCCAGCGACTGCGGATCGATGAATCGTCCGGAGGGTGTCCCTCCCAGCTCGGCACCGCGATAAAGCGTTGCGATGGCGAGGTCGGAGTGCCGTCCCCCTGCAAGAACGTCCGCGATCCCGTCGCCATTGGCATCCAGCACGGCCACGGAGTGTGCCGGGTGAAACGTCGGCAGGAGCACCGGACTCCGACTGAACGACCCCGGCGTGTTGTTCGAACGCGGCGCGCTCATCATCAATCGCGGACTGCCAACGTCGGCCGTAACCATGAAGTCCACGCGGCCGTCGCGGTTGAAGTCGGCAGGAGACAACTCCTCCGGCGTGGCGTTGGCGGTCAATCCGATCGACCGGGTCAGCGGCTCCTCGAAGCCACCGTTCCAGACCCCCGCAGTTGCAGTGGAGATCAGGATCGTCAGCGTGTCGCTTGCAGCACCCGCGACCGCGATGTCGGGAACGCCATCGCTGTTGAAATCCCCCACGGCGAGAGGACCCTCGCGGTCACCAACGACGACCTCGACCGGCAGGTCGAAGACGCGGTTCGCACGACCGAGCAGGACGCTGATCGTCCCGTCCGCGTTCGATGTCACCACATCCATGATCGCGTCCCGATTGAAGTCGGCACGGGCCATTCGCATCGGGCCGCCGTTGGGTACGCTGATCCGCTTCTCGCCGAACCCGGTATCCGGGAGACCCGCGATCGGATCCTCGTCGGTGGTTCCCGTCCCGAATCGCGCCTGCACGACTTTCTCGTCAATCACCACGTAGTCCGTGTACGTGTCGTTGTCGAAATGCCCCGATTGCCCTCGCACCTGAATCACATCGAGGTCCGTGCGCGTGACGTCGCGCTCCGCGTTGATGGTTTCGTAGTCGTCCCAATCCAGTTCCGCGAGTGACCGATCCGCGGCCGGGCCGAACCCTGCGGCGGCGCGGTAGCCGCGGATGACGACAAGCGCACCCGGCTTGCCAGCCTCGACACTGCGCGCCCGAACGAGAAGGTCGAGATGGGCATCCAGATTCAAGTCGATCGACTCGACCTCATCCACGAGTAGGTCGTCGTCGAACTGGTAGATCCCGACCAGCTCGAATCCCCCGTCCGGCAGGGCGCGATAGGCCGAGAGGACCGAAGCCGAACCGTCCTTCGGCACGGACCATCCGTAGAAGTCGAGCTTCCCGTCATCATTCACGTCAGGAAAGATCACGCGATCGACGTCGGGCGCGCCTTCCGGGATCGCGAACTTCTCCACCTGTTCGAAATCTACGGAGCCGTCCGGACCGACGACCGGACGGTAGATCGAAACGAAGTTCTCACCGGTCGACGCGTTGTGAACGACTCCGCCCACGTTGCCTTCCAGGCTCAGCACCTGGGCACTCACCGTCGAAGATCCGCTGTCGGGGAAATTGACATCGACAATCTCTTTGGCCAAGGAGTCGGGATCACTGCCGTCGAGCAGGCGACCGCGGATGCCGGAGACGAGGCTCCGATTGCCGGCGACGTCCACTGCAACCGCGTAGACGTGATAGGCCGTCGGCTGCCCGCTGTCATCGGTGACGTCGAGGTCTTCGAAGATGATGTCGTCGTCGCCGGCGCTGGACTTCTTCATCGTCTCCGGCGCTTCTGGCAGGGCGACGAAAGCCGCCACTTCTTTGTCCAGCGGATCCACGCCGCCCTTCTCGATCACTGTGTTCAGCAGCTTCTGATCAATGTCCCCTCTTGCAACTGCGTCCCGCAGCCGCATTAGGAACTCTTCGCTGTCCATCAAGAAGACCTCGACGTAGGCCAGGTCTTCCTCCGGCGGCACCTTCCAGTGAACGATAAGTTCCCGTGTCGTGCCGTCGTTGATGGGGATCGGTCGATTGAGTTCGATCGGCGCGGGAGGATCGAGGTCCACGTCGATACGCGTGATCTTCTCGAACTCGTTGCCGTCCTTGTCGGTCACGATTACCTGAATCAGGTGCGGGCCCGCGCTCAACTCGCGCAGGAAGCAGACCCTCCATCCACGATTCTCGGGTTCCGGCGTCACGCTGCCGAACGGGTCGCTGGGCGGAAGTTCGATCGAAACTCCGTCGATCAGCACCTGGATCGTGAGCTCCGACAGGTTGCGGTTGGTCGCCTTGTAGAAGAAGCAGGGCGTCGTGTCGTTCGACGCAGGCGGGTCGTCTTCACCGTCCGGAATGTCCAGGTCGATGGTCGGCAACACCGTGCTCGGGTTCGAGTCGTCGCCAAACAACTCGGCTATGCCCAGGCCCACGCCGAGCGGGCCGCACGCGACCTGCAACAGCGCCACAAGGCAGACGAAAACGCGCGTCATCATTGCTCCAACCCCCGGGGCAGAGAATAGCCGAGTTCGGGCGTCGGGGCGAACGCGGAGTCTCCTCCAATCGTGCCGTAGAAGCCGATTCGGAAGGTTTTACCGGAATTGGGGTCGTGAATGACGCGCGGATTCAGGACCCGTTAGGGTGCCGAGTGCGGTGCAAGTCAGCCTGCAAGGCGACTCTCGCCGCGGAACCGACGAAAGACTTCCGGAGTGTCCTGATTCCTCACCGCAGTTGCACGCCCCCGCGCATCGTGCCGAACCCTTTGCGCCGGATCCCGGATCCGCCTCCGGCATCCCAAGAGGATGACCGAGCACTCACACGTTCCGTTTTGGAAAGACATGGCCCACAAGATCGGTGCACCGGTGTTTGCCGGCACCCTCGTGGGCTGCACGCTGGCCGGGAAGGTGGAGCCACTGCACTG
>Ga0070728_10006624_pt1 | contig 10918 bp, 7 predicted proteins | sample tdDd471_FD_66723 | JGI IMG/M metagenome (GOLD analysis project Ga0070728, IMG submission 66723) | Marine sediment microbial communities from the Atlantic coast under amendment with organic carbon and nitrate - tdDd47.1 | ecosystem: Environmental > Aquatic > Marine > Coastal > Sediment | place...
ATAACGGTTTCCCTCTGGGCGGGGCTTTGGGCCCCAGCGCGAAAGCCGAAGGCTGATCGCCCCGCCGCTTTTTTAGCTAAGCAGGTTTAGCTTCACGATTTTTAAGCCCGCGCAGCCAGGTACGCGCATCTTCCACTGCCAGATACAGGCAGGGCACCATGATCAGCGTCACGAACGACGCGAAGAACACACCAAAACCCAACGATAAGGTCATCGGCTTCAGGTACTCCGACTGCGAGCTACGCTCTGACATGATTGGCAGCAAACCGGCAAAAGTTGTAAACGAAGTCAGCAGGATCGGACGGAAACGACTAACCGCTGCCTCAACAACAGCCTTGCCCATATCCTCGTACTCTTCTCTGATCTGATTAATGCGATCGATCAATACGAGGTTGTCGTTGATCACTACACCGGCAGCGGCAACCACGCCCATAAACGAGAACATCGACATAGTCACACCGAACACCAGGTGCCCGACGATCGCACCCAACAAGCCGAATGGCACTGCACTCATGATCAACGCGGGCTGAATGTAGGAACGGAAGGCGATCGCAATCAAACCGAAAGTGCAAAGGAACGCCATAAGCGTCAGGCGCACCAGTTCGATAAGAAACTCGCTGGCCGCGTCCTGTTCACCCTTAACCAGAAAGTCGAGCCCCGGATACTTGCGCTTCAGATCCGGCACATAATTATCGCGAATATCGCCGACGATCCGGGTGGGGTCTGCAACTTTATAGTCAGCATCTGCTGTAACCTCAACGATGCGCTGACGGTCGAGACGACGGATTGCACTATCGCCTTCAGTGAACTCGAGATCGGCAACACTCGCGATCGGCACTTCCACGCCGTCGCCCACGCGAATACGCATACGATCAATTTGCTCCAGCGAGCGGCGCGATTCCTCGGGATATCGCAGCATGACCTTCACTTCGTCGCGACCGCGCGGAATACGCTGTACCTCTTCACCGAAGAAGCCCTGTCGAACCTGCCTGGCGATCTGATCACGACTGACGTCGTAGTTCTCTGCAATATCTTTTGCAGTAACAACAATCTCGGTGCGGGCTGAACGCTGACTATTGGTAATCGCAAAAACGCCGTCATATGTCGCGAGTTTGGCTTCCACATCGGCAGTAGCCAGCGCCAGCATGTCGGTATCCTGCGCAGTCAGCCCCAGCTTAATGGGCGGCTCACGATCTATAAGATGAAAATCGAAGGTGTACGCCTTGGTGTCCGGAATGTAACCGATCTTGTCGCGCCACAATTCCATTGCGTCTTCGATAGGCAGATCACGCTCCTCTGAAGGCAGCATTTCCATCTTCACGAGAATCACGTTCTCTCTGGCGAAGGTACGAATATTCTTCACCAGATCACGACCACGCTCATCTATATAGTGCGCACGTACGGAATCTGCAGCGACCTCAATCTGGTCAACTACCTGCTCCGTAGTATCGAAAGAGATCCCGTCCGACAGAGTCAGGCTGAGAATAATGTCATTGCCCGGAATCAACGGATAGAAAGTCTGCTTGACCCAGCCACCCTGCACGAAACTCATCAGAATCAGCCAGGCGCCAATGAAACACGAGAGCGTCAGATAACGGGCTTTAACCGCCTTATTGATGAATGGGCGGTAAGTAAGCTGTGCAAAATTACTTAAGCTGCGTGCAATCCGGAAGCGGGTGCGCGACAGCCAGCTGGTCTGGTCTTCTTCATTAATAGGTTTCAGGTGCGACAAATGTGAAGGCAGAATCAGGAACGCCTCCACCAGAGAAAAGGCGAGCGCCAGAATAACCACTACAGATAGAGGCATGGTCAGTTTGGCGGCAGCACCGTCGATGAATAGTGCGGGCGAGAACGCGATCATCGTTGTTACCGCGGCAAAGATTACCGGCTTGGCGACACGCCTTGCGCCCGCATACGCAGCCTCTTTCTCGGGCAAGCCCTTCTGCACTTCCACATGAATGCTTTCGCCGATAATGATCGCATCATCGACGACGATACCCAGCACCAGTACAAAGGCGAATAAGGTCATCATGTTGACGGAAATCGGTGTCGACGGGATGACAAAAATTGCGCCAAGGAACGAAACAACGATGCCGATGCATACCCAGAAGGCGACGGCCGGACGCAGGAACAAGGTTAATAAGATGAAAACCAGTGCCAGCCCCATCAAGCCACTGGTAATCAGCATGTCGGCACGGCTGTCGAACACTACAGAGCGATCAAGCCACACATCGAGTTGCACACCAGGTGGCAAGCCGGGGCGAACCTCATCGGCATACTCCCTGACGGCCGCAGTCACCGCAACAACGTCCGGGTTGTTGTTTATCTTTACAGTGATTGCCGCTGCACGATTGCCGTTAAAACGACTGAGCTCGTCGACTTCCTCAAAACCATCGCGGATATCGGCAATGTCGCCCAGCAGAACGCGGGTGCCGTCCGTGTTTCGCAGCAGAACGATTCGCGCAAAGTCATCTGCGGTATACGCCTGTTCATAGGTACGCAGCGAAATATCGCCGCCGTCGGTGCGAATTGCGCCACCACCCAGATTGATGGAGGCACCGCGGATAGCCGCAGCTATCTGATCGAAACTGAGGTTATATTTGCGCAGCTGCGATTCCGGCACCTCGATGGACAGTTCCGGATCACGCAAACCCTGAACCTCGACCTTATCGACGCCCGGCAGAGCGGCGACACCATCCCTGATACGCAGCACCACATCACGCAGCGCAGCTTCATCAGTATCAGCACTGACCATCAATTCAATGGCCTCTTCGCTGAACGGCGCCTCCTGAATAACCGGCTCCTCCGCCTGCTCCGGCAAAGTATCCAGAGCATCCACGCGGGCTTTGATATCGCTGATCAACTGCTGCGTACTAAAGCCCTTCGCGACTTCCACAGCCACGCCGCCACGACCGTCGACTGCTTCGGACACCATCGACTTAATGCCATCCAGATCATGGATAGCTTCTTCGATACGAATGCATATACGTTCTTCAATTTCGGCAGGAGTGGCGCCCGGGTAGTCGACATTGACCTGAATCATGTCGAGGGGAATTGCCGGCATAACCTCACGGTCAAGCACCGGCAAGGCAGTCAGACCGCCGACGATAATCGCGATCATCAGCAGATTAGAGGCAACCTTGTTATCGACAAACCAGCGAATCACTTTAGTTCTCCGCCAACATGTCAGGAGTTTCGGCTATTGCTACCGGCAGTCCTTCTACAAACACTTCAACCGGTGACACACATACCTGCTCACCGGGCGCGATGCCTTCGCTGATCAGCACAGTGTCAAAATCTGTTCTCAGCACACCGACCTTACGACTGTGCATACGACCTTCCGAATCAATAATCAGTAACTGATCCTTGTTACGCAGCGCAGAACGAGGCAGAGGAAATACATCAGCCACCTCTTTGCCGCTGATATCCACTTCGACAAACAAACCGAGTGCCAATGGTGTCACCGCTGCTTCCGATTCAAGGCCATAGGGATCATTGACCCGGACTACGCCGTACCAGACACGACTGTCACGATCGACCGCCCCTTCCATACGATGCACATAGCCGTTCCAGCTATGCTCCTCATTACCGATACTGGTACGCACTGTCACAGGCGTATCCGGAAACGGCTGGTCCGGACCTGCGCCAAACGGCAGATCCAGTTCGAGCAATTGTTCATCTGTTAAGGGCACGCGAATTTCTGCGATGTCGGTCGAGTAGATTCGGCCCAGCGACTGACCTGTGCTGAGGTACTGCCCGAGATCAACATCCTTCACCAACACGCGACCGGCGAACGGTGCGCGAACTTCCGTGCGGGCGAGATCTGCCTTTGCCTGAGCGAGCTCTGCCTCGGCAGACTGCAGACGCGCTTTTGCCGATGCCACTTTCGCCTCACGCAATGGGAACAAACCCTGCGCAGCAAGCTCGGCTTCAGACTCTTCGATCACCAGTTCCTCAGCAGCCTCGGCGACCGTTGCTTCTGCACGGATTACCGCCAGACGATAGTCAGTCGGGTCGATCCGCAAAAGCACATCGCCCTCATCGAAATAGCCGCCGGCGACAAAGGCCGGAGACACTTCAGCCACCTGGCCCGCCAGCTCGTTCACCAACTCAATCATGTAACGGGAGCTGACTTCGCCCTGACTACGGACAACCAACTGCACCGACTCCGGCGCTGCCGTTACCGCCCGGACCACAAGCTCCTGCGGCTCAGGCTCAACAACTTCGACTACCGGCCCGCTGTTTCTGATCACGGTGGCGATTCCATAGGCGACAACTATGACTGCTACAGGCAGCAACCAGCGACGATGTTTATTTACAAAACTCTTCATGATGATTCTGATTAATATTCCCGGGTAATTTCTAGGCGGCGCTGACCGCTTCACTTTGTGATTCGGATGACAATTCGGAGGCACTTGCCAGTTTCGCGATGGTCTTCACTAACCAATCGTGCTCTGCGTTCATAAAGTTAATAGCGAGCTCGACCGCAGGATGAAACTCGAGCACCTGTTCCGGCAGGTCAGCGAATCTGACCATCCGTTGTTCGACTTTACGCAGACGCTCGGTCAACGCCTCCGCTGCCACATCCGGAGCAAGACTATCGATGTAGTTCAGCGCGACGTTGCCCGGGAGATCTGAATTGCCGTCGTCGGCCATCGCCGCCTTCAACAATTCGCAGAACAAGGCCTCACCGGCCTCAGTCACTTTATAGACCTGTCGCTCCGGCCGGTTTCCGTCACGTTCGGTATGACTGCAGATGAACCCACCCTCTTCCAGTTGCTTCAGCAAACGGTACGCGTTCGATTTGCTGATGCCGCCACTGGCGGAACTATGATTACCCAAATACTCAAGTAAGCCGTAGCCGTGTGTGCGCTGACTTCGCAACACACCCAACAACACGAGACGTTTATCCATACATCACCTGCTTCGGTTAGCCTGACAGGCTCCCGATTGACCAGATTAGCCAGACGACTGAACCGGGAACCGGAGGACATCTAACCGTTCTTCAATACTGACTAGTCCCATTAGAACTAGTTCTAATGGGAATATAGGCGCAAACGACACCCTGAACAAGCAACCAGGCTCACATTTAATGAAATTTTGCTGGGAAAAGCCGTCCCGGGGCAAAGTTTCCGGGCGACTGCGCCTAATCAGGCAGGTCGGAGACGTGGCGCTCTATAAAGGAACGCACCCCGCTCAAACGGGCGTAGTAAGAGCGACCACCGGCTGTAACACAGAGATTTCCGGCTGTAGCACTGATGATGCCAAGCAAACTCCACCCGCCTTTACCGCCGGACACCAGCAGCGGACCGCCGCTGTCGCGATGACAGGGCGCGGCACCCGAGTTGAATGAAAGCACGCTATCGCTGTTGGTTTCGAGATCTTCGACCTGCGGCGCCGCGCGGCGCAAACGGGCCGCCAACTCGCCGTTGGGCTGACGCCCCCATCCCAGCAACACAGTGTTATCAGGTGAATCGAGCCAAACCTGCTCAGCGGAATCATCGATGAGATTGACGTACGGGCCGTCCAACGGCTGGTTCAGCATCAGCAGACCAACATCATTTTCGCCGGTGCGCGGGTTGTAATCGGGATGCCGGAAAGCATTGAGGATCTCCACCCGGCGCGCATCCTCGCGAACCGGCGCACCGGTCAGCACGACTTTGCGAATCCCCGTGCAATGGGCTGCGGTCAGTACCCAGGTGGGGGATACCAGCACACCGCCGCAAATACCGCCATCAACCCGGTGCACGACTAGAACGGTCCACGGAAAGCCTTCGGCGAACTCCGTGTCGCTGACGGCCTGAGCACCGGTCAGTGCCGGCAGCACTCCGGGGAAACAGACAAACAATGTTGTCAGCAGCAGCTTGCGAAATATGTCCAATGTAGTAGTAACCCCCGCCCGTCCGAATATTATCAATACAAATCAAGCGCTTGTCACTACTTAGACAGAATTTAAATTGCGCAAAACAACAAAAACCGATACAATACTTCGTTTGTCCCGCTGCAACACATAGTGTTGGCGGTAAAGGCGTCTTCAGAGCATCGTCACGGTGCTTCGGCCGGAACCGCAAAAAAGCAGGGCAAGACCGGCAGCAGTACCTCTAATAACAAGAATTCTGCCGGCAACTGTCGATCAGTATCTGTCGAATTGCCCGCCTCGCAGTTCGCATCACTCGTTTAAGAGGCATAAAGCATAAAAGTAAGTGGAGTAATCATGGCTCAGGCTCAGCAATCTGAATTTTTTGCCAACCCGTTTGAACTGGTTTCTGTTGACGAGACCAAAGCACCCTCCGGCATGGAAGGTGACAAGTGGTGCAAGTACATCATCAAGCAAGGCAGCAACGAGATCGTTGGCTATAGCGTCGGCACTCAGCGCACTGTTACCCGTGAAGCCAAAGCCAAAGTTGCCGAACTGAATCTGCGCCGTTATGGCAAGAAAGGCTTGCCTAAAGGCGCCAAGAAAACCAAAGCTGCGTAACACGCACTTTTCCGCTTTCAACGAACTGCTAAACTGCCCGTCCTCAATGAACTGACGGGCGCTTTACTGTGGCAAACGATAACGGCAGCAAACAAGTCTCAACACCCAGCCTGATGCAACAGGCTATGACCTGCCATCAACAAGGCAGACTCGCCGAAGCGGACGACTACTACCAGCAACACCTCGAATTACTGCCAAAAGATGCTCAGGCTTTGCGTCTGAACGGCATACTGAAACGGGAAACGGGTGACATTCAGGGCTCCATCAACCTGCTGGCACGCCTTGCCGATCTGCAGCCCGACAACGCCGTTGCATTCAACGAGATCGCCTTAACCTACATGGCCGGTGGCCAGCTTCAGGATGCCGAAGGTGCGCTGGATCATTCTCTGCACATCATGCCCGGCAATTTACAGGCGCTGGTAAACAAAGCCGCCATTCTGCAATTCCGCGGTCACGCTCATGCAGCCGTTGAAATCTATCAATCCGTCCTCGAAACCACCCCTGATGATATCGAGGTGCGGTGCAACTATGCCAAGGCGCTGGCCGACACAGGTGCAGCCGGGGACGCATTACAGACTGTTGATGAGGCGCTGAAAGAGAGCGGCAACCATCCGTTTGTTCAATCCATCAAAGCCACCATTCTTGCGGACAATGGCAGGCATGACGAAGCCATTGCGCTGTTTGAAGCATGCCGTCGCGACATGCCGGAGGATGACATGCTGGCAGTAAACCTTGGCTATAGCTATCAGCTCTCGGACCGGCAGGACGATGCCTGCAATCAGTGGCGCGAAGCCGTTGACCTTAACCCTCACAACGCGCGTGCGGTTGCCGACCTCGCGGCGGCAATGATCAGTAAGGGTGAAGCAAAGGCGGCAAGAGAACTCTGCGAAGGCTTTTTGCTGCGCCACCCCGGTGAGCCCATGGTGCTGGCCAGCCATGGCTACGCAACTGACGCATTGGGCGAGTCGTCAGACCTGTTTGATTTTGAACATCTGATTCAGGTCATTCCTATTGAGGCGCCGGAAGGCTTCGATTCGGTTACCGACTTTAACGCTGCATTGCTGGAACAACTCGGCAAAGACGAATCGCTGATTGAGGACCCGCTGAACAAATCAACCTTAGGGGGCAGCCAAACCGGCGAGCTCGACTTCTTCAGTAGCGACGCCCTGACAGCATTTGCACAGACGGTGCACAAACACATCATCGAAACGGCACAGCTTTGGTCAGAGAAGCAGCCCGATCATCCGGCGCTGTTTCGCGCCAGCGATAATTTCACCCTTCGCGCCTGGGCCACATTTCTGCAAGCGGGCGGTCATCAAACACCGCACATACATCCAATGGCCTGGATGAGTGGTGTTTACTATCTTGCAGTGCCCGGTGAAATTTCCGCCGATGATTCCGGCGATGATACTGAGCAACAAGGCTGGATCGAGTTCGGACAGCCGCCGGAGCGCCATGCAACCGGCAAGGAACTCTCGTTTCTCCGCAGCATTGCACCAACCGAGGGCGCATTGGTGCTGTTCCCTTCCTACGCCTACCACCGCACCATTCCGTTCAACTCCAGTGAACAGCGCGTGAGTATTGCTTTTGACGCAGTGCCGCTGCACTCCATGGCCATGCTCTGAAACGCCCCGGGCTGTGTGGTTCCACCCACGTAAGCCGCCTGAAACCCGCGTATAACCCGTGACCAAGCGTGTGACAAGAGTCTCAATTTGCCATAAGAACCGCATAACTGAGAATCAGGTCACGGACGCAGACCCCGTAATTACTGACGATTCCACCTAAGACGGAAGGGAATCATTCAATTGGGTGACCCATCCGCGCCGGCAACGGAAAGGCCGGTGGAATCACAGACACACTTTAGACGCATACGTTTGGTAATACGGGCACGAGCAAATGGACTTTCTCAAGATGGGCAGCAAAACGATCTCCGGCAACGCTGAAGAAACAACTCTCTGGCTAACCGGCGCATTAGTCGGTGCGATGGCAGCAGGCATTCTGTATCAGTCACCCGCAGCTGCAAATGAAATCACTACTGCACCGGGTGGCGTTGTTGAAGAAATTACCGTCACAGCAACCCGGCGTGAAACTTCCGTACTGGACGCAAACTACAACCTTTCTGCAGTTGGTGGTCAGCAACTCGAACAGCAACGCATCATCGACACCATCAGTCTCGCTAAAACCGTTTCCGGTCTTACCGCTATTGATCAGGGCAATCGTGCCGGCTCCCTGATGATTATGCGCGGTGCCAACCTCGATGCCATTAACACTACCGACTTGCTGATTAACAACGGCGACACTGTCGGCACCTTTTATGGTGAAACTCCTATTTACATTGACCCGCTGCTGATCGACGTTGACCGCGTCGAAGTGCTGCGTGGCCCTCAAGGCACACTGTTCGGCGGCCGCTCTCTTGGTGGCACCCTGCGTTACATGCCGGCCCAACCGGATGCACAGAACTTTTCAGTAGACGTGCATGGCCGTGCCTACGCTATTGATGAAAGTAGCGGCGGCGGTTTCCTCGGCGACGTCACGCTGAATGCACCTATCATTGATGATGTGCTGGCATTCCGCGGCACTGTGGCGTATCTCGCTGAAGACGGATTTATCGACTACAACTATCTGCTGGCCGATCCGGGCAACTCGGATCCGGAAGACCCTGACGACCTGACATCGAAGAAGGATGCGAACACTCAGGATGTCGGACTGCTGCGTCTGGCACTGCTGTGGAACATGACGGACAACTGGTCAGGCACTCTGGCCTACACCTATCAGAACCGCGATGTTGGCGGCCGACAGGCTAACAATATGGATAGCTATAACACCGGCAAATACGAGTCGGCGTATCGCTACGAAGAACCCAACGAACGCAAGCACCAGATTTTCAACCTGACGATTAACGGCGATGTCGGTTTCGGTGACTTCCTTTCCACTACGTCCTATAGCCAGTACGACGAGAAAGGTCAGCGTGACCAGACAGACTGGTGGCTGTACAACGCTGACTTGGGCTTTATCTTCGGTGCAGACATTACCGATTGGGACGAACTGTCTTCGTACACGCAGGAATTGGTGGATGAAACCATCTTCACTCAGGAGTTCCGCCTGGTATCGAAAGCTGACAGCCGCGTCATCTGGCTTGCCGGCTTGTTCTATCAGGAGAAGAAGAACGACAACTCTTCAACCGAGACCCTGCCCGGGCTTTCTGACTGGTGGAACAACACCGGCCCGAATGCGCCGCTGAACCCGCCGCTGCTGGACAGCGGCCCGTTCGTGGATATCGGCTATATCGCGACCGGTAAAAACAAATTCAAGGAAACCGCTGCATTCGGTCAGATCGGCTACTGGTTCACCGATCAGTTCCAGGCTACCGTTGGCGGTCGTTACTTTAAGACCGATCAGGATATTGACCTGTGTTTTTTCTATGAGCCCGTGAAAGGTGTGAACGCATTTCTTGAATGCGACACCGGCGGCGGCAATGTCGACGACGCGATCTTCATGTTCAACACGTCATACGATTTCAGCGAAACCAATAAGCTGTACTTCACCATATCCGAAGGTTATGGCGACGGCGGCGAGAACCCGGTAGCTGTTTGTGACGATCTGCAGAACCCCACTCCGCCATGTATTGCTCCGGGCGAGAAGAAAGTAAACCCGGAAACCGTTACCAACTACGAACTCGGCTGGCGCACCCAGTGGCTTGATAACAAGCTGCAGGTATTGACGGCCATCTATCAAATGGACTGGGACAACATCCAGATTGATACGATTTCTTCAGGCGACGACCAGACCATTATCGCGAAGAATGGCGGTAAAGCCCTGACCTACGGCCTGGAAGCTGAAGCCACCTATCTGATCAACGAATACTGGGCTGTATCAGGCGGTTACGCTTACACCCACGCACAGATCAACGAAGACCTCGAAGCCGGCCAACTGTATCCGGAAGAAGTTAAAGAAGGCGACCGTCTGCCCGGCTCTCCGCGCCATAAGGCCAACGTGTTTGTCGGCTTCAACTATCCGTTCTCAAACGGCCTGCGCTTCAAAGCCGACTATCTGGTAACCGCCCAAAGCGACATCTTCACCAAAGTCGGCATTGGCAATGAGTGCTGCCGTGACAACGGTGAAAAATTTGACAGCTTTGCCGTCCACAATCTGGGTCTGGGTATTGCCGGCAGAACCTGGGAAGCCCGCCTGTTCGCTGACAACCTGTTGAACGAATATGCCGAGACCGGTGTGCGTAAAGACACTTCATGGATTCAGGGTAACGGCTTCGGTATCGAAAACTTCTGGCCTGATCCGAAAATTCAGCGTGACTATTACAAGAACATGATTCGCCCACGCACAATTGGTATCGACTTCCGCTGGCGCTTCAATGGCAACTAGAAGCCAACAGCTCCGCAAATTAAAAACGCCGGCTCATGCCGGCGTTTTTACTGTTTGAAC
>Ga0070728_10006627_pt1 | contig 10916 bp, 4 predicted proteins | sample tdDd471_FD_66723 | JGI IMG/M metagenome (GOLD analysis project Ga0070728, IMG submission 66723) | Marine sediment microbial communities from the Atlantic coast under amendment with organic carbon and nitrate - tdDd47.1 | ecosystem: Environmental > Aquatic > Marine > Coastal > Sediment | place...
AGGGCCAGACCGAATTTTGAAAATCCGCTGCTCTTGATAAAGACCAGAAGGGCCGGTTCTGCCTTGGCCATTCCCATGGGAAACCCTGCGGCGGCGATCTCGGGATAGATGTTGTTCAGGGCCACGGCGATGACAGCGCATCCGCCAAATACCAGGGTGACAAGAACAGCTCCGATGATCATGCCGTTTCGTGCGGCGGCCTCGTCTTTGGCTGCCCACACTTTCTGCCAGGGGTCCTGCTCGGAGATCCAGCCGGGAACGATGGAAAGGGTGAAGATCAGCACCATGGGCAGGCCGATGGAGAAGGGGTTGTACCAGCTCCCCGGCACGTCGCTCATCATCTTTGAGAAGGTGAGGGTGGTGTCGGCATCTGAGGCGGCGCCGGTGGTCATGACTGCCATGACCATGACGAAGAGAAAGAGCATCAAGAACTGGATGCGGTCTGTGAAGACCACGGCGGAGAAGCCCCCGAGGTTGACGTAGAGCGCCACGGCCGCACCGACGATGAGGACTGAGTAGAGCGGATCCAGGCCGTAAAAGATCTCCAAAACCATGGAGAATCCTTTGATGTCCGCCACAGTGAAGAGGATCATCACGATGGTGATGATGACGGCCACAGGGCCCCTCAGAGAACCGCCGTATCGCATCTCAAGAAGTTCCGGCTGGGTGACGGCTGGCAGCTGTTTCAGCTTTTTAACGAAGAGGGCGATGACGAGAAGGGCGATGATGTTGGGGGCCACAAATCCCCAGATGGACCCCATGCCCAGCAGCATGAAAAAGCCGGTGACGGCAAGGAGCGCCCCTGCCGTCAGCCAGGAGGCTGCGGCGGAAAAGCCGATGGAAAGTGCCCCCAGCTCCCGCCCCGCAAGGAAGAAGTCGATGCTGCTCTTTTGCTTTTTGTTGTAGTACAGGCCGATGCCGATGAGGCTGCCGATGTACAGGGCCAGCAGTCCGATGAAAATGGTGTAGTCACTCATGTCAACCTCTGGAAGAATGTGAACAAATGAAGAAGATGAAGTCAGTTGAACGGCGAATATGAATGTATAGTAAAATGGCGATGGTTGCACCCGAAAACCAGTGTGCCGAATTTTTTGTGGCATAGGTTCTCAGAGCAAACAGACACCGCAGTTGATGGAACCTTCACGATCCGATATTTGGATACAATATCAGGAAGGGAAGGGCTGTTATTGGGGCTGCTTTGCCGAAAGAGAAACGCCCTTCAGGAGAACCCGAAGGGCGTAACATGCCTTCAGCTTTTATTTACGGGAGCAGCCCGTCAGCGAATGTAAGCGACCTGAGGAACGAAGGTCGGGAGCATTCGCGATCCTGCTTTCGAGGTGGCACACCTCGTTTACCAGGAAAGCCCCTGAAAGAAGATGTACCCGATGGCAAGGGGAGCCACCACTTTGCAGAGCACCTGCCAGACGGGAAGCATCGCAAAGGGGATGTGACCTCCGTTGGTCACCTCGTCTTTGGCGGTATCGGCAATGACCCAGCCGGTGAACAGGACGATAAAAAGTCCCCCGATGGGCATCATGAGGTTGGATGCGATGAAGTCCATGGCATCCAGAAAGCTTTTGCCGAAGACGTTGAGCCCACCGGCAAGGGAGATGGCCGAGGGCACGCCCAGAAGGAAGATGCCGCCCCCGATGGCCCAGGGGGCTTTGGCGCGGGACCACCCCTTCTCATCGATAAAGTGGGCGCAGACAACCTCCAGCATGTTCACCGAAGAGGTGAGGGAGGCGATCATCAGGAGGAGAAAGAAGAGCCCGGCCCAGAATACGCCCCCGAACATCTGAGAAAAGACGGCGGGCAGGGTCACAAAGGTGAGGCCCGCTCCGGAACCCGGCTCAAAACCGAAGGCAAACACCGCCGGGAAGATGATCAGGCCGGAGAGAAAGGCCACCAGGCTGTCCAGAATGCAGATTTGGAAGGCGGAAGAGGGAAGGGGCTCCTCTTTTTTCAGGTAGCTTCCGTAGGTGAGCATGCCGCCGTTGCCAAGGCTCAGGGAGAAAAATGCCTGGCCCATGGCAGCCAGGACCATGCCGCCGGTGACTTTAGAGAAATCCGGTTTCAGGTAAAAGGCGATCCCTTCCATGGCACCATCCAGCGTCACCGCCCGAACCACGAGGACAAGCATGATGACAAAAAGGGCCGGCATCAGCACCTTGCAGAACCGTTCGATGCCCTGCCCGATGCCCTTGGAGACCACCCAGATGGTGGCGATCATAAAGAGGGCCTGGTAGACAACCACCGAGGGAGAGTGGGTGATAAACCCTTCGAAGGCCTTGCCCGCCTGGGAAGCTGCGTCAGCACCTGAGGGGAGTCCCTGAAACACCGACAGGAAGTATTTGATGGTCCAGCCGCCGATGACGCCGTAAAAGGAGAGGATAATGATGGAGGCCACAATCCCGAGCCATCCAACCGAGGCCCAGCGTTTTCCGCCAAGTCGCGTGAGTGCTCCAACGTTGTTTCGCTGGGTACGTCTTCCCAGGGTGAATTCGGCCAGCATCACGGTAAATCCGATGGAAAATACCATCAGGAGATAGATAAAGACAAAAGCGGCCCCACCATTTTCACCTGTGACATAGGGAAACCGCCAGATGTTTCCCAATCCTACGGCAGATCCTGCGGATGCCAGAATAAAACCAAGGCGGCTTCCGAACTGGTCTCTCTTTCCTGTCTGTTCCATTTCCTGATTCTCCAATCGTTATGTCCGGCTTCAGCCACATAACAATGGGCCGGTACCCTTTGATAAGTGGGTGTCCCGGCCCCATATCTGATGTTAACAATTCAACCGCATCACCGGCGGGTGCTGACAGTCGGAAGAGTGTTTATACAGGAACGTTTGCGGGCCTGTCAATGAAGGGTCACCCATAGTGAAAACCCATTATGAATCAAGGGTGCTGTGGCGGAACATGGGGCTGACGGCAGCACCTGTCGATTTCTGATTTGTGTTTGATTGTGAATCATCCTATAGTCATGGCGTTTGATATTAACCCGGCGGTTAAATGCACAAATGTCGAGGGGCAGTATCACCCCGATAATTTTTGACATCTCTTTCACCCTTGGCTTGTATAGTTGGTTGCCGGTTTAATAACATGCTTGATGGCTTCGACTATATTTGGAGTGACCGTGGTCGAGCTGTAAGGCTGGTTTCTTCTCTCCATGGCCCGCTATAAAACGGCGGACTGGGGTGACATCTTTTTTTGCGGTGCTGTGCATTTTGATTGGCAGTTCCGGTGAAAGGTAATGCAATGACAGTGTTGGAAGTGTTTGCAGGTGTGTGCGGGTTTAAGACCGTGATCAAGGCAGATCCAAAGGAGAAGTATTCCGCGGTCTGCACCCTCGAAACCGGGTGCCCCAACCTGAAGAAGGTGGGGGAAGCCCTTGGCGATGAACCCCTGGATGTGATGACAGAGCTTTTTGCCAAGGGACAGTCCAAGGTGATCACCACCTGCACGGCAAACCTGCCCCATGTTTCCTGCCCCGTACCCGCAGCTATCTTAAAGGCCCTCGAGGTAAGTGTCGGCCTGGCTCTTCCTGCGGATCCTGTTCTCTCCTTTAAAGAGTAGATCGACCGGAAAAATAAAAAGAGTTCAAAAGAAGCCTCCGGCGGCGAGGTGTGCCACCTCGAAAGCGGGTTTGCACGTGTGATCAGCCTCCGTTCTTCTGGCCGATCACATGTGCTGACGGCTTCGCTGTGGAGGGGACAGACAGCCATCGTTAACTAAGGGCTCACGCAAGAATAAAATGTACAATGTTTGCTCCCTTACAGGGTTGATAAGCGTCAACGAGAAGACGGCCAACACCGTTCAACTGTATAATTGCTTTTTGCCCGAGCCCTAAGCTCTCTTCACCGGCTGACGATTTGTTTTCATGGTTCCTGACCCCTCGCAGAATATTGATGCCGTAACGGTATCCCATCTCCGAATGAAGGAGGGCGCTGACGCCACCTTCACGAATCGAAGTCTCCCCTTTGTTATTGATTTCCTCCGGTCCCTTCATTGGTAAATGGAGCTTGTGGTGCGCAACGCTCCGGTTTTCGTTGAAGCCGTGGCGAGGATCTTCTATGATAGGCACCTCAAAATGAGACCACTTCGGGCCCGGGCCTATTGACAGCTGGCCTTCAAGCCGTATCTTGTCCAGAGGAAAACGTCAGGTCCGACACGATATCCATATCTTTATATACGAGGCGTCATGACACCAAAATCAACACGATCTTCCCTGCTTTGTCCCAACTGCAGGCGTCTTATCAGTAACGACGAGCCTTTGTGCCCGTATTGCGGTATCCGCAAGCCCGGCTCCGGCTTCAAGAATAACGCCATGGTTCGGGGCATGTCCGACCCCGATTTGATTCTTAAGGTGATTATCGGCATCAATGTTGTGATGTATGCTGTCTCCCTTCTTTTCAGTGGGCACGGGATCGGCGTGACAGCCAACCCCCTTTCGTTTCTCTCTCCGTCGAACAACTCCATGCTTCTGTTGGGGGCCTCGGGAACCATCCCCATCGATCGCTTCGGGCGCTGGTGGTCCCTGGTGTCCGCCAACTGGCTCCACGGCAGCATCCTGCACATCCTCTTTAATATGCTGGCCGTGCGCAACCTTGCTCCCTTTGTCGTTCGGGAATTCGGCAGCTATCGCATGGTGATTATCTTTACCCTGGGCGGGTTGGGCAGCTACTTTGTCTCCTACCTTGCCGGTGTCTCTTTTACCATCGGCGCCTCCGGAGCCGTCTGCGCCCTGGTGGGAGCGGCCCTTTACTTCGGCAAGAGCAGGGGAGGGGAGTACGGAAATGCCGTTTACCGCCAGGTGAGCGGGTGGGTGGTGAGTATGGCCATCTTCGGCTTCATGATTCCCGGTATTAACAACTGGGCCCACGGGGGCGGTATCGCTGCCGGTGCCGGGCTCGCCTGGGCCTTCGGGTACCTGGAGCGCAAACGGGAATCGCAGAAAGACAAGACCGTGGCTCTTGTCTGTGTCCTCGGCACCCTGGGGGTGCTTCTCTGGGCCGTGGGTTCCACCACCGTCCTTTGGATGAACTACAGGTAAAGCCTCCGGCGGCGAGGTGGGGGCACCTCGAAACCCTATGGCGAATGCGAGATTACACCATAATCAAAGTTGGATGTGATTTGCCCCTCGTTCCTCGGGGCAAAACGCATCCGCAACCTGCTTTCAAGGTGGCACACCTTGCCGCCGGAGGCAGGCTTTTACCACGCACGTTGATCATACAAGGCATGCTTTTGCCCTGAAACCTTTACAATGAAATCATACCCGACGACCGCACGTGTTTGGTGGGTTGTTTGATGCATAGAGAGACCATGACACACCGTATCTGGCTGGCCCCCATGCAGGGCTACACCGAGTTGCTTTTCAGAGACGTTTACGCCGAGCTCTTCTCCGGAGTTGACATTGCCATCTCCCCATTTATCTCCGCTCTTCCCGAAGGGCGGTGCAAGGACCGGGAGTGGAACGACGTCCTGCCGGAAGACAATACAAAGATGCCCGTAATTCCCCAGATCATGGGCAATGTTGCCGAGGATCTGGCGCTTCTTGCCAACCGGTTGTATGACCTTGGCCACCCCGTGGTGAACATCAACCTGGGGTGCCCTTATAAAATGGTGGCGAAAAAAAAGAAGGGGTCGGGGATTCTCTGCTTTCCCGATGAGCTGGATGCCCTTCTGGAGACGCTGGTGGGCAGCATGAAAGGGCGGCTCTCCATAAAGACCCGTCTGGGGCGTCACACGCGCGACGAGTTCCATTCCCTTATTCCCATTTACAACCGGTACCCCCTCGAGGATCTTACCGTGCATCCTCGTACCGGCATCCAGATGTACACGGGAGAGCCCGATCTCGATTTTTTTGAAGAGGTGTTGCCCGAGATTCGTCACCGGGTGGTTTACAACGGGGATCTCTGGTCCCTCTCCAGGTTTGAAGTCCTTTCAAAGCGGTTCCCCTCTATCTCGGACTGGATGATCGGCCGCTGGATTCTTCCCAACCCCTTTCTTCCGGCAGAAATCAAGGGTGCCCGTTTTGAAGAAGAGGAGAAGTTGCTCCTTTTAAAACGCTTTCATGATGCCATTTACGAGCGGCAGGTGGAGAGGCTGGATGGCCCGGGGCATGTGACCAGTGTGATGAAGGCCTTTTGGGTCTATTTTAAAGACGCCTTTGAACATGGGGATCGCCTGTTTAAACCTTTGCGTCGTATTTCCGATATCGATACCTACGAGGCAGCCGTGGCCCAACTTTTTGCGGGCAAGCCTGCCGTGGCTGATTTTAACGTCTGATCCTTACCGTTTGGCTCTTCCGGCTGTGGCGGGCGTTAAGCAGCGCATGCCCTGAGGTCCTGCCATATCCCTCTACAAGGGGCCGGGTGTACCGACTTGTGTGCCCGGCCCCTCCTGTTTTATGCCTTCAACAATATTGACTTCCTGCGATGTCATGGGTAGAACCGTTTGGTGAACCGGACGGTTAGCTCTGTCAATGGGTGCGACTAATCGTGCCATGGCAGGGAGCCCTTTCTGTGTTCATCTGTTTGGGAAGGTGTTGCGCAGGGGAGATGCACTGTGCCGCATGTTCCGTTTTCCGGTATTACAAGCCACCACGGAGATTGAAAGGGGGCGCATGGCTGTTATTGATGAGTACGTTCAGCCGCAGTTGGTGTTTCAGGATCGGGTTTCTGTGTATTACAGGGCGTGGTGCACGGAGCACAGCCGAAAAGTTGTCTTGAAGGTGTTGAAAAGTGAACGTCCCCATGAGTCTGAGATGGAGATGTACAAAAAAGAGTACGCCACCCTTCGGGAACTTGATCATCCCGGCATCGTAAAAGCCCTTGATTTGCAGCAGACTTCTCTGGGGCTCACCCTCTCATTCGAAGATACCGGTGGGGTTCAGCTCAAACGGATTTATGAGACCACCACCCCCAACCGAGACGCCCTGCTATCCTGGTTTCTGGACATTTCCCGCACCCTTTCCCATTGCCACCGATGTGGTGTGGCCCACGGAAATATCTCTCCCTATTACATCCTTGTCAACCGCAACACAGGTCATGTACAGCTGACCGGGTTTCAGAATGAGTTGCGAATGGTCGGAGGCGATGATCTCCAGGACGTGGACCATCTTCTCATGGCCCTTGCATACAGTGCGCCCGAGCTGAAGGCTGGCGGCGGCAAGCCTGATCGTCAGAGCGACCTCTACTCCCTGGGAGTCGTGATGTATGAAGCCTTCACCGGTCGCCTTCCCTTTGAGGTGGATACCGCAGGCGGCATGATTCACTCCCAGGTGGCCATTACTCCGCCGTTCCCTTCCAACATCTGCCTGGACATTCCCAAGTGGCTTGATGAGATCATCATGACCCTGATGAACCGCAATCCTGTGGGGCGCTTCGCTTCTGCGGAGGCCCTTTCCGAGGCCCTTGAAGAGGGCATGCGCACCGGTGAGTCTCCCGGATATCAGGCTGCCCGGGCTCTGGTGGCCCACGCCGACGTGATGCTTTGCGGCCGTGAGGATGAAAAGCGGGCCCTGGTTAAATGGGTCAGGGGCATCTCCGAGGCAGGGTCCATTGCCTTTGAAAGGCCAGGTGTCATGGTCTTGTCCGGGGTACCGGGCAGTGGAAAGACGGCACTTGCAGAGTGGGTCTGTCGGTACGCACGTCAGCACCACCCTGAAGTGATCATCGCCTCAGGTAAATTTGACCAGGACGTTGAGCGGCCCGGTTCCGCCTTTATCGGTGCGCTGCAGCAGGTGGTGCGAACCCTCCTGGGAGAACCGGAGGAAAAACTTCGCGAGTGGCGAAAGGTGGTTCAGCGCCTCATGGGGGACGGGGCTTCGGTTCTTTCAGCCATGGTGCCTGATTTTTCTCTCATCTCCGGTGTTTCGCCGGATGAGCGCCCCATGGACCTGGAGTCTTCAGCCAAGGCAAATGTTTACCACATGACCATGGTCAACTTTTTCCGGGTCTTTAAGCAGATGGGCCGCCCCCTGATTCTGTTTATCGATGACGTCCAGTGGGCGGACGAGGACTCCAGGCTGTTTTTAAACCTGCTGACAGAAATCTCCGGGGAAAAGGTCGGGCTCCTGGCCGCGCTTCGGACCAGTGATGGCAAGAGTACGCTGGTTGACGAGCTCTTTGATACCGCAGCGCTGAAAAAAGACGGAACCGTGGACGTTATGCCCGTCCAGGGACTGGACAGCCTTGCTGTGGAGACCTTCCTGACCCTGAGTCTCCGGGAGGACCGGAAGCGGATCGCCCCCCTTGCCGAGCTTTTCTATGCCAAAACAGGGGGCAACCCTTATCAATTAAACGCATTTCTGGAAAAAGTCCTTCATGACGGGGAGCTTGTCCGGGCCCATGGTCCCAAAGGGGAAGGATGGCACTGGAACCAGCGAAAGCTGGAAGCGCTTCCCATGTGCAACTCTGCTGCCCAGTGGGTTTCAGAGCGGGTGGACCGTCTGGACATGCAGATGCGAAGACTGGTGGAATCGGCATCCCTGTTGGGGTACAAGGTGGTCCCCAAGCTTCTTGCCATGGTGGTTCAGAGATCGGAGACAAAGGTCAGGCAAGGGCTTGAGGCCCTTTGTGACGAGAAGATCTTTGTGCATGTGGAGGACGGTGATTACCGCTTTGCCCACGACCTTGTGCAGAAGGCTGCCTACGAGCGCATGAACCGAGGCCAGAGGGAAGTGGCCCACTTCAGTGCGGGCATGCATATGTATGAGGGGTTGGACCGCAGCCCCGGACCGTACCTTTTTGATGTGGTCTATCAGTTTAATGCATCGGGAACGGTTCCCATGCGGGAGAGTTACCGTAAAGAGCTGGTGATCCTGAACCTTACCGCCGGCAAGCGAGCCATGGAAATCTCTTCCTTCGGCCTGGCTCTGGAGTGTTTTCGGTGTGGTTTGCGGTTCCTCGGAGATGAGGATTGGTCGAAGGACTACGCCCTTTGCCTTGACATGACATCGCTGGCGGCCGAAGCGTCCTATGCCTTAGGTGAGTACGCCGTTATGGAGGCGTTTGTGGCGACGGTGGAGGCACAGGCAAAAGACGACTGGGACTGTGTGGACGTATGGCGCATGAGGGTTCGCGGAGCCATCGCCGCAAACGATCTTGCCGGTGCCCTTGTTCTGGGGCGTGAGACCCTTGGCCGATTTGGCTTTCGTTTGCCTGTGAATGTGAACCGAGGTCATCAGGTGATGGCATTTCTTCGCATTAGAAGCACCCTGTTTCGCCTGGGTGCGGGGGGCATTGAACAGCTTCCTGCAATGACGGATGCACGCCACCGGTCTGTTATGGACCTGCTGTTTACCGTCATCATGGCCTCTTACCTTGCTGGCAGTGACCTTTCGCCTCTCATTGTATTCAGCGCTCTACGCTACAGCCTCAAGCATGGTCGCTCAAAGTATACCCCGTTTCTGCTGGCCACCTACGGGTTTATCTGTACGTGTGTGGCCAATGATGTAGAGAAGGGCATGGCTCAGGGCCAGAGTGCTCTGACCCTTATGGAGAAGGATGCTCACTGGGCAGGGCGGGGCAAGACCCTTGTGGTGACCGTCTGCCTCATCCGGCACTGGAAAGAGCCCATTCACAAGCTTCTACCCTTGTACCTGAGTGCGTATGAGCAGTCTCTGGCAGAGGGTGACTCTGAGTATGCTGGCAGTGCCGTGTCTGCTTGGTTCTACTCACGTTTCTTCGCATCCGGGGATTTGCATCAATTGGCACGTGACATGGTGGTATACGGCCAGGAGATGGAGCGCCTAAGGTTGCCTTTTAAAGGAACGGTAAGAAACCTCCAGCAGACAGTGGCCAACCTGACCGAGCCGAGTGCCCACCCTGTGCTGTTTTCCGGTCCGTTTTTTACCGATGGGGAGCGCCCCCGTGGGGCCGACATGCCCAACGATCACATTGCCGCCCTTAATTATCATATCACCAAAGGGCTGCTGGCCTTTCTGTTCGGCGACGATGCCCTGGCTCTTCACCATGTGGAACGGTACACCGCCATGATCGATGAGGGCACAAGTACCTTTACGATTCCGGTCTATTCTGCCTTTGCGGCGGCCGTTTTTGCCCGCCATGCCGGGCGGGGGAACTCCTCGAAGCAGAAGAGATGGCTCAAAAAGGCAAAGCGTATTGAAAAAGAGCTGGCAAGGGCTTCAAGCAATGCGCCGTATAACTTTTCGCACCTGCACGACCTGGTTCGTGGAGAGTTGTATCTGGCCCAGAAGAACCTGCCGAAGGCTGTTCATTACTTTGAGCTGGCCGGAGAAAAGGCAAAGGACAATAATTTTATTTTTCATGAAGCCTATGCCGCTGAGAGAGCCGGATTCTGTTATTTGAAGACGGGTAAGAATCGTCTTGCCAGGGTTTGCCTTACAGAGGCGGTGAATCTCTGGCGTTTCTGGGGGGCGGAGTCCAAGGCTCAAAAGCTTGAGACGCGTTACGAACAGGTGTTGTGGAGTTTTCCTTCCATGGGGCAGGAAGGGGGAGGGCACCATCGGGCTCCGGCTGCAGGAGGTCTCCATTCCGGAGAGGGTCTTCTTGATCTGGAGGGACTTTCCAAGGCCTTTGAGGTGCTCTCATCGGAACGCACCTACGATCGGCTCGTTGAGAAGCTGGTTTTGACGGCCCTGGAGTATGGTGGGGCTGAAGCGGCAGCGGTCTGTCGAATGGATGGTGAGCAGGTGACCCTTGAGGCACAGAAAGGGCCGGGTGCCGAAGATGTCGAGCTGTGCGGTTCGGTTTCTCTTTCCGATGCCACAAACTTGCCGTCAGTGATGATCCATTATGTGGCGCGAACCGGAACCATGCTTCAGTACAACCATGGCGAAGCCCCTGTGGTCTACGATCCTTACTTTGATGGCTTTCAAGGGGGGAGCGCCATCTGTATCCCTTCTTCTGTTCAGTCTCAGCAGTGCGGCAT
>Ga0070728_10006628_pt1 | contig 10914 bp, 10 predicted proteins | sample tdDd471_FD_66723 | JGI IMG/M metagenome (GOLD analysis project Ga0070728, IMG submission 66723) | Marine sediment microbial communities from the Atlantic coast under amendment with organic carbon and nitrate - tdDd47.1 | ecosystem: Environmental > Aquatic > Marine > Coastal > Sediment | place...
GATGATGAGTTGAAATCAAAATGTGAATGGAAATCAAAATGAAAAGGCGTGGCCATTGCTGCATTGCAGAATCGCAGACTTCAGAAGTTTTCTTCCGTCCTGGCCCTGTAAACTTCTGAAGTCTTTCCCGGCTGTTCTGACTGCCCTCCACCCACTAAAACAACTCAATCACCTCCTTATAAGCCTTCCCAATCGGCAGTTCCTTGCCTCCAATTTCAACCATCTCTTTAGAGTACGAACTAATACAATCCCGATTAATGGCAAAGGACTTATGAATGCGTAAAAACTGATCGCCCAACTCTTTCAACATGCCGCCGATGGAGGAGTAAACAATATGGGATTTATCATCGATATGGAGAATAATGTAATTGTTCATTCCTTCTAGGTATTGGATGTCGCCTTCACATATCTTGAGGGTCTTCCGTTCACTTTTTACGTAGATGTATTTCTTCGGGCTTGCCTCAGTAGCTAGAACAGGGGTAGTAGGTTGATAGATTTGCTGAAACTTATTAATGGATTTCAAGAAGCGCTCAAAAGAAATCGGCTTTAGCAGGTAGTCTAGTACTTCCAGTTCAAAGCCTTCAAAAGCATATTCTCGGTGTGCAGTCGTAATGATGACGTGCGGTGGATTCTGCAGCGTTTTTAGAAAGGCGAGTCCTTTCAGCTTAGGCATTTCGATGTCTAAAAAAATTAGGTCAATGCTTTCTTTTTGTAGTACTTGCAGGGCTAGAATGGCATTCAAGCAAGTATCAACGACTTCAAACTCCGGTAGGTCAGAAAGGTATTTGACGATAATGCGTTGCGCGACAGGCTCATCGTCGACGATTAGACAGCGAATATTAGACATCGTATTCCAGTTTAAGCTTTGCAAAAAATAAATCACCGCGGCGTTCAGCTATCAAGCTATGCTGCCGAGGGTACAACAATTCCAGTCGCCGTTCTAGGTTCTTGAGTCCGAGCCCTTGTTTGGCGAGCCGGACTACTGGTGGGCTATCGGGTACTTGATTATTGACCTCAAAGACCAATGACTGTTCGGATTGTCCCAGGTATATTCGGATGGGAATGGCTTCTGTTGCTTCTTTCACGCCGTGTTTAAAGGCATTTTCTACTAGAGGTATCAACAATAGGGGGGCGATTTCGATAGTTTCGTCTAGTTCCTCGGCTTTGATAAATTCCACATTCATTCTATTGCCATATCGCTCTTGTTCCAAGGCGATGAAATCCTCGATCAATTTGACTTCTTTGTATAAACTAATTCGATCGGCGCTGGATTCATAAAGGGAATAGCTGAGAATATCCGATAATTTTAGAATGAGTCCGGGGACTTTTTTCGATTCCTCTAGCGACAAGCCATAGAGGTTATTCAAGGTGTTAAATAAAAAATGGGGATTGATTTGTGCCTTTAAATAAGTCAACTCGGCCGCTTGCTGCTGGGCGATGATTTGCTTGGCTTGGTAACTTTCTTGATACCAATTCATTAACAAGCGAACGCCAATGGCACTCAGGATCGGAAGGGCGATAAAGGCTCCAAATTGAATAAATTTAGCTGGCAAAAAGGGGTGTAGGTCAGCTGGATTGGGCGGATTTTCCCATAAATAATTGGGATAAAACCAGTAGAGACACAGATAGCGTTGTATAATAGTCAACAAGAGAATGAGTAGAGCCAGTAGGCCAATATAAGTGCGCAGTTGCCCCTTGGCCAACCATTTCGGCATGAGCATCCACCAATTGAGATAGGTTCCGATCCACCAAACCGGCAGGAAAATGGCTCGGTCAATAATGGCAATGCCGAGATCCTGGTAGTAGGGATAAATCGTGGCTATGCCTAACCCCATGATGAGGAACCAGAATAAAAGATGACCGATGATAGGTTTTAATAGCATGCCCCAAAAATACGTAGGATGAGGTATTTGATTCGTTTTTTTATGCGAACAGGCCTTTTGGGACTGGAAACTGACTATTTGAGGGGGATGCTTAGCCATTCGTTGTTTACCCTCTTAAAATTGCAATTCGCATAAATTCCCAGCGAAGTCAATGAATGTAGGATAATTTGCTAACCTATTCGCATTCATTACAAAAATCAGGAATTATGAAAAATACACTTTCCCTTCTCATTTGTTTATTGGCATTGACGACTTGTGAACCCGCTGATACTACTCAAAATGTACTAACCTCCGACATCGCTAATTTCTGGGAGGCTTATGACCAGATTAAAACCACAAGTGACCCCGTTCTGCAAAAGGAATACCTGGTCGGTTCATTTATAGATAAAGGAACGCCAGGCTTGGAAGCTATCATGAAAGCTCGCCGCTATACCGCAGAGTCTTACCTAGATGCCATCAACGATTACCCTTCCTTTTGGGAATCGATTCGTGAAAACACCCTAAAGGCCGATCAACTAGCTCCCGAATTAGAAGTGGGCATTGAACAATTGCGCGCCATTTATCCCGACCTAAAGCCAGCTAAAATTTACTTTACCATCGGGGCCCTAAAAACCAATGGTACGGCTATGGATGGCCTCGTATTGATTGGCAGCGAATTGGCGATGGCCGACCAAAGCGCAGTGACGGATGATTTGCCCGAGAACTTTGGTCATTTGCGTGCCTTCTTCGACGGAAACCCACGCGAACACATCGTTTTTTTAAACATCCATGAGTATGTGCATACGCAGCAAAAGACACATGGAGGTTACGATCTGCTATCACAAAGTTTGTTTGAAGGAATAGCGGAGTTCATACCCGTAATAGCCATGGGTACGCCTTCCCCAACACCTGCTATAGCCTATGGGAAAGCCCATGATGAACAGATAAAGGAAGCCTTTAGTCGGGAAATGTTTTCTCCTTTTTACAACAACTGGATATGGAATAATACGAACAATGCCTTTGGAGTAAGAGACCTCGGGTATTATGTCGGTTATGCGATGGCCGCGCAATATTATGAAGCAGTTGCTGATAAAGCAGCGGCGATCAAAACACTCATAGAGTTGGATTTTGACGATCCCCAAGAGATAGAAGCATTTGTGGAACAATCCGGCTATTTTTCTCGCCCTCTGGCTGAATTAAAAGCCGCGTTCGAAGCCAGTCGGCCTCAAGTGAGTAGTTTGCAACCTTTTGAAAATGGAAGTCAAACTGTAGACCCCAAGCTCACCGCTTTCACCCTTGAATTTTCGGAGCCCCTAGATGATCGATTCCGCAATTTCGATTATGGCCCCTTGGGCGAAGATGCTGTTTTGAAGATCCGAGATTTAATCCGCTTTGCTCCCGATGGTACAACCGCTACTTTCGAGATTACTATGGATCCCGGCAAACGCTATCAGATAGTAGTAGACCAAGGTTTCAGGACAAAAGAGGGAATTCCTTTACAACCCTATCTCATTGACATTAAGACGGCAGTAGAGTAGGAGGGAGCAGAGCTTTTTGCCACAAAATGGTAGGAGAAGGATATTTTAACTTTGTAGTTTGCTTGATTTTTTTGATATTGAAGGAGGAGGGGGAGCGGGAAGAAAGCCTGCCTGGCGTTTGCAACTAATCGTTAACACCATCCACTTAAAATCAAATAAAATGAAAGTCACAACCGAAAAAAATGAAAAGTTGGCCAATATGATATTTGCATCCATTTATCCTCTTTACCTGAATAGATTGGAGAAAAATGGAAGAACAAAAGAAGAACTCAACCAAGTCATTAAATGGTTGACTGGTTTTGATCAAGATGCTTTACAAGCACTTATTGATGAAAAAGCAACCTTTAGAACATTTTTCCAAAAAGCTAAAATACATCCCAACGCACACTTGATTAAGGGAGTCGTTTGTGGTTATCGAATTGAAGAAATAGAGGATGAATTTGAAGTGTATAAACAATGTAGACGTATGGAAAAGCTGATTGATGAATTGGCAAGAGGTCGTAAAATGGAGAAAATTTTGCGTGAAGAAAAAAAGTAGAAACTTATCCCTAAGAACATGTTCTAACATGAAAAAAACCTTACAAGTCACCCTTCTATTTTCCGTATTAATGTCGCTAATGTGTAGGACCACTGATTTGGATGATCAATATGCGGAAACCATTTTGATGGACGCAGCGCATCTTGCGAATACCAAAACACAAATTGAAAAAAACGACTCTCAACTCAAACCCGCATTTGACCAACTGATTGAAGATGCCGAAGCGGCACTCAAAGAAGGCCCCTTTTCTGTGACGGACAAGGAGGAAGTTCCGCCTAGTGGGGACAAACATGACTATGCCAGCTACAGCCGCTACTGGTGGCCTGATCCAAACCAACCTAATGGGCTACCTTATATCCGGCGTGATGGTGAAACCAATCCGGAAAGCCAAAGCCTGGAGAAATCTGACCGGCAAAGAATTGGAGCTTTCGGCAGAAATAGCGAAACCTTGGGACTTGCCTACTACCTAAGCGGAGAAGAAAAGTATGCCCAAAAAGCAGCCGAGCTACTTCGGGTCTGGTTTCTGGAGGCAGCGACCCGCATGAATCCAAATGTTAATCATGCGCAATGCAGACCTGGTCATAACAACGGCACCAAGTCTGGCGTACTGGATGGTCGCCTTCTGATACGCGCCTTGGAGGGATCCATACTGATCGCCAGCTCATCTGCACTAAGTGATACTGAACGTAAAGAACTAAAGGCTTGGGCTGGGGATTATTTTGAATGGCTGACGACCAATGAAATGGCACTAGAGGAAGCTGCTTCAAAGAACAACCATGGTTCGTTTTACGATGTGCAAGCCATGTACTTCGCCCTGTATGCTGGAAACAGCGAGGCCGCCACTCAAATTGCGCGGAAGTTCGAACAGCGACGAATCCATTCGCAGATCAAAACGGACGGTTCGATGCCGGAAGAGATGGCTCGCACCCGTCCTCTTTTCTACAGTATCTATAACCTACATGCCATGTTTCTTGTGGCGCATCTTGCCCAGAAAGTTAATGTAGATGTTTGGAAAGCTGAGGATGAAGATTCACGTTTGCGGCTGGGACTTGACTACCTAGTTCCCTACACCGATTCAAATAAAAAATGGCCACACCCAACGATTAGCGAAACTGATAGGATGGCAATGTTCGCCATTCTGCAGATGGCTGAGCGTGCATATCCCGATAGAAACTATTTGAAGGTAGCGGAAAAACTTCCAGTAGAAAGGCGTAAAATCCAGCGAACTAATCTGGTGTTTCCATTGATGCGGTGATCTTTTCCATACACAATCATCAAAAAAAATAACGCAGTATAGCGCCAAAAGATCATATGTAAAATCGGGAAGTTATTTATTGATCATTACTAACAAAAACTAAAATGTCAATAGCCTCCAATTGTTGGCTACTGCATTTAGCTAGGCCTTGTGTACCGTTAAAAGCATCATGAATTGCGAAAAATTATTCGAATGAAAACGGGAGTTATACTGTCCATATTTTGCCTTTTAATCAGCTGTAGCAATGAGCCTATTAATAAAAACGAGTCCGAAAATCAGATGGTAGAAACAAAGGCTGTTGAGTATGCAAAAATAACTGAGACTGAAAATTTAGAAACGCTTCAGAACCCGATACTTGATGTGGATTCCTTCAGCATAACAGATTACTATTATCTATTTGGATTGAAAGTAGAATTTAATTCTTTCAAAGACCTCGACTACCTCCAAGCCTATAAAAAAAAGACATTTTTTGTTCACTCCCTCAATTATAAAAAAGCATTTTTATCCTTCCAGACACAACATACACCTCCAAATTGGGATGGAGACGCTGAAACGGAGATGTTTTATCAAATCACTTATTGGAATTTAAGGGATAAAAGTAGGCTCATCGCCTTGTGTTCTACGGTAAGAACATGGGTTGCAGAACAATCCGATTCAATATTATTTTATATTCATGATAAAAAAGGAATCAACAACATTCAGTTGAACTCATTGGCATGGGACTTAGGGAAGTTTATTGGGCAACAATATGAACCATTCTTTGACAAAGACATATGGGAAAATCCGCCCATATTGATTTATCTTCCTGAGGAAGGTAAAGAAATAGAAGTGCATCTTGCATTTGATGAGTATATGGATAACCAAAAAGCTTATATGGTACTGGATTCACTTAAAATTGAACCATTACAGCTAAAATTCGATCCCACGAAATATTATTAGTTCCGTAAGTATTTCTGTTGGTAAAGGGCTTCAAACCCGGTGACTTGAGCGCTAGCCTGGTCAATTTGCCTTGGCTTTTTTTAGGTAAGCATGATCGTGTAATTTAAAGCTTATTCAATACCTTTATGGGGTGCTACTTAAATGTTGACAATCAGTAGTGTATTTAAAAAAAAAACTAAGTTGAACAATAATAAATTATCTATGAAAAAAATAGAGAACACTAAGAAGGAAGGGAGAAGAGACTTCATCAAGAAGACTTCGATGGGGGCAGCTGGATTTATGATTGTCCCAAGGCACGTCCTTGGTGGCAAGGATTTTGTAGCACCCAGTGACAAGTTTAATATCGTCGGAATCGGTGCAGGAGGTAAGGGATTCAGTGATTTATCAGCATGTGCTAAAAGCCCAAATGCTGCTGTCATCGCTTTTTGTGATGTGGATGATCGACAGGCAGTAGAGGCAAAGAAAAGTTGGCCTGATGCCAAGTATTATCACGATTTCCGTGAAATGTTGAACAAACATGAAAAGGATATAGATGGCGTGACCATATCTACACCTGATCATATGCACGCTGTGGCTGCTTATGATGCCATGCAAAGAGGCAAACACGTGTATGTGCAAAAGCCATTGACTCATGATATTTATGAAGCCAGGGTGCTCACCCAGGCAGCGGAGAAGTATAAGGTAGTCACTCAGATGGGGAATCAAGGGGCGTCTGGAGATGGTGTGCGCAAGATGAAAGAGATGTACGACTCCGGCCTGATCGGTATGGTAGAAAGGGTAGTCTGTTGGACTAATCGGCCAATATGGCCACAAGCCCTACAGGTGCCACAAGGTAAGCTACCTGTGCCATCAGCGCTTAACTGGGACTTATGGTTGGGTACGGCACCTTACAGAGATTATAACAAAGGATATCACCCTTTTGATTGGAGAGGTTGGGATGATTATGGTACAGGAGCGCTTGGCGACATGGCCTGTCATATTATGGATCCGGTATTTAGGATCTTGCCGATCAAATATCCTTCTTCCGTAGAATGCAGTGTGACCGGTAGCTATATCGGCAATTTCCAGGAAAAGGACTACTCAGAGAGCTTTCCTGATTCGAGCAAGATACACTTTACCTATCCACGTACAGATGGCCCTGGGGAGATCAAGGTCGCATGGATGGACGGCGGTATACAACCTGAACGTCCGGAAGGATTAGGTCCGGACGAAGAAATGGGGAACTGGGACGGCGGATGTATCTTCTATGGAACTAAGGGAACACTGATGAGCGATTGTTACGGCGACAACCCAAGATTGATTCCAACACGACGCATGGAGTATGAAGAGATGCCGCCTGAGACCGAAGCAAGAGTGCCAGAAGGTCACTATGTTCAGTGGGTCAATGCGGCCATGGCAGGTTATGGTAATGGTGTGACAAGCTCTCCCTTTTCATATGCAGGCCCATTTACCGAGAGTATTCTTATGGGCAACCTGGCCTTAAAAGCTTACAACCTGAAAAACCCTGAATTAGAAAGTGATAATTTCTGGCAAGGTAATAAGCGCTTCATTGGCCGAAAGAAGTTGCTATGGGATGGCTCCAAGATGGAGATTACCAACTTGGCAGAAGCTAATCAGTGGGTACAGCGAAAGTACAGAGGAGATTGGGATTTTGGTACAGTTGGATAGTAGTCGAAAAAACATAAGGCATACCTTAGTGTTAAAGGGATAGCTATTTGACTGCTTATCCCTTGTAAAATATTTTGTTTTCGTTGCAAGTGGCGGGTTACGGCTTAGCCATATACTGCTATACACTGGGAAGACAGAAGCGAGAAAAGAAACCGCTGAAGCGGGGCATCTGTCTCGTATCCAGCCGATCTCTGCTCTGGCTTCTGACTTCGCAGCTGTTTGATCTGGCGTCAGCCAGGTTTCCGCCTTCGCAATGAGAAATGACTGTCCAACAATTGCTCGAACGTCCATGTTCCGGCGTCATACAGGTGCATAGCCAGTCATTGCAACCCAATAAACAAATGTAAATGAAAAGAGCCTTAGCCATCTTAATAAGCTGTTGTATTTCCTTTCAATTCTCAATTGCACAGCATTTTGGAAATTTTCCTGCTATTAAAAAAGAAAAACTGTTAAATGACCTGGATATACTTTATCAGGCCTTAGACAAGTTTCATTCTGGGATGTATTGGTATACACCAAAAGATAGTGTTGACATGGCTTTTCAAGCCGTAAGGAATACAATTACTACTGATTTAAATACACTTGAATTTCATAAACTGATAGCGCCCCTAGTAGCTTTATCACGAGAAGGCCACACTAACATATACCCGCCAACAAGTGTTAGGGAAAAGTTGAATTCAGAAACGAAATTTATGCCTTTGACCTTTATTTTCTTAGGCAGAGAGCTTTATTGTTTTAAAAACGGTTCTAGTTTTCAAGATGTCCCGCTAGAAGGAAAACGAGTCGAATCTATAAATGGAGAAACACCCATTTCGCTAGTAGATAAAATTGGACGTCTTTTTGCTGCTGATGGATTTATTAAAACCGTTAAATATAACGATTTAAAGGGGTTTAACTTTTCTAAATATTACTTCTATTACTATGGACTAGTGGACGAATTCAAAATTAAATTTAAGGAAATTGAAGAGCCGCTAATTATTAGACCCTTAGGCATTGAAGAAATCAATAAAAATCTAAACAAAAGATACAAAGAGCGCAAGCCATCAAAAGAAAAAGATTTACTAGAATATAAAATACTGAATGATTCAATTGCCTATTTAGGGATTCATTCGTTTTCTAATTCAGATATTAAAGAAGAATCACGAGAAAAAAAAATCAAAACCTTCCTAAAGAATAGTTTTAGATCGATTAGGGAAAATAGAATCAAAGAACTTGTAGTAGACGTAAGCAAAAACAGTGGTGGGTCAGAGGGAAATGAAGGATTGTTGTATTCCTATTTTGGGAACAACTATCAGAAATACAAGAAGGTAAGAGTGAAGACTCAAAAAGCAATTCTAGATAATGGAATAGATAAACCTATTCGGTTAAAAGCATTTGGCTTTTGGGAAAGAATCTTTACCAATAAAAAAATGAAAGATGGTTCTTTAGAAAGAAAGAAAGGGATTGGGCCAGGACTGATGGCTTATAAAAAAGAACCCGATTATAAGTTTTCTGGGAAAACATACGTCATCATTGGCCCCATTACCTATTCTGGAGGTAGTGAATTTAGCAATATGATGTACACAAATGATTTGGCAACTTTTGTAGGGCAAGAAACGGGTGGTGGATATTGGGGGAATACCAGCGGTTACAGCCAAGCCTTGGTATTGCCCAATTCCAAGATTGAGGTTAGAATTCCGGCTTTACAATTCGTTATGAATGTAGAACCCAAACTACCTTTTGGTCGTGGAGTGATACCGCACTATGAAGTAGTTCCAACATTTGAACAGTATATCAACGGAGAAAATGCATCCCTCACCTATATTTTGGAACAGTTGGAAAACGAAAAATAACTGGCGGTGACACAGTAGATGGGGCTTACGCCCAGAAAAATCTGATCACGTCGCATCTACTCCTCGCTCTCATCAATTAAAAAAATAGAATGAAGGAAATAAGTGTGATAAATTCAATTCAAGTGCCAGAAGGACATGAAGAAATGGCGATTAAAATCAGAGATGTTTATATCGAATATTTTAAGACTAAACCAGGCTTTGTAAGCTCAACTTTTCACCAATCCATTAACCCAGACAATACATTCAATTTTGTCAATATTGTTGTATGGGATTCCTATGCATTGGTTGAGGCTGTCGTTAATAGTGGATTTGATAATATTGAGGGACTAAATGATGATGACATGAAGGTTTTGGGTAAAGGTTTTCCTCCTCCTATTGTTGTAAACCCTGGACAATTCAAGACAATTAGGAAAGATGGAAAAACACCTTTCTGATCACAAGTTGGTATGGCATTACTGGAGTTGAAATAGGACAAAATGTATGAAATGAAAATAGATGTTGTTTAAACAAGCCCTTAAAAAAGTACAAACTAAAGCATGAAAGACGTTGAAGACTATTGTCCTGATGACCAACAAGATTGGAGAAGATGGCTCGAATTGAACCACAAAAAAAAAGAAGGAGTTTGGCTCATCTTTTATAAGAAAAAATCGCCTAATTATAACCTAAGTTGGAGTGAATCAGTTGACGAAGCACTTTGTTTTGGTTGGATTGATAGCGTTAAAAAGACAATAGACACTGAGAAATACAGACAGTATTTCAGTAAACGAAAAGCAAAAAGTAACTGGTCCAAGATAAATAAGGATAAAGTTAAAACCCTAATTGAACAAGGACTGATGAAAGAAGCAGGGTACAAAAGCATTGAAATTGCAAAAGAAAATGGTTCCTGGGCATTTTTAGATCAAGTTGAAGATCTTGTAATTCCAGCAGATTTGCAAGCAGCATTTGAGAATTACAAAGGCTCATCGGAATACTTTGATAGCCTAAGTAAATCCATTAAAAAGATATTATTGTATTGGGTTATTTCTGCTAAAAGAAAAGAGACAAGACAAAAGAGAGTTTTAGAAGTTGCAGAAAATGCAAGTAAAAAATTGAAGCCCAAACAATTTAGATAGCATAAAAAAGCTTGCAAGTGCTATATGTTCTTCGTTCTGTCCGGCATATCAGAGTATGTAAGTAGCTGAACCTATATACTCGACACTTTATGGCGGGCTCTTTTTGCGTTATACTGCGTTAGATTTTCTTCAAGTAGCTTGGGCTATTATCATCAAATCTGCCTAGTCTA
>Ga0070728_10006629_pt1 | contig 10912 bp, 13 predicted proteins | sample tdDd471_FD_66723 | JGI IMG/M metagenome (GOLD analysis project Ga0070728, IMG submission 66723) | Marine sediment microbial communities from the Atlantic coast under amendment with organic carbon and nitrate - tdDd47.1 | ecosystem: Environmental > Aquatic > Marine > Coastal > Sediment | place...
GTTATGCTTTGCAAGCTCATTAACCGAAGCGTCGGTAATGTCTGTGAAGGATATGAAAAGAAGTCTCAGTGGCATGTTTTCTAGCATGGCCACTCCTGCGTCAGTAATGTTGGTTCGTGTTAGGTTGAGGACGGACGGATGAAGCGGAATGTCTTTTTATGGACATCAACGAACGAAAACACGTTGATCAACAAATGCTTCCACAAACCGATAAACTGATGATATCTTGATCCTAGCCATGTTGGCCTCCTTTGAGCTTCTCTTTTACTGGTTCTGTTACCAGATTAAGCCTTGGAGTGCCGACATGGTATTTTTGTGCCATTGCCCGATGCTCGGTTGTCCTTTATGCTTGTCTCATGGATGAAAAAAACATTGAAGAAATCCGTAAGCTGGCCGAGGAAAACGGCATTGACCCGGATGCTCTGCTTTCAATAGCCGAAGCTGACGGGTTGCCCGAAAATCTTCAGGACGCCATAGCCGCCATACTCGGCGACATCGCTACTTTTGGTCATGCGCTGGATAAGCTGGATTCATAGCCATGCCTCGTTTGTTTATTGGTCTCGAATTGCCGGACTCCTACCAACAAGGGGTGACGTCGTTTACGGGGAGTTTGAACAAGGGCCTGGATGCTTCGGTGCGCTGGACGCGCCCCGGCAACTGGCATTTGACGCTCAAATTTCTGGGTGACATCGAGGAAGAGTTGATCCCCACCATTGTTGATGCACTTTCACTCATTGAATTTTCACAGTTCTCCATGCAAGCAGGTGGCTCCGGAGCCTTTCCGAATGTGAAACAACCTCGTATAATCTGGCTCGGCCTCAAGCAGGGGGCGCAACAATGCACCGATTTGGCCGGTATGATTGAGGACGCTCTGGACAATGTCGGTGTCGCGCGGGAAAAGAAGCGATTTCGACCTCACCTGACAATCGGATGGGTCAAGAAGTTGGGGAAAGACGACTGGAAATCCATTCTCGCAACAGCGAATCGGGACTGGCCCAGATTCACGGCAGAACGATTAACCCTGTGGCAGAGCGAACTCAAACCGACCGGCGCGGTGCATTCTGTGCTGAATGAATTTTCTTTGAGGGCTGACTAAACGTCGATCTCAACAGCCACCGGGCAGTGGTCGGAACCCATGACATCAGGTTCGATCCATGCGCCCACGACTTTGTCTTTCAATTCCTCGGATACGAAGAAGTAGTCGATGCGCCATCCCGCGTTGTTCTTGCGGGCGTTGAAGCGATAGGACCACCATGAGTAATGGTGAGGACCTTCTTCAAACATGCGGAAGGTGTCCACATATCCGGCGGCAATGAACTTGTCGATCCAGGCGCGTTCGACGGGCAGGAAGCCTGATCGGTCCGCATTGGGTTTGGGATTCTTCAGGTCGATTTCGGTATGTGCAGTGTTGAAATCGCCGCCCACCACAATGGGTTTTCCCTTGCGCAGTTCCTCGGCGTATTCAAGAAAGTTGTCATAGAAGCCCATCTTGAAGTCGAGCCGTTCATCCGACATTTGGCCGTTGGGGAAATAGATATTGAAGAGGTGGAAGTCCGGGTATTCGAGATGGAGTACTCGGCCTTCATCCTGAAAGCGCGGGTTGGGCAACCCTGTGGTTACGGCCATCGGCTCCGGGTTGGAAAAGCAGGCCACACCGGAATAGCCCTTCTTTTTCTTGGACCAGTTCCAATAGTGATTGGAGTAGGAGTCAGGTTCGCGATCTTCTTCATCGAGCTGATCAGGGTGGGCCTTGGTTTCTTGCAACATGACCACATCGCCACCGCAACCGTCCAGCCAGTCGCGGAAGTCCTTTTTGATCACGGCCCGGTAGCCGTTGACGTTCCAGGAATAGATAATCATGCGCACCTCCAAAAATGAAGGGGAACCGGTTTGCACCGATTCCCCAGAAGTGCCGCTGTGCGGCCGAAAACTAGTGTTCGTTCGGGGAGCTGACTTTGATCATCACCAAAGCGGAAATGGTCAGAAACAGACCCAAGAAAAACCAGAAATAACCCATCATAATCGCATCCTCCGTAAAATCTCGATTAGTCAACAGACTTTTATCAGAAAGTTTGGCGGATGGGAAGACGATTTCACAACCACATGCAGCCGGAAAGCGCCTGTCGTCCTCACATGTAATGCGATCTTATGGCTCTATGGTTGACCCGAGCACCTTCAGGAATTCACGCATCCATTCGGGGTGGGCTGGCCATGCCGGGCCGGTAACGATATTGCCGTCCACACAGGCGTTGGAGGATGTCTCATTGACTTCGCACCACGTGGCGCCTGCGGCTTCGATGTCAGGCTTGACGGCCGGGTATCCTGTGCAGCTTTTGCCCTTGATGACATCGGCGGCTGTCAGAAGTTGCTGGCCGTGGCAGACTGCGGCAATGGGTTTGTTGGCCTTGGCGAAGTGCTGCACGCAGGCGATCACCGCCGGGTCCAGGCGTAGGTATTCGGGGGAACGCCCGCCGGGAATCACCAGTGCATCGTAGTCTTCGGCTTTGATGTCTTCAAAGGTGGCCGTGATCATGAAGTTGTGGCCCGGTTTTTCCGAGTATGTCTGATGTCCTTCAAAGTCGTGTACAGCCGTGGCCACGGTTTCCCCCGCCTTTTTGCCGGGGCAGACAGACTCCACGGTGTGGCCCACCATCAGGAGCATCTGAAATGGCACCATTGCCTCATAATCCTCCACGAAATCACCTACCAAAAGCAGAATCTTTTTTACAGCCATGAGGTCCTCCATAGTGTTCAGTATTGACCATAGAATGTGTTCCTCACGTTTTTTTTTGTCAACCACCCCTGTGTTACAAAAGCGCTTACTTGCCTCACACAGCGGTCTGCCGTAGAACCTGCCCATGGCACACAACGACATTCTTATTCTTGGAGCCGGAGCTTCCGGCCTGTATTGCGCCATGACCGCCGCCAAACGCGGCCTGAAGGTCATGGTTCTGGATCACGGCGCCAAGCCTGCACGCAAGGTTCGCGTGTCCGGCGGGGGCAAGTGCAATTTTACCAACCTGAATGTGATGCACGCCGATTACATCTGTCGGAATCCGCATTTCGTGAAGTCCGCATTGGCTCGCCTTTCACCGTGGGATGTGATCACGCTTCTAGCCGAAGACGGCATCACCTATGAAGAACGTGAACACGGTCAGCTTTTCACAGAACAGGGGGCCGGAAAAGTCGCAGGTTCATTGATGACCCGGTGCACGCGTGCCGGAGTGGATGTCCAGATGGGGTGCGAAATAAAGGGCGTTTCCGGGACAGGTCCGTTCTCCGTGACAACAGGCGATGACGTCATGACGGCGGACAAACTGGTTATCGCTCTGGGTGGTCCGTCATGGCCTCAGGTCGGCGCCACGGATCTCGGATTTCGGTTGGCAAAACAATTCGGTCTGAACATGGTGAAGCCTCATCCTGGATTGGTTCCGCTGATCTTTCCGAAACAGTTACAAGATTTCTGCCGCGAGATGGCGGGTAACGCTCTGCCTGCCACCGTGGAAACCGGGGGCACACGCTTTACCGATCCTCTCCTGTTCACCCATAAGGGGATTTCCGGCCCGGCCACTTTACAGGCATCGTCCTACTGGCGCGCAGGGCAGCCCGTGATTATAGACTTTCTGCCCAGTCAATCCGTGGAGAATTTTGTGGAGGAGCACCGGAGTTCCAACGCCCAGTTTCGCAATCTGCTTGGTCAGGTCCTGCCCAAACGGTTGCCCGGTCTGCTGGTATCCGGTGCACTTGGCGAAACACCGGTCAGTCAGCTTTCCGCGAAACAGATCGAAGCGGCATCCAACCGGATTCACAGGTTCACCGTGGTCCCGGCATCCACTGAAGGTTACGCCAAGGCCGAAGTTTGCGTGGGTGGTATTGATACGGATGAAATCTCATCCAAGACCATGGAGTGCAAAAATGTGCCGGGCCTTTCCATCATCGGCGAGGCCATGGACGTGACCGGCCACCTTGGCGGTTTCAATCTTCACTGGGCATTCGCATCAGGTGCAGCCTGCGGTGCGCATCTGTAAGAAGGCTTCGGATAGCGGCGCATCTGCGCATTTTTCGGGCACCGTTCGCTCCTCACCGTAGCTATGCTACGCCTTCGGTCGACCGGCACCCGAGAAAATACACATCTGCACCACTCTACGAAGCCTTACGACTCTGGTGCGGGGTGCTACGCTGCCGCACTTTTGGGAATTTATGAAAAAAGGGGGAGAGGCATTGGTGTGCCTTTCCCCCTTTTTTTGTCGAATGATGTTGATTGTGTGAGATTTATTTTTGGGCTTTTTCCCAGAAATCGGGCCAGAGCTTGAGGAGTTTCTGCATGGCCTTGCCGCGATGGGAGCGCTTGTTTTTTACTTCGGCATCGAGTTCGGCAACATGGCAGCCAAGCTCGGGGTCGATGACGATGACGTCGTACCCGAAACCTCCGGCACCTTTGTATCCGTGTCCCACCTGAATTTCATATGCGCCGTCCGTATTGATCTCTGTGCCGTTGGGCGCGGTGGCGGCCATGACGCAGCGGTAGCGGCCTGTGCGTTTTTCGTCGGGAACGTCTTTCATCTCAGCCAACATCTTTTCATTGTTGGCGTGATCGTCACATTCTTCGCCTGCGTATCGGGCGGAATAGACTCCGGGGCGAGCGTCCAGCGCATCGATTTCAATGCCGGAATCGTCTGCTACGGCCACAAGGCCAGTGATCTTTGCCACGGTGCGGGCCTTGATGAAGGCGTTTTCAAGAAACGTGTCGCCGGTTTCGGGGATGTCCCCGATTTCCGGGAATTCGGACAGGCTCTTCACCTGCACGCCGAACGGCTCCAGCATGGCAGAAAGTTCCTTGATTTTGCCTTTGTTGTTCGTGGCGAGAACGATGGTTTCCATTGCTATCCCTTGTACGGCTGTCGGTTCGGAATCAAGTGGCCGCACCCCGTACGGGATGCGGCAATCTGTAGAAATGTATTGTGGGGATTTTCTTACTCGGACTCTTCGACTTCCGCAACCGCCAGCAGTGGCGGGAGGTACAGAGTGAGTTTTGTGCCCACCTTTTCCACGGAGACCAGATCGACCTGACCTCCGATTTCGGCCACGATTTTTCTGGTCTGGGCCAGACCAAGTCCGGCACCCTTGTCACGAGTGGAAAAGAATGGGCTGAATATCTTGTCGCGGATTTCGAGCGGAATGCCCTCTCCCGTGTCTTCCACGGAGAGTACAGCATGCTCTTGGTTCATCGAGGTGGTGACAAACAGTTTACCACCTTCGAGCATGGCTTCCAGAGCATTTTTCACCAGATTGATGAGGCATTGCTTGATGAGGTCCGGGTTGGCCTGTACTCGTGCCATGGCCGGGTCCAGATCCACATGGGCTTTAACCTTCTGGTTGGAGCAGGGCAGGCGCATGACGTTCATGGTGGTTTCCACGAGTTCGTTCAGGTCCACTTCCTTGACTTCGGCTCCTGTGGGACGGGTGAAGTTGAGGAGGCTCTTGAGTATTTCGTCCAAGCGTTTGGACTCGTCGAGGATGATGGATAGCTTCTCGCGCGCCTTTTCGTCCATCCCGTCATACCGCATAAGGGAGTTGGCAAAGCCGCTGATGGAAAAAAGTGGATTGCGGATTTCGTGAGCCATATACGTGGACAATTCGCCGATGGATGCGAGTTTCTCCGCTTGCTGTAATCGATTTTCCATGGATGTTCGGAGGGTGATATCCCGACGGGAGGCCACCACATGGTTGATGGTGCCGTCTTCGTCGAAAATTGGTGTGATGTAAACCCGGAAATATCGGACACGGCCATCCTCGTCCACATGGCTGGTCAGTGCTTCCGCCGGAGCTCGTGTGGATAGGGCCTGCCCGAACGGATCTTGAGTGAATTCACATTCGCCGCTACCGGAGTCCGTGAAAACTTCGCAATAGGAGCGGCCCAGAAGTTCTCGCTTGGGAACTCCCTGTCGGTCCACCACGACTTTGTTCATGCCAATCACTTTACCTTCATGATCCAGAAACAATACCTCTTGATCAATCTGGTCTATGATGGTTTTAAGCATGTTTTGGGTGTGCAGCAGATCGAGCTTGCAGGCCACCCATACTTTGTCGGAAGTCAGCAGGTTGATGAAAAAACTGGCTGCACTGCGTTCGACCAGTGTGATGCTCGGCGGCAGGTAGTTGCGCAGTTCATGTATCAGGCTCGGGCGGCCAGTCGCTTCGATGATCATGTTGATTTCGGGATGGTGCTCAAGCATGGTCTTGTATCCGGCATAGGTGGGTATACGCCTACCGGAGTCGTCGGCTTCGGGCAGGACACTCTCACCGGGAAGTGCTGCTGCAACTACGCCGATTTCCTTCAGGGCGTCGTCGTTGCTCTGATCCTTGAACATCTGCCAGAACGTCAACAGAGCGGGTATATCCCCGATGACACCGATGACATACCGTTTGTCATTTATATAGGGTTCTCCGAGCAATTTGACCTCCTCTCCGTACCTGTGCACACTTGTCCGAGCCGGACTCTGGTTTCCGGCTCTCCAATAATACAGTATTTGCAAAGCCAGAGCAAAGGAAATGAAATGTCGCAAGCAACTGACAATATAGTAAAAATTTATACAATCAGCTTAGGCTGCCCCAAAAACCGCGTAGATACGGAGAGGCTTCTTGGAACGCTCGGTTCGGCCATGAGACCTGTTGAATCAGTGAAAGAGGCAGATCTCGTGCTTATAAATACCTGCGGATTCATCCAGCCTGCCACTGAAGAGTCGATCACGACCATTCTGGATGCGGTCCGAGATGCGGCAAAGGTCCTTGATGAAACCGGCAGAAAACCGCTGCTGTGCGTGGCCGGATGTCTTGTCTCCCGCTATGGTCAGGATTTGAAGGACGAGTTGCCAGAGGTGGACCTTTGGCTCAATACTGAAGAGATGCATTTGTGGCCGTCCATGGCCGCCAAAGCCTTGTCCGTGTCGGTGGAGCAGGACACGCCTCGCAATTTGTCGACAGGTCCGGCTTACGCTTACCTGAAAGTGTCCGAAGGGTGTTCTCACAACTGTCAATTCTGCACTATTCCGTCTATCCGCGGCCCGCACAAGAGTTGGCCTGTGGACTTTCTTATCGACGAAGCAGAGCAGCTTGCGAGCGCGGTTCCTGAGATTATCGTTGTGGGCCAGGATTCCACGGCTTACGGCTCGGACTTGGGTCCCGGCCATGACCTTGAAACATTGGTGAAAGGTGTTGCCGGAATCCCTGCTCTTGAATGGTTGCGCATCATGTATCTTTATCCGGCAGGACTGACCGAATCATTGCTCGCGGTTCTCAAGGATCATACCCCGCCATTCCTTCCGTATTTCGACATTCCGCTTCAACACGCTCATCCTGATGTGCTTTCAGCCATGGGGCGTCCGTTCGCCCGGAATCCGGAAAAGGTCATCGACAGAGTTCGTTCCTTTTTTCCGGAGGCTGCTCTGCGCACCACATTCATTGTTGGGTATCCCGGTGAAACCGAGGAGCATTTTGCGCACCTCATGGAGTTCGTGCGTAAGACCCGGTTTCATCATCTCGGCGTGTTCCCTTATTGGCCCGAAGATGGCACACCCGCTGCGGCCATGGATAACCAGGTGCCTGACGAGATCAAGTTGGAACGCCGGGACGCCCTCATGGAACTTCAAGCCGGGATCAGCGAGGATATTCTTTCACAGTACGAAGGCGAGACTTTGCCTGTACTCATCGAGCGACCGTCTGATGAATGGCCGGGACTGTATGTGGGCAGGACATGGTTTCAGGCGCCGGATGTGGATGGCGTGACCTATGTAAGCGTACCTCCCGAAGCCGAACTTGTTCTCGGTTCAATTGTGGATGTGGAGATAGATAAGGCTGATACTTACGATTTGTCAGGGCTGGTATAAAAGGACCCTTTGATACAGAACCTCGCAGGGGAGCGGTGTCCTTCGATCCCTTATCGATGCACCAAGGTGCGAATGAGGGAGAGGACGGCTATGATCAGTGCTGAAAGGAAACAGATCCAGCCAATGGGAATCAAGCCAAAAGCTTCATGAAGATACCCCTGGCTGTCGATGGTCGAACCGATAATGCGGTAGGCAATTCCACAACCGACGCTGGCTGCAAGCATGATTAGGGCTGTTGTGTAGGATATGAGTTTTTGGAGCATAACGCCTTTCAATCGGAAGAGCTGAAAAAAGGCCACCTGCAAAGGTGGCCTTTTTCGTTGCGATGACTACACGTAGTCGCCCCGGTTGAACTTGAACTGTTCGGTTGCAGTCAGAGTTTCCAATTCATCGACTATGGATTTAAGCTCTGGAGCGAGGTTTGCCTGACCGCCCTTGAGCGCGGCGACCTCACCTGCGATTTCGTCAAGAGCCGTGTAAGCGGACTTGAGTCCTCCTTCCGGCCCTGCGAGTGTCGCTGCATAAGTATCCCACTTGTCGAGAATGGACTCTACCTGCCCGGCCACCTGAGCGGAATTGTCGCTCGTGCTTTGCACGGCTTCGACATTTCCTGCTGCGATCAGGGGATTCACGATTGGAGGCGGCACAGCACCCTGCGTTTTTGCAGGGGCGTCTCCCCGTGCCACTTCCTGATTGAGAATGTCCCCGAAGGCGTTTTCAGGCTTGCGTACCTTGTCCTTCCGTTGCGTTTGCTCCGGTTGGACGCCCTCGATCTGATCAGGACGGATCATCATGGTTCTACTCCTATCCTGTGGTTTGCTTAAGATTGTGCAAAGACCTTGCCAAGGGCATCAGGTTCACAACCATTTGAAAATTCTTGTTTTTTAAGTATGAGCACCCGGAAAAAACTTCCACTTTCCTCAGAGAAAACGAGTTTATTCTTATTTGACTGTAATGCAGAAGAAAAAGGTTGTCTATTCGTCTTCTGAAAGGCATAAAAAAGATAGGGAAAACTCTTATCTCCAGTGAGTCGGAGAAAAATGACAATACAGCAAGGAGGAGAAACCATGGCTGACGTCAAGAAGGTTCTGTGTGCAGTGGACTTTTCCGATTATAGCCCGATGGTGGCTGACTATGCGAACATGATCGCCAAGTGCTCAGGAGCTCAGGTCATTGTGCTTTATGTCGCCCCATCTCTCAGCCAGTATGTGGGATTCCATGTGCCGCCCAGTTCCATTGAGAGCTTCGTGGGTGAAATTGTGACCGGTGCCGAGGATACCATGAATACATTCGTGGCTGAGCACTTCAAGGATCTCAATGTCGAAGGCAAGGTTGTGACTGGGTATCCTGCCGAGGAAATCCTGGCCATTTCCGAGGCCGAAGGCATCGACATGGTGGTTATGGGTACCCATGGACGCAAGGGTATCGATCGCATTTTGTTCGGTTCCGTGGCCGAGAAGGTAGTCAAGGGCTCCAAGGCTCCTGTCTTGACGGTGCGTCCAGACTAGGACGCTTTACTGACGGACATAAAAAATATACAAAGGACGGCTTCGGCCGTTCTTTTTTTTATTGAGATGAGGGAAATATGAGAGATTTTAGCGTCCGTCCGGAAATTCAAGACTTTGCGCCGTATGTGCCGGGTCTGACCATCGAACAGATTCAGGAGCGGTATGGCCTTGATACGGTCATCAAGCTTGCCAGCAACGAAAACCCGTTGGGCACGTCCCCGCTTGTTCAGAAGACCATATCAGCGCATGCCGCCCGGGCCTTTCGCTACCCGGAGAATCATACCCCGCGTCTTGCCAAGGCCATTGCCGCCACTGCCGGTGTGCCTGAAGAATGCGTGCTGGTGGGCAACGGTTCGGACGAAATCATCGATATGCTTTTTCGCATGAAGGGGATTCCCGGCAAATCTAACGTGGTCTGCTACGGGAATTCTTTTGCCATGTACCGGATGTGTGCCAAACTGACGGGCCTCGAATATCGTGAGGTCCCGCGTGGTGACGATTATGAGTTGCCGCTGGCCGCCATGGCCGAGGCCGCTGATGAGAATACGGCCATGGTCATCGTGACCAGCCCGGACAACCCTACAGGGCTGACTGCCACGGTGGACGATCTGTCCGTGTTGGCCGGGGTGCTGCCGCAGGATTGCCTGTTGGTGGTGGACGAAGCGTACATTGAATTTGCTTGGCCGCCAGAGTCCTATTCTCCTGCCCAAGCCTTCGACAAGTTCGAGAATCTGGTCGCCTTACGTACCTTTTCAAAGGCATATGGTCTGGCTGGATTGCGTGTGGGCTATGGTATCCTGCCGCCCAAGCTGGCTGCGTTGATGAAGAATGCCCGTATTCCGTTCACGGTCAACCTGTTGGCCGAAGAGGCTGCCTTGGCCGCGCTTGAGGATGAGGTGTTTTTCCATGAGACGCTGCAGCTGGTCATGCATGGTCGGGAATATTTCACCGAGGAGTTGACCCGTCTCGGATGCAAGGTCTGGCCGAGCCAGTCCAACTTTGTCATGTTCGAGCCTCCCAAGCCGGCTCAGGCCGTGTTCAAGGCGTTGCTCAAGAGGGGCATCATCGTTCGTCCGCTGGGTAGCTTCGGGTTGGCCAAATGCATTCGTGTCAACGTGGGTACGGACGCCGAAAACAAGACTTTCATCAAGGTGCTGGAGGAAATACTCAATGGGTAATCCCCTCATTGTTACCATTGATGGTCCTGCCGGAGTCGGTAAATCCACCATGGCCAAGCAGTTGGCCCGGCATTTGTCCATTCCATATCTTGATACCGGAGCCATGTTTCGGGCCATTGCCTGGAAGCTGGGCGAGGGTGCCTGGGAATGGGGTGAGCCCCGGATACAAGCCGAATTGGACGGCATGGATTTCGGTCTGTCCGGCATTGGCGAAGATTCGGTGCTGACCTTGAATTCTACGCCCATCGGTAACGAAATCCGTACGGAAAAGGTCGGTATGTGGGCATCCAACATTGCCACCCTGCCGGTGATTCGTACATTTTTAAAAACGGCCCAGCAA
>Ga0070728_10006631_pt1 | contig 10910 bp, 11 predicted proteins | sample tdDd471_FD_66723 | JGI IMG/M metagenome (GOLD analysis project Ga0070728, IMG submission 66723) | Marine sediment microbial communities from the Atlantic coast under amendment with organic carbon and nitrate - tdDd47.1 | ecosystem: Environmental > Aquatic > Marine > Coastal > Sediment | place...
CAAGACCAGGAGCAACGGTAAGTGTCTCGCGCCCATCGTTTAAGTCAGATTGTTCGTGTTGCTCTACGCTACCGCCTGGACACCTTTGTTGACCGAGACAAACTACCAGACGCTTTAGCCGTAAAATTACTGGCTTTACCCTTAGGGATTTTGCCGGAACCCAAACGCCCTCGTGCTGAACGGTTAAGATTAGCATTGGAGGCTCTGGGTCCCATTTTTGTTAAGTTCGGGCAAGTACTTTCCACCCGTCGTGACCTGCTACCACCGGATATAGCCAGTGAATTAGCTAAGCTGCAAGACCAGGTCCCTCCTTTCTGTAAAGATAAAGCGGCCAGTATCATCGAGGAAGCCCTGGAGCACCCCGTTGATCAATTGTTTGCTGAGTTTTCCAGTGAACCTCTGGCATCAGCCTCGGTAGCGCAGGTGCACGCTGCCACCTTGCATAGCGGTGAAGAAGTTGTCGTCAAAGTCGTCCGCCCGGATATAGAACCAACCATCCGTCAGGACATTGCGCTGCTGTTTGTCCTTGCTCGCTTTATCGAACGCAACTTTGCTGACGGTAAGCGATTACGTCCCGTTGAAATCGTTGAGGAATACCAGCATACCATTCTTGACGAGCTCGACTTACAACGCGAAGCAGCCAACACCTCCCAGCTACGCCGCAATTTCGAGAACAGCAACAAACTGTATATTCCTCAGGTTTTTTGGGACTACACCCGTCGCAATGTATTGGTCATGGAGCGTATCCATGGCATTCCGGTAACTGATATCGAGCAGCTACACGACCAGAATACCGATATGAAAATGCTGGCCGAACGTGGTGTTAAAATCTTCTTTACCCAAGTTTTTCGTGATAATTTCTTCCATGCGGACATGCACCCCGGTAATATTTTTGTCAGCCGTGAAGATCCTCAGCAACCGCAATATATTGGTATCGATTGTGCCATCATTGGCTCTCTCAGCGATCACGACCGTTACTACCTAGCCCGCAACCTGCTGGCCATGTTCCAGCGTGATTATCACCAAGTCGCTCTGCTGCATATTGAATGTGGATGGGTTCCAGCCAAAACAAGACCAGAAGAGTTTGAGTCAGCAATACGCAGTGCCATGGAGCCCATTTTTGAAAAACCACTGGGTGAAATTTCCTTCGGCCAACTGCTAATTTACCTGTTTCAGACCGCCAGGCGCTTTGATATGGAGGTTCAGCCCTCACTGGTTTTACTGCAAAAAACCCTGCTCAATATTGAAGGCCTGGGCCGCCAGCTCTACCCAGAGCTGGATCTTTGGAAAACTGCCTTCCCCTATTTGGAGCAATGGCTAAAAGAACGGTATTCGCCAAAAGGCATTATTGAGCGAACGAAAAAGCACCTTCCATCCCTGTTGGAACAATTGCCTGACCTTCCTGAAGCTCTACTCGATAACCTTCAACAATCAAAGCAATTGCAAGCTATCAGCGACCAGCAACAACGCAAGCTTGATCAGCTACAAGAGCAGCTGACAAAACAAAAACAAAAACAAAGCAAACAACGTAGCTCTTTTGCGATAATACTAGTGCTTATAGCAGCCATTATCGCCTACCCTGATGCACTGGAACATATACGACAGCTACCCATCTGGAGCCAACTGCTGGCAATTGCCGGTGTATGGCTGTGGCTACGCCGCTGACACCTATGTCATAATCCCGCCACCAAATTCGCTAATAACATCATCTTTATGAGCACAGAGACCACCTTTCTTGATTGTATTCGCTGGACCGATGACGGACTGGTTCCTGCTATTGCTCAGGATGAAAAAACCGACGAAATCCTGATGGTAGCCTGGATGAACCGGGAATCACTACTGCTTACCGTACAAGAAAATCGTGCCGTTTACTGGTCACGGTCACGGCAAAAGCTATGGCGCAAGGGTGAAGAATCTGGACATGTGCAACAAATCAAAGAAATCCGGCTTGACTGCGATGAAGACGTGATTATTCTGAAAGTTGAACAACTAGGCGGTATTGCTTGCCATACTGGCAGACGTAGCTGCTTTTACCGTGTATTAAAAGATGGCAAATGGAAAGCCGTCGAGCCGGTTTTAAAAAACCCGAACGAAATTTATCAAAAGTGATCCTATGACTGACGTATTGACTGAACTGATGGCTGTGCTGGAACAGCGCAAGCAGACTGCGGATCCCGAGAGTTCTTATGTGGCCAGCCTTCACCACAAAGGATTAAATAAAATCCTGGAAAAAGTCGGTGAAGAAGCCACTGAAACCATTCTTGCCGCAAAGGATATTGCGATCGACGGCAAAGATCATGTGATCTATGAAACCGCCGATCTTTGGTTTCACTCGCTGGTGATGTTATCTCACTTGAATATAAGTCATGAAGCAATACTGAAAGAGTTACAACGTCGCTTTGATTTATCGGGGCTGGAAGAAAAAGCGTCCCGCAACAAAACTTAATTTTTGACTGGAGTAATCTTATGGGTCTTGGCGGTATTAGTATTTGGCAATTATTAATCATCCTCGCTATTGTGGTGATGATATTTGGCACCAAACGACTACGCAATTTAGGTGGAGATCTCGGTTCTGCTATTCGTGGCTTCAAAAAAGGCATGAGCGATGAAGATGCCGAGAAAAAATCTGACGACGAAACGTTGGAAGAAAAAAAAGACAATACTGACAGTGATAAATAGCACTACTGATGTTTGATATTGGTTTTTTGGAACTCGCCTTTATTGCGCTCATTGCCTTGCTGGTACTTGGTCCAGAACGCTTGCCGGAAGCAATTCGAACAACCTCTTTATGGATTGCTCGTTTAAAGCGTAGTTTTCAACAAATTAAATCCGATATTGAAACGGAGGTTGGCGCTGACGATATTAAACGCCAACTTCATAATGAAGCCATTTTAAAAAGCATTGAAGATGCTAAAAAGCATGTTGAGGGTGCCTATGACGACTTTCAACATCAGGCTAGAGATTTAGAATACGACATAGACGGCATAGTCAACGAACCTTCCGAAACAGACGTTAAAAACAAGCAACAAAAATCCGATGACTGAACACGACGACGAGCAAGGGCAATCATTGATTGCCCACCTGACCGAGCTTCGTAATCGGTTGCTCTATTGTGTATTGGCGATACTCGTCATTTTTCTTGGTTTATTTTATTTTGCCAATGATATTTACTCCTTTGTTTCTGCCCCCTTACGTGAGCTATTACCAGAAGGGACAAGCATAATTGCGACAGAAGTCGCGTCTCCCTTTTTAACACCTTTTAAATTGACCCTTGTGACATCATTGTTTGCTGCAATGCCCTTTATTCTTTTTCAAGCTTGGGGATTTATTGCTCCAGGGCTTTATAAAAATGAAAAGCAAATCGCGATACCTATTCTTGCTTCTAGCATTATCTTGTTCTACGCAGGCCTAGCCTTCGCCTACTATGTTGTCTTTCCGTTGATTTTTGGTTTCTTTAGTTCTGTTGGCCCAGAAGGTGTTGCCTATACACCAGACATCGCTCGAGTGCTCGATATTGTTTTGAAATTGTTTTTTGCTTTTGGTGTGGTTTTTGAAATTCCTATTGCTACTTTTTTATTGATAAAAGCTGGTGTAACAACAGCACAAGCGTTAACTGAAAAACGCCCTTATATCATTGTGGCATGCTTTGTTGTCGGAATGTTGTTAACACCACCCGACATTATTTCTCAAGCGTTGTTAGCCGTACCCATGTGGTTTTTGTTTGAGATCGGTATTATTATGAGCCGACTTTCTACACCAAAACCGGATAAAGCTTAGGCTTTTATAAATTCTCTTCTACAAATGCAGCTAGTCGACTACGCTCGATACCGTTAACATGCATGACAGCCGCATGTTCGAAATGTTTACTTTTTTCCACCAGATAAGTTAGCCCGGAAGTCAACGGCGTAACATACTTATTATCAATTTGCGCCAAGTTCCCCAACACAATAATTTTAGAGTTGACCCCAACTCGCGTAACGATAGATTTTAACTGGAATTGAGTTAAACCCTGGCACTCATCAATGATGATATAAGCATTATTAAAAGAACGGCCACGCATAAAATTAAGCGACTTAAATTGAATATTCGCTCTCTCTTTAATGTAATCAATACTACCGAAAGGTGACTCATCACCCCCGTGTAAAACCTCAAGGTTATCTTCAAATGCTGCTAACCAAGGTGCCATTTTTTCTTCTTCCGTTCCCGGAAGAAAACCAATGTCTTCCGCAATTGGCGGAGTAGAACGCGCCACAATCAATTTTTCATAACGCTTCTCTTCCATAATTGCATGTAGACCATAAGCCAAAGCTATTAATGTTTTACCTGAGCCCGCTGGACCAGTAAGGATGTTTAGATCCACATCAGGCTGCTGAATCAAATAAAATGCCATCGCTTGTTCCATATTGCGTGGCTTCAACCCCCAAAGATCTTGCCCCATCAATCCATGGGTATTTAAATCCAGTAGATGTAAATACTGATCATCCATATGCCTGACAAAACCGACAAAGCCACTGTCATCACAAATAAACATTTGTGAGTACGCGTTTGGTAATACACTCCGGGGCACAATTTGAATCGTATCTCTTCCTTCACGAAGCGTTTTAACCTTTTCAACCCGCTGCCAAAAATCTCCTTCTATCCGCTCATAACCTTTGGCCATCATATCGACGTCATCTAAAACGCGGTCTTTACGATAGTCTTCTACATTTTCCAGCCCTGAACCTTTGGCCTTCAAACGCATATTAATATCTTTTGTTACCAAACAAACATAAGCACCCGAATTGGTGGCCTGAATATGTAATGCCACATTAATAATTCGATTATCATTAGCCTGGTTAGGTGTGCCGTCAAGATAAGGGGCTTTATGATCAAGGTGGATCAATTGATCTGGGTAAATAGCCAATTTACCTAGAGGGCCATTGAGATTACTACCAGGGATATCAACACCGTCTTGAATCCGTTTCGGTGAAGCATTAGCAAAAATTTTGTCAATGGCCTGAATAGCAATGCGAGCCTCACGGCTCACATCTTTGTCCCGTCGATCTTTAATTGCATCCAACTCCTCCAACACCGTCATAGGAATAACAACACGATGCTCATTAAATGCAGTTAATGCTAATGGGTCGTGCAGTAATACATTCGTATCCAGGACAAAAATTTTATCCATTCAAAAACCCCTTGCTCCGAATTGCTGTTGACGTAAAAAATTGATCAGAATAAACAGGAAAACTAATACCAAGATGTAAAGCGCGTTACAAAATAACCGCTTTTGATAGAAGCTTACTTTTACATTATGCGTTTTCAGACGATTGAAAACCGGAAGGCTTTCAGTAAAAAGACTAACTACTTGCGTGCATTGCCTAGTACAAAAGATCTGCAATGAACAGTTACCATTAGTTATGGGTTTAAGTGATTATTAGATAGGATCAAAAAACCTGTCAACCAGAAAGTGGGTTTCTTTCAACTTTTTTAGCTGCCAAAACAATTTACTTGCAAAAAGATAAGCACCTAATACAAAATGCTCATTGTTTCCTCACACTAGCGTCCCTTTATTTCAATCAATAGCATCCTGCTAAATTAAACGACATTATCCATGCTGAACCTGAACGCACTTTCCCAACTTAAACAACTAAAACAAGATATCCATGAGTCTAAAGAGCGATCAGTCGCAAAAGTCAAAGGAACACAACGTAACTTTGGCTTTGCTGTACTGGATGACGGCAGGGAGATCTTTCTAGCCCCCGACACCATGCAACGGGTCTTTCCTGGAGATACGGTTAAAATTTCCATACTACAAAGCAAAGAGGGCAAACCTATAGCAGAGCTTGAGAAATTACTGGAGTCACCTGTAAAAACATTTTGCGGTCGTTATCGAGTGAAAGGAAAAGGTCACTTTGTCGAAGCCGACCTACCTCAGCTCAATCGCTGGATTTTTATACCGCCCAATGATCGATTAAATGCCAAGCCTGGTGACTTTATTGCTTGCAGTATCAGTCGACACCCTTTTAAGAGCGGCAAACCTCAAGCCAAGATAGAACAGGTTATAGGAGCCCCAGACACCGCAGGTATTGAGGCTGACTATGTCATTACAAAATTTCAATTACCTCAAGCCTGGCCCCAAAACTGGCAAAATGACATTATTGAACCAGAACTTGATCAACGAAGCGATCTAACCCACTTCGCCTTTGTCACAATTGATAACGCTGAAACACAGGACATGGATGATGCACTCTACATCGAAAGCGATGGCAACGTCTGGCAACTGTACATCGCTATTGCTGACCCCACTGCATTTATCCACAGTGGATCATCACTCGAGCAAGCGATTCAAGCGCGAGCCAATTCCGTTTATTTACCTGGAAAAGTACAAACCATGCTACCTAAAGAGCTTGCCAACCAGCAATGCTCATTAGTTGCCGGTCAAATACGCCCTGCTCTTATCTGCCAAATGACGATAGACCACCAAGGTCAAATTCATCAACAGCAGCTCTATGAAGCCAAAATAAACGTTCATGAAAAATTGAATTATCAACAGGTCAACGATGTTTTAGGGGCAGATGCCCCTCAGCTACCGAACATTGACATGATCAACCAATTACAAGCCTGTAGCAAAGCCTTGCGAGATCAGCGAGTCAGCGAAAACTTAGTCATGGATGATAAACCTGACTATTATCTTCGCCTAAATCAACAAGGGAAGATCGACCATATTCATCGCCACGAGAAAAACCAAGCTCATACACTGGTTGAGGAGAGCATGATTGCCGCCAACCGTTGTGCTGCAAAATTTTTAGGTGACAGCGGTTTATTCACCGAACATGTCGGTCTTCGTCCTGAAAAATTGCCCAGCGCTACCAGTCTAGCTGAGCAACATTTAGGTCATTCTCTACCCACACCTGTGGCACTGAATGACTACATTGAACTTATCCGCCTTGCGGATAAAGCGAAAACTGATTTACCGATTAAAAGTATTCTTACCCGCTGGCTGCAACGCAGTGAGCTCAGTACGTCACCCCAGGCCCACTACGGCATGGGCCTGAGTGCTTACACAACCTTTACTTCCCCTATACGCAAATACAGTGACTTCTTGGTTCACCGCTTGATTAAGGCGAAACTCACCGGAGAAGAAGCACCACTGATCGATGACCAGTCCATTTCAAACTTGATGGAAATACTAAACAAGGGTCGCCAAGCAAAAAATGAACTGGAACGCTGTCTACATTGCCAGTATCTACTTAACCAAAAAGGCCAAATAAAACAAGGCAAGGTTACGCAAGTAAATAGTCACGGTTTTACGGTACGCCTGCACGAAACCGGCATTGAAGGCTTTGTTGAAACTCGTCAGCTTGAAGGCAAATACAGCTTTGACCCCATTACGCTTACTCTGACCCATAAGGACCGAAAGATTCAATTGGACCAAGAGGTAACCGTTCAAATTGATCAAATCAACTGCGAACAGCGCAGCATCAACTATCAATTAGTGATTGATAAAGAAAAATAAAGAATTTAGCGATGAATAGGTGGTTGTCTCGAACTGATATGACTAGCAATAACGCCTTGTTGCTTTTCCATAAACGTCTTCAAACGCGCAACGACGTTTATCATCTCTTGCACTTCCATTGCTCGAAGGTACTCGCTTAAGTCCCTTCGAGTCACATTACACAAACCCGGTTCAATCTGGGATAACAAGTCAACAACCCAGGCTTCATTTTCTGTGAGTGTGGACTCAGCATCAAAAATCAGCTTGGTAAAAATATCGACTATCGACATTTCATCCAAAATGGCTGGGCTGTGTAACTTCGGCTTGCTCATTACCTTGTTCCTGTTTTCCCTCTCAAAGATCTTAAATGCCTCTAAAAGAGTAGTTCTTAAGCAAAGTATGGAACAAGTTTACAAAAATGCACAAAAAACAACCGTTAATACGTGTTTTTTTATATCAAAATACGAAAATACGGTTAGTTTTTAGAATTCAGCACTATTTGGAGCCCTTGGATAGGGAATCAAGTCACGAATATTATCCATCCCCGTAATGTATTTCAGCAGGCGTTCAAAACCTAGCCCAAACCCCGCATGAGGTACTGTGCCGTAACGGCGTAGGTCCCTATACCAGTCCAATTCACCTTCAAACCCCATTTCGGCCATCCTCGAATCCAGAACATCCAGTCGCTCTTCCCTTTGGCTTCCGCCGATAATTTCACCAATACCCGGTGCCAGAACATCCATCGCTGCAACGGTTTTTTCATCTTCATTCAAGCGCATATAAAACGCTTTTATTTCTTTCGGATAATTCATCACAACAACAGGCGCACCCACATGCTCTTCGCAAAGATAGCGCTCGTGCTCAGAGGCAAGGTCAATTCCCCAACTCACCGGAAATTCAAAAGCCCGGCCAGACCGCTCCAAGATTGAAATAGCTTCACCGTAGTCCATCCGCTCAAACCGGGCTTCAACCATGGATGAAAGGCGATCAATACACGTTTTATCAATCATTTGGTTAAAAAAGGCTAAATCGTCTTCGCAGCAATCCAAAACCTTCTTAAACAAATATTTGAGAAAGTCTTCAGCCAAATCAGCATCGTCTTGTAAATCAGCAAAAGCTATTTCCGGTTCAACCATCCAAAATTCAGCTAAGTGGCGTGCCGTATTTGAATTTTCCGCTCGGAAGGTAGGGCCAAAGGTATAGACTTTTGACATCGCCAAACAATACGCTTCAACATTCAGCTGACCAGACACGGTAAGAAAGCTTTCTTTACCAAAAAAGTCCTGGCTATAATCCACCCTACCATCATCCAGTCTAGGTAAATTAGCCAAATCTAAGCTACTGACCCGAAACAGCTCACCCGCTCCTTCACAATCACTGGCTGTAATCAATGGTGTATTAATCCACTGAAAACCCCTGTCAAAAAAATAATTATGCACCGCATTAGCCAAAACAGTTCGAATGCGCGTAATCGCTCCAAAGGTATTGGTGCGAGGTCGTAAATGAGCAATGGAACGCAAATATTCAAAACTGTGTCGTTTTTTTGCAACAGGATAGCTTTCTGGATCATCCACCCAACCATGCACAGTAACGGCACTCACCTGCACTTCAACACTTTGCCCTTTACCCTCTGATGCGACTAATTTCCCCGTCACTGATAACGCGCACCCGGCTGTCAGTTTAAGTACCACATCTTGATAATTATCAAGCGTTGACGGAACTACCGCCTGTAATGCAGCAAAACAACTACCGTCATGAATCGCCAAAAAGGAGATACCGGCCTTAGAATCCCTACGGCTTCGCAACCAACCGTTGACCGTAATTTCTTTTTCCAAGTACTGCTCATCATTGAGTAGTTGTTTAATCGTTTTAGACATTTGTCATACTCACTTTTGTTTTATTACCGCATCCGCTATTCTATTGCCCTACGCGTAGAGCTCAAAAGAATTTTCTTATTCAATTCAAAAACCCCTCCTAAAGCTACAAAACAAAACTCTGATACAGATCAAAACGCTAATACCAAAGTTTTACTACTATGTTGCCCATACTATAACCACCATGGAGTAATATAATGAAAGCATACGCTACTGCCCTGATGGCCGTATCTCTAGCGTTAGCAGGCCAAGCCTATAGTTACGAGCAGGGCGACCTGATTCTCCGCGCTGGCGCAGCCACCGTTGACCCAGATGGCGATTTTACTGAAAACGTAGGCGGAACAGGCTTAGACGTTTCTGTTGACGATAACACTCAGCTAGGTATCACGGGCACTTATATGCTGACTGATAACCTTGGCTTAGGTCTATTGGCTGCTACACCTTTCAGCCACGAAATCTCGTTAAGTGGCGGCGTTGGAAAAATTGCTGATGCAGATCACCTACCACCTACCTTGACGCTACAATACCATTTTAACAATGAGTCTAACTTCCAGCCTTATGTTGGTGCCGGCCTTAATTACACTATTTTCTTTGACGAGGGCCTGAATGCTACCGGTAAGACATTAGGTACTGATATTGACCTGGATGATTCTTTCGGTCTGGCACTGGAAGCAGGTATCGACTGGAAACTGGATGACAAGTGGGTTGTAAGTGCTCAAGTTTGGTATCTCGACATCGACACAGACGCCACGTTACATGACGCATTGGGCGGACCCGATTTGGAATTTGAAGTTGAAATCGATCCATGGGTTTACATGATCGGTGTTGGTTACAAATTCTAATCGTATTACCCATAAAAAAGCCCGGACTCATCCGGGTTTTTTTATGTCTGCCAAAATTGCTCGAAACTTACAACTTTTTGGCCACTAAGTGCACATAGCGACCTAAGGCCCAAAATTCTGGCTTATTTCGTAAAAAACTTTCAACTTCCTCAATATCCTCTTCGCTACGAGCATCCCGCAAAGAGCGTGGCAAATAATCAAAAGCCACTCTCACTGGTTTTTTAAGCACAACTTCTAGACCCGCCGCCTCCAGAAGTGAAAGCACCTGCTCCGGGTGCCTGGGGTGGGGTGGTGTTAAGCTGCCCGGATGACCTGCAAAGTCTCCCGATAATGCTTTTTTGAAATTTCCTTTCAACACATTCATAAATACTGAGGAGTTGATATTGTAAAATGCTAGTGAAAGATAGCCCCCGCGCTTAACGCCCTGTATTAAACAACTCAATACCTGCTCAGCATCCTCAACCCACTCCAATACAGCATGACAAACAACTAGGTCATAACGATCCTGTGATAATTGAGAAAAATCTTGAATACTCTGATGAATCAAAGTGATTCGTTGAGACAGTTCACTATCATGAGAAAACTCATTTTTAGCCTGATTCAACATTTCTGCAGATAAGTCGTTCAACCAAACTTGATGACCTTGCTCTGCACAACGACGACTCATTTGCCCTAAACCACCCCCTGCATCCCAAACTGCCAGCTCGCGCTCACCTG